>Ga0180007_10000313_pt1 | contig 86487 bp, 82 predicted proteins | sample MM_PC_MetaG_FD_121122 | JGI IMG/M metagenome (GOLD analysis project Ga0180007, IMG submission 121122) | Groundwater microbial communities from the Aspo Hard Rock Laboratory (HRL) deep subsurface site, Sweden - MM_PC_MetaG | ecosystem: Environmental > Aquatic > Deep subsurface > Groundwater...
AAGTTGTGACCGAATGACCGACAAATCTGTTCGGCAGATTTGTGGTCCATGGAACGTTTCGACGTTCCATTGGAGGTATACCCCACCTGCTTGCAGTGGGGTCTCTTCGGTCACATTGATTGCCTGCTTGGCACGGTGCGGATAGTGTGAATATTATGTACTCCAGCGAGATAATGAAAAAACTTAAAAAGAAAAACATTCAAGTTGGCGACAGGGTAAAGGTATTATCGCGTGATAAGGTATTCGAAGGCATTCTCATGCCACGACCATATTCGGGCGATGCACATATAATAGTCCTGAAGCTTGATAATGGCTATAACATTGGTGTAGTGGCAGAATCTATTGATCTTGTGAAAACAGGGTCCATCTCAAAACAAACAAAAGAATCCCATTCAAAAACAAATGCTGGTGAAATCTCCATACTCGGATGCGGGGGTACAATAGCATCAAAGATCGAATATACCACTGGTGCAGTTTATCCATCAATAACTGCAAAGGAATTGCGCATGGCATTTCCGGACTTGGAAAAATGGCCAATAAACTCAAGACAATTATTTTCATTATTTTCAGAGGATATGAATTCCCACCACTGGAAGATTCTTGCAGATGAAATAGAAAAAGATCTGAAGGCCGGCGCCAAGGGGGTGGTGGTGATGCACGGCACCGATACCATGACTTATACTTCAGCAGCCATTAGTTTCATGCTTCAAAACCTTCCTGCTCCTGTGATATTCGTCGGTTCCCAGAGAAGTTCTGATCGGCCATCAAGCGAAAACAGGTCAAACTTGCTCAATTCTGTGTTCTCAGCTACCCAAAACCTTGGAGAGGTTACTGTATGTATGCACGCAAGTACCAATGATGATTTCTGTTATCTCCATCGTGGGACAAGAGTAAGGAAGATGCATACCTCAAGGCGTGATGCATTCCAATCAATCAACTCTCTTCCGCTTGCAGCAGTAGCTCATAGGGAAAACCGTTTTGATGGGCTGGCAGACTACAAATCAAGAAGCAAACCTGGTGAGATGATCTCAAAAAAATCCATTAATGATAATGTAGCTCTAATATACATGCATCCAAACATCAAGCCCAAACTCATTTCAAGTTTAGATAGCTATGATGGTGTTGTCCTTGTTGGTACTGGTCTTGGCCATGCTCCAATCAATTCATTCAATGATAAGACTGTAAAAAGCATTTACAAACAGATAAGCGAGCTGGTTTCTTCAGGCATTCCGGTTGCAATGAGTTCACAATGTATCGGCGGCAGAATATGTATGCGTGTCTATACTACAGGGCGGCTTCTGATGAATGCTGGTGTCATCGGCGATGGCGCAGATTGGACACCTGAAACTGCATATGTAAAGCTTTGCTGGGTTCTTGGGCAGACAAAGAAAATGGACAAAATCAAGGAAATGATGATGACAAACATGGTTGGCGAAATAAGCGAGCGTTCAGCATTATTATGATATTTTTAGGTGTGTTTATGATTTCAAAATGTGAATCCTGTGGAATGCCAATGAAGGAGCCAGAAGAATTTGGTGGACAGAATACGAAAAACAAATACTGCGTTCATTGTACAAAACCTGATGGTATGCTCAAATCTTATGACGAAACGTTGGCTGGTATGTCAAACTTCATGGCAAAAACCAAAAACATCACACCTGAAAAAGCAGTTGAAATGGCGAAGGCATATATGAAAACAATGCCTGCCTGGAAAAATAGGTGAATCATTTGAAAATCGGACTTGAAATACATCAACGGCTTGACAGTGCAAAGCTTTTCTGCAACTGCCCTTCTGCGTTTTCAGAGCACGCACCAGACTTTATAATCAATAGAAAGCTCCATCCTGTTTTCAGCGAGCTTGGTGAAACAGATGCTGCTTCAAAGGCGGAATTTCTCAAGAACCGCATCTTTGAATATCAGGTATTTCACTCTAACAACTGCCTTGTGGAAACGGATGAAGAACCTCCGGGACTGCTCAATACCGAAGCACTCAAAATAGCGCTCAACATCTCATCCCATTTGAATGCAGTTCCTGTTGATGAAGTTCATATAATGCGGAAAATGGTACTAGATGGCAGCAATACTTCTGGTTTCCAGAGAACCTCGATCATAGCACTGAACGGCAGCATCGAAAGTTCAAAGGGCAAAGTAAGAATCCCGCTTATATCACTTGAAGAAGAGAGTTCAGGTATCATATCATCTTCAGAATCAAAAGTAACCTACCGCCTTGATCGTTTGGGTATTCCACTGGTGGAAATATGCACTGCTCCTGACATAAAAGACGGTGCTCATCTTAGGGAAGTTGCAGAAAAAATCGGCATGGTTCTTAGAGCTACTGGGCATGTTGCACGTGGGCTTGGAACAATCAGGCAGGATGTTAACATCTCCACAGAGGGTGGCGCGCGCGTCGAGATCAAAGGAGCACAGGATCTGAAATTATTCGAAACATATGTTGATATAGAGTCAAAAAGACAACTCGCACTGATAAAACTGCTTAACGAACTAAGACATAGAAAAGCATTGCCTGTGAAAAAACATCAGAAAGATCTTACTAATCTATTTGCAAATACAAATGCAAAGTTTATCAAAAGCGGAATAGATTCCGGTTCAATTGTACTTGGTCAAAAATTACCTAATCACAAATCGATCCTTGGTACTATTCTCCAGCCTGGAAAACGATATGGTACTGAATTGAGCGATTATGCAAAACTTGCAGGGGTGAAGGGCATAATGCACAGCGATGAGGACCTTTCAAAATATTCCATTTCTGAAACAGAGCAGAAAGCGATCAATACCGCGCTTGACATATCCTCAAATGATGCGTTTGTGCTTGTTGTTGCGCCAAATATTCAGGCTGAAAATGCAATGTCCTATGTTCTGTCAAGAGCAAATATGAACTATGTGCCAGAAGAAACAAGAAGGCCGAATCCTGATGGTACAACTTCATTCATGAGGCCGTTGCCTGGTCGTGCAAGACTTTATCCAGAGACTGATGTTCCACCTATTCCACTTACAAAAGAGTTATTGTCCTCCATAGAAAAAACAGAATCGCTTGAGGATAAGACATCTAAGCTTGAAAAATTATTGAATAAAGAGATGGCGGCTAAAATGCTCAAATCAAGGCATTTGAAGCTTTTCGAAACATTGGTTGATCTTGGAATCGATCCAATGCTTGTTGCAACAACCATTGAGAATACTGTGGTCTCACTTAGACGTGATGGCATTGAATTTAGTAATCTGGAAAAAACACTTGTTGATTTGTTCACAGAATACAAAAACGGTACTTTTGTCAAGGCTGCAATTCCAGATATCATGAAGTTCATGGCAAAGGGCGCAAGGGTGGACGCAGTATTAAAGGTCTACCGTCTCCAGAAACTAAGTGGTAAAGATCTTGAAAAGTTGCTGGTAGAGCAGGATTATAATATGCAGGCTGTGATGACCAGGTATCGTTTACAAGTTGATCCGCAAGAAGTTGCTGTAATGATAAAGAAAAAACCCAAGGACATACACAAGGAATATGTCTGATAGATACAATCGCATACGATAGTGCAAGGTGCACAATGCCGATAAATCCATGTACTCTCTGCAATGCAAATTGCTGCAAAACATACACGATAACCGTAACCCCTCAAGATATTATTCGCATCTCAAATGCCACTGGTAAAAAGCCAGAAGAATTCGCTGTTTTGCATGAAGCAAAGCTTCTGAGCTATGATCCTGATCTTGTTCTAACCACGCTAGATGGATATGGCTATTATCTTCTTGGAATCAAATCACATCCATGCATTTTTTTAGAAAAAAGCAACAAGTGTTCTGTGCATAGTTCGGCTCCGCTCTCATGCAAGCGCTATCCGTTTGCCATTTCAGGGGTACTAAATACACGTTTCTGCCCATCTCTTTCCAAATTTCTCTTTCGATTGAAATGCCCTGATATTGACGATGTCCAGCTCAAAAAAGAGATTTCGGATTACAAAGAAATCGTAAGAACGTGGAATTACAAACCAGGGAAAAAAGAAGAGGTTCTTGGGTTTGTTCTATCCATCCACTAGTGCTCTACTGCACCGAGCCTTATCAAACTCTTTGATGCCGCATTGCCGATCTCGGGATATCTATCTTCTGTTTTACTAGTTCCAGCATATGCTTGCAAGTTTGAGATCGCAATTCTGGTTATATCTGGATATTGTGCCTGTGGCTGTACTGCTACTCTGTGGTGGTTGTGATGTTGATTCAATCATGCCACAGGAACTCAAAACAAAAGCAGAACTCAATAATATCGTCCATCTACTGAAACCATTGCATCTTTCTAATGTGGTGTGTGTTCTCTGGTCTTTCTCAGTCTGGCGGCATTGTGGTTTTTGTCTCATCTTTACATTTATGTGCAAGAATGTTTAAATATCTGGTTTCTGTCCCCTAATCTCCAGATATTGTGCCATTAATGCTTCCTTTATCTGGGTAAATGTAATATCCCTTTTTTTTGGATTGCCGATTCCCATTTTTATTAATGGTTCACGAAGTCCCTCAGGTATATCTCTCAATGAATCACTGTCAAAAGCATTGTCGCGTTCATCCAAGAAAGTGCTATAATTTAATATCTGACGAGTATCTCTGTCTGTAGCGATATATCTTGGTCTGCCTGTTATTGCACGATATGCAGTCATGCCAAAAGAATAAACGTCTGCACGACCTAGTTCTTGTTCATCTGTTTCTGGTTGCCCTTTGATTTTTTCCGGAGCCATATAACCGACAGTGCCTAATACTGCGGTGGAGAACACAGTATCATCCTTTCCTCTTGCCAAATTGAGATCAATAACTTTAACTACTGTTGCTTCATGGGTTAACATCATATTGCCTGGTTTTACATCCTCATGAACAATATCATTTGCATGTATTGCTTCTAAGCCCGAGGCTGCCATATATAAAACCGCCATAGTCTCATCTAATGGTAAAGGTCCGAACTCATCTAAGAACCTTTCAAGTGTCACTCCATCTATAAATTCTGCCGCCAAATAAAATATCTCTTCTCCTGTATTTTCATCAGTTACTCTTCCATGTTCATAAATTTGGATAACATGTTGATGTTTTATTTGTTCAAGTAGTGAAGCCTCACGGACTATATATCTCTCATTTTTTTCACGATCTGAGCCATTTTGTAATTCCAAACTAAGGGTTTTTATTATTGCATGTCTAGCCTCAGTATCTTTAGCCAGGTATACAAGTCCCATCCCACCCTTTCCTATAATATGTTCACATGTATACTTGCCAAACTTCACACTATCCTTTTGTAATGGGTGGCCCATATACCAGAATTTTTTGTCAAGAAGAAGTATTCGTATCCTTGCCCTTATTCTGAGGGCAGAATCCCACATTATTTCTGGAATATCTGTCTTTTCCATTTCATGATTTAGCTGAAGCGCTGTAATACCTAAGGCAAAAAGTTCAAAATCCCTAGTTCTTTCAAGTTCTCTTTTTGTGCTTTCTAATACTCCTAGCAATTTTATCCTTTCGGCATCTGCAATATCTGCCAGTGTCTCCAGTTTCTCTATTTTGGCTTTTCGAATAATATCCACTGATCTCTGGTTTGCTGCAAGCTGGCGTTGCAATTCTTCAATCTGGCTGGCGATTGAAGAACTATTAATTTCGAGTTTGGTTTCTTCAGGCTCTGTTAATTCTTCAACATCTGGTGGCTGTTGGGAACGCAGATTTGCTACACTATGTAATGCATTGCTGTTTTGTGATTTACATTCTTCTGGTTTTGATCCAGTAGGTTCTTCATGTTGTTTTTCAAGATCTATAGAAGTTTCAGCTGGTGGTGTCAACTGATCAGATTCGCTTGTACAAAGTGCAGCTACAGTATCATCACTGGCCTTGTTATTTGCTGCATCACTTCCTTCTAATTGGCGTGTTTTATCTGTTTTGCGGTTTTCATCTTTTATAAGCTTATATATTTTTATAATGCCAAAAACCGATCCTGCAGTTAAAGCAAATCCAATCGTGGCGTTTAGGAATATATGTATAAATGCGTTATCAACATTACTAAATATCTGTTTGATTACATAATTAGTCATACTATTCTGGTTTGTCAATCCATCATAACTATTCCATATTCCGCCAATGGTCCCTAAGCCATAAATGAACGGTTTTTCTAATATGTGAATATTTTTATTTAATTGTCTTAGCTGCTTCAAAAACAATATCGTGACTTTTGATAAAAAATTTAATGTTTTTTTGATATTTGGTATAATATATCTCTTGATGAAGTGCTCACTGTTGTTCACCTCTTCTTTTATTATTCCCATCCCTATAGATTGTTGTACTCGAGGTATAATCACACTGATCGCTTTTAGCACATTGTCTCCTAACATATCTGTGTTATTGCCTTCTCCAGTGTGGATAGTCTCAGGTTTAATCGGTTCTAAATGTTCCAAATCTGTCACATTCTGGTGGTAATCTTGTCTTGGAACTTCAATTTGTGCCTGTGCTGTAACTTCTGGTTTGTCGGGCTCGATTCGTGGTGGTCCTGCCCGTTCGGGTTGAGGTGGACCATAATCAATAGGATCGTTTGGTGATGGGTCAACAGGGCTATAATATGGTGGTTCTGGAGATTCGCCAGGTCTTTCTTTATGAGCGGATAGTTCTGTTGGAGGCTGACCGCATTTAACAGGTTCAATGGGTTCGGTCAACGGATGTTTGGCAGATGCGCGGTGTTCTTTAAGCCTATGTGGTTCTTTAGGTTTGCATATACAGCGTAAATCTGGTTTTGGTGGCATGGTCATGGCCATCCCTCTTTTGAACCCAAATTGATTTCAGGTTCTTTCGTTGGATGCCTTGCAGGTCTCTTGGAATGCGGTCTTTTCTTCGGTGTAATATTTATTTTACCCAAGTTATTAATTCGTAATCTTCTAGATCTACAATCTCCATTATCATCACATACATATCCACGAATGCTTTCATGTTCAAAGGTTATTTGTTCTAATGCACGTTCATATCTATCGTAACGTACTGCATTTTCAATTTTCTGAAGTTCACCATTGATGTTTAAAACAAGTTTTGCCATTCCATGCTGATTACCTTGCAATTCAACATTTGTAGGGGTATCATTTTCTGTGATGCATGGTATGAATACTCTCTTTGAGTAAACAATGCAACTACCATCTGGGTTAGGCATGATATCACTTCCCTTGGTGATACCAATGCCATAAATTTGTGTATCATTTACTAAAGACGGATATCTGTTTCTATTGGAATTGATCCACTCCCAATCAGGTTCAATTCCATGTTTGCCAGTTTTAATCGGAGTTCCAGTTGCCAATGTTATATCCATTCCAATACTATTACCAAATTGGTATTGGATAGTTGCTTGGTGTGCCAATACAGCCTCAAGTATCTCGCGTACTTTACCTCTGTTATCAAAACATACCACTAACTTTCGATTTTGATTCCCTCCAATTCCACTATCGCTATTATTTCTTATTAAATTTAGTACAGTTGTCCCTTCAGTTATCGGATACTGGACATCTATTCGATCATGGAACAATTTAATGCACCCATCCTGTTCAAAGTATACTTCTGTGCCCTTCTCTGCCCTGACACTATCAAGCGCTGTGGGTTCTGCTAAAGATACATGTTCTTCTCTCATAAGATAATCGTCGTGGTTTCGGTTACTTTCTACCAAATCTATCCCAGTTCCATTAAATGCAACTGGAAGCTTTTCCGGCAATCTTATCTTCAGAATAGTTTCGCCCAACTTATACGGAACTACAACATCTTCTGCCAGCAAACCATTTATTGCATTAACATGGCCATTTTTATCAAGCTTTATTGTTATCTTCTTATCAGATGTACCTCTTAACCTCAGTGAAGGTCCACCATGTTTTTGATATGGTATAGTTAGTTCATCTGAGAATAATGTGGCATTGCCGTCTGTTTCAACTTTTATTCCTGTCCCTGCAGGTATATCTATATTTTGTATCTTTATTGCCGTTGCTAGGATAGCTTCCGTATAAACTGGCTGATCTTCAGAGTACTGTAAGTTAAAATCAATATTTCCACCACTATCAAAATTCAATGTTTTTCCACTTGGTACTTTTAGGTGCAAATCTAGATTTCCAATCTTGTGAACAAATTCGAAATCGTTACTAACTATTCCTGTTTTATATCGACCATTAGGCCAGCGTTTTAACGTTCCATTCTGAAACTCAATTTTCGTGCCATATCTTTGCCATAGACTAGTTTGTTGACTGCTTCTGCACATATCAATTCCAATTGCTGCAGAACCAGCAAGAAAAACAAGCGGGAGTGAAACAAGCGGAACACCAACTATGTTCCATAATCTACGTGATTTTTTGGAATCATTACTCGGGCTGGTTGCGTTAGCTGTCAACGCATCCGAACTAGTAGTTTTTTGTGACATTCTATCCCTTCTCTCAGCCACCCCCATTGCATTGATATTGTGTCTAATTTTTAACACTTATGATCATGTTCGTCTGCTCCCAGTGAACTGTATCCAGGCATTTTCACTGAAGCATACTAGGTGCAAACAAAAGCATTAGTCCAAGAAGCAAAAGAATTATCCCACCTATAAGCCTGCAAAGTCTGATGTATTTTTCTCCTGAAATTCCGGTTATTGTAAATGCTGCAAGTCCGAACACCAGAAGGCTATCAAGTGTAAAGAAGACAACATACAATAGTATGTATGCGTACTGTTCCAATGTCGAAAGTTTACCTATCACAAGCAATTGTGTAAAAACCGTTGGAATTGCTGCCGAGCAGAGGAACTCGATTGCATTGACGACCAATGCCAATACTATTATACTCAGGATAGTGGCTGCTGTTAATGGTGCGAGAACTATCTCCTTTGCATATTGCATTATCTTCTTTTTCTCTTTTCCATTGGTTGCATTGCACGTTATGGCGCTTTTTTCGAAAAATTCCTTTATGGAAATAATCCCAATCCCCAATCCCACTAATCCAACAATTATTGTGACGGCGTGTATGTAACCAAAGAAAAGAAATGCATTAAGCCATGCAGTCATAAACAGGAAATACAATACTCCTGAGGCAATTACAAATGTCCCTGCAATAAGCCATACTCGTTTTTTGTCTTTTAATCCAATCAAAAGCGTGATAAGATATATCAATACCCAAATGGCACATGGATTAAATCCATCTATAATCCCAAGAACTATTGCAAGAAGCGGAAGCGAAAGGCCTGACAAGTCTACAATTCCGACATATGGAATATTAAAACGCCTTAAAACCTCTTCAGGTGCTTCATCCTCTTCTTCAACACAGTCTACACACCCTGCAATTGTTTCTCTGATCTTTTGTGCAGTTTCATTACTAAATCCAACAAACATTTTTCCATTTATAAACGTTGCTGGAACTCCAACAATTCCGTGCTTTCCAACAGTATGATTTTGCGTCATGATTTGCAAAAGCCTATATTCCTCTGGGATTGCAGCATCATGTTTGATGATATCGAGATTAGGAAACTCGTTTTCCAGTTCAGTATTAAACTCTTTTTGTGCTGCACAGAAATGGCAGCCATCGACATAAAAGAAATCCATTGTTATGTTTGCATCTGAAGTTTGTGGTTGGGTGGTTGGCTGTTCTGAGATGAAAAGTACTATGCCTAGAAGTACCAACACTATAATCAAATATTTGCTGAATGATTTGCTCATTCGGCCATCGCCTCCAAAGACAGTGATCTCGAGGTCGAGGAGCAAAACTTTTGAAATTCGGTATTTGCTGTATAAACCTTGCTGTGGCATCGAATTTCAAATGGTTGTTTAAGGAATTCGCTTAGCATTGTTTGTTCAAACCTCTTAGTATCTCTTTCGTTTCCTAAGTAATAAAAACAAAACTGATACTGGCAGTATCAGTAGATCGCGATTTCTATTGTTCAGTTCTATATGTTACTGGGCAGCTGGCATCTCTAAGCTGCACTTCAGTTGGATACTCGTGTGTATCAGCTATCAATCTCATTGCCACATCTAGCATTTGTGGATTTTCAGTTGATCTCTCGATTGCATGCGCTACAAAAATTCCTGCTGCTGTCATTGTTGCTATGAAAGTAGTCGGTTCAATTATAGTGAAATCAAGAACTGGTACCTCCATTCGCTGTCCAACCATTTCTAGAGAAATCATTGATCCAGCTCTTGCAATTATATGTGGGGTGTCAGATTCCATTTCTCTAAAACATACTCCGCCTGAACCTTCAATCTGTTCAATGCCAAAAGGAGTTAATTTTGCAGTGTATATGGTGCACTCTTCAGTTCTTGAACGTTCCGCAGCATGATTTCCATCATGTCTAGAAGCAACATCCTGTACTACTTTTTTATCTAAGTTTGCACATTCAAGCTTTGTCTGCATTCTTGTTCCAATTCCTTTTGTTTCTACTCGGAAAGTGATCGTTGTTCCAAACCATCCATTTGTTGTTTTTGATAAATTCATTTTTATCGTATATATTTCCGTCCCACTAGATCTATTTACTAATGCTGAATTTCCTTTATCGAAAGCATCAGCAAAAACTCTTCTCGCTTCTTCGGGGTTTACTAAATATACCATACCTGGTTTTCTTGATCTTGTTTCCACAATTCGATTTAGTCTAGTCATTCGATCCAACTTATTTGCCATATAAATCACTATGGTCTTTAGTGTTTACAAACGTTTATAACTGGTGTTTTTTCTAAGGTTTTTCTTTCGTTTCCTAAATAATAAAAATAAGACTGGTGCCTCAACAATTAGCATATATACTGGATAAATAACTATTCCAAATGCCAATGTTTCTATTGCAAATACGTTGAGTAAATCTGCTGCAACAAATATAATCCATGCAAGTTTGCTTTCTCCCCATGGGTTGTGATATGCTTTTTTGTAAGTTGGTAGGAACCCAACAAAATCTATGAAAATAGTAAGTAAAAGAGCAATCAATGGTGCATCAAACAATATCCACAATACAAAACCGGCCAATGCACCCAAAACACAAAACCTATCAAATTTATTCCATCCGCCTTCTCCGTATTTCAGAGAAAGAATTGCCATAATCACAGGTCCAACAATATAACTTATGGCAACCCAAATGGTCTCCCTTGCACCGACATCAAAATAGCTTCCTGCAATGATAAAGCTTACAAGAGTCCATATCCACCATGTAGCTCGGTTTGGTTTTGTTTTCCCCTTTAAAGTAGAATAGATATATGGAACAAAAGCAGCGAGCGCAACTATGCCTGCGATTTTTCCGATTATATCAGTTTCAATTCCAAACATGTTATCTACCTAATTTGATATATCCTGTCATGATGGTCGAAACGCTCAAACAGGATATGTTTTTCTTTCATAAATATCTTGAAGATAATCACAAATTTTTATCTATATAAACTCTTTTATAGTCTGAAAGGTCGTGCCTTAGGTTCTTATAATGATTTATGGTGCTTTCATTACATTCTATTATCTCAGTGATCTTTTCATATATACTTTTAGATCGTTGGGGGTCTTTTTTGGAAAGCTTGTCAAGTGTTTCTCTTACCATATTCACGATTTTTCCAGTCTCTCAGTATTATCAATATTCATCTAAACGATAACACGGATCAGTTACATTTATCTGTAAGCTTCGAAGGACAGTGATGCGTTGAACTGCATCCCATGGATTATCCCCTATCCACAAATATCCTCCAGTTTCGTCATAATACCTATCAGCCATGACGCGCATAACCCACTTAGTTACTTCTCCAGATTCGTCTCCGCTGATACAACCAAGATATGTATATCCTCTTTCATGCATAAGTTCTACTCCTGACCCTACCATGACATTTCTATCTTCAGCAATATCCTCACACCTGTCTTCAACACCATCACATGCGGTGATCACAGTTCGATGTATCTGCTCGAGTGATGTGCAGCTCATATCCCCAGGAATATATGAGTATATCTTATCAGAATGTCTTTCCCTACCGTAGCGGAATTCGCCGATGCCGATAATATCTCCGTTTACCTGTGGGGGTGCATGTGATGTTGCCTCAAGATAAGCCATAGCCATATCTGGTCCAAAACGTCTATATAATTCATGAAAAAATACCATCCTGAGTTCAAGCTCTGCATCCTGCAATTGATATTCCCCTGGGTATCTGCGTGATATATAATAATCGATAAATTCCTGAACCCCTTCCTGGATGGCATCTGTGATATGCCCTCCACGCATCAAACTCAGAACATCATCGCGCAATGCCCTGAAATCGCCGTCAAGTGCGAGCAGTCTGCGGAAGAAAAACATATTTGCACGATCATGTGCCTCACAACCACAAACATCAAGTCCGATGGAAAGATACGTTATCTGATCTGCCAGGTGCGTCCAAAGTGACATATCGCCTCCAGTGTCATCAATATTCGATGCCCACCATGTAATGTCTGAAGTACCATTTCCCTGATTTGCAAATACTACAAATGCATCCAACGTCTGTTCAAAATTATTTATGCCTGCAATCACTTCTCCGATATATCCTGCCTCGCCACCAGGTTGTGGATGTCCAAGTTCGTGGAACATGATTCCTGCTCCGATCTGGAAAACACTTCTATCGGTTCTCCTTAGTGTTTCCAAACCAATTTGGTGTATTGTATATATCCCTCTCTCTTCTCCATATGCTTCTTCGGGCATTGCAATGGCTTGCGCAACTTGCGGTTCAGTCATGCAATTTGGATCACGCTGTAATGTGATCGTCATATCTGGTGGTATTGGTTCTGTGCCATATACATGTGTTTCATTTAGAAAATCAACCAATTCCGGAGTTATGAACTCTCTTGTAATCCTATTCAAATCCCTTATTCTTGCAACTCGTCCGTCAGTTTCCTGATTAATTACTACGGTTGGTCCTGCTTCATGGCTAAGGCAGTGATCTGGTGGAACTGCTGCATCAGGAGCTGAAGCATCTGGTATTGAGGCGTCTGGTATAACCGGTAAAGTATAATTTGGAATTCTATTATCTGGTTCTGAAGCATCTGCAATAGGTGCAGCATCTGGTTCTATATCCAAGCCAGGGCCTCTACAACCTCCAATCAACGGTGCTACCAAAGGCAAAGCAATCATGGTTCCTATAATTGCCGCTCGTCTGGCTGTTTTTTTAGTATATTCTAATGCTCTGTGTATTTTTGTACCACTACATCTGATCTTACCTATAGCCATATATCTCTTACAATTACCACAGTTTAAAAACCCGTTTGTTCCGTCATTTGTTAATGCACTGGCTTCAATAAACCCGGAGTCAGTTACTAGCGGTCTTGATGAAAATTCAAGGCTTGAGATAATATTGAGATTCACCAGTCTTGTTTTTGGAAAAATTGATTATCAGTCAATGATCACTTCACATTATCAAGATGATTAGCTTGTTTTTGCAGCAGAATTCATTGAGTGGGCAAGGGACAATAATATTCGTTCTCAGTGAGGTTCAGACAATACTGTTACGTCATGCATATAACGCTGTTCTGGTAACAATTACTGAGCAGCAAAGTCTTCTCATTAACTAATTCAACATTCAAATATCTGTTTAATCTTATCTACCTTTTATATATTACTTATTTCACTCTAACTGAAAATATACTTTCACTAGGTATATTTAATCCCCAAAATTAGCATAGGTATTTAAATATAGTGAAACTATACTTTCACTATGTACTTGACAAGGGAAGAAGAACCTGATCTCATGCGATTATTGGATTGGAAAGAATCAATAGCTCTCATAGGTCCACGAAGGGCAGGCAAAACAACGCTTGCCATGCGTATGCTTGACATATGGAAATCACGTGGAAAGCCCGGGATATATCTTGATCTGGAGACCCTAGGAGCACCATCAAGTCCAGCCGCTCTTTTATCAGAAATAAAAAAAATGCCAGAAGGCGGACTCGCAGTGTTGGACGAAGTGCAGGTAGTTAATGGTTGGGTAAAAGCTATAAGACAAGAGATTGAACACAAAACCCGCAGGTTCATCATTACCGGTTCAAGTGCTTCATTACTTTCCAAAGAAATCGCATCCTCGCTTGCTGGAAGAGCAATACCAGAACCTATTCTTACACTGTCTTATGGGGATGCGCGTTCATGGGGTCTAAAATCCCTTAGGCAATATATGGATGTTGGTGGTTATCCAGAATGTGTTCTTCGCCCAGAAGATGCTTCGCGATTGCACAAATTATATCTGGAACTAACAGTTTTGCGTGATGTTGCTGCAAGAAAAGGTATACGACAAGCAAAATCTCTTTCAGATCTTGCATTAGTTATTCTCTCCGAACCGGGTAAAATGCTGGCCGCTAAAAAAACTGCTTCAATGCTTGGTATAAGCCAGCCAACATTTCGTTCTTATGTCGAGGCATTCAATGATGCGTATCTTGTGCTTTCTGTACCTCCTTATATGCGATCGCCTCGTGAGCGAATCATTTCTGATTCAAAACATTATGCCTATGATATCGGCTTGCAAAAATCTGTGAGTATATCTCAACAGGATGACAAAGGACGTAGATTGGAAAACCTTGTTGCTGTGGAATTAGTACGGCGCGGTTATTCATTGTCATATATGAAATCAGAATCAGGTGAATGCGATTTCATAGCACAAAAAACCGGAACCGAAACACTTGCAGTGCAAGTATGGGGTGGCGAAGATAAAGTTCCAGAGCGCGAATGGAAAGGGCTTGAAGTTGGGATGAAATCAGCGAAAGCAAAGGGTCTGCTTCTTGGGTTGGAATATGCAGATCAACGGGATGGGGTGGATGTAATGAAAATTGAGGATTGGTTGATGAAGCGGTAAGTAACTCATCACATTATTAAATATATAAAATCGGTATATTTATATGCCCTTTTGATATAACTGTATCTATGCAAGTTGAACATGTGCAAATATTACATTCGCCAACATTGAATACTGTGCTAATGGTAGAAAAGGTTTTACGAGAAGCAAAAGAAATAATTAAAATCGCAGAATTGAAAAGGAGACTCCCAAAACAGGTGATGCACGCTACACTATTACAAATACTTGATTATCTTCAGGAAAGCGGAAAACTCCTTATTACTACTAAAGGAGTATTATGGATTTACCGCCCACCTGCAGAACTTGAACAGATGAAAACTGGCGGATTGAAATTATAATCTATAAATAAAAACAAACATCAAAAAAACTTGGGGGATTTTGATGAAAGATAATCGACAAGTATCTATAATCTTAAAAGATCAAGCGCAAAAGGAATTTGAAGAACTTACTAAAATTGTAAGTGAACAACAAACAAAAGGCGATATCAATTCCGAAGAAATACAACTTCTAAAATCAATAAAACAAAAAGTAGAAATTCTCAAAACAAATCCTATTTATGGGATCAGATTCCCAGAAGACAAATACCGAAAAATCTTGATGTCTCGAATCTCTTTCGAGTTAGTCTTACTGGGTATTGGCGGATGCTTTATTCTTTAGAACTTGACTTCGCCACTTAACTTCTTCCGGTATTTCATCGCTCCTAATCGGGGTTCTTATCTTACACAGTCTTCAGTACTTCTATATGCTGTGTCGGTAGTATTTGTTTTCTCAGGAGTAACTGACGAACTTAAGTTAGAAGGAAACCAGATCGAAATCGTTGCCTTTGTTTTGTATATTCTCGATCATCCAACTTACGATAAGATGTTTGGTTATAGGAAACGCTGAGAAACCTACCCAATGAAAATCGAAATTTGGTTGATAAAAAATAAATCAACCGCGCGTTGTAATCCTGCCTTTTGGTTGTGCTGCTGGTTTTGTGATTTCTGGTTTTGGAAATGCCTTGCCTTCACTTTTGGTAGCGTGTGCCTCTATCTGCATTCTCAAGGTTCTTAATGTGATCTTAGCTGCTGTAAATTTTTGTTCATGCGGGTTTCCATCAATCAGTGTTTCAATCTCTTTCATTACTGGTTCAATCATTCTAACATCAGCATCTGTTTTTTGTAATGCCCACATATAATTGCAAGTCGTGCTCAACACAGTGATCGAAGTTGCCTGTGCACATATCAATCTATCAATACCCAATCCCTCAGCAACTGGATCAATGTGCTCTAATCCAGAACCTGCTTTTCTATATATCTCTATCGCATCAGTCGTTATCTTCAAAATAAGTTCAAGGCATTTTCGTTGCTCTTCTGATGCCGAAACTTCTCCTTTAATCATGGGCAATGCCAATACAGAATTGCTGTATTCCAAGACTTCTTCTCCATTGATAGTTGTGCGATCTCCAGATAATACTGCTTCTCCAGTTTTTTTTACTTCAGTTGCCGCTTCAAAAATTTTTCTTAATCTGTTGTCTTCTTGCATAAATTCCACCCTTCCTATTTTTACTCTTTCCACCCCCTACTTTACAATCACTATTATTCGGATTTTGTTTCATCTAATTTGCCATCATTTCATTCAGATTTTTCCTTTTCCGATTCTGTATCTTGCCCATCTGCTTTGTTTTCTTCAACCGTTGCTTCAGGTTCATTATTCCCATCGCTCTTTACGGATTCCATTTCATGTTCATCCTCTTCATTCTGACACGATTTCGGCACAACAGCAAAACTCGCGACCTTTTCGTCTTCAGCCAATCGAATAATCCTTACACCCTGAGTATTTCTTCCAATAACAGAAATATCTTTCATACATATCCTGATGGCCTGGCCCTTGGAGCTCATGACAATGACTTCATCGCTATCTTCCACTGCCCTTACTCCAATGACCTCTCCGTTTCTACCCTCGGTCTTGATGTTGATGACACCAGATCCGCCACGTGTTTGTAGTCTATACTCATCAATATGCGTTCGCTTACCAAATCCATTTTCCGTAATAGTAAGTAATGCTGGTTTTTTGCATACGGCAAGGCCAACAACTTCATCATCCTCTGATTTCAACCTTACTCCGCGTACACCCTGCCCTGTTCTGCCAATTTCTCTTGCATCATCTTCACTAAATCTGATAGACTGGCCTTTCTTTGTTGCAATAACCATTTCTTGTTTTCCATCTGTTTTTCTTACTTCTATCAGTCTGTCCCCTTCCTTCAATGTAATTGCACGTATTCCACCGCGCCTTACATTGCCGAAGTTATTCAGTCCGATTCTTTTGACTGTACCTTTCTTTGTACACATCACAAGATATTCGCCGGAATCAAACCTATCAACACTTATCCATGATGTTACCTTTTCATCTTTCAGGTCAAGTAAGCTCACTAGTGTTTTACCTGTAGCATATCTGCTGCTCTCAGGAACTCTATATACCTTTAACCAGAACACTCGTCCCTGGTCAGTAAACAACAATAGGTAGTTGTGATTCTTTGTAATAATAACATCTTGTACAAAGTCCTCATCCTTTGTTCCGCCCATTACTCCTTTACCCCCGCGATGCTGTGTCTTGTATTCATCAAGCCCGACTCGTTTCACATACCCTCTGTTTGATATGACGACTACAGTCTCATCGTTTGGAATAAGCTCTTCGATATCAATGTCATCTTCTGAATCAAGGATATCTGTTCTTCTTTCATCTCCATAAGTATTCCTAATCTCAAGTAGCTCGTCCTTTATGATCTGAAGGATTTTGCCAACGTCTGCAAGAATATCTTTGAGCCATGTAATTTTCTTCAAAAGTTCCTGGTATTCATTCTCAATCTTTTCTCTTTCTAAAGCAATAAGCCTTGAAAGCTTCATCTCAAGTATCGCGTTTGCCTGAATCTCACTAAGCGAATAGTTTTGTACCAGTCCTGCACGTGCCTGCACAATGTCTTTAGATTTTTTCAAGAATGTAATAATCTCATCAATATTCTCAAGTGCTTTCTTCAGTCCCTCGAGTATATGCGCCCGTTCTTCTGCTTTCTTAAGTTCAAACTCGCATCTTTTGCGAACTATCTCTTTTCTGAATTCTATAAATAGCCTGATCATTTCATACAATCCCAGTACCTTTGGTTCATTGTCAACCAATGATAAATTGATGATACCAAATGTGCCCTGCAATTGTGTGTGAACATAAAGTTGGTTTAGTACAACCTCAGCATTAGCACTTTTCTTAAGTTCAATTACTACTTCCATTCCCTTTTTGTCTGAATGGTCCTGTATGCCAGAAATGCCCTCAATTTTCTTATTCTTCACTGCTTCAACGATATTTTCAATCACTGATGTTTTTGTCACCTGATATGGTATTTCTGTTATCACTATTGTATTTTTCTTTTCATCAATATGCGCCTTTCCTCTAAGTCTTACTATTCCTCTTCCAGTTGTGTATGCCTTAAGTATGCCAGACCTTCCGACTATTGTTCCACCTGTTGGAAAATCCGGTCCTGTAACTATGCTTATCAATTTCTGTTCATCCGCACCATCAATTACTGCAATCGTCCCATCCACTATTTCAGTAAGATTATGGGGTGGGATATTTGTTGCCATACCAACTGCAATACCGCTTGATCCGTTTATCAAAAGATTCGGAACTTTTGACGGAAGAACAACTGGTTCTTTTGTTGTACCATCAAAGTTGTCTGTCCAACCAACTGTTTCTTTTTCTATATCTGAGAGTATGTTGGCAGATATTTTTGCAAGTCTACATTCAGTATATCTCATAGCAGCTGGAGAATCTCCATCAATGCTACCAAAATTACCATGTCCGTCTATTAGCATGTATCTAAGTGAAAATGGTTGTGCCATTCTTACAAGCGAATCATAAATCGCAGTATCTCCATGCGGATGGTATTTACCGAGACAATCCCCAACTATTCTTGCGCATTTTTTATGTGGTTTATCATGTGTATTTCCCATCTCATGCATTGCATACAATACTCTTCTATGAACTGGTTTAAGCCCATCACGCACATCCGGAATCGCTCTACCAATTATTACACTCATTGCATAATCCAGATAGCTCTCGCGCATGTCGTCTTCTATTGATCTTTTAATGATGTGTTCTGTCATATCCTCAACCAAATAATTTTTTCCAATTCTATGATCTCTATTATGTATCTATCCTCAATGGTTGAGGATAGGTCAAGTCAAGTGTTTACTTGACTCGGGATAGGTATCCCTCAGATATCTAGGTTTTTCACCTGCTTGGCGTATTGCTCTATGAACTCCTTTCTTGGGGCAACCTCATCTCCCATCAATATAGTAAAAAGTTCATCTGCTACAATCGCATCTTCGATAGTTACCTGTTTCAGTGTTCTTGTCTCTGGGTTCATTGTTGTTTCCCATAGTTGTTCGGGATTCATTTCTCCAAGACCTTTGTATCGTTGGATATCTACCTTTTCACCTGTTTGTTTAAGCACTTCCTGCAATTGTGCATCTGAATAGGCATATTGTATGCTCTTGCCTTGCTTTATCTTGTAAAGCGGTGGCTGTGCTATATACAAATACCCCTTTTCTATGAGTGGTTTGAAATGCCTGTAGAATAGTGTAAGTATCAGAGTTCTGATATGCGCTCCGTCGACATCAGCATCAGTCATGATTACGAATTTATGATATCTCGCCTTTGTCGCATCAAAGTCTTCTCCAAAACCTGCGCCAATCGAAAGTACAATAGCCTTTATCTCCTCGCTTGTAAGTACCTTGTGCATCGGTGCCTTCTCAACATTCAGGATCTTTCCTTTTAATGGTAAAATCGCCTGATAATTTCTATCCCTGCCCTGTCTACCAGAGCCCCCGGCTGAATCTCCTTCCACGACGAAGATTTCACATTTTGAAGGATCCTTTTCAATACAATCAGAAAGTTTTCCCGGAAGAATACTTGACTCAAAAACACTTTTTCTGCGTATCAACTCTTTGGCTTTTTGTGCAGCTTCGCGTGCCTCCATCGAGCTTATGATCTTTTGCATTATTCTCTTTGCTTCTGTAGGATGTTCCTCAAGATATGTCATTAATGAATCATAAACAACAGAATCCACAATTCCTTTTATCTCAGAATTTCCAAGCTTTGCCTTTGTCTGGCCTTCAAATTGCGGTTCAGGTATTTTTATGCTTATTATACCTGCTAGCCCTTCTATGGCATCATCGCCCGACATCTTTTTGTCGTTCTTAAGGATCTTGTTTATGCGCATGTATTCGTTTACTACTCTCGTAAGTGCTGTCCTGAAACCAGATACATGCGTTCCACCATCAACTGTTTTGATGTTGTTTACAAAAGAATAGATGCTTTCTGAATAGCTATCAGTATATTGCAATGCATATTCTATTTCGTTGTTGTCCTTGGTTTTTTTGAAATGGACTGGCGCATGCAATTTAGTTCTTGCCTTGTTTATATGTTCTACGAATTCTTTTATTCCGCCTTCATAATAAAATTCCTGTTCATTTCCATCGCGCTCGTCACTCATTTTTATTCTGAGTCCTGCATTCAGGAAAGCGAGTTCCATTATTCTTTCCTTAAGATAATTATATTCGAATTCAACTGTTTCAAAGATCTTAGTGTTTGGTTTGAATCTTATCATTGTTCCTGTCTTATCTGTATCTCCAACAACCTTTACATCTGACAATGGTTTACCTATATGGTATGTTTGTGCATATGTTTTTCCGTTTCTACGTACCTCGACGCTCAGTGTTTCGCTAAGCGCATTAACCACAGATACGCCTACACCATGAAGTCCTCCAGATACTGCATATGCTTGTTTGCCAAATTTTCCTCCTGCATGGAGTACTGTTAAAACAACTTCGAGCGCAGATTTTCCACTATCGTGTTTATCAACTGGTATTCCTCTTCCATCGTCTGTAACTGATACGGATCCATCCTTATACAGCATTATTTCTATGTTCTTACAATGTCCTGCCAAAGCCTCATCTATAGAGTTATCAAGGACTTCGTAAACAAGGTGATGGAGGCCTATTCTATTGGTGCTTCCTATGTACATTGCAGGTCTTTTCCTGACTGCTTCCAGCCCTTCCAAAACCTGGATGTCCTTTGCTGTATAACCAGTATCTGTTGTCATATGCTCAACCGCTAATTTCGTCGAAATTTTGATACTAATAATTTTTCAATTCTCACGTCGTAGAATTACGCATGTTTTTTACTATATTCTATATGGTTGTTAGCCTTTAAATTACTATCCCCAAAACACAAAAACCGGCAGGAATCTGTCATCTGTCCAATCTACATATCCACACGTATTTTACCATATCTTTAAAAAGCTTGCATGGTTATAATATTTTGGTTATTATGACAAATACTGTATATTTCAGAAAGAACGAAGCGACGTCAAAAAAAACAATACATCAGCTCGAAAGGCGCGGCTTCAGGGCAGACCTCTGTCGTGTCACGAAAATGCGTACATGCAATCCTCTTGATGATATGGCGTCGGAGGCTTTGGCCAGGCCTGGTTTTATCTCATTCAGCAGGGCGCATCCATCAAACATGTTCAATGAGCTGGTTATCTGGGTAGGTATGGACAGAGCGGATCCTGGTGTGGATATCAGCTCGCTTTATGCTGGTGATGAAAAACATGTTTGCGTTTCCACCAAGCTCTCGACTGCTGCTCCAATGGAGCTTACGACTCTCATTATGATGGCATATCCTGATCAGGGAATATCTATAAGTAAACACTGGCTTTCTGCAGGAGTCGGGCCAATGGCGGTATCATCTGATTTGCCAGGTTCTCAGATCACTGATCCTGTTGCCTATGTGGATTTCGTGATCGGTGTTGTTGACAGACTAACATCTGTGTTGGTCAGATTAATGGATTTCCCTCCATACAGTAAGTTGTTATCCGCACTTCAGGCACTCGAAACCAGCAATGGTCTTTTTCCAAAAACAGATCCTATAAACATAACATTCACTGAGCGCATGAATTCATTCAAAACACAATTTGGTGATACATTAGATCCAGATGTACAAACATTACTTGGCACTCTTGAACAGAGGGTTGCGAATGGCGTTGCACTGCTTCGTGAAGATGGCGAACTTGGGTTTGCATTAAAACCACTGGTAAAACTTCAGGAGCTAAGTTGAATCCAGTTTTTTCAATTTTTCTTTCCACTCTGTTACTGCTTCCTTAAATTTGTCCTTTGGTATTATCACTACTGATTCAACGTTCTTTGCCCTAATAAATAGTATGACATCTCTTGTTCCAAGCGAAGCAAATGTTTGTGGTTCATGCTGGCCAAGGTTTTTTGCAAGTGAATAAACATAATTCCTGAGTTTTATTGCAAGTACTTTCATCACTGTTGCATTTCCTTCTGCAAACTCTACGATCTCTTCGTTTCCGTTTCTCATCACAACTACTCCTTTGAGTAGTCCTTGATGCAGGAGATTGCTGACAACCATGCCCGGGGTTTTTTTGGTTTTTTTGATAGAATCACGCTCAAATGACAGGCCATCGCTTCCTACTTCCTCAATGTATTTCTTCAGGGCCCAGATGCGCAGTGATGATGGTATAGTTATTATGGATGTGGTGTATACCTCATTTTGTTCGCTCAGTATTTTTGCAATGCTGTCTTTCCATTTTATCCAATTCTCATCTGCAACTTTTTTCCTCTCTTTAAGATCTCCAATTGCATTTTCAATTTTCATTAGTTCCTCATCAAGAAGGTTCCGTGTCTGAACTGTATTAGCCTGCACAGATTTATCTATTTCCTGGGGTCTTATAGAAACTATGATGTCCTGTTCTGTTCCTGTTTCAAATCCCTGTTTATTATATTCGTCTATCAACTTCTTGAGTTCATTTATCCTCTGTTTTATTACTTCTCCTTTTAGAATAAGTACTTCTTTTTCCTGTTTAATGACCATTCCATATGTCCTTTCAAGTATGGTTATCTTAACAAGATTTTCAATCGCCAGATAAAGTGTGACAAGTCCAATCATGAAAAGTCCGGTGCCTACAATTCCCATATCGTTCTTGAGTAAGAAATCAACGGATTCCATCAAAGGTGGGGCAACGGATGGATTCTTTGCCATGAAAAGTGAAATGTAAACTCCTGCACTCACAAGTAGTAATCCAATTCCCATATCTGTTTTCCATCGTACTTCTGTTCTTCCAAATACTTTTCTGAATGCAGATGTGGTCTTTTTGCCTGCAATTTTTTCGTTTATCACAGTAAAGACAACAACCATCACACTGTACAAAAGGAAGAGTAGTGCTATTGTGATGCCAAATGCTGCTCCAAGGGCAAGATAATAATTACCAATTATTCCGTTCAATGAAACCAGTAACATGTTAGTGAACAAAAGTCCGCTCAAGTTTATTGTCCTAACATTAAGTTCTGGCGTTTTGGTTGATACAAATGAATCTGGTGATTCAGTTGAAACAAATTCATATATCAGTAAATATCCATTTTTCGAAGGCTTTGGAGAACTCCATTCTACTGTTATATCAGTTCCTCTTGTTGCACTTATATCCTGTATTGATGATATTTGATCTGTATCAACAAAGTTGCTTTTTGCAAAGTTATCTTTTATAGTAACTCCACCTATCTCAGCACCAATATCCTCTATTTTTTGTTTTGGCTTAACCGATATCATTACAGTATAATGGTACTTGCTTGGTCGACTCTCGTAATCTCCTATTATGTTTGCTGCCTCCACAAGGTATTCAGTACCATAATCAGAATGGCTGCATAATGTCAGGTCAGGCTGATTATAAACTGGATTCGAATTTATTTCTGCCACATCACCCTTTATGCTTAAAAGAATCTCCAGGAATTCTGTTACGTCTTCTTCACTTGCTTCATCAAGTGTAAAAACTCTTCTCCTGGCATCCACCAGTGCTGAATGAATTTCATTGTTTTTCTGGACATATGACATCATAGATCCTGCAAGCGTCTCATCATATTTTTCTGCAATGCCCTTGCATTTTGTCGAGGCACCAGAGCAAAGTTTGCTGCATGTATTCACATCAGAACAAACTAGATTCAGTACGCCGAGATTAGTGCTGCATTCTGTATCTGCCTGTGTTTTTGATTTTGAAAATTCTGCAAGCTTCTGATCTGCGAGAAGATAATCCAGGTCATTGAGATTAGTATTTAGAGAAGTAAAAGTTCCTGTTTCGTATACTGCAACTGCAACCTGTCGTTGTATTATCATACCTGTTTCTTTGGAATCTACTGGTACATATGTATATAATATATAATCATAGTTTCCATCGCCGTCAATATCAGAACCTTGCACACTTAGCAGCACATCATTGACACTTGAAAATGGTTTATCCTGGATACATCCAAAAGTCAGTAGAAGTATGATACTCAATAAACCCAATAGCAAAAGTTTGCGCATGTAAAAGATTTATTCATCTTCTTTTAAAACCCTGCTTATCAACGGCTTAAAAAAAAGGTAACGAAAACAGAAAAAGGTTTTTAATTTACCTCCGTTTAGCCTATTCATGGAGAAAATGCTTTCCAGCGTACTTACAGTGATAAGGCCATCTAAACAGGAACTCTCATCAGAGATTGCATTCGCAAAAGAAGTATTGGCCCACATAAAAAAATATTCTCCTCGGTCATGCGACGTGGTACTCACAGGTTCCATGGCAAAAAAAACGTTTTTATTTGATAAAAAAGATCTCGACATATTCGTACTTTTTGGTAGGGGCGTTCCAAGAGAAAAACTTGAATCCCACATTACTGGTATAATGAAAAAAGCGTTTCCCTCTATTGGTTACAAGTTGAGTTATGCCGAACATCCTTATGTCCGGTTCCATTATGGTGGCAGGCGAATAGACCTTGTACCTGCATATAAGATCGCAAATGCAACCGAACGTATAAGTGCAGTTGATCGTTCCACCCTTCATACAAAATTTGTGCTAAGGAACCTGAAAAAGAACAACATAGGCGATGTGTTGCTGCTTAAACAGTTGCTTCATGCAAATTCACTTTACGGTGCAGAGATAAAGATCAAGGGATTCTCAGGTTATCTATGCGAGCTTCTTATAATTCGCTACGGTGGTTTTACAAAACTATTGCGGGTCGCTGCCAAATGGAAAAAACCAACATTTATTGATCTGAAAAAATATTATAAAACCAAGAAATCTACTATTGGTGCTACAGAACGGTTTGGATTTTTTATTGTGATTGACCCGGCTGACAAAGATAGAAACGTTGCTGCGGCAGTATCAGACCAAAATTTTTTAGCATTCACAAAACTATGTAAAGTTTTTCTTAAGAAGCCGAATCGCTCATTTTTCCTCAGACAACCAGAAACATTTGATGAAAAACTTGAAAAAATAATAAAGAAAAACAAATCAGTGTTTTTGGTATCAATGCCAAAACCCGACGTGGTTGATGATGTTCTCTGGGGACAGGTGCATAAGATGGTTGGGCAATTCGAACGCCATCTTGAAGATTTTGATCCGAAATCAATAGTTGCAGATGACAGTGGTCACCTAATAAGGCTCGTAGTTGTCCTTGGAACAGAAAAGTTACCTCGTGAAATGCTTGTTGAAGGTCCTCCGCTTAAAATGAAAAAACCTGTTCTTCTTTTCAGGAAATCTCACAAAAAATCGAAGTTCGTCAAAAAGAACAAGAAAATATTTGCGGTTGCAAGGCGTCCGATTACCTACGGGGCAAAATCAATCCGCGAATTCTTCAGAAATTTCAGCAAGATCAAATCCCATCTCAATTATCATGAGGAAATGATCCTGATTGAGAAACTAAAATACAAAGCAAAATAATATAAAATTCAAAAAGACAGGGTCACTCTTTCTCCAGGAAGCGGTGCTATAGCATCATATCCTCTCCCTTCTTTCAGGTCTTTTGCAAAATCCTCCGGCTTGTCACCATGTACCAGAATCACTTTCTCGGGATTTGCCTTTTCTATGAATTGAAGGAGTCCTGTTCTTCCTGCATGTGCTGACAGATCCATATACTCAAATGGCATATCAACCATAAGTTCCTGTTCATCCCTTATGATATGGCCTTTGTTCTGCAATAACCATCCGTTGGTTCCTTCAACGCAGTATCCTGTAAATATCATTTTTGATGCATTATTTGCACGTGTCATATAATTGAGCATTGGTCCGCCATTGAGCATTCCAGCGCTTGATATTATTACTGAAGGTTCGCGGGTTGCAGCCTTTTTATCTGCTATGCTCCCAACTATATTTACACTTCTCACTGCCTTTCTGAAAGCCTTTGCATCGCGTATATATTGGTGGTGCTTCAAATATATCTTAGTTATTTCTCTTCCCATTCCATCTACGAAAACAGGGACGTTCTTATTGTAATGTCTTATCAATGCTATAAGTTCCTGTGTTCTTCCAAGTGCAAATGCAGGGAGCAGTGCATTACCTCCATTATCAAGAGTCTGGTTTATCTCATCCATCATGTGCTTTTCGAGCTGTTTTCTTGATGGGTGTTCCCTTGTTGCGTATGTGCTTTCTATTATCAATATATCTACATCATCAACATAATTAGCACCCTTATGCATGAATGTGCCTTCTTCTTTGAAATCTCCAGTATAAAGTATTCGTTTTCCCTTATATTTTATATCAACCATGGCTGATCCACTTATGTGGCCTGCATCAAGAAGGCGTATATCTGTTTCACCCATTCTCATTCTTTGGTTGTACAAAAGCGGGGTCCAATGTTTCAAAGCTTTTTTGAAATGCTGTATCCTGTAAGGTAGTCCTTCGCCCATTATCTTCATAGAGTCTTTCCAGAGCACTTCACATATCTCTCTTGTGGGTGGTGTGGCATACCATTTCAGTGCTCTGTTTTGGGTGTAGAGTGCTGGGATGCATCCGCTGTGGTCAAGGTGCGCGTGCGAAAGAATTGCAAAATCAGGATTCGCATTCATATCGATTGGGAATTTTGCGTTACCACTTTCATCAAAGATCTTTATTCCATAATCAAGCATTATCCGTTTGTCTGTACGGAGCATAAACGCGCTTCTTCCTACTTCACGCGATGCTCCAAGACAATCAAGAAACATTTCCATGCTAAGTTTTAGGACACTGTAACTTAAAAACCCCCTCTCATCACTGCGATTATCTATCTGTTACTGTATATATCTCCGTTGCACTAATTCTTCTTTGCACTAATGAAAGTTTTTAATATATTGTAGTAGAAACCACATTCATGCAATCAGAAAAACTATATATTCCATTAGCCCTACTTTTAACATTATATCTAATTTCTATCATATTCTTTCATTACGTTGAAGGTTGGAATTATATTGATGCTGCATATTTCACAACTGCTACAATCGCAACAGTTGGTTATGGGGACATTACTCCAGTAACTGATATAGGTAAACTTGGTGTTATTGTGCTAATATTCCTTGGCATATCTATTGGTTTCTATGTGATTACCAGTCTCGGTGATTTTAGGAAAAAGAATGTCGATCCGCACATACAAAAAAGAATAGAAACACTTAGACGCCTTGCAGATTTGCCAAGTCGTGGTACAAGCAATCTCGACCTGAAAAAACTGAGAAAGAAAGTCAGGGATCAAGATTATTAGCTTCAAAGTTGAGCATATGTTGCATGATGAAAAATTTTCAAGGAATTCATTTACAAAACCACAGCAAACCAAGATAAAAAAGTGTACTTTTGGTCTGATCGGTCTTGGTGGTACTGGTGGTTTTATCCTTGAGAATCTGTTGCGGCTCGGTGCGGGGAATTTTGTCCTATTCGATCACGATCAATTTGAGCTTTCTAATTTCAACAGGCAGCTTCTTGCAACTGATGATACAATCGACACGCTGAAAACAGAGGTTGCAGTTGCACGTGCAAACAAAATCAACCCTCGTGCAAATATAAAAACGTGCGGTATGTTTGATAAAAAGTCATCATTGAACAGTATAAAAATTCTAATCGATGGTTCAGATAATGTGATTACGAAAATGGAAGCTGCAACGCTGGCACGAAAGAAAAAAATTCCATACGTTTTTTGTTCCGCAAACCGCGCGAGTGGTATGGTAACTATTTTTGATGGTTATAATTTCAATACGGCATTCCAGGTTCCTTCTGACAGAAAAAAACTTTCAGATTACAAATTATGTTCCTCTATAATATGTCCGGCTGCATCCATTGCAGCTAGTATTGCAGTATCTCAAGCCATCAATTATCTGATCAAAAAACCATATGTCAAAGCACCAGACACATTATTTTTCGACTTATTCAGCAAAAAAATTTTCTGGAGGGCAAAACTCGGATGACAAAACAACGTTACCATAAGCTTGATCCATGCCAAGATCAGTATTCAGATTATTATATCATAGAGCCATGCACCACCTCGAACGGGATGGAAATCAAGTTGAAAGACCTTAAGATCAATATGGAAAATGCCGAAGCTGCATTTTCATCCCTTGGCACAGTTGCGGGAAGCAGTTCTGTTGTCATGCTTGCAAAGGTCGGCAAATATACTATAAGTGTTTATGCGAGTGGCAGGATGATGGTAAAAGAAGATAAAACTACGAAATCCAAAAAGAAGGAAATCGATATTCTTGCACAAAAAATTCTCAGAGCATTGGAAACTCACGATGCGATTATAAGAGGAAAACAATGAAAATCGATTTCCATGTCCATACTTACTATTCATACGATTCATTCATCAGACCTGTGGACTTGGTAGCGCGTTCCATTGCATTTGGTGTGGTGCCTGCAATTGCGGATCACAATACGGTTGCAGCTCATGAGACATTCAAATCTCTCGGAGTTCCATTTATTCCAGCTGAGGAAATAGGTACTGATATTGGTGATCTTATTGGTCTATTCATTACAGAAGAGATAAAAAAACACACGCCATTTGAAGAAGCGCTTGATCTGATTCATGAACAAGGTGGTATTGCCTATCTTCCGCACATGTTTGATTTAACTCGGCACGGTATATCCGATCCTAAACTGGCATCAAAAGTTGACATCATCGAAATCTTCAATTCCCGCTGTCTTGACAAATCCTTGAACAGTAAGGCGAAACAATTCGCTGAACAGAATAATCTTCCTGGTGCAGTCGGAACAGACAGCCATTTCATTTTTGAATTCGGGAAAACATATACTGAGATTCCCAAATTCAGTTTTGATGGTCTGGAAAATCCAAATGTATTATTGAAGGCACTCAAGACTCAAAATCCAAATCCCAAAACTGGATGCGGGAAACCTGGGACTGGACACACGACACTGAACACAAAACCCAAGACTGGAAACCCAACACACGAAACCCACCCAGCACCGTTCTATGTCCGTGGTACGACTTCGGTTCTTGCCCTTGGAAAGAAATTTTTGCTTCGTGGTTTCTAATCTATAAATTCAACAATTTTTGCATTAAGCTTTTTGCAAAATGTATCATTAGTTTTTGCTATTCGTTTATGCAGGAGACCTTTGTTTATTCTTATCAAACCAGCGTATATTGCCGCGCTTTTATCAAACAATTATTTATCTTCCTGTATTTATCTTCTTCTCGGAATGCTACTCACGAATCTTCTTCCACTATCATATGTTGCTTGACTATCCTGATGGACTATATCTTGAATCTCTCCGGCACTGTCTAAAACAAACTGTCGTCCTTCTGAGCCATATTCTGTTGCAAATGTTCTTATCCCAGTTTCTCTTGCAGTGTTCTCTGCAATCGAATTTCTTCCTCTGCCTGCAAAACACCCTTCTATTATTATGTTCGTAGTTACCAATTCTCTTAATCTTCTAATCTCTTGTATATCTGCAAGATCTATATTATTCTCATCTCTAGATCCATTTCCCATCCGAATTGTTGTTTCATTTGCATGCCCTCCAATTACGATGGAATCTATTGGTCCATGTCTTTGCACTATCTGTTCTGCCCTGTTCCAAACTCCTTCGTCTAATGCTGTTTCAGTTACAATAACTCTATATGCTCTAATTAGTCTATCAAATTCTTCACAGTCATTATAAAAAGCAAAATTATAATCTGAATATGGGTATGTTATCAGCAAAAGAGGTCTTTCATAGTTGCGTGTGGGATCAATAACATTTTGATATGTTTCCTCAAGCAGTTCTTGCGAGTATCTACTAAAATGGACAATGCCCAATCTGTCATGTAACTCTCTTGTGATCTCTAAGCCCAGCACATCAATAGCCCAACCAAAATTCAGATAATCCGTATGGCTGTCCAGTGTATCTCTGTCTATATCTGAAACAGCACTCCTTCCAAGTCTATGCAGCATCGGCAAATCAAAAAATCTCGTTGTGTATATATCCATATTCCGTATCATAGATCTAAATCTTAGTATGTCATATTCATTTGTGATTTGAGATTCAAGGGATATATTCAATCTTAATGTTTCTCGAAATCGTTCTATATTATCTGTACTTATCTGGTTTATCCTAAAATTTTGATTGGCAAATACCCCATCAATAATACTTTCTATCATCTCCATCCTCCTAGGAGATCTATTTGGTATACTCGTTAATGAGGTGAAAGCAACATATCCAAATGTTACTATTCCATCTGCCAGTTGAGGTGTTATTAAATTTGCACTTATATTTGGATTTTGCAATACTCTGGTTAAAATACGATTTCCCCAGCTTGATACATCCCCTTCAATTTCAATATCATGGGCTTCATAACTACCATAAATTCTTTGATATAGGCCAGCAATTCTTAGTGCAAATTCAACAGTAAAATCTCTTGATTCAAAATTACCATTCGTAAATAGAAAATGCAAGTCTCTTATAATTCCAAAGTGTTGGCCATGATTTGCAGGAAGATTATCTACTAACACCATCAATCCGGTTTCCAATTCACTTATATTTCTAGTTATACTTTCAAGCGCAGAACCTAGCGCATCAAAAGCATTATGCACTTCTTCTACCGGGAGCCTTTCCTGCATATGCACCATGATTCTGATTAATATAGTTCTGTCTTCTTCACTAAGCGGATTAACCGTCTGGATCATGTGTTCAGCATAATGTCTAAGCTCTGGTCTGATTTGTTCTAAGTCTGGTGTGGTTTCCCCAGGTGGTCTAATTTGTCTTACTTCAGGCCCGCCCATAATAGAGGAGTTGACTATGAAATTTATTTAAATGCTTAGGACTGTGATGTCCTCACAAGTGAGATCTGAGAAACATCCCTTTGGATATACCTACAGTTCTTGATGGTGCGGATTATAGCTAATGATCTTGTCAAATCATGACCTGGTTGTCCTGGTCAATTTCCTAGGTTCATCTCTTTCTTTGTGTTCAAAGCCTAAGACAGCTAAGAATCTTTTAAAATCCCACCAAAGTGATAAGAAATACGATATTGACGTATCCTCTAAATTCTAACTGCTGGAAAAGACCTTTGCAGGGGGTATTCCTTCTTTACGTGCAGTACTATCTTGTATAATGCACGATTTTATAAACTTTTGTGCATTATGTATACTGATCAGCATGATTCGAGATATTTTATTAACACAAAAAAGGGAATTGGAGGAGCGCCGAAACGAACAATATATTGAGAGAAATATCGCTCTAGATTTGAGCGGACCACTGATAAAAGTCATTATCGGCCCACGGCGTTCAGGCAAATCTTTTTTTGCAATAAAATCTCTGTTTTCAGCAGGTAATTTCGGTTATGCAAACTTTGATGATGAAACTTTGATATCGCTAAAAGATTATAATGAGATCGTTGCTGAGCTAAAATCAATCTATGGAAATCCAAAAATTATCTTATTTGATGAGATACAAAACCTTCCAAGATGGGAACTTTTTGTGAATAGATTGCAACGACTTGGTTTTATCATTATCTTAACTGGAAGCAATGCTAACTTACTTGCCAAAGAACTAGCAACGCATCTAACAGGACGGCATATTCCAACCTATCTTTTTCCATTTTCTTTTAGCGAATATGCAAGTGTTTCTAAAAAGGAATTAACAACTGCCGAGTATAAATCTATGCTAGAGGAATATCTCTTGCATGGGGGATATCCCGAACCAACAACAAAAACTTTGAATTATAAGGAGTATCTATCTGTTTTATTTGACTCAATAATCTACAAGGACATCGTACGAAGATATAAAATTAGACTACCTCACTATGTAGACTCATTGGCATCTTATCTTATCTCCAACACTGCTACTGAAAACTCATTTCATTCATTAGCCAAAGCTACTGGGATCAAGAGTCCTAACAGTGTAAGAAAGTATGCAGGTTATCTTGCTGAGGCATTCCTTGTGTTTACAATTCCACGGTTTTCATTCAAGTTGCGTGAACAACTTTCCTCTAATCAAAAAGTTTATTGCTATGATAATGGATTTATATTTGCAAAATCGTTTTCTTCCAGTCCAAATACTGGGAGGCTTTATGAAAATGTGATAGCATCCGAACTCAAAAAAGCAGAACTAGCCGGACATTTGAATGTTTTTTACTGGAAAAACCAACAGAATGAAGAAGTGGATTTTGTAGTCAGACGTGGTCTAAAAATAGAATTCCTTATCCAATCCTGCTTTGATATCCGTGACAGTAAAACCAAAGAGCGTGAAATACGTGCACTTCTAAAAGCCGGGAAAGAGTTCAAATGCGATAATCTGATCATAATAAATTCTGAAAAAGAAGGTAGTGAAGATTTCGAATGGTTCGGAATGAAAGGCACGGTCACTTTCATTCCACTTTGGAAGTGGCTTCTTCATTTATCATGGTAAAGAGTAAGATTAAATATAATCTTCAATCATTGCCAAAGATAAATGTCCAGCTATCTCGTTAGCCATCAGTCTATATACTGAAATTACCTGTTATGCAGAACAAAACCTATTTAATGATAGAGCAAGTATCCCTGTTCAATGGCAGAAGATTTTATTGGGATGGAAATTGCAGTAATGATTGTAATCGCTTCAATTACTCTCGCAGGAATCCTGATTGGTCTTGGCAAGGCATTTGGCTACAAGCGAATAGAACAATTCGGTGTTGAAGAATTCATCCAGTCTGTAATCAATGCCGCAATCATCGGTTCATTCGCAGCCATCATAGGACTTGTGGGTGTAATAAGCTCATCAATTGTTACAACATCTTGTTCAGAAGGAACTATAGTAGATCAGCTCGTATGCTCGCTCACAAATATCAATACTGGTCTTTTCAGCACATTTCAGGAACTTGTAATAACAATGAACATCCTTGGTTATTATCAAAGTCTTTCTCTTGATTTTGGTTCATTCGCAATTTCGCCTTTTGTCAATCTTTCATCAATTTCAGGTGTTCTTTCATCGCAGTTGTTCTCATTGAGTATCCTGATGATGTTGGTTGAACTGAATATCCAGATCGCAAACTTCATTGGCCAGAATGCCCTCGGGCTTTTGTTCCCTGTCGGCCTTGTCCTCAGAACCTTATTTGCAACAAGAAAAGTCGGTGGTTTCCTCATTGCTCTTGGTGTCGGACTTTACATTTTCTATCCTGCATTTGTATTGATCTTTCCAAGTCCGGTAGATGATGTCAATATCTCTACAATTGCAATGCAGGGATTCAACAACAACAGTTATTATTCTACAGTGCCGGTTATTGATCTCAATGACAATTATGCGATAGCAGGAAAGCTCGACGTGCTGAGCGGAAGATGCGCTGCCACCAATATGTCAAATACTTCCGCATGCCTTGATTTCATGGAACAGAACAACATCACAAACATGACGCTTTACACAAATCTCTCGACGGATTTTACTGGCGATCTGACATTCATAGCACAGAGCAATACCAATACACTTTCAAAATCCTTGCTTTACACAGTTATCGCTCCATTGTTTTCATTCATAATCACCATTGTCTTTGTAAGGGAGCTATCAACTTTGCTTGGGGGGGAGCTTGGTCTCAAAACCTTTGCAGCGATATAGCTTTTTAAAGAACGGTTACTTAGTGAAGAATATATTGAATGAGTATATGTGTGATAACCATGTTTATGAACCGCGCCATAACAATCGGTTCTCTTGCCGGAGGAGTAATCGCAATAATCATCTCGTTAGTTTATGCAAATCCAGTGCTGCCAATAGTAGCCGGAGTATTTTTCACTCTTAGTCTTGTGATATGGAAATACGGTTATATTCTGATACCCGCAATCACGAAATTTACAAATATTATCGAAGTTCGCGGTGGTTATGAAGTTCCGTCATCCCGCGATTACATTATCAAGAAAAATGATTCGGGTTATTATGCTTCAAAATTCCTTGAAATAAGATTTTATGAAAGTTCAATGGATAAGGACAAAAGCGAGAAAAAAACAATGTTCGAATCTTTTGAAAAAGCAATCAGTTCGCTCAAGTATATAGTCAGGATAAGTCTGATGGTCAGCGTTTTGGATCTTTCAAAACACATAGATGAAATAAAGACAAAAAGAAGCAATGTGGAAGCAAAGAAATCTAAGGAGATAAAACTCGCTGCAGACGAGTCTATGCGTATGGATCGTGAGCTTGCCTACTGGAACAGGTTGCTTGATCGTATAAGTCAGGGTGAAAGGCCTGTGGAAGTTATTGCATTCGCATCCACAACCTCATTTGGGCTTACAAGAGAAGAAGCATTGAGCCAGGTTTCAAGACAATCAAAGGAACTACAGACCATATTATCAGGTTCACTTGGTTGCGATATCACAGAACTAAAAGACAAGGATATGCTGAAATGTTTTGAATGGGAATATTTCTTTCCCACAACTCAGGAAGAAATCAAGGATGCACTTTTCTGATAATAAGATCGTATATAAAAGTTAAGATTCATGAAATTCAATCGCATAATGAAGAACTCTCAAACAAGGAGAACCATCTAATTCAAGAAGTAAAAAAAGATATCAGGGTAATCAAACCTAATTTTGTTTCTGTTGATGATCTTTGATTTCTTATCCTCGTTCAATTGCTTTGAATTGGATGGTGCACAATGTTGATTTATACCACTGATCCCAATATTTCAAGAACGCCCTCTTCTTTCTTCTTCCGGTACACGGATCGCACTTGCAGCATCTGCTATTATCCTATCATTCAGGTTCGGAAATCGTTCATTACTATAAAGCAAATCCTGTAGGAATGCTACTTCATTTTGACCCTCTTCTGCCAGATTTCTTAATCGCGTATATATGCCTATGGCAATCCTCTCATTCTCATTATGTGGTGCTCTTGGGGTGTTGTCAGAAGTATCTCTTGCAAATGTTTGCACATCTCCCTGTACAAGCCTTGAGAGATATATGTTGACCTCTTGCAGATTTCCTCCTTCTCTTCGTACTTCAGTTTCTATCTGAGTGGCAAGTTCTGATCTTGCAGGTGAAAATTGCAGGTCTGCTCTGCCAATGGCATCCGAAACTCCTTGCTGTTCTTCTACTGTTCTTTCCCCGGTTATCCTGACTCCGGCTTCATAAAGTCTCCATGCCACTACGACGTTCGGGTCATTGCCGCGTAATATATCTCTTGTCCTGGGGAGTTGTTCAAGCGCCTGAAGATATCTAAACACCCTCGGAATATTTATTCCCGGGACCTCATTAAGTCTGGCTGCCAGTGCGGCTTCAGTATCGTTTCTTGGAGTATATTGTGGTGCGGTTCTAGCTTCTGTTTGTTCATTTGGTGCTGCTTCCACTGCTTCTGCTACCTGAGTTACTGGTCTTACATTTTCTTCTCCACGAACCGAAAGAACTGCTATTCTCATGTTCCTTAAATTTGTGGAATTTGGGTGATCAAGATCATTTAGGCTGACATGTTGTCTTCGCAAAGCCGTGGCAATCCTTACATTTGGGTGTTCTGCATCAACTCCTGAAAAAGTTTCACCATGTTCAAGACGGTCTAAACACCAACGTACTCCTGCTGGTTCTCCACCTGCCTGTTCTACAAAAGTACGGAACTGTGTGTTGGTTTCAGTCTCAGTTTCTCTAGGTATTCTTGTAGTTATCATTCCATCCTCGTGACTCACTACTTCTCTATTAGTTAGTGTACCTTCTTCTGCATTTGGGAGTGTGTGGCGATTCTCTCTTATATAATCTGCCATAACTCTGCCAAGATTTTGAACGCTGTGTCTGCCCTGTCTATCATGTTCAAAATTTCCTCTAACTGCCAAAGCTAATTCTCTAGCAACTGGGTCATTTTGGGTAGCGCGTTCTAAAAGTCCTTGTGCAACACTTGGTGGTAAATGGCTCTCATCCGCAAGCTGAGCTGAATATGCACCAGTAAGAATTGCGTTGACTCGTCTTTCTCTTTGCATTACCTTTCTTTCAGCTGGAGCCAACTCTCTGAGCGGGGCATCATGGTGATCTGCAAGTGTTGCTCTGTATGATTCATAATCTATCAACGATTCTCTTCTAGCCTCTTCAATATTCATTTCAGGATGTTCAAGCTGATATAATCTGGCTCTCATCTCATCTCTTGTTTCTTCATCTATTACCATGCCCCGTTCTGCATTACCTGCCCCAGGCTGATTGAAACGAATTACTGCATCCTGCACCATATCTTCTGCCAATTCTCCAGTACCCATAATGTCAAGTATCAAATCAGCAAAATTCATTTCCCTAGTGGTTGTCGTACCATCCAATAGTGCATCTACACCTGAACGTTGTCCTTGTCTTACATATCCTAAAACCTGCTCTGGATTCAATCCAAGCATTGTACACGCATTAACTATGTTGGCTACCTGCTGTTGATTAAGCACGTTCACTGACTGTTCCTGCCTTTCTCCCGGTGCATCTGTTTGTTGTTGATTCGCAGTCATTGTTTATCACCATATTTTTACATTATTGTATACATTATTACCATAAACATATTTATATATCTTATCCTGTGTTTTTTCCACGTTCAGTAATGTACCTATTGAAATTGAGCATTCCATTAGTCTCTGGCTAGTAGTGTGGAATGCGGTGTCGTAATCAACGGATCGGTTTCCTCTAAGAAAACCACATGTGCCAGCCTCTGTTTCAGGACTGTGTTTCTGGCCTGTTATTCCTTCCTTTAAAATAATATAATAAGCCAAGACCAACAATTATAATCAAAACCACTCCCAGATATGGGTAATATTCTTCAAGAAACATGGTGTTTGGTTTCTGGTCTTCATTATTATCTAGTGGTTGAATTGCACCTGCCTCAGTCATCAATGAAGCAAATGCATTGCCCTGTTGAAAGATTACTATATATTGTCCTTCCTGATCAAAATGAATTATGGCAGAACCATCATTTTCAGTTTGCATAGTGTAATTGGATCCATCTGGACGAACTATTATGAGCGTACAAAAGACACACGTTTCGTTGCCTTCAAATGCATAAAATACTCCATCCTGACCTGTATTTGCTTCTTCAGGGCCGGTCAGATTCAAGCCGATACATCCACTGTTATCTAGGCAATATGTACCCTGCGGACAAATAGGGCAACTAGGTTCGGCTCCACAAACATATGGAATCAGTTCATGGTTCTCAACCTTTCCACATCCTTGAATCGGTTCACAGGTACCACCAATTGAGTTCTCATTTACATTGCAATATTCTGTTTCGCCACACTCACTATCATATGAACATTCGTAATCTTGGTCTGGTTCTTCAGTGATCTCTGTCTCAGTAGTCTGACACATTGTTTCATGGATCAATGTTTTTGTCATATATAATGGACTAAGTCCTGCGAATGTGATAGTTATTCTCACAGTGACACTTTTACCATCAAAAGAGAACTTTCCCGCCTCATCGGTTTCACCAGTTACTATTATTGGTGGTCCGATTACTGCAACCCTTGCTCCATGGAGCGGAATCCCATCTCCATAATACACATATACGGTATTGCCATCACATCCAGTTATGAAGTTCGTTCCTATATCTCCCTTTGGTTCAGCATCTCCACTTGTTCCTCCTCCATCTGGGGAGTCGGAATCAGTTGGTGGATAATATGGACTCGTAGCAAAATTCATTGATATCAAAATCCCCAAAATCAATAGCAAAACAACTGGTTTACCTAATTTCGTGAGTGACATAAATGTCTATTTACCACCATAATCCTTAAAAAACAACCTGTTTATTTTTCCTTCAGAACCTCATATAATCAGACAAATTATTTTCAAATCATTGTCATTGTGGTAGTGAGGCTAGCATCTATCCAATTCCATCTGGTAAAAACCACCATCAACATTTATATAGCCTAAATTATATAGTGGTGTTGATGGGAATCAAATCATCATATATGTTGTCAACCGAGCTTGCAAGCAAAATGATTCTTGTACATCCACCAGAACCACGAAAGGATCTTCTTTTGTCAGATCCTTCACAAGGTGTCTACATTGGTAAAACCCGATTTCTCAATACTCCTGTTTTCTGGGATCCGACAAAGCTTGTAAATCCGCACATGGCAATACTTGGTATCACTGGTGCTGGAAAGTCATATACTGTAAAAACGTTCCTTACCCGTGCTTCTCTTGTTTGGGATACTAATGCGATCATTCTTGATTGGGTTGGTGAATATAATGAGTGGGTGAGACAGGCAGGTGGAAAAGTGATCAATCTTGCAAAAGAAAGATTGAATATCCTTGATCTGGTTGGTCTTCCAAAAAGAAGCAGAATAAAACAAATAATCTCGGCACTCGATATCCTGATAAGTCTAAAAGATTATCCAAACGAGCGGGATGAAATCGAAGACGCGCTTGAAGCTATTTATTATCAAAATGAAAGTCGACGGCCTGGGATGAAAGAGGTTACCGAAGATATCAAAAAAAGAAAAACAAAATCTGGAAAGTTCGGAAAAGCGGAAATGCAAGGTATGATCGGCGGAACAGATCTTTCAAAACCTACCCTTGTGGACGTTGTCAAGCTTCTTGAAAAACAGGGGAAGAAAAAAGCTGCTCGCCTTATCAAAAGATTCACTGTCGAGGGCACTGATTTTTTTGCAGGTTCTTCAACCCTTGACATCAGAAAACTTACAAACGGCGGTCTTGTGAACATTGATCTTCACGATCTTCCGACAGAGGAAATGCGGAGTCTTGCGGGCCTTACTATATTACAATATATCAAAGAGCTTATGAGAATACAGGGCGCTGCAGAAGATCATAAAAAAGTCAAGCTTTTCGTTGTGCTGGATGAAGCATGGAAAATCGCACAGGATGACAGAAGTGATGTAATAACCATTGTTCGTGAAGGTAGGAAATATAATTTCTCGCTACTTATCGCAACACAAAATCCGACTGATATGAACAAAACAATTTTCAGCAATATAGGTACTGTTTTTGTTTTAAGGCTCATACTCAAGGAATATCGCGACTATGTACGGAATTCAATTGGTTATTCTGAATTCATAGATAATGAAATTTCAAAATTCGGTGTCGGTGATGCTGCGGTGAATATGATATTTTCACAGCGACAGTCTCGAGTCATGACATTTCTCATGGATAAGATCGACGGCGAGGAGCCACTTTTGATATATAAGTTGAAGGGTGGAGATATGATGGTTGAAATAGAACGTGAACAATTTGTCAGAATGCTATATGAGCTTGGCCTCACTGAGAGTCAGCTCAGCATGGTTAAAAGCGAGTTTGAAAAAGGGGATGGCCTTCTCGATGGTGAAAAACTTGTCGCCGTACTTGAAAAATTTGGCTATGCAAAACCATCTATCATATCATTCCTAAGGCAGCTTGGCATCGATGAAAAGAATCTTGTGCGTATATTCTCTCTTGCAAAAATGAGGAAAGCTACAAAAGGCGTTGTTAACGTCGTATTGGAGGATAAAAATGCCTGAGGAAAAAATATCTATCAAATCCAAGCAGAAGAAAAATCTCAAGGAACTTGCATCACTTCTAAGCGATCTTGGTTTTACGAAAATTTCATATTCTCCAAAATCATTACTAGTTGAAAAGGCAAAGGGTGAAGATCTTCATGGCAATCCATATCTTGAGTACCGAATAGAATTCAATCTCGATTCAATAGACTTCAGCTACAGTTTCTCTGCAAAGAGGAGCAAGATGGCAAGGCTTCTTCATCTTATGCCAACTTTTTTAAATATCGTTCAAGTTTCTGAGGAATATTACGATATAAAGCCAACTGCGATTTTCTCGCACATAAACAGCGTCCTGTCAGAAGTTTCGAAAATGCTTGATCGGGATGCAGTCGAATTATCAACGCAGCTTACAGAAGTACAGGCAAAACATGAAACACTGAATACAAAATATCAAGATATCTTGCGTTCAAGCGAGGCCAATACAAGGATATTACTTGAATGTGAAAGAAAAAGAGATGAACTGCAGAAAAAACTAGGTACTTTGAGTGGAATGAGCGATGACCTGCTTAAGGAGTCTTTGTATGATTGGGTCAAGGTCCATGGCGGTACAATTGATGTAAGGGAATTTTCAAAATCAAATTCTGTTGCAATCAAGCGGGCCGAGGAAGGTCTTAATCTGCTTATCCGAGACGGTTATATCAGGAGGCGGTTGGAATAGCCGATAGCATGGTGAAACCCAGCAATAAGAATGCCGTTGTCCATAGCGATAGTAGCCGTGGTCAGAATGGAAATAAACACCCGACAATTCAATATATATTCACATTTGAAATGGTGCGTAATTATCCCACCAAACGCGGATTCATACTCAAAAAACCGCTTAAGCGTCCTATCAAAGATGTTGTTTTCGAATTGTTCAATGGTGGAGCACGTAGGTAGATTCGATGAAAGTTTTGTTGGTAGGAAATGGTGCAAGAGAGCATGCAATAGCAGAAAGGCTTGCCGAAGATTGTGAATTATACACAGTGATGTCAAAGAAAAATCCGGCAATCTCTCAGTTATCTAAACAGCATTGGGTATGTGATATAGAAAATCCATCAGAAATAACAAAAGCAGTTGAAGGCATTGATTTTGACCTTGGGTTTTCTAGTCCTGACGCAACTCTGGCTGCTGGAGTAAGCGATGCACTTGCAAAGGCCGGTATATCAATGGCATCACCGTCAAAAGATGCAGCTAGAATAGAATGGGATAAAGGGTTCATGAGAAAATTAATGGACGAATACAAAATTCCGGGTGCACCAAAACACAAGCTCGTTAATAGTTTGGAAGAAGCAGCCAGAATAATAAATAATTATGGTTCTGTGGCAATCAAGCCACTTGGTCTTACTGGCGGTAAAGGAGTACGCGTAAGCGGTGATCATTTTACAAACATTTCTGAAACTGTACATTATGCCGAAGAACTGATAAAAAAAGACGGGCTGGTGCTTATAGAAGAAAAGCTTGTTGGTGAGGAATTTACCTTGCAGGCTTTTTGCGATGGAACTCGGATATGTTTCATGCCGCCTGTACAAGATCACAAGCGTGCATTTACTGGTGACAAAGGACCAAATACTGGGGGTATGGGTGCATATTCTTCAGGCAAATTGCTTCCATTTATGCTTGAGTCTGAACTTGAAGCTGCACAGAATATCATGCGCTCAACCATTCATGCAATGAAAAAAAACCAAACTCCATTTGTTGGTATATTATATGGTCAGTTCATCCTGACTGCAAACGGTATACGTTTGATAGAATTCAATGCGCGTTTCGGTGATCCAGAAGCAATGAATGTGCTTGCGCTGCTCAAGGATCAACTTAGTGACATATTTCTTTCCATGGCAGATGGCCAGCTTGACAATGCCAATTTCTCAGATGAAAGCACTGTTGTGAAATACCTCGTACCTGAAGGGTATCCAACAAAGCCTGTGAAAGACGTAGCCGTTACAATTGATACACGTTCAATCGAAAGTTGTGGTGCTAAAATCTATTATGCATCAGTTTATGAAAAAGGCGGCCACATACTCACAACCAATTCGCGTTCTTTTGGTATTCTGGGGAAATCCACCACACTTGCCAATGCAGAAAAAATAGCAGAGCAGGGATGCAAGTTTGTTCATGGACCTGTATGGCATCGCAGCGACATCGGCACCAAGAAACTGACAGATTCCCGTGTTTCTCATATGGCATTCTTGCGTGATAAATCATGAAATCCACTTCAGCAGCCATTTTGGTATTATTTATCCTTCTTCTGATCTCAGGATCATTTGCAGCAACTACATATGGTCCCTCGAGAATCACTATCGAGCGGACCTGGACTATTGACAATGTGAAAGATAATGACATTTCATTTCTTGCAGCACTTGCAGTGAATGATAGTAATCAAAAAATCATCCATATCAATGTAAGTCCCGGGGTCACAACATTTCAGGACGGTAATGATACGGTCTGGCTGAATTACAGTGGACACATGAACAAAAAAACCAAGGTCATCACAGCAAGCGTAATGCTTGACATCTATTATGATACCCAACTGGTGTCTGACGAGTCTGTTGCAACCAGCCGGGTGGCATATACTCCGCTGACACAAGCGGATGATGGTATAATTTTCCAGGCCGAACTTCTTAATCAGCAGAATTCATCATTGCAGACAATCGCAAATCTTGCCAATTGGATAAATGACAATATGGAATACGATATCTCCTATTGGGGTAAGGTCGTGCCTGCAGAAACTGTTTTCCAAACTAGGAAGGGTGTTTGCGTTGAACATACACATCTTTTCATGTCATTGGCAAATTCACTTGGTTTCAAAACAAGGTATGCAAGCGGTTATGTTTATGCAAATGGCTGGCAACCCCATGCATGGACCGAGGTATACGTTCCATCTTATGGGTGGCTTTCGGTTGATCCAACCCTGGCACAGGTTGGAACCCTGGATAACAGCCATGTACTGTTGAGGTATGGTGCTGATCAGAACTCCGTATTCGATTCGTTGATATCACAAAATGCTGATGCGACATTAAGCTTTGATGACAGTATCACCACCATCTTCTCATCAGAAACTCCAGTCCCCCCCTCCATGTCACTGTCTTTTGATGAATCATCCTATATAGTTTTTGTAAATCTTTCAAATCCAAGTTCAGAATATATCTATGGCACATATTCTTTTCTGCCTCCAGTAGGTTATGCCGATCCTGTTGATACTATAATACTGTTGCACCCGCAGGAAAAATTAAGCAATGCTTACCAACTTGACCAATCTTTTTTTGTTCCTGGTTATTATTATGTAATCCCTATTTCTACATCGTTCAATGATCTTGAAATTCAGCAGAGCCATAACATTTCTGTGGTCGAGGACAACGGCTTTGGAGATTTTGGTCAGATGGATCCAAGTGGCCTTCCATTGCAATGCCAGACTGTTTTCATACTTTTCGCAGTTTGTATAATCTCGTGTTTCTACAAAACCCGATGAATTTTATTTGCTGTACTCATGCTGAATTATAAACTCTCTCTTACAGATTTTTGTCATGTCAAAAGTTCACATCATAGGCGGAGGGCCGGCAGGTTCAATTGCTGCCATTAGCGCTGTTCGCAATGGCCATGATGTGATTGTTTCAGAAGAGCATCATATCTCAGGAATACCTGAAAATTGTTCTGGTCTTTTTTCCAAAGATGGTCTTGAATCTCTTTCTCAATTCATAGATTATGATAATTTCATCATAAATCCTATCTATGGCGCGGATATTTTTGTAGGTAATGAAAAACTTTCGGTCAGAACTCACAAGCCGGTTGGCTTTGTATGCGATCGCTCCCTTATGGATCAGGAGCTTGCTGAAACTGCGGTGCGTGAAGGCGCGAAAATAAATTACAACGAACATGTTTCTTCTTCAGATTCGTTTTGTTCTGACAATATTATCGGTGCAGATGGGCCAATGTCATTTGTGGCACGGTATTTTGGATTCAGTAAAATTCCCACGTATGCTTCTGCACTTCAGGCTATGGTAGACTATCATTCAGAATCTCCTGGAATCGTGAAGGTGTATCTTTCCAATGAAATCTTTCCGGGATTTTTCGGTTGGATTATCCCACATGATGAATACACTGCTGAAATCGGCTGCGGTGTTGTGTTGCCAAACAATATTTCAAGTTCATGGAATTGGTTTTTAAAATTCCTTAAGATTCCTGCATCCACAAAACCAAAGGGCGCTATAATTCCTATTCGTCTCAGGCCACAAACATCCATGAAAAAAGGAAAACAAAATATTATTCTTGCTGGAGATGCCGCGGGTCAGGTAAAAGCAACCACTGGTGGAGGCGTAATCTTTGGTGGAAATTGTGCAGCACTTGCAGGGAAATACGCGACCTCTCCACTATTATATGAAACAGCATGGCGCTCAAGATATGCAGCGGATCTATTCCTTCATCAGGAAATCCACAAACATATCTCTGGCATGTCTGATACCACCCTTCATGCATTTGGCAGAAAATTAAGGGAATTGCATTTTGATGATTATCTTTCAAGGCATGGTCATATGGATAAACCGACCAGAATGCTGCACCCCTATGCGCTTCTTTATTCACTAGGTGAAATGGCTGGTGTAAGGCCTGAGTAGCATTTGGTTCCAGATCCAAATAGAATGTAGTTAATTATCTTCACGAGGTTTAACGGCATGAGAATTAGCAAGACTCTTTATGTCTCGAACAAAGCTGATTGGCGTAGATGGCTCAAAAAAGAAAGTAAAATAGAAAAGGAGATTTGGCTTATTTATTACAAAAAATCATCTGGTCATCCAAGAATTCCATACAATGATGTAGTTGAAGAAGCACTTTGTTTTGGCTGGATAGACAATACTGCAAAAACCATTGATGAAAAGAGATTTGCCCAGCGTTTTACTCCAAGACGGCGAGGAAGCAAGCTTTCGCAGATGAATCTGGAACGGATAAAGAAGCTGGTTCTGGAAAAGAGGATGACTGCAGCAGGTTTTGCTGCTGTTTCGCATGTTTTCGATCCAAATTCACCAGATATGTTTGTTATCGCTACAGATATTTTAGATGCTATCAGGGCTGATAAAAATGCTTGGGAAAATTTCCAGTGTTTCACAGAACGCTACAAACGCATCCGTATTGGGTATATAGAAAGTCAAAGGTGTCATTCTAATGAAGCATTTCAAAAAAGTCTGTCAAATTTCATCAAAAAAACTGCTAAAAACAAGAAGTTCGGTTTTGTAAGGGAGTAAACCAAAACTTGCCTCATAATTAGTAATGCACAGTTAATTTATGATACTAAAAGAAACCTTAAAGGGCATAGTGAAAGCCCAGAAAGAAGAGCTTTCCAAGATTGATTATGGGACACAAAGGGAAGAACTGAGTAATATTAAACTGAACATGCCATTCGCTCTTGTAGTTTCTGGCATTAGACGTTGTGGCAAAAGCACCCTACTTCGACAGGTTATGAAAACGACTAAAAATTTCTATTATTTCAATTTTGAAGATCCCCGAGTAGCAAATTTTGAAGTTGAAGATTTTCAAAAGTTAAACGATATTTTTAGTGAAGAATATGGACAAAGCAATAATTATTTCTTTGATGAAATTCAAAACATCCATAAATGGGAACTTTTCGTAAGGACAATGTTGGATAAGAACAAACATTTTATGATTACGGGGTCAAACGCATCTCTTCTCAGCAAAGAACTTGGTACTAGGCTTACTGGCAGGCATCTGAATCATGAGCTTTTTCCATTCTCCTATCGCGAATTTCTTCTTTTCACTTCAAAAAAGGCCGGAACAGATTCGTTTGGTGAATATCTAGAGAATGGTGGGTTTCCAGAGTATCTATTATATAAGAAAAGTAGCATTCTTCAAGAGCTTTTTAACGATATAATTATGCGAGATATAATAGTGCGATATAAATTGCGAAGCACTAAAGAGATAAAAGATATCGCACTTTACCTTATTACGAATGCTGGAGCGGAATTTTCATACAATAACTTGGCCAAAACCTTTAATCTTGGTTCAACTAACAGTGCCGTAGCTTTTGTTTCTTATCTGGAGGACAGTTATCTTCTGTTTACAATCTCAAAGTTCGATTACTCCTTGAAAAAGCAGGCAGTAAATCCGAAAAAGGTCTATTCTATAGATAATGGGTTATCAAGTGCGATTTCTATTTCGTTCTCCTCAAATAAGGTGCGGATGCTTGAAAACCATGTGTTTTTGGATTTGCGACGCACCGGCAAAGAGATATATTATTTCAAAGGAGAAAAAGAGTGCGATTTCCTGATTAAAGAAAAGAACAAAATAACTGCTGCGATTCAGGTCTGCTATGAATTAAATGAAGATAACAAAGAACGAGAAGTTGAAGGTTTAATAGAAGCACTGCAAAAGTTCGATTTGTCAAAAGGATTGATATTGACATATGATCAGGACGATGTGCTCAAATTATCCGGGAAGACAATAACCATAAAACCTGTTTGGAAATGGGTATTGGGTGACTGAGCAAATCATGCATCAAAAATAAACAATTCATCAATGGTTGTTTTCAGCTCTTTTGCCAGTGCACGCGCTAGAAGTATGGAACAATTGTAATCTCCTTTTTCTATGAAGACAATTGTTTCCCTGCGTACTCCTACTTTTTTTGCAAGGTCCTCCTGCGTGAGGTTGAATTTTGTCCTTAGTTCTCTGATTCTTGTTTTCAAAGGAATCACATCTATCTACTTGACTTCGTTATGTTCTTCCCACTATTTTCATTAATCAACCTTTCCCTGCTTCTTAAACCATAATGCAAGGGCAACAAATACAATTCCAGGTATAATTATCATTGCTTCAAATGCATATCTGAATTCAATCTCAGGAAGATTAAGAAACTCCATTGCAGACATATTGGCAATCATTATCCCGATAGCAAGCCACAATCCAGTAACAAAAGCATAATATCCGGCTTTCCACGTGGCTTTTCTGGAAAACTCATCCTCTAGCGGCAGGCCTGTTTTCATTGAAGTGACCCTTTCAGAAGCTGCGACAATTGCAACAAGTGCAACTGCCATGGCAATGGCAACAGAGCCTATGAGCCACACAGATTTTTCTTGTAGAGAAAAAAACAATGATCCTGCAGCTATAATCAATGCCAAAACAAAAACCCTTATGAAAAGATTCAGTCGTTTACCCATCATACCACCATCATATCCATTCAGATGTTCATCAAATTCATGATGTTCTACTTATTCACATCGTTCACTTATTCATAATGTTAGATTAAACTAACATGTTAGATATAAGTAACATTGGATATTTAAATCTAACTCTACCAGGCGTTTTTATGTCTGGCAGGCACCATTCCAGCGGTTTTTAAGCATAGCTATCCTAATCAATTTTGGTTGAAGATATGATTGGCAAGACCGAAAGGTATATACTCGAAGAGTTGGAAAAGAAAAAAGGACTTTTATTCACCCTTATAGATCCGCTCGATTATCCCTCTCCTGAAGATGCAGTTAAAACCGCAAAAAATGCTGACGAGGCAGATGCAGACATAATTCTTATAGGTGGAAGTACCGGTGTGCAAGGTCCGGTCCTTGACAATATTGCAAAAACAATAAAGCAAAATGTCTCAAAACCGGTTGTTCTTTTCCCAGGAAATATCGGTACACTCACAAAATACGCGGATGCAGTTTATTTCATGTCAATGCTCAATTCACGCAACCATTACTGGCTTAGCGAGGCGCAGATGCTTGCTGCACCAATGGTAAAGCAATATGGTATCGAACCACTTCCGGTTGCCTATGTGGTTGTTGAACCCGGTGGCACGGTAGGTTGGGTAGGTGATGCAAAATGCATTCCAAGAGACAAACCACAGATAGCTGCTGCATTCGGTATGGCAGCACAATATATGGGTTTCAGATTTTTGATAACAGATGCAGGAAGCAATCCACACAACGGGCACATCCCGCTTGAGATGGTAAAAACAGTGAGCTCTGCGATTGATATTCCGTATATTGCGGCAGGTGGCATACGAACACCTGAACAGGCAAAGTCAATGATCAAGGCTGGCGCAGACATAATTCAGGTTGGCACTGCATTTGAAAAAGAAGGTTCTATTTCAAAAATAAAGAACATGGTAAAAGCGGTTCGTGAAGGTGCAAAGTCAAGGTGATTTATCTAGTTATTGTAATTCGCAACGCGAGTTATCTCCTCTCAATTCTAACCAACAACTCCGTAATGTCCCGATATCGGTGGATGTAATCCAGTAACTAGTTGCATTGCTCTTTCGAATTCTTGATCCGTTTCAATAGTTTTAAGTGCGGTGGCTATTCTCTCATCTGCACTTGCAAGTATTCTATCTGTGTTTGGTATCCCATCCAATATCAAGCGTTGTGCAATCCCCCACGTTCCAGCTCTGATCATTTTATTTCTAGTCAAACCAAACACAACATCTACAAACGCTTCCGCGGCATAGATCGCACTACCCACATGTGCTTCAGGTATCGACCATTCGGATCGGTTTGGTATTGCGATCTCTATACTTACACATCCAGAAACCCCGTTTGAGATGAATTCTGATGCTCTATGTAATATAAACGCCAGGCCTTTGTTTCCGCGCAATTCAAGCACAGTGCGTAAAAATCTGATATCTTGACCATGTTCACATCTTCCTGTAATGACCATCAGTTCAGCAACCATTGGCATTACATCTCTTCCAATTCTTCTTCCATACACTTCATTTGTTCCTGCACTGCCAGTATGCAGGAATCCTGCCTTGGTAAGCTGTTGTTTGAAATTTGGGTCTGCGTTTGTTTTGAAGTAGATCACGTTCCTTGGTTGCATGTTATCACTCATACATATTTTTCAATTATGAAATCAATAAACCCATCATCTATCGAAGCGACATCAAGCGAAGTGCATTTTGCGCTTGTTGAAAGCAACGCCGCGATGCTTGGTTCTGTTCTTCCATCATCACCGGAGATCAGTTCTTTTATGTATGTTCCTGCCTCTGCAGTAACCAGTACAATCGCATTTCTGCCTCCGGATTCCAGCACCCCAATATCCTTTATCTTTCTATGCCTAACTAAAATCGCTCTTCGGTGTGCAACTCGTTTCGGTGTTTTTTGCAAAAGGGTTTTTCCAGTAAGTCCGGTTATTTTTTCAATATCCTCTTTGCTAATTTCTTTTCCAAATTCTATTCCTGCCTTATAGCTCTTGTCAAAATGCGATTCTGTTATAATCTCCACAAATTTTCTTGGCACAGCCCTAAGATCAGATACGGAAACCTCTTTTCCTGTCTCAATTTCCTTTGTAACCCTATCGAGTTCGACGTTTCTTTTCTTTGGGTTTTTTATCTCAATAACAAAAATCCTTCCTGCGCTGTTTGTTGCATCTACATCTTCCCTTCCTGAGGCATGAAGGACATAATCATTAGCTTCATAAGCTGCCTTCAGCGGGTCGCCTATTCTCTCCTCTATTGACTCATAATATTTTCCCTTGCCATCGCATTTCTCACATCCATCCCCCTCGCATTTATTGCATTTCCATCTACTCTGCGAAAGGCCCACAACTATCTTTTTATACCTGCCAAAAACAAAAACAGCTCCATTCTCTGTTGAAATTTTCCCGTTCTTATAATCGAAAATTATGCGGTATTCTGCATCTGTCTTGTATGTCTTATTGGTTGCTTTTGCAAGGGAAGAAATGATTCTTCTGTTAATAGAATTTTTGATGCTTTCTGTTTTTTTGGAGAATTTTTCATCCCATACCCTATCTTCCCTGACTATCCAGTCCTTTGGGATATTTGAGGATATTGAAAAAGAGCCTGCTTCTGGCATTTCAGCTGACAGGAGTTCTGTCGCCTTTGCCAACATTTTATCTGTCTGGAGTGCAAGGTTGCCACAGATATAGCATTTATTTGATTTACTCTCACCATTGTCACTTTCATTATCTGTGCTAATGATGGCCTTTTCAAAAGCATTGCCATTGGCCGCATTACAAATATCACAAAGTTGCATCAATAATCAATTGATCAGATGGAAATTAAAATAGTTGCATATGCGGCTCAGATGAAAGTGCATTCTTTATCCTATATCCTTCTATGATAAGCGATGCTCGTTTTATTTTATCCTCAATATCTTTTGCATCATCCAGTTCGAGTGCACGGGAAACATATAATCCAAAATCAGCAAGTGTTTGTATCTTGTCCTTTGCCATAATATCGAGTATCTCGACGATGATATTTCTTCCTTTTTTATCGCTTCCCCATATGCTAAGCGCGAGTGCAACCTGATTTATGAAATGGCCCTTATCATCTTCGTTCATGGTTTTCCATGTGCCTATTATTGTTTCTCTGCTTTCTTCGTTCATGAGTTCAAAAGAGACCATCATCCCACCCATTTTCTTATATTCGCTTCAAGCTGGCGTCCATTGGTTGAATTCTCTATCCTTACTGCAAGATCAACTGCTGCGGCTTCAGCCTCTTCATTATCCACTCTTCTTACAACTGTGTTGCGCAATCCGTCTCTTCTCTCCTGGGCTCTTGCGCCTTCTTCTGCATATTCCTGTATTCTGCTGACTACGCCTTCACGGTCCCTGCTTCGAAGTGCAGCATCAATAAGATTATTTATGGTTTCAGTTATACCTTCCCGTTGGGTTTCACGTTCCTGGGGTCTTCTTACCGTTTTCTGGGCCATGGTGGTCTATCTCCGATATAATTTTAATAGTTAAGCCCCCGAATCAAAAAAATTCACCTAAGCTTTGTTGTTTTCCGCCCTGTTTCATGCTATATTCATCATATCCCAGTTCTTTCATAATCTTCATCACTGCCGGCAATATCTGATGATCAATATAATATTCAACATCATATTCTGTTGCAAGTTCAAGTGGCACGGCTTTTTCAGAAATGCTTTTTCCCTTCTTTCCAATAACATAAGATATCATAGTTCCTTTTTCTACTGGTGTTCCAGCTTGGATCAATTTCTTTGCAGCAGAAAGTTCAGGACTTTTAATCTCGTATGTGCCTGGATCTTTGTTAAGCTGCGTGCTTATGGCCAACGACTGTAATGGTACCTTACCACTTTGTATTCTTATTATCACATCTCTTATTATTTTCACTGCCTTCTCCTTGCTCCCGTCCTTTAGTATGGCTTCAAGAACCATGCGTTGGGTTTCTTTTGCTACTTCTGACCAATCTCGGCGTACAAGTTCAAATCCCTTTATTTTTATTCTTCCATCTTCTCCAAGCAGTGCATATTTCTTTTTTGCACCTCGTTCTCCGCCGCCTTTCTTGCTTACAAATACTCCTCTTGGGTAAAATCCTTCAAGTTCAAGTTCCATCATTCCAGGGAGATTTGCATTTACCTCTTTCATGAATTCGATAACTTTTTTCTTATCATTATAAATCAGAAATACTGAATCAGTGTCTGCATAAAGTACCTGGAATCCGCTGGCTTCTGCCCTTTCAATTGTCTCCATTATGTGTTTTCTTCCCCAGGCAGTAACGCTTTCAGCACACGGGCGTGAATACCATCTTGACCTCGCATAACCAAGATACCCATAGAAAGAATTTCCTAAAATTTTAAGTGCCTGAGATCTTGCAGCCAGCCTCACATATTCGTCGCTTGATTTGTCTGTTTTTTTGAGCATGTCTTTTAGCTCGCCTCTTTTGCTCACAAGATATTCAAGTACCTCGGGCACAAGTCCCCTCTCTTTTTTCGAGAATCGCGCACCTGATGGTGACACAAAACAATCTATACTTTCATTTTCATCCTCCATCAATGTGTTGGGGTCAATATTGTACGAAATTATTATGGATGGGTACAGCCCTCTAAAGTCCAATACCGTTACATTATCATAAATTCCAGGTTCAGGAAGTTTTACAAACGCGCCTTGTATCGGTGCGTTTAATCTCTCATTAATTGACTCTCCTTTTGGTTTCCTTGGTATGAGGTGATTTTTTTCCGTTGCCGCATACATAAGAAGATTCTCGACAAGCTGTCCACTTGTAGCCATGGTAGTCTGGAATAATGGCATTTTTGCCACTATAGACATTTCCATTTCCAATGGCAGGAAAAGTTTTCCTATGCCTAATGCTAATTCTGAATCAACAAGCGAGTACTCGCATAGTTTGTCTATATCATTACTATCCCATACTTTCCACATTTCCTTTGAGTTAATCTCCACTTTCTTTTTTCCAAGCATTTCCTCTGCAACTGCATCTAGCGTAAATTTCTGTGCTTTTATCACTCCAATAAAACCAAACAATCTTGCAATTGGATAAAGATCAAAATGCACTCTGCCACGTATCTCACATCCTTTTATCATTCCGCGCATAAGTGGTCGTACACTGCCTCCAAATCTTCCCATTTTCAGAATGATATTGTTCATTTTTGAACGTTCTTTTAGATATGGCAAATCAAAACTCGCACTATTATATCCAAAAATAACATCTGGATTCTCCTGTTGTACAACCTCGAAAAATCGTTCCAACAATTCACGTTCTCCTTTCAGTGTTTCAACAAAATCCATTTTAGATTTCTTGAATGTTAACACTCCTTTTTTGTTTCCAGAATAGCTTATCATGATCACAGGATCTTTATTCTCTCGTGGTATCCCCTGCGGGTTGTATGTTTCAATATCAAAGGCAAGCATGCTCAATTCTGGTGGGTTTTTCGGTTCTGTTATTGAGTTAATTTTGGTTATCATTTGACCTTTACGGTCATAGCTCATCACATAAAATGGTGAAAGTTGCATATCAAACATAAATCTGCGTACAAACGGAATGCTATATTCAAAACACGGGAATGGTATGGCCTGTTTTATCAGCGGCACATCTGAAGGTCGTGCACAATAGAGCTTTATCATCTTTTTCTTGGTTTGTCCCATTTTCCTTTCAATTTCCTCCACATGTACGGGGCTTGCCATTGTTCCGTCTTTTCTCGGTACTTCAATATTCAAGAAATCGTCTTTGCGTTCTACTGGACCATCGATAAGGAAATATGGATCATGCTGATAGTATAGTTTCGTGGTTTTCTTTCCCTTGACAATAAACCAAATGTATGTCTTATCTTTTTTGATTGTGTATCCTATATCAATAAAATGAGCGCGTCTTCTAACTGTTTCCATACGGTATTATTCAAAAGAAGATTGTATAAATATTGAGTTTATGATTCAGTTTAGAAAACTATCGTTCAATATATTGTATGATCAAGAATCTTTTTATTCTATAAAAATTGAAAACTAGCTAAAACTGGAAAAATAAACTTCAGAAAAGAAATTTGATAAAATGATAAATAAAAATAGATAAAATAAAAAATTAAATTCTAAGATCTTTTGAAGGATTGTTCTTTGTCAACGAGTTCTCTCAAAACATCTTCGTGTATGAATCGTCGCCCGCCGACTTTCTCGTGTGGTATCCTTCCACGGTCAAGTCTTCTTTCAAATGCGTTTCTTTTGATCTTAATGCCGCTTTTATTAAGTTCCTTGATTGCCTGGCTTACCGAGTAATAATTGTTGCTTATGTGGGTAAGTGCCTCGACTGCGTCCTTTGGTACAAGCCTTCTTGTGCCAAACTTGACTGATGGTATGGATCCCTTTTCAATCCTTCCTATAAATGCCCTAAAATTGATCCTGTTGTTTGCTTTCTTATATTCTTCAAACGCTTCCTTTACTGTATAAAATTCACCTTTTGTATCTACGATGTCCTGCAAAATGCTTTTTGGTATAAATCTCTTTCTTCCGACTTTTACAAATGGAACCGTTCCTCTTTCTATTCTTCCACCGAATGCCCTGAAAGAAATAAATACTCCACTATCCTTTAGGTAATCGTATGCACCTCTTACAGAGTAAAGCTCGTGTTTTGTTTCGAGTTCTTCCTCTCCTGCCTTCTGTCGATACAAGTTCTGCGCAACCTTGAAAACATTGGCAACCGAAGAACTAAGTCCCTTCTCAGTTCTTTTACGATCTGACCGTATCTCTTCAAGATCTATTGACCTGAACTTGTTGACAAATTCATCATCCACTTCTGTTTCAATAATAATTTTTTTTCCTCTCGGCATTATACCACCATAGTATTATAGTTTATGAGTATGTATGTACAATATATAAGATATAAAACACACAGTTTATAAAGATGTTGTTTGTGTTAGTTCCCTCCCATTGCAGCAGATTTTATGCGAATTAACAAATAAATGGCCAAAATCACTAAAATTACACCACCTATTATGTAAATTAGTGGTATTTCCTGACCCGTGTCCTCAATGGGTTGTGTAATTGTCTGGTTTTGTGTGTTATTCTGCGGTACTGGTACAAATAACGTGGAGAATTTCCCTGTTATAATTGCACTATTGCCTTCTCTATCTTTTATGCCTATCTTAAATTCCATTATGTTGTTTGAAGGGAGCTGTCCAAGGTCTGCCGTAAATGTATTGTGCCCAGTCGAGAAAGTTGTTGCCGTATTCCAATCTGTGTCACTGGCAGCAGTTCCTAACTTGTATAATACACTTATGCTTGATACATCCACACCACTTGCATAAATCCCTGGATCAGAGGCAGTTATGAGTAATGTTGTCTGGTTATTTTGCGTCTGTACATCTACACTTTCCAAAAGCGGGGAGCGCAGATCATATATTATTGTTAGGTTGTTTTTTGATGCTGGATCTATTACATCTCCCTTCACAACACCATTGTAATTAATTGTATATTCTATACTATTACCAAAGATTTTATCTCGTTGGAAATATCCATCTTCAAGATCAAATGTCTGGTTCAATATAAAGAGTGATATGTGAAGTTTATTTCCCTGGTCATCCAATACATGAATCTCCAGTTCGTTTGGTTCAAATAAAACTTCATATGCATCATCATCATTTACAGTTATTGTTCCAGCTTGTTTTGCATCCAGGTATGTGGCAAGATAATCATGATCTCCTTTCTTTAAAAAGAACTTTACCGAGCCATATTCATTTGTTTTTTCTGTTTTGCCATCAATGGTTACAGTTGAATTCTGGATTGCTGCTCTGTGTTGATCCCTTACATAAAACATGACAGGGTATACATCATCCATTACCATATCGATCGGAGTTCCATGGATATTTGCTTCTATGGTTCTGCTCCGTGTGCTTCCACCTACAGAAGCACTGATATCAATATCACAGTCTATCTCTCTGGTGCCAGTTCCCATATTTCTGATATAATAATCGACCATACCATTGGAATCAGTGTAGTTCACAGGTGTTGTGAAATATTTATCTCCAAAGCTCGTTCCACGATCATACGTTATCCAGACACTTGCTTCAGGTATTGGTCTGTATTTGGCATCAAGAACTCTTACCTGGAATTCATCACCATATCCTACACAATCAGCAACACTAATGTTTACCAACGAAATCAATGTGAGAAATATTAACAACTGGCGGTGATTCATGGATGGTATTTAACAAGCCAATCTTTATATTACTTCTTGGGCGTCTCGTTGAATTCCCTACCAAATCCTTTTTTTCTGCTGTGCCAGATTTCTCTTGCCTCGCCTACTGTAAATAACGAACCAGTAACAAGAACCAGATCCTTTTTTCCTGCATGTTTTATGGCAGTTTTCACAGCGTCGGCAGTGTGTTCTCTTATTTCATAATTCCTGTTGTATTTTACAATCTCCTTTACAATGATTGCGGGATCTGCTGCACGTTCAGCGATACTATGTTGTGTTATGATTATCTCATCTGCTTTTGGCGTTATCCATCTCACCATGTTTGGGATGTCCTTATCAGAGGATATGCCAAGAACAAGAATCATTTTGTTGTATTTGAAATCATCAATACTTTCTGATAATCTTCTCATCGCTTCCGGATCTTTTGCCCCATCAAGCACTACGAGTGGGTTGCATTGCACAATTTCCATTCTTCCTGGCCATTTTGTTTTTTTCAACCCGTCGGCCATTGCATGGTCTTCGATCTTTATTCCTTTATTTCTGAGCACTTCAATAATTCCAATTGTGCATGCAAGGTTTTCAATCTGGTACCGTCCGCGCAGTGGTATAAAAAAAGTTTTGTTTGTATTTGATATGGTTATGGCGACCAGCTGTCCGTTGTCATCTGCAGAAATTCTTTGCGCTTTTATATCCTTACCTACGATCATTAGTTTGGCATGTTTTTCGCTACATATTTTTTCGATTATTTTGAGTGCATTTCCCTGCACTGCGGTTATAATTGGAATTCCCTGTTTTATTATCCCTGCCTTTTCACTCGTTATTTTTTCGATGGTATTCCCAAGTATCTTAGTATGCTCGAGCGAAACATTCGTTATCACACATACTTCTGGTGTTGTTACATTAGTTGCATCAAGCCGCCCCCCAAGTCCGACTTCAAGCACAGCGAAATCTATTTTTTTCTTTTTGAAATAAAGCAATGCAGTTGCTGTAATGACTTCGAAAAAAGTCGGATGTTCAAAATCTCGCTCTTTCGTTTCCTTCATTTTTTCTATGCATGTAATAATTTCCTGTACGGTTTGTTCAAGTTCTTTTTTGTTTATTTCCATTTCATTGATTGTAATTCTTTCAGTAAGGCTTGAAAGATGCGGGCTTGTGAATCGTCCTGTTTTGAATCCTGCTTCTGTGAGTATTGATGAGACCATTGCAGCTGTGGATCCTTTACCACTTGTGCCACCTATGATTATTGTCTTGAACCTATTCTGTGGATTTCCAAGTGATCCGAGCAACTTTAGCACTCGTTCCAGTCCAAGCTTTGCGCCTTTTCCTCTCAGTGAATAAAGGTATTCCTCTATGTTTTTTGTATTTTTCATTGTGGTTCGCCTAATGCCGTTTTTGTTTGACCCAATATTTTAAATTCCTACTATCTATATTTTATATCTACTAAATCTAAATTTAAAACAGGTGCAAAAATGAAAATATTTGATTTTGAGTTAGATAACCGGAAGTTTGCATTTCTTTTGATTTTTTCAGCATTAGGTCTTTTGCTTTATCAGTTTAATTTCTCTAAAATAGTTGGTGTTGGGGAAAATGCTGCATTTACCGGATTCCAATTTATTGGTCCAATAGGTGGTGCAATGCTTGGTCCGGTGTATGGTGCAGTTTCAGTGCTTGCAGTTGAGGTATCAAACTTCTTTATTCTTGGCAAGGAACTCACAATACTGAACTTTGTAAGACTCTTCCCAATGGTTCTTGCAGCCATTTATTTTGGCAGTAAAAAAAGAGAAATTGCCTACATTCCTTTGATATGTATGCTTTTGTTCTGGATGCATCCAAACGGTGCAGCATCATGGTATTATGCATTATATTGGTTAATCCCCCTTGCAGCAACATTCTACAAACAAAACCTTTTCGTAAGGAGTCTTGGAACTACATTTACAGCGCATGCAATCGGAAGTACTGCATTCCTTTATGCATTCAATCTTCCGGCTGAAGTCTGGATTGCATTGATACCTGTGGTTGCGATGGAAAGACTTGCATTTGCTTCGGGCATCACAATTTCGTATTATGCGATAAATTCGGTGCTCAGTGCATTTGCATCAAAAGTTAATCTTTCCTTCCTGAACATTGAGAAGAAGTACTCTTTGATTAGAGTATGATTTTTCAATTTTTCTTTTATTTTTGTTATTTTTCATGGTGGTTTGCATTTCTTTATAAATCGTTGCAATTAATCAACAATTATGCATTCTAATGGTATGTGTAAAAGATCACTTGGTTATCCTACTCAACTTGCATGTGAAATGAAGTTTAGTTTTGATACTACAAGTTCAAGGCACAACGGTGTTGTTGGCTTTGGCGTTGTGCATTCTATCGGTGACATGCCTTTGTCTGCATGGCATCTTTATGATTTTGGTCGTGCATATTCGCGCAGGACATTTGCAATCCCTCTGTTGGACAATGTAAGTATTCCAGCTGACGATATCCCCGAAAAATTTCGTTCATCCAGATTTAATGCTATGGTCGATATACCAATAACACATACAAATGGCCTTCCATCACCCATTTTCATTTCTGTTGCTGTTCCAGCAACTCCTGCAATGCAATTACTATATGAAGTTCTGAAACAAAACGGAAAAGATGCACGTATACATACCAATGGTGTGGGCCATATTGTCGATGTCGGGCTTGTACATCCAGATCTTAATCAAATGCCAATGCTCGTGGATAGGCCAAAATCCACAACTGTTCTGATGCTTGAACTATCAGAATGGTTTGTATTGCAAGCAATAGAAAATGCAGCCTGCATTGCAGTCGCATTCGGTTTGCTGGCAAAGAAACTTGACGGAACTAGGGGATTGAATAGTGTGATCAAAGAATTATCTCCAAATTCTGGGAATGGTAGATCCAGATCGCGTGTTAATATCGTACTTAGACAGATAACCAATGCAATAGAACCTGTTTATGATCTGATTGCTGATAAGTAATAATCTTCAGTAATACAATTCAACTCCAACATCGTTACTATTTCACTGTTTATCTGTATGGTCCATTCGGTTTTATACCAGCATCATTTGTTTTTCTGGAAATTTCCTCGCGAAGTTCATTAATCAGTTTGTGGGTTTCTTGTTCGCGGAATTTATCGATATCATCGAACAATGGTCGTTTGTCACTCCTATTAAGCTTTGATAATGTTTTCCAGTTTTCCATATTCCATTCCTGGGGTGGCGATTTTAAGAGGTCTATAGCGTTGCCAAGTTCCTTCTCAAACAATTTCAATTTATCACTGCTATCACATCTTGCGAGCAGCTGCCTGATTGCAGCAGCGCATGCCAAAGGGGTTTCCAACAATGTATCACGAATTGGATCCGAATCGGAATCGTTTTCAGGTTGCTTCGCAAAAACAGGGGGATATCTGGAATCCATCAAAAGCAGCGAAACAGCTTCAATAATCCCCAAATGTGCAAATGCCATGGCTACTGCCGGATACGTTACATGGTTTAATTTCAGGTTTGTTAGCAAAGTCTGTTTAGTATTTTTATCAATTTCGAAGTCCTGGTTTTTTTGAGCCAACTGTTCGATGGCATCATAACTACGGTTGCGGCGATCATCATCTTTTTTACTTGTAATATCCTGCGGTATAGTGGCAGCTATTTGTCCTATTGCCAGAGGATTTCCAAGCCCGGCAAAGTAACCTATAATATCATTGTCAGGATCACCAAATAAACCAAACCGAAAAATGCGAAGCAAGCGGATAATCGCTTCCTCATCGCCTAATTTTGCAGAAATAATCCAATTACATATCTGTCCACTATGTTCTGCTGCGTTTGTTTTCAGTTTTAACGCTGTCTCATCATTGGGATAGCGTTTCAGTCTTTCGCTTATTATCTCTGCAATTGCTATCGAATGCAGAACCATGTATCTGTAGTCAATATCTACTGACTTATGGAGATATTCGGCATGTTCTGTTATCGTTTCATTCATGGGGTTTGCGATGCAAATTCTGGACAGCATGCGTCTGATGTCATGTTGCATCTCATAATCTCTGGCAGCGAAACCAGTACTTCTTATACCAAACAGCTCATCGTATGTAGTACCGCATGCATTAACAAGCCATGAAAAGTTGCTACCAGCCAAAGAAGTACTGTGCGGGTGTTTGTCAATAATGGAAGACATCGCTCCATTAATATCTGGGTATAATGCATCTCGCCCATTGATCTCAAGATATTTGATGAAATACTTAACACAATATGGCTGTCCAAACCCAACAAGTCTTGTGATCGCATCTCTTTTTGCACTAATATCACCTTTCTTAAGAATCCCGACCAAGTCTGAAATTTCTGGTCTGCATGTCCAATAATCAGCCGGTTCTTCCATGATCGTATGTCTGGTCATCCAGTTTGCCGCTTTTTTCATTTGCCTTTGTTTGAAAATTAGTGTGATTCTGCCAGCGGCGTGCTCTTCCAAGTATTTAATTATGTCCAAAAACATCACACTTTCTAAAAGTCTTTAACTACTCGTGTATTGCATCTGGTAGTGGCTTATGTTTAAAAAAGAAATAGTTGTGCATTTAAGCAGTCGATTCACAGTGTAGTCTGCCTATATTTCAACATCTCTTTTATCAAAACTCCCTGATCTATGAATCTTGAAATCGGCAATTTCAGTTTTGTGGAAACATAATTCATTGCACTTCTGAAAGATTCGAATTCCCTTGGTTGCTGTTCTAATGCATGCCTCACATTTTCCCTTACATTGAACACGCCAAGCGGCACATATCCTTCATAGGCTTCTCGCAATACAATTGCCCCAGCCTGCTTCTTCATTCTTTCCAAGGCTTCCAAAACCCCAAACTTACAACTGTAATAGCAGCCACCAACACAGGAATATTCGCTTTTACCTTTTGTGTATTCATAATCAGAAAAAACAAATTCTTCCTTACCCATTACATGTATGAAAGCCTCAAGCCATTCATACATCCACGGTGTTGGAGTCAATATTATTGCATAATAATTGTTCAGGCTTGAGAACTCATAGACTCGATAGTTGTCGACGACATCGTAATATTTCACGCGCCCGTACAATGCACTTGCCAAACTGCTATCAACAGCAGTAATAGACCATCTTGTTGGTACAAGTTTGCGATTTTTTCCTATTCCCATTGTGCCAGTTGATAATGCCTTTTGTATCTGAGATATCAATGTTCCTTCTTTATACAAATCAAAAAAAGCGTTTGATGCTTTCAAATCAGTATCGTAAAAAGTATATTCCAAATTCTGATCCCATTTTACATTTCCTATATCAAATTTATCTATGGATCCGCTTGGTCCGAATGGCTGATGTTCCTCGTTGAAAGTAATGCCTTTTGGTTTATGCTTGAACATTGCTTCGCTTTCAACAGAATTAGTTGCAAGAGAAATCTCTTGCAATTTTCCGACCATTTTGTTTTCAAGGTCCTTTATTCCAACTTCTTGTTTTCCTCTTACAAGATCAAGTCTGAATCGAATTATATCTTCCTGATTTTTTTGTTTTGGGATCCATTCTTCTGGTCTGTCAAGGATTGTTGTATCTCCATAGGATGGAGTGAGCATTGGCCCTATACAAACTTTTGGATAGCCATATGCTCCGATAAAAACCGAAGGTGGGCTTGAGCCGTCAACTTTCTCGCCAACTTCAATGCTGCGCCATTTCATTGTACCTGCTGTAATCTTTTTGAGATATGCGCCCTTTCCTATTCCCATGATATGTTTTCGCTTTTGAGCTTTAAATGCATTTGGACAGTGCATTTCCGCGGCTGTTCGGTTTAGCAATCATAAAAACAGAAAAAATAAAAACAGATCAATGCAAGATAGTTGATATGAAATATCATGTTGTCTTAGAAAAACAACAAGAAGGTGGCTATACTGCATATATCCCAGAGTTACCAGGCTGCATCTCTGAGGGTGACAGTGAAGAAGAAACCATGAAAAATATCGAGGAGGCAATGGAACTTTATTTAGAAGAACTAAAATCTTCTAATCTGAAAAATCCAACTACTTTGGTCAAGGTTATCGAGCCTTCTCCTGGTTAAAATAATGATAATCTAATCTTTGCTAAACGGTAGCATTTTAAATAATCGATTACTTTCCTACAGTTGATATTCATGAAGCTTCCTGTTGTAAGTGGCAAAGCTCTAGTGAAGGTTGCACTGAAGCTTGGGTTTGAGATAAGACGGCAGAAATGAAGTCACATTATTTTGAAAAAAGAAGATAAATTACTAGTGATTCCTCAGCATAAAAGTTTGAAAAAAGGAACATTAATTCAGATACTTAAAACGATAGGTATCTCTAAGGAAAGTTTATTCGAATTATTGTAAATCTATCATTCTATGCACTTGCAACAATCCACTATTGTTGCCGTGTCCCAGGCGTGTTCATATCATCAAACAACTAACTGGGAGCGCATATCAACAAACTTCATGGCTCGGTTATCTGCTGATCTGTTTTGAGCTGACAAAAAACTCGATGTTGCCGAATTCTCCGACTCTTCCATCCACTTTTACCATGTGATTTCCTAATATCTCAGTAATTGCTCGCGATACTGTTCCATATCCGAATTCAAGACTAATCAAACTCTGATGTTCTTGGTTCCACAATCGTACATACCATGTTATTGCTTCGCCATCTTCAGAACTTCCAATTATTTCTGCATTGCCGCCTTCGAATTTTATCGGCATTTCATCAGTCAGTTGAATTCCAGTTCTTTCTATTATTGCTCTAACTTCTCCTTTACCATTGCATAATCTGACATGGTTCGTGGTTTCATTATTCACAATCCTTACTTCTGGAGGTTCTGCGAATATTTTTCCTTTTTCATCCTTTTGCATAATAACTCGTGTTGGTTTCATTCCAACTGCAGTTACATCGAAGAGGCTGGTTCCGTTTGTCGTGCTCATATGTTCTACAAAAATTCCTTCTCTTAGAGCAGTAATCTCGTTAGGTCTGGTACATCCAACTAGAAGTTTGCGAGTTCTTGAAAATTGTATTCCATTTCCATTCATATCAATCACGCCTTTTTTCAACCGTGAGGTGTATACTATCCCCTGCTCTCCTGACCCGAATCCTGTGTTCTGGGAATTCCTGCCTATGTTGCTGGCCTTGAACCAGTCTGAATCTAGTTTCATCTGTTTTTGGTGCCCTAACACGCAATGTGACTAGTTTGCTATCCGGTTCCGGTTTAATCTTGAAATGACAGCCATTAATATTGTGTTCTTGTGGTTGTTGTCCACATCTTAAGTTTACTCTTTTTTGTCTCATTATACCCCTCCATTTTCTATTGTAAATAATCCGACACACCTAAGCGTGTCCTGTTTTGTTTAATTTAGTTATTGGTGGGAATTTATGTGCAACAGTTTATAAAGTTTTATTTTATGGTTTTTTGTAGCTGGAAACTGGGTTTCATTCTTTGTGGTCCGGATTATGGCCAATTATTGCCTCGACTATTGGTTTTCTAAGTGGGCAATTCCATGAACGCTGCAAAACAAGTCTCTGTTCTCCACTATCAATGCCTTTGCTATGTGTTGTTTTCGGTTCTCTTGCTATCCACATTATTGTTGGTTCACTTCCGTTTCTTGATACTAAGAATCGATGTGTTTTGTTTCCTCCGCCGGGAACGTTGTTTGTTGTTTCGAGTTTCCAGCCGCCGGGGAGAAGAGTTCTTGCACCAACAACTGTACTGACATTATATGTTCTTGAATTTTGGGTAGCCATTATGGAAAATTATGTACAACTATTTATAAATTTTTATTATTCTACTGCTACAAAACTTTTCGATATGATTTAATTACTTTTCAATCAACCATAGTGAACATCAAACGCTAAATGCAGAACTGCACATATCGTTTATGCTGCGATCGTAGTCTAAATCTTTGCAATATTCAAATATTTGAATTTACAAAGAGCTCAACGGTTATGATCCGAGATTGCCAATTTCGGGGCCCGGGTTCGATATTGCGTCCGATTGAAATGTATTACATTTCAATGGACCATTGAAACGAAATATCGTTTCAATTGGTTTCCGGTTTTAAGTTTTCGGTTTCCAGTGACGAAACAGAAAATGGACAACAGGACACGCAACGATTTTCCCGGCGATCGCATTTGAACGAAGTGAAATGCGAGCCTTGAACGGAACGCCGTTCAAGCAATCGCAAAATTTTTTCAAAATTTTGGGACAAGAGGAGCTTGCCCCTCTCTGTCGCATTTTACTTCTTATTCTTCTTCATCTTTAGTATGGTATCAGCTACTGCAAGAATTATTCCCGCCACCATGAGGCTGTAACCAACTAATACATCTCCATCGAAAGCGATCCCTGCGATTACGAATGCAAACATAACTAATACAAAAGCTATCCCTCCAAGCGGAGTCATTGGAGTCAACTCAATCTTCTTATTCTTGTTTATGAAAAACAATCCTGCAACAATAATTGCGAGTGCTACGATGGCCATCAGGATATATGCTTGTGATAGTTCCATATCTGTTCAATAGCTTTGGTTCAATATAAATCTATCCCAACACAAGTGATTATAAACACTCCTGCCCACAACTAATCACTATATGTCAACTCTTAGAAACTGGCCGCCATCCACTAGTATACAGCAAAATCCTGGTGTTTGTGCATCTGCAACCCGAAGGCAAAGGCAACTAGCCAGATTCGCAGAAATGGCTGCAAAACTTGATGACGATACCCTCGTTTCTCGGGCATTGGTTTCTCTTGTACATGATGGTGACAACAAAACTCCTGAAATACTCCTTGCAATACCATCGTTACTTTCTCAATCTGAAGATCGCAAAGCCCGGTTGATCCGTGCTATCAGAAAACAACTCCCGGAAAGCCATAATAATTATCTAGACCTCACGCTTACCTTAGTCCAATCCGATCAATTCCCTGTGGAATATCGTCCGGTAGATGAACTTGGATCATGTTTGCGTGTGCCTAATAATTCAAGCGGTCCATTTCCCCCTTCGATCTATCATTTGCTAATGGAGAGTATTCTGGTCCGCGGCAAAGATGAAAGCCTCAGTGCACAGGGTGTTAATTGGAGAAAAGGAGGCATAGTCAGTCTTCTCAATATCATGCTTGAAGGAGAAATTCGCCATGGGAATTTTGGTCAATTAATTAAAGGCAATTCCAAGTATTGTGCAGGAAGCCACGGACCATATTTCGTTATTCTTGATGATAATCGAGAGAGTATTACTCTGAAACATTACGCCAATTCTTACACTATGCATGCTCCGGAAAGCACTCATCTCGCCTATCTAGTTCCTCCTGATAACGCAGAGTTGCGGTTTCTTTCAAGTGATCTTAATGCTGCAATTGGTTTGGGCATCATCACGACTGAAGAAGCGACATTGGTGATGGCAAAAATCGTAACTCACAGTCAGTTCCTTGATACTACATATACTCCAAAAGGTATCTTTGGTTCTAGCGATCCACTTGCCTTCGCTTCCCTTCACATGGATGAGGCATTAGCTTGTTTGCGTGATCTTTCCGTCATCTGACTAAAATAATTTCGATATATTTTTTAACCAGCGCTAACAACACTAAATTATGGGAATCCTAGTTGACCAGCTAATAAATGAACTAGAGGTAAGGGAAACTAAATCGTTGTTGCAACACGAGCAAGTGATTTCATACAACCTGAAAAAACTCAAGGAAGCCATGCTAAATACTGCATACCTGGTTGACCCACTCATCATTGATAAAAAAACCAGTTTGGTTCTTGATGGCAATCACAGGCTAAAGGTTCTTGAAATAATCGAATGTCCTCTTGCATCCTGCCAGGTTGTTGATTATGATCGCGAGGATATTCAAGTTGGTACATGGTACCCAGCTACGAAACTAAGCCCTGACCAGATTTTCAAGCTTGATTCCATAAAATATGAAAAAGTTGATCATGATCACGGTAAAAAGGCAGTTGATGATCTCAAGGCTCCATTTATGTTATCAACAAAAAAAGAAAACTATCTTCTTAACCCTGGAAATTACAAACTCAGGGAAATGGTAGAAGAACAAAACTATATCATGTCACTGGTTGAGAAATCCAACAATGTCATTGAGTATATCCCTGATCAAGAAATCAGTTCTCAGCTTGATGAGAGTCATTCCATATTCTACAGAAGGGCATATACAAAATCTGAAATAATAAAAGCAGCCCAAGATCATGCTCCCCTTCCTCCAAAATCCACACGTCATACAATTCCAGGCAGGATAATCAGATTAAATATGCGCCTTGGTTGGCTTCATAACTCTAAAAAAGAAGCTGATGAAGAACTGAAGCGGATGCTTACTCTTCGTGCCTATGCAGGCAATGTCAGGAAATATTATGAGCCCGTTGTTGTGATATACTGACTCGTTAATTTTTTATTCTCTTTTTGCAATATCGCAGAAACTTTCAACTTTAGTATTCGGATCGCATGAATGGTTGACATATCGTTCAGGTGGCTGCACTAGGATATATTTTCCATTGCAGCGTTCCACATATCTTTTCTCGTTTTCAGGTAATGTGGCGAGTTCAATTTCGCTTATTACATGACCAGTATCCAATCTTAGAATTATCTCTCCTTTTTTGAAATCCCTTGCTGCAAATACTCCGTTGCCTTCGATCTTTGATTTTTTTACGACGATATCTGCCATATGATCAATCTCTGATACAAACTGAACCAAAAATCCTATGCCGAAAATCTGATGCCATTACTATCTATCAAAAGGATCAAAGAACATCGTTCTTACCATTGCCCGCTTGGCGCCAATACTCATTGTCGTGCTTAACGTTTTCTCAACTTTTTCCTGATCAAATCCAACCAATATCGTTCCATTAATATCTATAACCGGAACTGCAGTTTGTCTACTTTTTGCTACCATCTGCCGTGCTATATTCTCGTCAGTACTAACATCCAAATCCTGAAATTCGATCTTTTTTTCATTAAAAAAACTTTTTGCCATATTGCAAAATTGACAGGTTGGTACAGAATACACAATTATTCTTGGTTTTTCCATATGTAACACTTCGTACAATAAAATCTTGCACATAATCCTTTTAGTATGTTCTTTTCAAATATCAGTTCATGTTGCTTACGCCCGGGCCAGTGCCTGTTCTGGATGAAATCTCAAAAGCACAATGCAAACCTATGATAACCCATCGTTCTACTGAATTCTCCGAGCTTTATGGTGATCTTGTTACCCGATTAAAATACTATTTTGGTGCAGATGAGGCATATGTACTCACAGGATCTGGTGCACTTGGACTTGAAACTCTTGTTCTGAACCTTTGTGAAAAAAATGACAATGTTATTTGTTTTCCTAATGGTGACTTTGGTGAAAAGCAAGTACAAACTGTTCAGGTCTATGCAAATTCAATTGCAAACAAGATCGAAGAAGGCAAAGGCTGGGATTTGGAAAGAACAAAAGCAACAATAGACAGTAGCGATGCAAAAGTTCTTGCAATTGTCTACAACGAAACGAGCCTTGGCGTGACAAACCATATAAAAGAAATCTGCAAATATGCAAAATCAAAAGACATGCTCACAATAGTAGATGGCATATCTGCATGGCCAGGTACAGAATTTAACATGAAAAACTTTTACGTTGATGCGTTTGTATCAGGAAGCCAGAAAGGAATCGCATCCCCTCCTGGGATGTCATTAATTGGTCTAAGTAAAGATGCAATTGAACGCTTTACCACTCGGAATTCTATTCCAAGTTATTATTGTGATTTGAGGCGGCATAAAAAACGATTTGAAAAAGACAAACAAACTCCCAATACCCCTGCAATATCGTTGTTCTGGGCATTGCAAAAGGCATTTGATGTCCTAGATAACAATGGTGGGTTGAATGGATGCGTAAAACGCCACAAAGCCGCTGCAGAACATACTCGTAAACGCATCCTTGGTATGGGTCTTGATCTTATTGCTGAAAAAGGGTTTGAATCAAACACGGTGACTGGTTTTGTCTGTCCTGTCGGAATAAGTGCAAAGGATGTAAGAAACAAACTTCTTGCTGAGTATAAAATCCAGATCGTCGGTGCAAGAGGCAAATTCAAGGATAATGGTCTGAGGATAGCACACATGGGCAATTTCGATCTAAAAGATATCGATTTCGCTTTGGATAAAATCGAGAGAATAATTAAATAATTTCAGTTTGATATTCTTGGGGTTGAGATGAGGTAATAAAATGCATGTTGGTGCAAATTTGAATAAATTGGTGTCGCTTACATTCGACGAAAATCCAGAAGTAAGAAAAAAAGCTGCTGTTTCATTAGGTACGCTTGATGATCCTGCCGCACTTTTTGCATTGGTTGAATTGAGTTATGATAAAGAACCTTCCGTAAGGGAGGTGGCTCAGGAAACATTGGATAGAAAGAAAAAGACTGAGCCTGAGCTCATGTCATTTGCAGAAATATTTTCCCATGGTTCTTCAGAAGAGAAAAAAGAAGACGAACCTTCTGAGCAAACAAAACAGAAAGTTCTTGGACCTATAAGTCAGATGTTTGAAAAACGTCTCGGAAAACAGAAGGGTGCAGCAGTAAAAAAGAAGATGATGCCGACTATCGAAAAGATCTATATGAAAGCTGTAAACAAAAAGCACCGCGGTGAAATGGATACTGAAGAAAACGGTAGAAAAGCCATGCAGGAGTTCCTTACTAGCTATCTCGAAGTTATCTCTGGAATTGATGCAGAAAGCCTCACAGATCAAACTGGTCTTGATCCCGAGACCACTCAACCCTCAGAAGCCCTTGCAGGATCGTCAAACGAGCCTCAGATAATAGAGATCGATCATATCTCCGAAGGTTTACAACACATCGGTGGCATTTCATCTCATGCGGCAGACCATATTTCATCCGAAATCGCTACTATAGAACTGGAAAAAATCGAGGAAATAAAAACACAGAATGAGATTGAGTTTTTACCAGATTCATTTTTCAAAAAAGCATACGAGACCATGATGCTTTCAGGTGGCGATGATGGTATAATGAAGCGCGAAATGAACAATATGGTTCAACAGGCAAAGCACGAAATAACGTTGGCATTCAAATTCGCAAAAAAGAAGTTCAAGGAAACAAAGATTACCAATATAACAAAGATCAGGGATCGGATGCGCAACATCAATACTGAGATTCTGCGTGTTGTATCTATAGAGATCAGGGAATATCAAAAGACAAAAAAGGTAAAATCCACATACACCCGATTCCTGCTTAATGACGAGGAAGGAAACGAAGGGGTTCTTTATCTTTTTGACGGTCGCGGTGCAGCTATAAAAACCAGTATGATGATCAAGATTTCTGGTGGCATGGCCAAATCATTTAAGTTCTCAAGTGAGACTGCACTGATCCTTGGAGAAAAAGGCAATGTTTATATTGTTTTGTAGATACGTATAATGTTACTAATTGTCTTATTGTGACTCTTAGGATTTTATACGGTGAATCTTATGGATCTTACAAAATACGAAATTGCACGAATTATCGGCGCTAGAGCATTACAACTTTCCATGGGCGCACCACCTCTTGTAAAGGTTATTGCTGGTAAAATATCATTTATCCAGATTGCAGAAAATGAAATGGATGCAGGAACAATTCCTCTAGTTGTTGTGAGGTAATATTTTATTATCTCTTTTTTCTTTTATCATTAATTATTCTGTAATTTGATTGGTCCGTTCACAAACAAGATTTCATAAGTGGGGCCTATTGTTCTCAACAATATTCTTTTTTCTACATCAACCCATTGATATTCCGGCATGCCCACATTGGTTGAAATCTCGACTACAAAACTTTCTCTTCCGTTATATTCCTCAGTTCTTACAACCCGATATCTTGTCGAGCCGAGATAGTTCAGTTCATTTCCAAGCATCATATATGTGCTGGTATTCCATTTCCAGTTATTATCCAATGCCAGCATCCATGGTCTGAACATCAGAACTGTCGGGTTAAGCAACGTTGCATTATATCCGCTTTGGTCAACCCCCCATTTATCAAGGCATATGTCAGAATCCTCAACTACTTCTTTTAGTCGTATATTTGTACAATTGGTACTTTTTGTGACGATGTAAGTTATGTTTACTTCTGTGCTGTTTACAACATAGGTATATTGGTACTGTTCGCCATTTTTTAATTGCAATTCCTTGTTTTTGTGTATTGGTTCTTCTTTGAAAACGATCTTTGGATTCTGGAATTCGGAACTATACAAATAGTTGGATGCAATCATGATCACTACAAGTATCGCTATTGTTACAGTGACTATTGTTTTAGATGATATGTCGTGCAAATTTCCACCTATTGTTTTACTGCTATTGATCCGAATTTGCGATATGGTTTTGTTGTCGGGCTTTCAAGTTTTTCAAGTACCATCTGTGATATCCGCATACCAGCATGTAGCTTAACTGGGAATGGTGCAAGATTTACTATCTCAAGTACCTGGTGATTGTTGCTTCCTGGTTGGACCAATGCACTGGTGATATGTATGACCAGCCCCATCCTGGCAAACCTGCTTCTGCCTTCGAGTTTTCCCATAATATCTGCTGGCAGTGTAACCATTTCTACTGTTTTTGCAAGACACATTTGCCCTGGTTTCAGTGTTATTGTTTTTCTTCTGGTTGTTTTAAAGGCTGTCTGGAATCCTGTTTTTGAAAGATCAATTGTTTTCTTCTTGAGTTGTTCTTTGAAGAACTGCCACTCATCGTCGAGTGTAAGGTCTATACTTGCCGGACCGATCTGACTATCTTCAAGTGGTTCGACTTTGATTTTTCCTTGCTTAAGCATTTTTTTGATATCCTGATCAGAAAGAATCATACATACTATTCACGAATGGCTATTTTAATATCTTACTCCATCTCTATTTACACATGCGAAACGAACTTACTGCTCTTGCACAGGAAATTAATTCAAATTATTTATTCATGAAAAACCAGGCAAACGAGCTGCGTAAAACAGAAAATTTAATAAAAAAAATCAATTCTCTGGTTATTGATATATCTGTTTGCGCTGTTGATGGCGGTATCCTTGCGCACAGGATGCACGGTGCCGACATAGTGGTCTATCGTTCTGCAGGCGTTCGTTTTATCTATGAAAACTCGAAACTGAAATCATGCGATTATTTCCCAAATCGTACTCCAAAATCACTGACCTCGCTGAAACATTCTCTTGATGAGCATGAGGCAAATCTCTTCCGCTCTTTGGTGCGGCTTAAAAGCGAGATTTCATGCGCCATTGAACTGCTTGAAAAATTCTCACCTGAAATACTTTTGCTTGACGGCTCACTGACTACACTTCCTTCAGATCGTCCTGAAAAAGAAAGCGAACTTTCTGTTCTTTATTCTGAAGTCATGGGGCTTTATCAAAAGCTTTATTCATATTCAAAAGAAAAAAATTGCATTATTTGTGGTGTAATCAAGGATTCCAGATCACGGACACTTTCCAGCAAGTTTGGGCTCAAATGTTCTGATAGTCTGCTTTGTCAATATCTGCTTAATGAAAACGAGATGACTGTTGCATTTCCACACGATCAAAACCCAAATATTTACTTGTTCTATATCAAACCATCTGATGAAGATATCCCATTACGGGTTGAAGTTCTTGGTAAAGAAAATATAGAAAAAGCAGCATCAATTGTAAATTCATTGTCTTCCCTGAGCAAGGCATTTGCATATCCAGCTGTATTAGTAGAATCAGATATGTGCGCTGCTTTAGACCCAAATGAAATTGAATCTGTTGAACAAACTCTTTGTTCTCTTTGCGGAATCCGGCCTCTTAGAAGAAACTCAAGACCGTTTAGGTGATAAGTGGTTCTGCATAGATTTTTAACCTGTTTTACACACAAAATAATTTGGTGAGGTACATGCAGCCAACGGTGTTGCGTCGTAGGATGCAACTACTGAGGAAGTTCTGCCCTCTGCGAGGATAATCTACAGCGAACTATGTTCGCTACTGGCAATCTGCTATTGCAGATCGCCATAGCTTTAAGGGCTGGGGAATGCTACAGAAACGATACCCTCCGGGGATGCAACGCGTATTCCTTTATCCAATGACAGAGCAAGGCGTTTCCGCCGCGTTCTGGATTCGCAAGAATTCAGGAGCTTTTGGCAAAGTAATTTGTCAGATGCAAGTCCAATGCTGCACCGAACTGCGTTTTCGGTTTGGGGTCTTGGATTTTGTTATGAGGTCCAAATCCGACTCATGAAAACCAGAAGCCGCGATATATTTTCACGGTTTTTTCGGATACAAAAGGCAGGCTATGTTCCTCACCTAATTGCGTTCCCAGTTCCGGGTTTCCAGTTTTGGGGTTTCTGTTTCGAGCTTTGTATTTATGATTTCGGATCTTGGTTTAGTGCCTTACTGAACTGGAAACAGACAACAGAAACCCCCTAAGAAGGTCAGTGCCTTCGATGTTGCGCACTTTAATGTCCGCTTCCACAGCGACATTTAACTTTACACCCAACACTTCTTTTTGTTCCCTGAACTGGATTTCCATCGCCCCGGTGGCCAAGTCCTTTTAGGAAATGTTTTGGCGGTTTTGACATAATTCCGTCATCATGCATTTGCTTGTCAGGTGTTTTACGTTTATGGCTTCCAAATCCGGGGTATGGGTTGCAACTACTACTGGTTCTAGTTCAAGCGTGCCATTTGCATGGCTTACTTTTTCCATGTTTGCTGAAACTGCTTCGCTTCCAACTTCAATTGTTTTATCTGTTACACGATCCATCCAACCCAATACTTTTTTTCCTGCTGCTATTACTCTCTCTCTCTCCCCAAAACCCATATCTTCCACCTCATCCTACATTCATTCCTTGCATTCCCCCGCCTTTCATCATTTTCTCGACTTTTTTCCTGAATCCCCTGTTCTTTTTGAACATGTTCATCATCTTTTCCATCTTCTCGAATTGTGCCAAAAATTCACGCACTTCTTTCTCAGTACAACCTGCGCCTTTTGCTATTCTTATAATCCTACTTGGTTGGTTTTTCAAAAGCGCGGCATCCTTTTTCTCTGCCGTTGTCATGGAATTAATCATGTTTTCAAATTTCTTTAGTTTCTCCTCACTTTGTTGCACCATCTCTTTTGGTACATCTGCAGCTCCCATCATTGAAAGCACGCTTCCGAGCGGTCCCATTTTCTTTGCAGCTTTAAGTTGCTCATAAAAAGATTCAATGGTTAATTCATCTGATTCTATCTTTCCTATATCCGCGTCCTTTGAAATCTCATTTATCTTCTCTATCAAAGCTTCAATATCAGGAACTCCAAGCAATCTCCCAACAAATTTCTCGGATTTGTAGATTTCAAAATCAGATGGTTTTTCTCCAGTTCCTATGAATGCTATTTTTGTATTTGCGGCAGCTACTGAACTCAATGCACCTCCGCCTTTTGCAGAACCATCCATCTTAGTAACTATGACTCCTGAAATTGGAACTGCATTACTGAATTCGATTGCCTGGTTTCCTGCTATCTGGCCGATATCTCCACTAACAACAAGGAAATTTTCATCAGGTTTCAGTACATCTGCTATTGATTTGAGTTCACCTATAAGCTCATCTTCAAGCGCATTCCTTCCTGCAGAATCGACTATTATCACGTCTTCTTTTGCTTTTTTCAGCGCATCGGCAACAATCTTCGATGGGTTCTTCTCTCCTTTAATGGTGTAATAAGCCGAGCCCACTTTCTTTGCAAGCTGTTCAAGTTGCTCCTGTGCAGCCGGTCTATCAGTATCGGCAGCAACCACTCCAACACTAAGTCCTCTTGTCTTGTAAAAATGAGCGAGTTTTGAAATTGTGGTGGTTTTTCCAGATCCGTATAGTCCAAGAAGAAGTATTCTATGTTTATCAAGTCTTGGCGTATATGTTTCACCCATCAGCTTTACGAGTTCATCATACACTACTTTTGTGACATGCTCCTTGAGTGAAAGCGCTTCAATTTTGTCTGTTTTAAGCGCACGTTCTTCAATACTTTTGGAAAGTTTCAGTACTAGCTTTACATTAACATCGGATGAAATCAGCACTCTTTGCAAATCCTTTATCAGTGCCTTTACATCATCCTTGTCGACGTAAGGTCGATTGGTCAGCTTTGCAAGTGCCTGCCTTAGTTTTTTGCCTAAATCCATGATCGATCAATAGTTATGAGATATGATTCTTCTTTTATTTATTGGCTTTTAGTAAAATCCAGGTTTGCAGCATCCATCACTATCCTGGCAATATTTTGTTCGCCCTTGTATGGAGAATAAAACATACCTGTCAAGCGACTGATTTGGTCTTGTTGTCGTATCAGCCTACTCCTTATCCAATCCTGTTGATTCAGTGTGAGCGCAAGTGTAGATGTAGTAAGTGTGGATGGCAGAAGAATACCTGCCTCACTGTATCTATCATTTACAATCTCAAATGTATCTTCTATGCCAAGTTGCAATGCAAAGTATATTGCCGCACATGTTAGTATCTCATTTTGTTCAGGGGCAATCAGACCAAGCAATCGTTTTCTCTCTTCTTCATTTAATGGTCTGCGTATGATTCGGTATGGTATTGTTGGGGGTTCACTTGGAATCACCATATCATCAAACCTAGATACTAACTCACTAAATGATTCGGTTTCATGATCCAAATCTCTTGGCCATTGTTTATTCACACCATACATTTCTATTTCGGCTCTACTAAGCGCAAGCAGGGTAGTCATTCTTTCTGTTTCTTCAGGTGATGTACACATTCCCATTAATGTTACAAGTTGTTTTTCTGGCTGAAGTCCTTTACCACCATATACTAAAGGTGAAATACGTTTATTTGTAATTTCAAGTGCTGCAATAACTATCTGCGGTGCAATATTTTTCTTAGCCGCTCGAAGTGCAGTTCTTATATAATCGAGTACTAATCCGTATCGTTTTTCATCATATGTTGTTCTCACAAGATCTAATGCTGCAATAACATATGCTGCAGCACAAACTCTTCTTGGGGTTATTAGCGGATCATCTAACATGGTATTGACCAAACCGCCAATTTCAAAAGCACTGAGTGGTCTATTAAAATAGAATTGTGGCATTCTAGTAGAACTTGGAAGGTGTTGATCATCAAAATGTCTGGCTAATTCAGAAAGTCTGGTTGGTCTTCCATTTAAAGCAACACGCCAGCCAAACTGAGTTTTGTAAGGTTGTGGTTTTCTATATATATGCCTATTTGCCATAATAAAACACAAATATAGGTTGTATACAAACATATTTAAAGTTTATTTTCATGTAAATTTATGTAATCATTGTGCTTATTCTATGCGTGTTGTTCCCTCTTCCCAGACAGTATCCATGCCAATACTGATTCAAGATTAACTGCAAGGAGATATAACAAAGCCAGTTTAAGCGCAACAATAATCATCAAAAGTATGTGATCAGCTGTAACGTATGAAGTTAATACCACTCGTATGATATCAAGTATTGTCGACATTGCATACAAACCACCAAAAAGATAAACCATCTTATCCTTTGCTTTTATGTAACTAGCAAAATATAATATTGGCAATGCAAAAAACAAATCTATCATGGTTTGAATTACTGTTGTTAAACTTAGAATATCAAAAGTATAAGCTACTTCGGAATTGTATGCCACAAAGAAACCTATTGCATGTCTAGCAATGAGCATTATAATTGCGAAAAATAATGCAACTGGTACTAATTTCATAATCTTCGTTCTGTTCCATTCCATAAGTATAATCAGCCACATGCCCAATTGTATTGACGTATATCCAAATGTTGCAATATCCCCAAATATTCCCAATATCGCAGAAACTACCGAGCCAGTACCATATGCCATGACATAAGTCAATAATCCTAAAACTGCCAAGATCAAAAATATACAAAAATCAGCAGCTGCAAGTGATGCACATATGTTGGTTTCCATTTTCATTTTGTAAATTCGTGTTGCTGCTACAAATATTATTGCGGCAAAAATCAGATTATATATGGGAGTTAAAATTCCCGTAATTATCTTTTCGACAGCACCCAACTTCATAAAAAATATTGTTTCTTGCGTAACCTCCTCAATAGGGTATGTGGTATCAATAGGTATGGGTAAAATCAATGTGCATAGTATTTCGAGTATAAAAATCCCAGCAATCATTAAAATAAACGCAGTGAGTACAGCATAAATGTGGTCTTTTTGCATTTCTACTTCCCGACCGACCATATTGAATTTCATCAATTACAGTGATACTTAATCGTTATTTTAATCCCTATTCTAATCTTTATTCTTCGTATATTTGATCATATAAGTCAAACAGCCTAATTTTCGCTTTCGTCGCTATTTTTTTAAACGTTTGTTCACAATAGAACTATTACAATTTTAATGAATTTTAAGGCTATAGAGGTATTTTTCAACAATTAATCAAATATACAATATTTATCTAGAGGTGAAATTATGTCGAAACAAGTAAGTGGAGAACCTATGTATGTATTGCCAGATGGGGCACAAAGGGTATTGGGAAGAGATGCGATGAGAATAAATATCGCAATCGGTTATGCAGTAGCAAATATCGTAAAAACCACTCTTGGTCCAAAAGGCATGGATAAAATGCTTGTATCAGATCTTGGAGATATAGTCATAACAAATGACGGTGCTACGATACTCGAAGAAATGAACGTTGATCATCCAGCCGCTAAGCTGATGGTTGAAATCGCAAAAACACAGGACAAGGAAGTTGGTGATGGAACAACTACTTCTGTAGTTATTGCGGGAAACCTTCTGAAGAAAGCAGGTGAGCTTATTGATCAGAACATCCATCCAACAGTCATTATAAAAGGTTATGAGCTTGCTTCGAAAAAGGCAGAAGATGTTCTTGCAGCAACAGCAGAAGAAATAAACCTTGATGACAAAGTAATACTCAAACAAATCGCAATGGTTGCAATGGGGTCAAAAGGTATAGGAAGCGACCGGGAAAAAGATAAGATTTCTGGTATAATTTCCGAGGCAGTATTACAAGTATCAACAAAAGAAGGATCCAAACACTACGTAGACCTTGACTTTATAAAGATCGAGAAAAAGGCAGGTGGCGAAGTAATGGATACTGAGCTCATAAGAGGCGTAGTTGTTGACAAGGAAATTGTTCACAGTGCTATGCCAAAAAGCGTGAAAAACGCAAAAGTACTTTTACTCGATGTTGCACTTGAAATAGAAAAAACTGAAACAGATGCAAAAATCGAAATAACATCACCTGAGAACATGGAAGCATTCCTTCACCAGGAAGAGAAGATGATGCAAAACATGGTTGACAAGATTGCAGCAACAGGTGCAACATTCGTATTCTGTCAAAAGGGCATTGATGATCTTGTACAACACTTCCTTGCAAAGAAAAAAATCTCTGCAGTGAGGAGAGTGAAAAAGAGCGATATGGAAAAGCTCTCAAGAGCAACAGGTGCATGTATTGCATCAAGCCTTGAAGATCTGAAATCCGATGAGCTTGGAAGTGCGGGTCTTATTGAAGAGAAAAAGATCTCAGGCGAAGCGATGGTATTTGTGAAAGAATGCAAAGATCCAAAGTCTGTCACAGTATTTGTTAGAGGCGGAACTGATCATGTAGTAAGCGAAGTCGAACGTGCAGTGGTTGATGCTCGTGGTGCAGTTTCAAGCGCACTTGAAGATGGCAAATATGTCGTTGGTGGTGGCAGCGTTGAAATGGAAATAAGCCGCGAACTTCATGACTATGCAGTTCAAATCGGTGGAAGAGAACAGCTTGCAATTCAGGCATATGCAGAGGCATTGGAATCAATTCCAAGAGCATTGGCTGAGAATGCGGGTATGGATGTCATTGACACTATTGTTTCACTTAGAAACAAACACAAGGAAAAAGAAGGCAAAAATGTCGGTGTTGATGTAATGAATGGAAAAGTCGGTGATCTTAAGGGTTCTGGCATATTCGAGCCTGCAAAGGTCAAGAAACAAGCACTTTCATCTGCAACCGAAACTGCAAGGCTTATGCTCAGAATTGATGATATCATCAGTTCCAGAGGCGGTTCAAGAGGCGGCCCAGGCGGAATGCCTCCTGGCGGCATGGATATGGATATGTGAAAGTCTAGTGTCCAGAAGTCTTGGGTCTAGAGTTTCGTGTCTTGTATCCAGAATTTGATATTTCCGGTTTCCAGTCCAGCTTTTTGTGTTCTGGTTTCCGGGTATTGAATTTATAGCGAAACAGAAAAAGTTGCATTACTTTCGTGGTTTGCTATAGATTTATTTTTTATTTATTCTCTTCCTATTCTTCTTTTATGAAATCCGCAACTGGCAAAGCTGCAATTCACATTCATGTTTTCGGTATAGTTCAGGGGTATGCTTTAGATCAAACACTCAGGAAATAGCCAAGCGACTTGGTCTTGTTGGTTGGGTTCGCAATGCAGAAGATGGCTCGGTTGAAATTCTGGCGCAGGGAGAAAAAGAAAAACTCGAAGAACTTTTGGAATGGTGCTACCATGGACCGCCAGAAGCGTCTGTTTCTGATCTTGAATTCGTTTGGTTCGAAGCCAAAGGTAAATTCCGGGGGTTTGTTGTCAAAAGATGATTTGCATCATTTTTCGGTCACTTTGTTTGCATCTTTTCAAGCGCATTTGTCACAAGCCGTACTCCAGTACATGTAGCTCCTTTTTCCAAATATGGGTGCGGAAGCTTAACCATCTCCACCCCTGCAATGTCAAGATGTGCCCAAGGTACTTCGCCTACGAACTCTTTCAAAAATGCGGCAGCGGTAATAGATCCTGCTTCATGCTGTTCAGAAATATTCTTCAGATCTGCAATGTCTGATTTCATCATTTCTGAATATTCTGGCCAAACTGGTAATCTCCATACTCGTTCATGCGTTGCGATTCCAGCATCTTCAATTACTTTTGCAAGTTTATCATCGTTTGAAAACAATCCGGCAGCATGCCTTCCAAGACATACTACAATCGCGCCAGTAAGCGTTGCCATATCTATAATCGCTTTTGGTTTTTCTTCTACTGCAAGGCTGAGTGCATCTGCGAGGATAAGCCTTCCTTCTGCATCTGTATTTAGCACTTCCACTGTTTTGCCATTTCGTATGGTTATAACATCTCCTGGTTTTTGCGCGCTTCCTGATGGCGTGTTTTCACACAATGGTGCAAGTCCAATTACTCTTATATTGAGTCCCAATTCAGAAACCGCCTTCATTATACCTAGCACATTTATTGCACCTGTTTTATCATATTTCATTTCGTGCATTCCGTTTGATGGCTTGATACTTATTCCGCCTGAATCAAAAGTAATTCCTTTTCCGACGATACAATAAAGTGGGTAATTCTTTCCTTTATTATATTCTAATTTCAAAAGTACAGGGGCCTGCACGCTTCCCTGTGATACTGCCAACACTCCACCCAATTTCATCTTTTCCATTGATTTTTTGTTATAAATCGTTAATCCAAGTTTGTTTTGTTTTGCGAGTTTTTGGGCTTCCTTTGCGATCATTGTTGGCGTTGCTATATTTGCTGGTTTCTCATCCAGAAGTCGTGAGTAATTCTGTGCATTTGCATATATCTGCCCAAGTCTCACTCCTTCACCAATATCCTGCTCGCTTAAAATGGTTGCAGTTTTCAGATTGAATATGTCTTTTCTTTCGGTTTTATACTCGTCAAATTTGTATTCTGCAAGCATTACTCCTTCAGTGATTGCCTGAGCAACCTGTATGGCGGTGGTTTTTGGCACACTTGGAACAAATACTATAATCTCTTTTTCCTTCATACTTTTTGCATAGCGTACAGACGTTCCTGCAGCTCTTCTTAAATTATCAAGAATGAACTTTTTTTTCTCACCCATACCAACTACAAGTAGATGTGCAAATTTTGCATTTCCAAGGGTTTCAGTATAATATGTTTGGCCTGTTTTTCCTTCGAATCTATCCTTTCCAAGGCCTTTCATAAGTGGTGTGATTTCATGAGGTGGTTTTTCTCCTTGCAATACAAAAACACATAGAAGTCCGCTCTTAACATTACCGAGGTTATCTTTTTTGAATTCGATTTTCATGATTTGACTTCGCAGGATAGAATAAAAATACTTGTCATTATCATTTTTTTGTGGGGTATTGAAAGTCTTATTATGAGAAATACGGGTTTAAGGAAGTTGGAATCGGCCCTCTAAAGACCGAACGTTTGGTTCTTTATGAGAAGAAATTATAGTCCAATTCTTTTTCCTGAAATGTAATCGAAATTTCTTCAAACAATCATTTATCCAAGATCTCTTCAAATCTTCCTTCCATTTTATTCTTATCAACCTTTTCAGGATCAAATGACTTCCCGTTCATACAGATGTATACTCCTGGTGAGAGTATCTGGACATTTGCAATTGCATAACCTAGATTAAATGGTGCATCGGATAAGTCAAATCCTTTTAATGGGATCATGGATCCAACCAGAACAACTGTTTTATCTGTTTCATGAAGATTATCCTTTAGATATTGGCCAGTATCCGGCATAGTATATGTTCCATGGGTAATTATTATCATTTTATGGGGTGAATTTTTAACAGTTGCAAGTATCTCCTGTCTGTCCTTGTACCTAAGATCTCTGCTGTCTTTTAATACAACTATTTCAAACTGATATTCATTATATAATTGAAGTTTTTTTATATACTCTTCAACACTTGTTTTTTCTCCTATGGTTACCTGATCTTTTGCAGGATTGAAATGAGAATCAATAGTTCCACCAGTTAACACGAAATGTATGCTGCCATATGTCTTATTCATGGATAAGAAACCTCCTATCTGTTGTTTCAGGTGACTATATATGTTTTTTTCTTTATATAATTAATGTGTATATTTTTCAGAAAAAAGGAAATATTTTTATTATATTAGTTAAATAAATGGAAATATGGCATATCTAGATTCGCTTGATAGAAAGATTCTATACGAGCTAGATAGGAATAGCCGTCAGAATTATTTTGAACTTGCTAAAAAAGTAAAAGCAAAGAAAGATACCGTAAAATACAGAATCGAAAGAATGATAAAAAATCGGCTTATTACTGGTTTTTACACTGTCATTGACTATTCTAAATTTGGTTTTATGTCATTTAGATTATATATTAAATTATCAGACATCCCTCTTTTAAAAATTCAAGAACTGGTGGAATATCTTAAGAATCATAAAAACGTCACTATTTTTTATAGGACCACTGGCAATTGGGACTTTACCCTAAGTGTCTGGATGAGAGATATATGGGGATATGAAGTGTTTTGGAATGATCTTACTGAGCGATTTGGATGTTATTTTCTGGATTATCATTTAGCATTAAAGACTAAATATACTGAATTTAGCAGGTCATATCTCTACCAGAAACAAGACGAAGAAAAAAAACAGTTTACAATATTACAAAAAACTGAAAAGTTCGATTTAGATACTACTGATTTCAAAATTTTAACTGCCCTCTCAAAAAATGCCCGTTGTTCTCTTGTGGATACATCCAAAAAATGCGGAATATCTGTCGTAACCTGCAGATCCAGAATTAAGAGTTTAATTAAAAAGAAGATTATAATCGGTTTTAGGGCGGTGCTTGATTATGAAATGCTCGGTTACAGGTTGTTTAAGGTAGATATATGGATTCAGAATATGAAGAAGAAACAAGAAATCATGGAGTATGTTCTTTCCCATCCAAACGTTACATATGTCCAAACGACAATCATAACATCTGATATAGAATTTGATATTGAAGTGGAAGGTATACTAGAGTTTACGGCAGTTATGGATCAGATTAGGAAATGTTTTCCCAACGACATAAAAAGATACGAATATTACATGCTTATTGAAAATTATAAAATAAATTATCTATCATCATTATAGGCAATTTTTATTATCCAATTTCAGTATTTAAAATACACCACTATTCAAAATCTTGGGATCATACGGATATCAAAAACTTCCCAAATGTCATCTGTTATCTTGGATGTTGCAGATTATGCATTTCATCCACTTCCTCGCTGGTGGTGATGTCTCTAATGCCTTTATCATCCCGTAGCGCAACCATCCTCGGGAATCTTAGTGCATATCCTTTCCCATCCTTGGCAGCACAGGTGTGTATAGAGGAAATAGTTATATCATCAAACGCAACCTCTATCACGTACTTCGGTTCAACCCAGAAATCTGCTTCCAGTTTATAGTCAAGAATTGTTGGGGGGTTTTTTGTTTTTATCTTATCGAGCGTCTCGCGGAGCTTCATCATTTCATCTTCAGTAAATCCAGAACCTATCTTGGCAATGGTTTCCAGCCTTCCGGTATCGCTATTCTGCACTGCAAGTAATAATCCGCCAAATTCAAATTCTGTGCGGGAACCATGCCCTCTATAATATCCGACAATCACACCATCAATTGTATCAACAGATTTGCCATATGATTTCTTGAGCTTTATCCAAGCGAATTTTCTTTTTCCGGCAGTATATGGTGCATTCAGATCCTTGGCCATTATTCCTTCCAGTCCTTTTTCTGTTGACTTTAAGAACATTTCTTCTAATTTTTCAGATTTTGAAATAAGTTTGCTTTCGCTTGGTTTCAGTATACCATTTCCTTTGAATAATTTCTTGATCACAGCTCGTCTTTCTTTGTATGGAACATTGGTCAAATCTTTTCCATCAATATATAAAAGATCGAATACAAATACATTCATTGGAAATTCTTTTGACGCTTCATTTATGCCATGTTTTCTTCTTCTGTGCATGGTCTGCTGGAACGAGAAATATCGTTTATTTTTCTTATCATAGGCAAGTGCCTCTCCTTCAAAAATAATCTCGTTTGGCTTCAGTTTCATGATCGCTTCAACAACATCCGGAAACATTCTTGTCATTTTTTCAAGCTTTCTTGAATATATCTCCACCTTGCCATCTTTTTTATGGCACTGGAGTCGTAGGCCATCATATTTCATTTCAACTCCACATTTGCCAATCTTTTCTATTATCTGTTCTGGCGTACTAAGTCTTTCTGCCAATGCAGGCATAAGCGGTTTGAATGGCTGCACTTTAAATTTTTCAATATTTTTTGGATCTTCATAAAACAATCTTGCGACAAGCCCCATATCTGCACATACATTATATGCTCTTTCTAGTTCTTCGCGAAGGGATTTGTCACCTTTATGCGCGACTGAAATCGCATCAAGTATTGTGGGGTCGCCGACACCTAGTCTGAGGCTGCCAAGCACGAACCTTATAATATATCTACCTTCAAGCGGAGTTGCGTTGTTGAGCAGCTCTGTCAAATATTTAATCTTTTGTTCCTGGCTTCCCTGGCCACTTGATTTTGAAATTTTCATCACAGCGTCATAAACATATTTGACATTCATGTTACTAGTAAAAAGAGCGGTTTGTTTTCGTTTTTCCAAAAGTTTTTCAGTAGTATCTCCTAGATCTCCGCTTTTTCTGTATTCTGCGTCTACCTGTGAAACACTGTATCCAGAAGCAGAAGCCACTGCATCCACTGCAAATCTCTCGCCTATTCCAAGGTCTATTCCGCTATAAGGCGGAGCAACAATACCCTGCATAATATAGACTAGCTTATCGATTTCTTTTGCATCTGTTTTTTTGAAAAGTTCGGCAAGAATATCTGTCATCTCAAGCCTGCCGCTGAGCTTTTCGATTTCATCAAAGACCTTTGCCACATCAGAGAACAGAAGCATGAAATAGATATGTCGTTATACTATTTAAAATCAACGAATCATATCCTTTTTATGGGAATGCGGGTTGGCCTTAGTAAAAAAAGAGAAAAATTACTTAATCTAGAATTGAAACGCATAGTCTCAGAACTGAAAAAATTAGGCGTTCTTAAGATAATCTTATTCGGTTCACTAAATGATAAAACCGTTGGGCGAAATAGCGATATTGATATTACTATAATCAGAAATACTAAAAAATCATTTTCTCAAAGATTGGAAGAGGTTTATGCAAAAGTGAATCCACGTGTTGCCGTGGATTTTTTTATCTATACTCCGAATGAGATAAAAACGCTCAGAAACACCAATGTTTTTATACATACAATGCTTGAAAAAGGTAAGATTTTGTATGAAGCCTGATATAAAAAAAGAAGCAGAACGTTGGCTAAGACAAGCAGAGGAAGACTTGTCAGTTGCACAACTTCTGACTGCAAATAACAAGCATAATGTTGCATGTTTTATGGCACAACAATCAGCAGAAAAAGCACTCAAAGCATTTCTTTATTCCAGAGGTGCAGAAGAAGTTTGGGGGCATTCTGTTGCTGAACTTTCCTTTGACTCAGAAAAATTCGATAAATCATTCGAACCACTCAGAAAGAAAGTTTCTTCTCTTGACAAATATTACATCCCAACTCGTTATCCAGGTAGTTTACCTGGAGGTATTCCGGCAGAAGCTTTTGATAAAGATGATGCTGAAAAAGCCATTCGTCTTGCCAACCAAACAATCTCTTTTGTGAAAAAGAAATTATTGTGATTAAGCGACACCGCACATATTCGTCTAAGAATCCCAAGTCAATCGAAATAAGCTAAATTTTATTAATCCCTTATCCGTTTAAGTTCTATGACAAAGAATAACTCCTGGGATAGTGTTGCAAAAGAATACAACCAATTAATTCGTGATTCTGGAGATGTATACCATAGCACCTATCTCAATCCTTTGGTATTGAAATTGCTTGGAAATGTTAAAAATAGAAAAATTTTGGATCTTGCTTGTGGCAATGGCTATTTTTCAAAAATTTTAGCTAATGATGGTGCAATCGTGACTGCCGTGGACTATTCAAAAGAATTTATCTCGATCGCAAAAGAAAATGCAAATAAAAAAATTAGTTTTTTTGTTGGTTCTTCAAGTAATTTGATTTTTTTAGATGATAATTGTTTTGATTCAATTATTTCAAATGTTGCATTCCATGATATAAAAGACATTTCAAAAACTATCAATGAATGCTCTAGATTAATCAAACCTAATCACAAATTAATTTTTTCAATTCCACACCCTGCATTCCACCTTTCAAAAAGAGCAAAAGAAAACAATGAATATTTTAAAAAAGTAAAAAATTACGTGTCTTTGATGACTGTAGATCATCATTATTTTAAAGGTGTAAAACATTATCACAGGCCTATCGAGTACTATTGTAAATTGCTTTTCAAAAACAAATTCATTATCTCTGGATTTTATGAAATTACAACCAAGCATATAGGCGGTAAAATAATAAAATATGCTAAACTTTTACGTCACAAACAGGAGATTCCCACCTTTTTAATAATCGAAGCAACTTCTGTAAAATGATTTACTTCAAACTGCGTCATCCCCCAATCGAGGTGGGGCACGGACTGAATTACAACTGCTCCAACCAGTGTATCTGTCTAGAAATAATACCAAATCGATCTATAATCCTCAAGATCTTCGCCGTCATTATACAATCTCATCAAATATTCATAGATCGACACGTCCGTATAGTTATATGTGTCAGTCAAAAGTATCTTTGATTCCCATGGGTAGAATCTATACACCCTGCGTCCATCTGCAAGAACCATAATCACAGAATGGTTCTGCCATGACCTAAGATGCGACTTCCCAAGTTTTGGAACGTTGAATACTGGCTCATCGCTTCTTACTATACCTGGAAGTAATCTTGCTTCTTCTTTTCTTTCTTGTTCTATTCTCGGTATTGGAACCCGGAAATCAATCGTTTCAGCCTTTCCTTTAGTATTGAAGCTGTAATATGGATCAATGCCACACAGTTTCAGTGTCTTTCTCAACAAGCAGGTTTCATATTTTCTGCTATTATAGTATGTGAAAACCTGTTGGTTGTATATGCTGATTCCAAGTTCTCTAATGTCTTTTATTGCTTTCAATGCCTCGGGGCACATCTCAGAAGAGTGTTCAAAATGCGTTACAATACAAATTTCACGTTTACCCAATTGATGGTATTTTTTTAATATGTTGAGAAATCCACGGTCTATTCTTTGTGGTACTGTTACCAGTACTCTTGTTCCGATTCTTATCCTTTCAACATGTGTGAGTTTTGACAATTCACTGAATAGCCATTCAAGGTAATCATTTGGCAGGGTTAATGGGTCTCCTCCAGTAACAAGCACTTCTTTCACAGTTTTATGTGTTCGTAGCCACTCGAGCGCTTCGATAATTTTATTTTTTGTAATCTTTGCCTCATGTATTGATTTTATTTCCCAGTTTCTTTGACAATAAACACAAATCTGCGGACAGGATTCAAATGGTTTGAGTATCACTATTTGAGGATATCTTCTGGTAATACAATCAATTGGGCTTGTGGATTTTTCGCCCATGAAATCCATATCTAATTTCTTTTTTCTGCTTTCAACTACATTTTTAGAATAATTGGTGCTTGGAAGAACCTGTGCTCTTATTGCACGATCTGCATCTATCTTGCCATTTTTGTTAAACAAAGCAAGGTAATGTGGCGTTATCTGGAACGGAATTTTATTTTTCTCAGCCAATCTCAGTCCTTCTAGTTCATCTTTATCCAATTTTACTAATTTGGATACTGTACTAGCATCACAAATTACATGTTCGAGATGCCAATGATAATTTTCCCAATCCTTTTCAGTGGCACCAAAATGCCTTAAGATATCTTTTTTCAGAACCTCTCTTTTCTTTATTATACTTGGATCTAAACCATTGGCATATCTACTCATGGATTCTGTCATCTCAGATGAATAGTGATCCAATTTCCTTGATCTGACAAGTGCTGCTTGCCTGTTTTCTTTTTTCCCGACATATTCTGGCACATCAAGATATCTGAATGCGTGTCCGTTTATCCCGAATATTAAATAGATGAATTCGCATAGAAACCCTTTGCTTATAGAGTTTAAATCGCACTTTTTTCTGCTGATCTTCCACAGTGTTTCAAGTGCAGAAAATTTTGTTAAACTCTCGTTTTCAGGATTGATTATGGTCTTTAGGACTCTTATACATCTCTTTGAGTTGTTTATTTCTATCACGTGCATTTTTTTTGATGCCTGATTTTGGCTCAGATCATAATATTTCCTTTCAAGACTGATAAGATAATCAAAAACACATCGTCTTGCATTTTCTATACTGTCAGAACTGCTCAGAATTTTTTTGATATTTGGATCTGCTGCCCATAATTTTTCAATTAATTTTTCCTTAGATAAATGAATTAGGTTCTTCATATGAGTTTTTGGAACCTATTTTATATAAAAGTTACTATTCTTTCTTTTTATTGTATTATTTTAGTGTGGTCAAATATCCCAATCTTAAACGATTCCAACCATCAACATTATAAACCATGTGCAACAACATATTAATATGTATTCTCAATCAAAACAATTGTTCAGTCAAGACAAGGTGGTTTTGACTGCTCCAAATACGTCCGCCCGAGCTCTGATACACATTGTTTCCACATCTAGTCGTAGAACTGCTTCAGGAAGTATCATCCCATTTGAAAATTTTCGCAATGCATTTTTACATATAGAAGGTATACGTAGGGATGTCAGTTTCTGGTACAAAAAAGAAACTGGGGAAGAAATGAATACCTATAACCTTGGGGATCTGTTCAATACCGTGCGTGCCAGGTTTTGGAATCATGAAAACTTCCGACAAGCATT
>Ga0180007_10000314_pt1 | contig 86394 bp, 48 predicted proteins | sample MM_PC_MetaG_FD_121122 | JGI IMG/M metagenome (GOLD analysis project Ga0180007, IMG submission 121122) | Groundwater microbial communities from the Aspo Hard Rock Laboratory (HRL) deep subsurface site, Sweden - MM_PC_MetaG | ecosystem: Environmental > Aquatic > Deep subsurface > Groundwater...
CAGGGGGTTACCGGGGAAGAAAAGGTCGCGGGTCTGGCTCTTTCCGATCGTGATCTGGAACTGATGACCAGTCGTCGTAAGTGGCCCGAAAAGCGTTATGAGGATAACTGCACTTTGGCTGAGGAGCCCGCTACTTATTGTCCGGCGCTTGGCAAGGCGCTGGATCGTATAAGTTATTTTCTTGATTAATTTAGATGTCAAAAAAAGATTGACAGGTGAACAAATGTTTACTAGACTGAGTCTGCTTAATATATTATGTAGATTCAAAGTATGAAGAAAGAGACATCTATAATCCTGTTCAATCAGAAGGCGGTTCGCAGACATTGGGATGCCGAAAAAGAGTTATGGTATTTTTCGGTGATTGATGTGATTGCTGTTTTAACTGATTCAACAACTCCTAAACGTTATTGGAGCGACCTTAAAATAAGATTAGAGGCGGAGGGCAGTGAAGCGTACGAAAAAATCGTACGGTTGAAGATGCTTGCGCCAGACAACAAGAAGCGTGAAACAGACTGTTTTTCTACGGAAGACCTTTTACGTCTTATTCAGTCCATTCCTTCCAAAAAAGCTGAACCCTTCAAGGTATGGTTAGCTCAGGTTGGTTATGAGCGTATAGAAGAAACAGAGAATCCCGAACTTTCCTTTGAGCGTATGGTAAGGACTTACGCGAAAAAGGGTTATTCAATGGCATGGATCAATCAGCGCCTTAAAAGCATTGAAGTCCGTAAGGAACTTACCGATGAATGGCGTGAGCGGGGCATGAAAGAGGGCGCGGAATACGCTATTTTGACTGATGAAATCACAAAAGCCTGGTCCGGCAAAACAGTGAAGGAATATAAAGCCTTTAAAGAGCTCAAAAAGGAAGGTTTGCGGGACAATATGAATACCCTTGAGCTTGTTTTAAATATGCTGGCTGAGGCCAGTACGACTGAAATTTCCAAAGAAAGGAAACCGAAAGGATTCAAAGAAAATAAGCAAGTGGCTAACGATGGCGGTTCGGTCGCGGGAATCGCGAGAAAGGAAATTGAAAAGAAAACGGGCAAAAGGGTTATCAGCCCAAAGAAATCAGGGCATTTGCTCACATGATTTTCATAATTTGATCTGGATTTATTTTAAAGCTATAATTAATTTCCTTTAGAATTAATTTTTCTAATTTTAAAATTTAAAAATTGAAATTTATAATTTCTTCCTTATGAAACACGCTAAATTAACTCTCATAGGAATCGCCGTACTAATTCTGGCAAGCTGTAACAGCTACAAAATCGACGTAGATCTAACACCGGAAGAAGTAAGCAGTATCAAGACCGAAATAAAATCCCTTAAGGAAGCGGTTGATAATTATGTTCAGGCGGACAGCAATGCAGGGACCATTGCCTGGAAGGAAATTATTGAATTGGCGGGAAAATACGAAGACCTGGGCGAACTTGGCAAAGCCATTAAGGTTTACGAAGACGTTTTAGATAGCGGTGAAAAGACCAAAGCCATTATTAACAATTTAGGTCGTCTTTACGAAAAGACCGAGCAATACGATAAGGCTGTTGTTATGTATCAGCGAATCAACGACGAATATTTTGACCACGACTACCTTTACGACATTACCTGGGCTTATATCAAAGCGGGAGATCGAAAAAATGCCGAAAAATATTTTAACGCCTGGCAGTTGGAATTCCAGAAGACCGATGAACAAACCCAACAGGCCATAAAAAAGCTCCGGGAGGATGAAAAGGCCGTTAAAGACGGGTCAAGCTGAATCTCTTTACAAGGCTTAAGTGGTTCGCTACAATGAGCCCCTCTTTTATAGTATTTTAAGGAATTTTTAGTATTTAATTTATTTTTTTATGACGAAAGAAGACAAATTATTTTTTACGGGTCTGATCAGGGGGCTTGAAGATCGTCTGGATGGCCATGATAAGCGCTTTGATTCGATTGATAAGCGCTTTGATTCGATTGATAAGCGCTTTGAACAGGTTGATAAGCGCTTTGAACAGGTTGATAAGCGCTTTAACAAACTGGAAGAGCGGGTGGAAGAAAATTCCAGGGGTATTCGTTATAATGGCATGCAGATTGAGCTGATGCGGGATGATTTGGCACAGATAAAGGAAGGCGATTCTTTCAGCCATGAACTGAACGCCAAGGTTGATGCTGTTATGGAAAGCATGGGAATTGACATTCCTGTCCTTAAAAGAACTGTTGCCGGTCATAGTGAAAAGATTCGTGCTTTGGAGGCAAAATGCGGCTAGCGGTTGTCATTTTTCGCTTTATAAGGTAGGCTGAATAAGCTTAATATTTTAATTTTGCCTTATGAAAGCCGAAATCAAACAGCTCCCCAAATCCCAGGTTGAACTGACTGTCACCGTCCCTTATGCCGACTATATCAGGGCTGAAAAAAGTGCCCTTGAGAAGATCAGCAAGGAACTCAAAATAGACGGTTTTCGCTCCGGCCATATCCCCGAGGAAGTGGTTCGCGAGAAGGCCGGGCAGACCACCATTCAATCTGTGACACTGGAAGAAATCATTCCCGTTTCCTATGCGTCTGCGGTTAAAGAACATAATGTTCAGGTTATCGCTCAGCCCAAGGTAGAAATCAAAAGTCATGTTCAGAAAGAAGGCGATGATTTTGTTTACGCGGCCATTGTTTCAGTTATGCCGGAGGTTCAGCTTGGCAATTACAAAAAAATCAAGGTCAAAAGGCCGAAAGTAAAGGTTACAGACAAAGAGCTCAACGAAACGCTTGATATGATCGTGAATCGTTTTGCCGAGTGGAAGAATGTGGAACGTCCTGCAAAAACAGGTGATCGCGTGGAAGTGGATTTTGAGGGGTTCGATAAGGACGGCAAAGCCATCTCCAACACGGCCAGCAAGAATCACCCTGTTATTCTCGGCTCCAAATCTATGGTTCCCGGTTTTGAAGAGGCTCTTGTCGGAGTGAAAACAGGAGATGAGAAAGAATTTGATATCGATTTCCCGAAGGAATACCACGCCAAAGAAATGCAGGGCAAAAAAGTTACTTTTAAAGTCAAGGTGGGCAGAGTCGAAGAAAAACTTACTCAGGAACTCAATGAGGCCATGGTCGAAAAGGCCACGGGCCAAAAACAGTCCGTTGATGATTTCAAAAAACGGGTGGCAGAAGACCTGGAGCGTGAAATAGCCCAGCGCGCCCAGGCAGATGTGGACAATAAAGTGGTGCAGGAAATCATCAAGATAACCAAAGCGGAACTTCCAGAATCCCTGATTGAGGACGAAATCGGTCTTTTGAAGGAAGAGAGAAAACAGGCGGTTACCCGGCAGGGCTTGACCTGGGAACAGTATCTTCAGCACATCAAAAAAACGGATGAAGACTTTGCCAAAGACCACCATAAGCCCGCTGAAGAAAGGCTCTTGGCGCGTTTGGGGGTCAACCAGATCATCAAGGCCGAAAAAGTAGAAGTGTCCGCTGACGAAGTTGAAAAACGGATCCAGGAAATCGCGGCCGCTTACCCGGAAGAACAAAGGAAAAAAGTTCTGGAGTATTACAAAAAGGATTCCGAGGCCTACCGGCAATTAAAGAACAACTTGTCCGCCGACAAACTGATCAACATGTTCGTGGAAGAATAATCACATTGGGGTTTCCTTCACTTTGTAAACGTCTGGTACGGTTTCCAGTTCGTTTATCAGCCGGTCCAATGTTTCCACGTTATCCACAATGGTGTCGATTGTGAGTGTCGGACCTATATTCAGGCTGGTTATGGAGAGGTTGAGCCTGGTGAAGATTTCGGCAATATCCCTGAGCAAACCAATTCTGGATTTTTTCTCAATGCTCAGCCTGACTTCGAAAGTGGGTTTGGACTTCATTCCCCACGAGGCTCTGACGAAACGGTTTTTTTCGTGCCCCTGAAGGACTTTGCAGTCTATACGGTGAATGGTAACGCCCCGCCCCCTTGTGACATAACCTATGATTTCGTTTTCGACCGTCGGGTGACAGCAGGTGGCCAGTTGAGTCTTATATCCTTTCTGGCCGGTAATCAGGATTTCGTCATTTTTTTCCAGTTTCACGTTTTCGGCCAGCACTTTTTCGGTTACTTTGGGTGCAGCCTCATGTCCGATCAGTTTTTCTTTGGGAAGAATTTTTTTGATGATACTGATGGCCTCCACAGAGCCATTACCGATTTTTTCCAGCACTTCTTCACGTTCCCTGACAGTCAGCTTTTCGCCCGAATAGTTCTTCAGTAGGCCAAGGTCACTGCTTAGGGGGGACAGTCCCAGACGTTTTAAATGTTTGTTCAGTAAGTCTTTGCCCAACTTCACCAGATTTTCTTTTTCCTGAGTGTTAAACCATTGTTTGATACTGCTTTTGGCATGCGCGGTGACTGCAAAGGAAAGCCAGTAGCGGTTGGGGGCGGGGGTGTTACCAGTTACTATCTCCACGACCTGGTTGTTCTGCAGTTTGTAGTCCAGAGGCACGATCTTACCGTCAACTTTTGCCCCCCGGCACTTATTACCGATATCCGTGTGGATTGCGTAGGCAAAATCGACCGGAGTGGCGTCCCTGGGCAGGTCTTTGACATCTCCTTTGGGGGTGACGACGAAAATACGGTCATGGAACATGTCCATGTTCAGATTTTCGATGAACTCCGAATTGCTCTTCAGGCTCTCGTGCAGGGCTACCAGATTCTGTACCCAGTTCAGCTTGTCTTCCGGCACGGCAATAGAGTAGCCGCCTTTTCTTTCCTTATATTCCCAGTGGGCGGCAATACCGTATTTGGCCACGTGGTTCATGTCGTGGGTGCGTATCTGGATTTCCACCGGCTGGTTGTTCAGATTTGGCACCAGACCGACAATCGTAGTGTGCAGGCTCTGGTAATCATTGCTTTTCTTGTTGGCAATATAGTCCTTAAAGCGCCTGGTCAACGGAGTCCAGTTCTTGTGAATGATGCCGAGTACCTGGTAACACTCCGCTTCGGTATTAACAATAATCCGCAGGGCAAAAATATCATAGAGTTCCGAAATGTAATTCTTGTCTTTTCGTTTCAGCTTCCTGAAAATGCTGTAATAGTGTTTTACCCTTCCCTCAATTTCAGCCGGAATTTTGTTTTTTTTGAGTACTGTTTTCAGGATGACTGTGCCCTTTTTGATAATATTCTTCTGAAGGCCGGTAGCATCTTCCATTTCCTTGTGAATGCGTTCGAATTCCACGGGCTGGATGTATTTGAAGCACAAATCATCCAGTTCATTCTTGATGCGATAGATACCGAGGCGGGCGGCAATGGGTGAATAAATCGACAGGGTTTCCTCGGCGATTCTTTTCCGTTTTTCGGGCTTGATGTGATCCAGTGTCCTCATGTTGTGGAGACGATCGCAAAGTTTGATCAGTATCACACGGATGTCTTTAGCCATCGCCAGAAACATCTTCCTGAGGTTTTCAACCTGCCTCTCCCGGCCCTGGTAATAAATTTTACCCAGTTTTTCAAGCCCCTTCAGCAAAGGGACAATCCTGTCACCAAGTTCTTTCTGAATGTCGTCAACGGTTGTGCGGGTGTCTTCCAGAACATCATGAAGAATGGCGGCGATGAGCGCGTCTTCGTCGGGCTTCAAATCTAACAGTATTTTCGCTGTTTCCAGAGGGTGCTGAATATATGGCTCACCGCTTTCCCTGAAAGGATGATCGCTTTCTTCGTGGGCCTTTTTGGCGAATTCATATGCCTTTAAAATCCGTTCCTCATTCACACGGGGAAGATACTTTTTGGCGCCCTTTATGATGTCACTGATCGTTGTCTTCTTCAGATCGGGAATGGTTAGTGATTGCCTTTTATCTTACTAAATAACATGTGGTTAAGCAAATTTTGGGGCAAGCTTATGATAAAATTGTTATAGTATGTAAGCATGCGTAACAGAAACTTATGAATAAAGTCATATTGGTCATACTGGACGGATTCGGTGAAGCTCCCGCGGGTCCCGGAAACGCGATAACTACGGCGAACACACCTAACCTCGATAAAATGCGCAAGGAATATCCGTTTGGCATCCTGCAGGCTTCCGGCGAGGCTGTGGGCCTGACGGAGGGTAGCATGGGCGGTTCCGAGGTCGGCCATTTTACAATGGGCTCCGGGCGTATCACGCCCCAATTTCTTCTGGCTATCAACCGCGATATTAAAAGCGGCAAGTTCTTTGAAAATGAAGAATTAAAAGGCGCTTTCGATTACGCGAAGGTTAAAGGCAAACCTCTGCATCTGATGGGCATGATTTCCGACAAGGGCGTCCATTCCCATATTAATCACCTTTTCGCCTTGCTTGAATGGGCGAAAAAAGAAGGGCTGAAAGATGTTTATATCCACTGCATCGGCGACGGACGTGATGTCGAGGAACGAAGCATCAAGACTTATCTTAAACAATTACAGGATAAAATTGATGAATTAGGGGTCGGCAGAATTGCCACTATTATCGGCCGCTATTATTCCATGGACCGTGATAAAAATTGGGATCGTACCGAAGTCGGTTATAAACTTCTGACGGTTGGGGGGGGTGAGAAATTTGATAATCCCATGACGGCAGTCGACCATTTTTATAGTGAAGATGACAAGCTGACCGACTACTATATGCCGGCTATTTTGATTGATGAAAAGGGGCTTATTAAAGGCGGGGACGCGGTCATCTTTTTCAACTACCGTACCGATCGCACCAAACAACTGACGGCTGCGTTTGTACACCCGACTTTTGTGGGCTTTAAAAAGCTAATCGGCAAGGTTTGGTTTGTGTGCATGGGGCCATACTCGGATCACGCGCCCATTGCCTATACCGTGCCGGAAATAAAAAATAATCTGGCCCACTGGCTTTCTGATCACGGCATCAAACAGCTGAGGGTGGCGGAAACCGAAAAATACGCTCACGTAACATTTTTCTTTAATTCTCAGGTCGAAAAGCCGGTGGAAGGTGAAGACCGCATTCTGATAGACTCGCCCAAGGTGCCCAGTTACGCACAGAAACCCGAAATGTCGGCGCCGCAAATCACGCACACTATTCTTAATTCGCTGGAGTCCGGTGAACATGAAGTGATTATTGTGAATTTCGCGAATTGTGATCTGGTGGGGCACTCAGGTGATCTGAAGGCCACCATTCAGGCAGTCGAAGTTATTGACGACTGCATTGGGCAGATTCAGAAAAAGGCCATGGAAATGGGTTATACTTTTATGCTTACTGGCGATCATGGAAATGCCGATGACATGCTTTATCCCGATGGCTCGCAAAAGCCGGCCCATTCCATGAATCCGGTCATACTGCTTATCGCGGGTCCCGCAAAGAAGATCAGAAAGGTGCGTGATGGCGGGCTGGCCGATGTGGCCCCCACACTCCTGAAAATCCTCGATTTACCCAAACCGGAAGAAATGACAGGCGAAAGTCTGACCACCGCCATAGCGGGGTCCCGATGAGGCGGGATCGACTAAATAACCATTACTTTTTTTGGGCTTTCCGGGCCTTTTTGGCACAACATTCTTTACTTTTTTCAATTATCATCATGGCAATTTTAATAGGTTGCCACAAGTAATGATTGATAAGGTCCATTGTGTCCTTAGCCTTGGAAGTCACGTTGTTGACGTTTGAAAGAATCTTTATCAGGTGATAAAGCGCAATAACAAGGAAAAGCGCCAAAAAAACGATCGCGATCGTTAAGACGAGATAAAGGATGTCCAATGGTGTAGAATAAAGTTCGAGCATAATTTAACTTTTTGTTTTTTATATTGTAGCATGCTTCAACGCGTCCCGGCAACATTAATCTTGGCTATGTCAGCGCTCCTGAGCCGCCTGCTTGGACTTGTTCGGGATCACTTGCTGGCCAGTGCTTTTGGGGCGAGTTCGGGTGATGGGATATACAATTTAGACGCTTATTACGCGGCTTTTCGTATTCCCGATCTGCTTTATAACCTGCTTATTTTTGGCGCGATTTCGGCGGCTTTTATTCCGATTTTCACGCAATATAAAAAAAGCGGAGAACTCAAAAAAGCCTGGGAGTTTGCCGGCAATATGATGCACCTTATGCTCATTTTCGTTCTGGTGGTGGCTGGGGTGGCTTATCTTTTTGCTCCTCAGCTGGCGCACTTGGTGGCAGGTGGGTTTGAAGGCGAAGCGTTCGATCTCACTGTGCGGCTGATGAGGATCATGCTTCTTTCACCAATAATCTTCACTTTTTCCGCCATTTTTATCAGTATTCAGGATAGCTTTAAGGTTTTCTTCTGGCGAAGTCTGGCGCCGCTTTTTTACAATCTGGGAATCATTTTCGGCGTACTGTATTTCGCTCAGGATTTTGGTGTGGTGGGGGTAACCTGGGGCGTGATCATCGGGGCACTTTTACAATTGATCGTTCAATTGCCTGCGCTCAAGTCGGTTGGTTACAAGCACGTTTGGCTACTCGATTCTAAGCGCTCTGATGTTCGGGAGGCTTTTAAGCTGATTGTACCTCGGGTTGTTGGTTTGTCCCTTTCCCAGATCACCCTGGTCGTAAATACGCTGATCGCCAGTTTTCTGATGACGGGTTCGATTACTATTTTCTATTTTGCAGACAACCTGCAGGCGGTTCCACTTGGCATTATCGGCATTTCATTTGCCATCACCTCTTTTGCCACTCTTTCCGAGTTAGCTATGGAAAAAACACCGTCGGCATTTGTGACTGAAATCCGGCGGGTGGGGCAACAAGTACTTTTTCTCATTATCCCTGCGACTTTGGGCATGCTGTTTTTGCGCGCGCGGATCATCGATGTGATTCTGGTGGCCGGAAAGTTCACGGCTTCGGACGCGGCGGTTTTAGGGGCGGTGCTTTCGTTCCTGCTTATGTCACTTTTTGCACAGTCGCTTATTCCGCTGTTCAGTCGCGGGTTTTACGCGTATCACAATACGAAGACGCCCGTTATTACGGCCATTGTCGGTTCGATTGTGAGTGTTGGAGGAAGTTATTTGCTGGCCATTGTGAATGGCATGGGTGTGGTCGGTATCGGCATCGCTTTTTCAGCAGGGAGTATTCTGAACTTTGTTTTGCTCTATATTCTGATGTGCCAAAAATGCGAGGGCAGGATTTTTGACTGGTTGAACGTTTTTAAAATGGTGTTCGCTGGAGGAGTGATGTACAGCACGTTGTATTTGGCTTCCGATTACGTCAGTTACGGCGAAAGACTGATTGACCGAATGGGCAGTTTGGCCCTGCTGACACTGGTGGGCATGGTTACTTATTTTTTGGCGTCGCGAATTTTGAAGATTCCGGAGTTGAGAATGATTGCCCCTGGCACTGGATCCCAATAAGTCAATTTACAGATTTTTCACAATTTCCTTAAACTTCTTTCCCCGGTCTTTGGCGTTTTTGAAAATGTCGAAGCTGGCGCAAGCGGGGGAGAGTACGATGTTATCACCTGATTTAGCGAGACTTAAAGCTTCTTTGATTATTTTTTCAAAATCACGGGTGGTATCCAGATGCAGAATCAGGTTCTGGGCGCCTTCGTTTTTCATGGCGTCCGCGATCCGTTCACCCTCGGCGCCGTACAGGTAAACGCGGGTTTTGGTCTGTTTAATGTGGTGGGCCATAAAGCTGAAGTCCGAATACTTGGTACTGCCGCCCAATAGCAGAATCAGTTTGCCTTTGGGGAAAGCCTGTGTGGCCACGATGGCGGATTCGGGAGTGGTGCAGGCGGAATCATTGTAGAACTTTACTCCGTTTAATTCGCGCACGAATTCCAGACGATGTTCCGCACCTCTGAATTCTGCGAGGGCCTTTTTGATAGTTGTCGGTTTCGCATCGTGAATCAGACTGACTGCCACAGCGGCAAGAATGTTGTCGGGGTGGGTTTTCAGGGTGATGTCTTTTTTGTCCAGAATCTCCATTGGCTCATTGCCGAATTGCGTGATTAATTTATCTCCTTCCCATGCGGCCCAGGCTTTACCTTCCCCGCCACGGCGGGCAGGTTTTTTGTTCAGCCAGAAAATCTGGCCTGGTGCTTTGTCGGCCAGTTTGGCGGAATTCTCATCAGCCGCGTTCAGCACGGCCCAGTCGTTCGGGGTCTGGTGGGCGATCAGGTTGGTTTTGGCGTTAATGTAGTCGGCTTCGTTCTCGTGCCAGTCCAAATGGTTGGGGGTAATGTTCAGGACAACTGAAATGTGCGGCGACATCTTTAAGTCCGCGAACTGAAAACTGGAAACTTCCAGAAGAATTGGCCACGGTTTACTCAGAGCTTCTTCAAGAACAGGTTTCCTGTCATTTCCTCCCACGATTATTTCATTGCCGTAATGTGCGCGAAGGATTCTTTCAATCATTCCGGTCGTCGTTGTCTTCCCGTTACTTCCGGTTACTGCCGTTAGCCGGTTGGCGGCAGTTTCAAGCGTGAGTTCGGTCATCGAGGTGACTATGCGGCCGGCTGTTTTGGCTTTCAGAATGCCGGGCAGGTTATAGCGAACGCCCGGGCTTCGGATAATGGTTTGAAATATTGTCAGGTCATCAAAGGCGGAAGGGCCGAGTTGGGATTTTGTATCTGCGGGAAGTTCAACAGACTCTTTTTCATCGCAAATGGTGATGTCAGAAATGTTCTGAGTTTTTAAAAACTCAAAAGCTGATTGGCCTTCAACGCCAAAACCAAGAATGGCAACCGGTGGCTTTATTACTGTCTTCATGAGCGCATTATATAGGAATTAAATTGTGATTACGACATATAATAGGATTAAATTAAATATAATTAAATATAATAAACATTGACAGACTTAGTTAGACTTAACTAAACTGGGGTCAAATTAAAAAGATTTAATTTAGTTAAAACAAACTTAATTAAATTAATCTAAAGTTAATAAAAATTAGTAAAAACTAATTAAAATAAAAAGAACTTAATTAAATTAAAGTAAATTAATTTAAATTAAGTCGTTCCACATACAAAAACAAAAACATGCCCGTGGTTGACCGACTTTACACCACCGAACAAGTTGCCAAACTCCTCCAAATCCATCCTCTGACTGTACTGAAATACATCAATTCAGGAAAATTACGGGCTGTGAAACTGGGACGAGTTTATCGCGTTACCGAAACCAGTCTGCAGAAATTCCTGGATGAGATGACCTAGTTAAATTTTCAACATCTGGTTGAAAAGCAAAACAAAAAATGCCAACATTCCCCAGACTTATCGCTCGCTGGGGAATTTTGGCTATTTCTGTTTATTGGCACATTGTTTGGCGGCAAGTTTTTCAACTTCACGGTACAGAGTCGGGATTCCTTCTCCGGCTGCTTTATTGACGGCTTTGTAGCCACGCTTTATCTGATTGTTCATGTCCCACAGTACATCATCCATGAAGTAGATTGTTTCTTCAGCCACACTGTCCATAGACATGCTGTAAGTAAAGGCAGTTTCAACGTCTTCGAGGGCAGTTTCATGTTCGCGCTCAAGAGCAAGCTGTCTGTTTATTTTATCCGCGTACGATATCGTTTCAGCGGCGTTGCGGAACCGGTCACACTTGATTATTCCACTTTCCTCCTTTGTCATTTCTTCGTCCTGGCATTTTTCATATTGTTCAATCTGTTCTTTGTTGCATACTCTGAAATAGCCATCTGCCTGGTTAAAAAAGCGGCAGTTTGTTCCCACGTCCTCGGTGTCTGATGGCGGTTGATAATTGGTTGCCGCGTCGTAAAACGGCGTTACGACTCCTACCATGTTCTTAAGAATGTTCCATTGAGTTTTCCAATAGCCAACAAATTTATCCGTGCCGCCTCCTTTAATCACGCTTTGTGGGTTGCCGCCTTCTTTTCCGGCGATTGTCAGTGAAATCTGATTCGCCCTGATCCATTCCCTGGCTTTTGCGCGGGCATTTGCTTTGGCCATTGCGTAGATATTGCTCCATTTTTCAGCAGAGAATGCTGAATGTCCGCCCACGGTACCTTTCAGAGTTTCCCAGCTGTTCAGCACTTCTTCTATGGCTTTTTCAAATTCGCCGTCGGGGCAGCCTGTTGCATCTGATGATGAAAAGACGCCAACATTTGAATAATAGTTCAGTGGCGGATTGCCTTTGGGATCTTCTCCAAAAAAGTATTTGTTGGAGTTGATTGTTACCGCTTTTCCATCCAGCGTAGCCTCAATTTTGGCTTTCGGATCGGAGCCGTATCTGCGAAGAAGATCCAGTTGGGTGACCAAATAATCATAGTCCTGCATTAGCAGGGAGCCATGGTAAGTGTCCCGGAGCAAATAAGCTTTTATCATTTCCGAGCCCACTTTGTCCCGCAATGTTTCCAGGTTCCAGATTTCGTCCCTCAGACAATTACTTATCCACTCTTCGTTGTAGGCGTTGTAGTTAAAAATCATAAAAATCGAATCAAGAGGGAACTGAATAAGGGAAGCAAAAGTTGTGTCAAAGACAAGACCCTGGGCCACTTTGGCATCGCCCGCGATGCCCGTCTCCCTGGATTCCGCGCGTTTGGCCTTGTCATAAGCCTTGATCTGCTCGACTTCTTCCAGAATGCTCTGGGTACCGTTTTGCTCCTGGGAACCCTGAACATGCTGTCTTATGACAACCACCTGCTGTGACAGTCTGGGGGAATAAAGCGCGAACACGCTTTGCGCCTGGATGCCAAGTCCGATCAGAACTGCAAGGCCGATGATGAAGTTTCGCTTTATTTTGTGCATTGTTCTTTTTTATCCAGGGCGGTGGAGCTGATCATGCTTTCGTATTTCGACTGAATGGTGGCAAAACTGTCCCTCATTTGTTCCAGAAGAGGTTTGATTCTTCCTCCCACTTCCTGATCACTGATGACTCCGTTGCTTATCTTAAGCATGTAGGTGTCCTCCATCTTGGCCCTTCTGTTGTCCTCGGCCTGTTTGGCGGTAACAGCTAGTTCCGCGAGGGGTGACCGTGTTGTTGTGATAGCTGTCTTAGGCGGAGCGTTATCGTTTTGTGATTTTTCAGTGGCCTCGTTAACTTTCTTAATCGCCTCTTCAATTGTATTTGTTTTTTTGAACTTTGGTTTGGATTTGGTTGCGGTGTTTAGGTTGAATGAAAAATTCGGACCCCAGCGGCTGCTGATTCCAAAGGCACTCATTGTGTTCTGCAGAGGTGTAACATTGGTTTCCAGCGCTTTTTCCATGGCATCCACCATGGCGGTTATGTGGCAGTCCACACAGCCTTCATTCTTGTTGTAGGGTGATAGGGGGCGGTTTTCTTTTATCAGATCTACGCAGAACCATGATTCAATGGCTTCAGCGATTTCTTTTTTAATCGGATCTTCTTGCCAGTTTTCACCAAAAAGTAAATCCCGCACATCATTAAAAAGTAAATCCCGCACATCATTAGGGTCAGCGCAGACAGGGAATGGCAGGCATATTACATTTCCGTCCCCGTCTTTTGCGATATGAGTTTTTCCGGCTACGGTTATCTGCAAGGTACTTTCACCGGGTCCGCATGGCGGACGCTTACTTTCCGGAAACTGTTTAAGCGTGCCGCCCAGGAACGGTCCGGGGTATTCAGGGCTTTGTGGTACTTCTTCCGGTGGGCCGGCTTCCTCGCCTGTAATGGCGGCGCCTTTTTTGGGCACACTGCCTGGCGGACACTTTGGCTGGCTTTCCGCGCCGCCTGTTTTTTTAATGTCCTCAGGTTTTTTGAAGGTAACCGCTTCGGGATCCTTACACATATCATTTGAACCGCTGGCTTCCGTCTGGCAATACTGATTACAGCCGTCGCCGGATTCTGTGTTGCCGTCATCGCACTGCTCTGCCATCAGCACGTCTACTTCTCCGTTGCCGCAGAGCGGATTTTGGTAATCACTGCCTGGCTCGTCTCCAAGATCGGCTTCCGGATTATCGGGCAGGACGCAGTCGGGTGGCAGTTCGCCTTCCTCTTCGGTCACTGCAAGGCCCTCTTCTTCAGCTTCTTCGGCAACTTCTTCTTCCGGTGTCACAGCTTCTTCCGCGGGTGGCTGAGCTGGGGGGACTGCCGCTTCTTCTTCACCCTCTTCTTCACTGGGCGGAAAGGTAAAGACATCGTTCATCCACTGGGCCTTGGAGCCAAAGAGAACCATTTCGATCAGATTCAGATCCACGATTAGGTCAAAAGGGGCGTCTGATGTCACAGTGCTGATTTGTCCATCCCAATATTGTTCGGAAGCTTTAAATTTAAATTCCAGGCTTTTTGAGTTCTGCTGAATAATTCTTTCTTTCTCGTAAGTGTTTTTTATATCCGTAAAAATATTCCAGCCGCCAGTTATCTGTCCCGTGGATTTTCCAGAAGGCAGGCAGGCGTCCTGAACGGCTTCAGGAAGTTCCGCTTTTTCATCTTCCGTGTAATCTTTGATGGTGAGGCAAATCGTGTTATCCAATATTGCTTTGATAATATCCTCATCCATATCGAATTGCGTGGATAATATTTCGATAAGATCATCATCGAAATCCTCACTGTCGTCTTGCCGGATACCACAGTAAATTCCTTTGTACATAGTATCGATGGAATTCGGGTTGCAAACGTCTGCCGCTTCTGCATGGGGGCTGAGCAGAGCAAAAGCGGATAAAACCAGGAGTCCTGTGATGAGCTTGCGTACGATTTTCACTTATAGTGGTTAACTTACACTGGCGTCTTCCAGCTGGCCGGGAAGAGGTTCAATAACGTTTCTCAGGTCTTCCAGCGCCCGTCGGTATTTGTCTAAGAATTTAAGGGTGCATTGAAAATGAACATGCATCACAAAAGACAGACGAAGTTCTTTTAAGGAAGTAAACATCAGATCAATAGCCATCAATGAACTGTCCACTTCCAGCTTTGTTTGTCTTTTTACTGTTTCAAGGTTTGCGCTTTTGATTTTGATCGCCGCCAGCTGATTGACCGGTTTCCCGTCTTCATCGGTGATCACACCTGTTCCTTTGAACTGATCACCAAGGGTTTGCAGGTAGTTCCGGTAGTCGGCATGGGTCTGCAAAATAGGATCCAGCAGTTGACCCGGTTCGGTTTTCTGTATGACATTTTTCAGTTCCTTGGGTGTCAGGCAGGCCTGATCAGGTGACATCCAGTCTATAAGCGGACTCACGACTGGAATCCCGCCGGTATTTGTAGTATTGGCGGCCATAGTGCCGCTTTGTTCAACTCCTTCACTTTGCAGGATTTCGTTTATAGCAAATTGAAAAATACAGCCCACGTAATCATGATGTGCAATCTGAGCCTTTTCAAAGGCATCTTCATAAGCAAACTGATTTTTAGTTTCCGTTTCACTCCAGACTTTCATCAGTTCATCATATTTTGGTTTTTTGTCTTTGCAGGCCTTTTCTGGCTCTGTTTCAGCATAGCTTATAGGCAGGCCTATATTCAGAGTCAGAATGAAGACAAGAAGGAATCCGATGATTTTATTGATGAGTTTCATATTTTGTTAGTCACATTTGGCGGCATAACACGAGAAGCGTGAATCCAACTGTTGCAGAAAGTTATCCAGGTAGCCCACATGCATTTCCATCTCGTGCATTTTGGGAAGAATTGTGCCAAGTTTACGTTCCAGGGCGCTCGCTTTCTGGTCGGCGTTGGCTTTTTTCAGAACGTTCTCCAGTGTCACAAAGGCGTTGGAAAACTCAGGGCAAAGGGCTTCATCAACGTCGGCCGGACAGCCAAAATTCAATTCCAAAGCCCTTTTGCAGCCATCATAATTACTTTTGGCGGCACTAATGTTGGGGCTTCGGTTATCGTTGGAGTCTGTCATGCATCGGGGGAAGAAATTGATTTTATTTTCCGTTATAGTGTCTTTTCCCAATGTGTTTAAAAATTTATTATATTCACTTTCCATTCTCAGGTTATCCGCCTTCTGACATCCTGGTACCACGCCTAAATGTTCGCTTGTAAGACCTGTCCCTATGGAGCTTTCAATCGGTGCATGGCCGCTATACTGAACGGCGCGGCAAATGTATTCCAGCCAGCAATTATAAGTTCTCAGATTTTCATAGCCATCCTCCACCATTTCACTGGCTGGTATTTCCTGATCTACCAATTGCTGTAAATTTGCCTGCCAGTCCCGTTTGACGGCTTCCATGGCTTCATTGTAATCAATACAACAAGTATTGGAGGTGGTTGTACCTTTGCAGATTTCCGCAAATTGTGAATCCTCGGGGCCGGGCGGTTCCGAATGGGTGACTATGTCCCAGCTCAGCACTCCGTACAGAACACAGAGCGTGGCAGCGACGATGGTAAGATGGAATTTTTTCATATTTATTTGCTTATGGTGACTTCCGCGCTTTGGCCAAACAGTATTTCGTGAGTTTTAATATCCGTAATAGCTGTCATAAAGGCGTCATCCGCCACGAGGTCACTGGCAAAATCAATCAGAGCGCAAAGTTCGCCGGGACTAATGTACACTCCGGAGGTTTTTTCAGGGAAACCGTCATTCAGTTCCGGGCATCCGTCCTCGTCGTCCACGCCATCCAGGTCTTCCGGAACGGGTGGGCACAGGTCGGTCACTTCACAGACATCACCGTAACTGTTTTTATCACCATCCAGTTGATCCGGATTTATTACAAAGACACAGTTGTCGTCTTTATCAGTTAACTTTGTCCGGTCAAACAGGCCGCTCTGGTCAAAGGCGCAGATAGGATTCAGGATGCCGTCATTGTCAATGTCCGTGTCACAGACGTCCCGTATGCCGTCGCCGTCAGTGTCTTTTATGTTGGGGTTGTCGGCGCAGGCGCAAAAAATCTCTTCATCACAGGCATTGCCGGCGGTATCTTCGTCAAAGTCAGTCTGATCGGCGTTTTTGACGAAAATACAATTGTCCCCCGGTTCACCTAGTTCAGCCAGTCCGGCGGCTAACAGTTCCGTGTCTACCTCACCTGTGTCAGTGATGAAGCAGAGTGGATTTAATATGCCATCGTTATCAATATCCATATCACAAATATCGCGAATACCGTCGCCATCCGTATCGGCAGGCCATGGGTTGTCAAAACATGGGCAGGCCCTTTCGGCGTCGGGCACCAGCATGTCCATGTCATGGGTCATTTCCCACCAGTCGGGTACGCTGTCTTTATCTGTATCCACAAACCGGCATTTCATTAAGTCTTTAACTCCTGCCGCCATAAAGGCGAATTCGCCTCTTGTAATCTGTTCATCCGGAATTACCAGGCCAAAATTCGCTTTAATCAATCCCATTTGAACAGCCGTGTAAACGTAATCCACGTACCAGGCATAATCCGGCACGTCCACAAAGGCGCTTTCAGGCGCTTCGGTTATTTCAAGGCCCGATTGGCGCAAAAGTACCGCCGCCGCTTCCGCCCGGCTGATATTGCGTTCGGGCTTGAAAAGGCCATCCCCATAACCGGTAATCATGCCCAGTTCTTTTGCGATGGAAATGCAGTAGAAATACCATGAAGGCAAACTGACATCGGGGAAAGGATTGGTGTTGTATCTTGCTTTTTGCGGCTGGGTCGGATTGGCGCAGTCGATACAATTCGTTACGCCCAGCGCGATCTTGATAAACTCAGCGCGAGTCAATTTTTGGTCAGGTTTAAAGGTGTTGTCCTCGTAACCGCTGATCACCCTGCTCTTGTACAGGTCCAGAATCTGCTTGAAGAACGGATGGTCTTCGGCGACGTCCGGGAAAGGACTGCCTTCGGCCTCACGCGGTTTTTCATATTCAAACTGAAACTGCGGCACAGGAGGCGAAGCAGAGCTGGACTGGGCAAAGGCAGTTGCGGCCACCGGCAAAAATCCGATCTGAGTATTCAGACTGTTCATGCTTGTGGAACTGTCGATCTGCAGATTGTCAAAATCGGCCTGAATAAATACGTCAAATACGGGTTTTCCGTCATTTGTGGTGATCTGGAAAATGTAAGGGTCTTTCGTCGAGTCTTTGTTCTTAATCTTCAGATCAAAACCAGCCTGCATCATTCGGATTGTGCCGTCTTTGTCCACCAGGGCAACGTTGGTCTGTGAACCTTCGTCAAAAATGGCGACTCCGCCCGGGAAGCTGGGGCCGTATTCCGGAATATTAGCCGCCACAATATTATCTCCTGCATGCGCGTCGCCTACCGTAGTTCCGCTGTCTGCCACGTTATCGGCTGTCAGCTGGGAATTCACAATAGTGACATCGTTATCCGCGGCGGCAATGTAATAAACATTACCCAGAATTTTTTCTGTTTCCTTATGAATTACGGCTATGTGGGTGGGGGTCGTGGTTCCGGCAGGCACTGCCAGGATGTCATAATCAGGATCATTTATTGTGATCAGGCCGGTACCCGGTTCCACCTGAATTTTTGTGTCCGCTGTCTGATCTTTTAACACAATAGGACTGGGGTCCAGGATTTCAAAACCTTCAATGTGGTAAGAGCCTGCTGAATCAATGGAATAATAACTCTGATTTTCGCCCAGGGCGGGGCTGGTGGGCGTTTTCTTCAGAATGCCGACATTCTTCCAGGTTCCCAGCCTTTTGCGGAAGACGCTGAAAGGTATGTTCGACAAGTCATCCCCTTCCGCCTGCTTTATGGGCGTCATGTTGCCGGCGACAATTCCGTCTTTAATCAGCTCAGGATCCAGACTGATGGTCGGAACGTAAACATTGACGGTAAATGTTTTTTCATATTTTTCAAAGCCATCGTCACCGATATCCTGAGTCGCGACCAATTTAATCTGAAATGATTTTTCTTCTTCCTGCGCCGGAATAACCAGGGTATCGCCTACCGTAGGAGTCAGTCGGTTGGTTTCCGGATTAATGAACCAGTAATACTTATAAGTGCCTGCCAGATCCACAAAAATTTCACTGGCCCGGATCGTCTTTTTCTTGAAGATCGGCATGTAATATGTGTCAGTTTGGCTCACGTCGATCGGCTTGGCGTCACTTGCGTAAATCTGGGGTGCCAGAATTTCATTCTGATTGTAAGTGGCGATGTCGGCATATTTATCAAACCAGGTCAATTTGATCTGATAATAACCGTTTTCCATGGCCATGCTGTAAGAAGATCCTTCCAGTTGGTCAAAGTAAACGGCTTTGTTTTCGTTTACTTTTATGTAGGCGTTGCTGATGGTGGGGAAGCGGATTTCTTTTGCTCCGGTGACAATATTTTTTGGGCTCACGCCGAATCTTTTGGCGGCCATTTCCTTATCAGTCAGACTGGTAACCAAAGTGCCGAAACTGATGACTTCGCCGTTTGCCGTTACTTCGGGGGCCAGACCTTCTTCGTTGGGTGGAAGCAAAATAATTTTGGTATCGGCCAGTTGGTTATTCTGTTTATTTGCGTCATAACCGCTGATGGTACGCTCGAGTTCAATGCCGTAACCATACAGGTCGGGGTGGGCGGTGGGGGTCCATGTAAAAGTGGAGGCGCCGTTTTCGGTGAAGGTAGTCTGCAGCATGTTTACAGCTTCTTTCGGTTCTTCCGTTATCCGGAGATCTTTGGTTATTTCATCGAAACTGAAACGCCTTGGATTGGAGCTATCGGTATTTTTATCACTGTCAGACAGGATCAGGTCCCGCTTCAGGTAAAGTCCTGTGCCGTCGCTGTAGATCAGGTTTCCGTTGGGCATAAAAAGAGTTTCAGAAGTGGCGCGGAAATCAAGGTGCGGAATCACCGGAACAGGGCTTTCGGTAATAGGGTCCGGCAGGCATAGGGCGGCACCACATCGGTTGGCCAGCCCCGCGACAGGTGGAACTTCCTGAGTGCCTCCCTGTCCTGTTGTTCTTTCAACCTGCTTCTGCAGTTCCATAAGCCCTTTGTCTACCGGGTTCTCATTGCTCTTATCAATTTCCACGGGCGGCAGAGCGTTGGTGAAGACTTTTGCCTCGTTATTTTCCGGGGTGATTTTTACGTAAGCCAGTTCGTAAGGTGAAAAATTATCGGGCGCGACTCCGGCTATGGCGTTCAGGTCTTTCACGTGTTTCAGTCCTTCCGCTTCGGCCAGTAACTGGTCGCTCTGCCTGATCATCTGTTCCTGCATCATTTTGAGCTTGTCGATTGTGGTTTCACGGGGGGTAGGCAGGTAATCGGCCACACCAAATTGTTTTTTCAGCACCGTGTAATCCACGGGAGTTCTTTTGTTCACTTTTTTGATTTCGTCAGTAATCTGGGTTAGCAGTGATTTGATTTCCTGGCCTTGTGGCGTCGCGAGAATTTGTCTGGCGTATTCTTCTTCGGAAATCTGCGGCGTCATTGTTTGAGACGCTTGTGCGATAATTTTATTTTCTTTCGGCAATTCAGGGCTAAGTACAGCGCTGGCGGCATTACTGCCGAAGTATTTTTGCTTGTTTTCTTTGCAGTCGTCCCAATGGCGCAGGCACGCGTACAATCTTTGTAATACTGTGGGCCCCTGGCTTTCGGCCAGATGCAGTTTTTCGGCTATCAGGTTAAGCACTTCCTGCATGTCATCACCAAAGTTGCCTTCGGCGACATATTCCAAAATGGGGATAGCGGGTATAAGATAATTTAGACCCTGAATCCAGTCCTTGTTTTCGTCAAACCATTTTTGAATGTCCTGCGCGGCCTGGCCACTCCATTTGTTGATCGTTTCGTTGGCTTTTCGGATGGCTTTGTAGTAATCTTCGTAACTAAATTCGATTCCGTTTTCGTCGGCGAATTCCTGCCATTCGGCTTCTTTGTCTCTTAGCCATTTGTCCGCTTCCGCCATCGGGTCTCCTACGTTTTTGTCGATCCAACCCTGCACGTATTCGTCAAAGGCCGCTTCGAAGTCGGCAGCAACTTTTGCCATTGCGGCTTCAGCTTCATCGAGTTTTTCCTGAATCTTCTTTTCCATAATTTCCATATAGTCGGCGTACGCTTTATTCATAGCGTCGGGAATGGCTTTTATCCAGCCATTCCAGGTTTCAGAAGCTTCTTCCAGCGGTTTAGAGATAATATTCAGCCTCAGGCCGATATAAATAACAGTTTCAATTCTTATTTCGTTAAAGCCTAAGTCGAAGAGCGCGATATTTGGTAGTTGAATTTTCAGAAGATCCAGCGGAATCAGATAGGCGGACCGGTTGGTCAATAGCTTGATCTGATCGCCGAGCATCCTTTCGGGAATCGGCGCGAAGGATTTCTTCATAATGCACCAGATCTGCAGAATTTTTTCGATAATGGGGATGATAATTTCAAAGGCTATACCAATGTCCGGCAACTTTGGCGGGGCCGGCAAGGTTGGCAAATCAATCGTTGGCAATGGCGGAAGCGGCGGCAAATCAGGCAGTTCCGGCAGTTTGGGTAAAATAGGTAAAGGCGGCAAGGTAAGCAAAAGGCTAATATTCGGAAAATCAGGCAGTCTTATGTAAGGGAGCGGCGGAAGCGGAATAGGTTTTGGCCGGAGCTTCAGAATGGGTAATTCGATATTGATGGCCGCATCTAAATTCGACATATCGAAAACAATATCCGGAATTTTTGGGAACACGATTATCGGAATATCGGGCAGGATCAGGCCAAGAAGCATCCACCAGCCAAAGTCGGCCCAGCGTTCGTTTGTGCAAATATCACAATTCGCGTCAAAGTCTATAAACAGGTCAAACAAATCTTTAATGTTTTTGATGATTTCGATAATGGTCAAAATAAGTTCAGCCCACGAGACCATTTGCTGCTGAATAGTTGCCAGCCAGCCCCCCATCATCTGCGCGATCACGTTCAGGTAGCAGGCGACAGACCTTATGTAATCGGCCAGCTGTTGTTTGAATTTCACCAGCTGCTTAGGAAAGGCAAGATAAGACTGCAGAACCTCAATGTTTTGTTTAACGCTGTTGATTAGTGGATCAAAGTTTACGCCGAACATTTCAGCTAATTTGGAACCAGCGCAACTGGCGCTGTTTTTGGCAAAACTTGTGGCGTCGGTGGCGTCCGGCTGTTCAGCGCATGTTAATTCTTCCCACTTGTCCTTCACGCGGTCATATTCGCGTTCGTAATAAATAACCCAGTCCTGAGCCTGCATTATCCATGCCTGAATTTCGGCGGCGGACAGCCACGGAATATCAAACTGAATCGGTTTTTCCGTCAGTTTCACCAAAGGCAGAGTGCTGGCCACGTCGTACAGGCCTTCCAGGGCGTTCAGGTTGTAAATCGAGGCCTGGGTTTCCACGGCGTTCATGTACTTAAGGGCTTTGGAGCCGCTAAGGTCGTCAAGGGCACCACGGGTGCTGGGGCCTAAATTGCTGATGACTTCTTTGGCTGTTTTTGCTTCTTTTTCCGGCAATTTTTGTTCACTGATTTTCTCGATGGCTTTCGCCGTGGCGTCAAAAGAACCTGACATGGTATTTTTCCAGGCCTCAAAACTTTTTTCTGTTTTCTGCCAATCCAGTGTGAAGAGGGATTTGATGTCCGGCAAGTAGATACTAAAGGTTGGCAGAGTCAGCAGTTTGCTCTTTATTTCCAGTGTTTGCCGATCAACCCAGCTTGAGATAATGCCGCCTATGGAATCAAAAGATGGAATATGAATGTTCGAAAAGCTTTTGGCGGGTGGGCTGAATTTTGTCGAATTGCCCAGGTTTACCGCCAGACTTATTTCCAGTCCGCCCGCGCCCTGCTCTGGCCCCTCCTGTTCTATGCCAATGGGAAGATTGGGATCGTTGTTGATATCGTTGATGGCTGAATTGATTTTACTGATTGCCGAATTGATGGCGTCCATGATCGGACCGATCACGTCATCGCGAATGAAGGAACAAAGGCCTCCATACATTTCGTCCACAGGCAGGGCGGTTACCATGCAGTTACCCACTGGCGGCGGATAAGGAATGGGCCACACAGGCGGCGGCACGGTGGGGGAAATCGGATAAGGCCCCCAGCATATAGCCAGGCCTATTCCGCCGGTCACGGTGGGCGAAAGGTAAAGCCGGAATTGCGACATAATGGGTCCCGGAATTTCGGTCATTCCAATAACGGACGGTATTCCAAATCCTGAAACAGTCGGCATGGGGCCCACCGGCGTAGGAAGCGTTGTGGGGAAGGCGAGGGCCGGTAATGGAAAGTATGGCGGTACCAAAAGTGCCAGATTAAAAGGCATCGGAAAACAGCCGCCGCCAATGCACTGAAAATCAGCAAGAGCTGAGGCAATGTCATCAAGCACTCCTTCAATACAAGAAACCGCGCTGTCCGCATCTTCATAGCAATCGTTGTTGCCGGTAGCCTTATCAAGAGCGGCGCCTACGCCAGCTCCGAATTTAGGTTCCGGCGGAGGATTGTCCTGGTTAAAATTACCGCCTTCATAAACTTTCATCTGCTTCATCATGGCGCCAAAATCATTCAGGGCGGCGCTGCTTTCGGGCGGTTTTGGATTGTTGCTTTCGGTCGTCTGGTAGCTTCGTGGTCCGGTGCTGTAATGCAAAAGCAGTTTGCCTGTGGTGTTGTAAGGAGGCGATACCGCAATGTCCAGATATTCATCAATAATGGAAGCGGGGTTTGCCAGGTTTTCGTTGGGTTCGCTGATTTTCTGAATGAGCATGTCAGCGGCCGGTGTGTGCGCGACAAAAACATCGTAGGTCATAACGGTTTTCTGACCTGTTTTCAGATTTAGTCCGCTCAGGAACAATTTTATGCCGTTTTTCTGTGTTTTTAAGTCATCACAGCCGCCCTGCACACAACTGACGCTGTCCGGCAGAAAGGTCAGTGAATCCGGTATGGTGTCGGCTATTACGACCTCGTTCAAATTGACGTTCGAATTGATTTCAATGGTATAGGTCAGTGTTTCTTCCAGATCCACATTCTTCGAGTCGGGGCGATCTTTATTAGCCACTTTCTTGATAACGTTTAATGCGCCAATTGATTCAATCGAGGCGAAGTAAGTTTCAATTTCATCGCCTTCCGGCCAGGGCAGCTTGGGAACGGCTTCACTATTTTGGATGGCCGCTACAGGGTCTTCGGCGGCGGCTTTTTGCGCTTCAAAGTTCTTGTTCACAAAGGCCAGCGCCGCACTTTCGTTAACTGAACCACCGATTTCGTAGCCTTCCAGTGGCGGTTTGCTGGCTGGCGGAACCACGTCATTTCCGGGCTGGCTGGGTTCGGGAATGCCCTTATAGCGAATATCCAGGTCAGTGTTCAGATTGTCTTCCAGTTTCAGGCTGTATCCGTAGTTGGCAATCCATTTTCCGTTTTCCGGGAATTTTCCTTTGGCGGGATTGTAATAAAAAATATAAATATCTCCCCGGCTGTCCAGAATAACCAAATCCCCGTAGCCATCCTGGTCCATGTCCGCCTTCAGGAGTTTGTACATTTTTTTGCCTATGTTTACCTTTTGGTCACTGCGGGTGATGATTTCTTTGTCATTGTGCAGAATGGCTAACCTACCTTCATCTGTGGCAACCAACAGGTCTTCGTAGTTGTCTTGTTTAAAATCAAAAGCTTCCAGCGCCACGCCGCCATCCACCAAAAAGGCAATATTCCCTTTGTCTTTGTAGGGCGGTTCTGTCGGACCGCCCTCAAGCAGTCTGATCCGTCCGTCTTCGGTTAAAAGAGCCACATCCTGATAGCCGTCATTGTTAAAGTTAAAGTGATTGATGGAAACGATTTGCTTGTCTTCAGCGTCTTTGTAAAGCTGTTGGCCTGTGGCACTGTTGTAGTTCAGACTGGAAGTGCTTTTGGTTTTAAGCCGTATCGTCGGATCTCCCAGCAAAATCGCGTTAACCGGCATGTTGAATTTTACCGCGTCGCCTATATTTGTTCCGCTGGCAAACAAAGACAGGTATTTTTGCTGACTTTCAAAACCATAAAATTCCGCCCGAGTTTCTTCCGGCACTTCGGCGTCCTGAGCGTAAAAAACCAGTCCGGTTGAGTCGTTGGTGCTTTTGCCGCCGTACAGTGTGCTCCACTTCAGGTGGGGGGCGATTTCCTCAAATTTTTCCGCCAGAAGTTTTTCCGGTTTAAAATTCATAATCAATCTGGCCGGAGTAACCAGGCCGTCAGTCAATTTGAGTTCGATGGCATTGAATTCAGGTTGAGGCTCATAAATCCACTTAAAGCCGCCATCCACAATTTGTACTTTGTTGGGCTGAATGGTAGTGATGATTTCATTGCGATAGTTTCTTATTTCAAAGCCATTGTTTGACTTAAGTGGTACGTAATCCGTGTCCAGGACTTCCAGATACATTTTGCCTTGTTCAGGTATTTTATCTTCGAGCTTTTCAACGGCGTCAAAATTCATGAGCACTTTTTTGCTGATCAGGGTCTGCATTGTCTTTTTATCAAATGCCTGAAGCAGTAAATTAGTTTCGGGAAATTCCACAAAGACTTCCTGATTTAATCCGGTGGTGGTAATCAGGTGGTTTGGCGCGATGCTTAAAGTTGGTTCGGGAACAGGCGCGCTCAGGAATGAATAAACTGCTTCCGTTTTTCCTCTGAACAAATTTACTCCACCAAAGTAATCTTCCTGTGTGAAATCCCCAGCAGGAAAACCCACGAAGGAAGCAAAAAGGTTCTGAGGATAGGTTTCCTTCCAGTTTTCCGAGTCAACCCGTGCCAACAGAGGAAGGCTGATGGTGGCACTTTTAAGGTCCTTGTGTTCGGCTATCAGAGTAATGTCGGCTGTCTCTTTGCCCGCTTTGATTTTTACCGTTCCCATGCCTTTTACCATGTTCACGGTGGGGCTCATGAGGGTAGCGAATTCTTTCGACTTTTCGCTCAGCCGGACGCTGATGGTTTTGTTAAAGTCTTCGCTCGGAAACCCGTAACTGTCCGCCGCGATCACTTGCAGTTCGGCTTCGGTGCCGATGCGAACATAAGGGACGGCGTTAAGCAGAATCTTAGTGGCGGCGGCTGTTTTTGGGTGAATCGCGAAGGGGCCACCTACAATGTAAAGGTCTTTGCTGATCAGCGGGATTTCCTTTTTGCCGGGCGTAGGAATGAACTTAATTTCACCTCTGCCGTTTGTCAGTTTCAGTTTGCCGCTGTTTTCAAATCCGCCATCGGCCGGTTTTTCGGGGGCCAGCTGAATTTCGTCGTTTATGTTTGTAATGTTACTGCCGTTTGGGTTCTTTAAAACTACGGAAGCAGTGAATTCGGAACGGCCCGCTTTCATTTCTTCTTTGGCGCTCCAATCGATATCGATTTTGTCGAAAACGTCAATATCAAAGGTGCGTTTGGGCAGATTGCCCATCGTGATGGTCAGGGTGGCGGAGCCGGTTTTTTTGGCGGTGAAATCCACATTTCGCTCGCCGGTAAAAATGTAAACGTCGTTGGCTGAAAATTCTCCAATATCAGGATCTGACAACTCAAAATGAACAGGGGTGTCGATGTAGCCAAGTACAGGTTTACCTTCCGCATTCATGGCCGAAATGGTGATGGACGTTTTTTGGTCCGGAGTGAGACTCTTTCGTTTCATTTCCGCATCAAAGCTTGCTGCGGAGGCCAGAAGATCGTCAAACAGATCTTCCGCCGGTTCTTCCTCCTCGGGCGGAATAGGCGCCGAAGAACAAGAGTTATCCAGTTTAAATAGTTCTGCGGCAGGTAGAATTTCTTCCGTAATCCAGCACTGCAATGCTTCAAACCATTCCCAGATTTCCACGCCGCTTGGGTCGCCGCAAATATAGTGACCTTCATCTTCCGGCGCCCCTTCTCCGCCTGCCCCTGTTCCGGTGCCTGCCCCTGCGGTTCCTCTTTCCGCTTCCGCTTCTTCCTCTTCGCCCGCGGTTGGCGCCTGGGCCAGCATGGCTCTGTTTAATCCAAACTGATACCCGTGTGTGTCGCCATAAGCTACAATGTGAAGCACCTCATATCCTTCCGGTTTGTTCTGAGGTGATTTCTTCGGGTTGTAGATTGGGCTTGGCATAAAGCTATCCCGGTCCAGGTATTTTGGAATAATGTCAGCGAGTTTTTGGTCAATGCTTTGTGACTTCCAGATGATAGGTTCGATCATTTCGGAATTACTGACGAAAAAATCTTCAAAAAGACTACCCTGGGTACTTGTTTTTGAGTCAAGTTCCTGCTGTTTTTGGGCCATTTTTTTAAGCAGGTCGTTGGTGATTTCGTTCGGGTTATTCCCTTTAATTCTGAAAAAGTTCAGATATTCGAAGGTTTGTTTTATTCCGCTGGCGGCATAAGATATATACCGGATTCCGTCAGCCGGTGTGCTTGGCGTGGTGACTTGAGGAACTTTAAGAGATCCAGTGGCCGGATCGAAACTAGGCTCCCCGATGTGTTTAATGGCTTTAACTGTTTCGTTGGTTGGTTCCACGTGAACAGCAAGCGTGTCTATGGGTTTCTTTTGGGTGCTGACGCTAACCTCGATTTCAATTCCCGGCAATGGTTCATAAGAAAGACTCTGGCCGCTGGCTATCAGTTTTTGCACAACGTATGAACCCTTTGTTATCGGATCGGCTCCGGGGTTGTTGCCTGCAAGCATCGTATAGGCTTCATCAATTACTTCGGCAAGCGTGGTATCGAAGGTAAGAGGCACAATCAGCCCGCTGGCCGCTTCCGCGTAGTACTGCAAAAAATTAAGTAATTTAAAAGTCATTCTCTGCACATCGCATCGGCTGGCCAGATTGATGTCCTCTTCTTCAGGTACTTCAATGGAACCCAGAATATCAAAAATAGAAGACTGAGCCAGTTCCGGCACGCACTTATGCGGTCCGTTGCCCGTTTCCGGGATAGCGATGCTGTTATTAAAAACACAGCCTCCATATTTCTTGTAAGTTTCGGTTTCCTCAAGCACCCAGTCATCATCGTACTCCGGCGGTTTGATTAAGGTGGCCGGGTTATACATACGATTGGCCTTAGCCAGAACGGAATTATTCGCTAATACCGACTGCCCATCTTGTCTTTGCTGGCCCACCTGAATCCCGCATTGCTGAGAAAACAATATGTCGCTGGCACGCTGACCGTCGAAATATCCGAAAAAATCAAAGGTATTGCTGTCTACTTCAATACCCAGAATGCTCATCTCGACTGTAAGTTTCGCGTTGGTGATTATATTTTCCTGTCTGTTGGCAAGATTCAGGTTCTTTTTAATAAATTCATCGGTTTCTTTCTCAAGCAGAAGCTGTTTTCGCTTGATCTGGTTATTTCCGTATTCATCTCTCATAGTGATCAGAGACTCCGGTGAATCCACTTCGCCAGGCGTCCAGCGGCCGGTTTTTGTTATGGCTTCATTTATTCCGCTTCTGTAAATCTTCAGGGCTTCCGCAAAGTTATATGCATATTTTTTGAAAATATTTTCCGTGTGCACGTCATATATGGAATTGATGGCGTTGTCATCGATGACCGGGCTGTCGGGGCTACCTAAATCTGCGCTTACTTCTTTGATGAATTCTTTGAGGAGGTGCTTGTTGAAGCGGTACATAATGAACTCTTCCATGTATTTCAGGTACCTCAGATAATTCTTGTAGTCGATGTAGTTCATCTTCTTTTCCATTTCCGGAAAATTGGCGTAAAGCAACCGCTTCTCAAAATCGGAAAAGTCCTCGTTGCCTGTGCTGTACTCGTAATTTTTGTCGAAATACTCAATCAGCTGTTTTTTAGCGGTATCGGAGTCCTTGCCTGGCGGAACAATCAAACCGTGCCACACTTCGGGACTTGGGTTGCTCACTTCTCCGTTTGTTACAAACCAGCCGGTCTTGTGGTCATAAATGTAGCCTTTGCGATAAAAGTCCGTGTACGGGTACATGCTGGGGCCCGCCATTCCGTCTTCTTCATGCACAACGGGTATCGGCACATCTCCGATTATCACCACGCCGCTCAGTTGGTTGTCATCTTCTTCTTTTGAATTTCCGAGGGGGTTTCCATCTATCAAATCCGTATCAATCCCCTCAAAATAAAGTTTTTCCAGAACGCTGGCAATGCGGAAGGTGGATTCATTCCTGTCCACTTCCATCACAAAAGCTTTGGAATGCGGAGTCCTTTGCTGCGCGCTGTCGGCGTAAGTCAGAATCCTGCTGCGTATCGCAAAATCATCCATCAATCCCTTTTCGACCAGAATGGCAATCAGATCCAGCCTATCCCGATTTTTGTTATCGACGGGGTTTGTTGTTGTTACTGTCGGTTGTTTGCTGTCAGTTTCAGCTGCCGCAAGCGCTCTTTGAATAACAAAATCCCGTAATGGCAAATAACCCAGGTGGTTTCCCAGTGTAACCAGTATCAGAAGTCCGGCGATGGAACGTTTAATTTTTATAATTTTTTGTTTTAACTAAGACATTTTTCACCATTTTAAATTCTACCAAAAATAGCCTTTATCGCCAAAGAGAAATCACTTATAATTTGCCTACCCGAAAATGGGTAGATATAAAGCTACAAAAGGGCGGTTAGCTCAGTTGGCTAGAGCGAATGATTGACGTTCATTAGGTCAGAGGTTCGACTCCTCTACCGCCCACCACCAAAAGTTATTCATGAGTCTGGAAAAACTTGTCTTTTCCTGTAAATCTGGTAAAATTTGACTCGGATTGCCCCTCGGAAACAAAAAAAGAAACCAGTCATAAATTTTTCTTTTATGTCTTTGATTTCTCGTTTCAAAGGGGCCAAAACGAAATTTGCAAAAAAGAGACTTACCCTAAGTCTTAGGGAATCTTTGAGTGGGGCTCATGCAGAGACTGCTAAGCAGGCTCAGGACTGTCTGGCCGCCTCTCATCGGATGTATCAGGATTTGGTTGAAATGGCCCATGAAGGAATCACCAGGGTTGATCCGGAAGATAACCTGACTTTTGTTAATAGGCAATTTGCCAGGAGTCTGGGTTATAAAGCCAGCGAGCTTGTCGGGCGCAGTGTTTTTTCGATTGTGACAAAAGCTACGGCTGCCCGAATGAAGAAGGGTACGGAGATGCGAAGAAAAGGTGTGAAGTCCCGTTATGAAGCGACTCTTATTCACCGGGATGGCAGCCTGAAGCAGTTCCTGCTTTCCGCCAGCCCTATGTATGGCACTTCTCACGAATTTGTTGGTTCCATGGGTGTTTACGCCGATGTGACGGAACAGAAGGCAATGGAAATGAGGCTGAACAGAAAAGTAAAACAGATTGATACTCTTTATCGGGTATATGAGCATGCCAAAATGCCCAGGCCGCTTGGTGTTGTTCTCAATGATATTATACGTGAGATAGTTGAAGCTTTTCCGTTCAGGCAGTTTGTACACTCGAAGCTTATTTTTGATGGCAAAACCTATTGTTACCCCAATGAGCCTAAGCGCTGGTTTCACAAAATCCAGTTTCCCCTGGTTATCGCGGGGGTCAAAAGAGGCAGTCTGCAGGTAGGCTATAGCAAAAAAATGCCCCGCATGAGCAGTTTAGATTCTTTTAAGGAAGAACATAAACTTACAAGAAACGTGGCAGAAATTTTGTGTAAGCATATGCATGCCCGGGGCGTGCTGGATCGATATCATGAAATCATCAAAAAGTCTTTCACGGCCATCATCATTCTCTCTCAAGACAAAATACTTTATGTCAATCCAAGGTTTTACAGATTGTTTCAATGTAAAGAGAAAGAGGTTATAGGACGCAGTATTTTTACTTTTTTACCGTATTATAATTCTCGATGTGTTGCCGACGGAAAAGTAAAGGAATGCAAAGGAAAAACTATGGAAGGAAAAGATATTGATCTGGCGATAATCACTCAACGTAGCAGCTACCATGGTAAACCGGCTGTGCTTGCCAGAATCAACAATATTTCGGCTTTGAAAAAGGCTCAGGGCAGGCTCAGTAATTTCAATCGCGAACTCAAAAAAACCGTGAAAGAGAAAACGCTGCATCTGGAGGAGGCAAACAAAAGACTGCAGTCACTCAATCAGCTCAAAGATGAATTTATTGCTATCACTTCTCATGAACTTCGTTCGCCGTTAACTTCCATACGCGGTTATCTGTCTTTTTTGGTCGAAGAAGATTCACTGTCCCAAATTTCCGAGCCTTACCGGGATTATCTTGTTCGCGCTTACAGCACGACCGACGCGCTTAACCACCTGATTAACAATATTCTCGATGTTTCCCGTCTGGACATGGGGCGTTTTCATTTGCAAAAGCAGTATACGGATCTCATCAAGCTAACCAGTAATATCCTGGACAGCCTTTCTTTTCAGATCAGCGAAAAACGGCTTGAACTTGAATTCGACAATCAGACAGGCCATGAACAGCTGATTATTCATATCGACTCGATCCGCATGTCTCAGGTGCTAAGGAATATTCTTGATAATTCAGTCAAGTTTACCAACAGGGGGAAAAAAATCCGTGTCACGATCAAACACGAAACCAATTTGGTTTCTGTGGTGGTCGCTGATCAGGGGGTGGGCATACCTAAAGCAAAACTTGAACAGATTTTTGATAAATTCATGCAGGTTAAGACTACTCAGACAAAGTACAAAGGGGGAGTCGGCCTGGGTCTTTTTATCGCAAAACGCATTGTGGAACTGCATGGCGGCAGGATTGAGGCGGCCAAAAATAGTGACGGAGGAACCAGCATATCGTTTCACTTACCTTTACAGGAATAACTTTGTTTTATGGCCAGGATTTCAAAAAATATTAAGGTGATGATTGTTGAGGATAATGCTAACATTTGTGAAATGTACGCGATTACGTTTATGCGGCGCGGTTTCACGGTTTACACAGCCTCGGATGGCCGTAGTGCTATTCAAAAATATCATAATAAAAAACCGGATATCATCCTGCTGGATATCATGATGCCCCAGGTTGACGGTTATCAGGTGCTCAATGAGGTCAGAAAGGACGTCAATACCTATACGCCGGTGATTATGCTGACTAACCTGGATGCTGATGACTTCAGCAGAGAGTCCCGGCTTGAGAATATTGACGCGTATCTCATCAAATCTCATCACAGCCCACGGGAAGTTGTGGACAAAACGATTGAGGTACTAAAAATAAACAATATCGCGGTGGATTAGCTTGAAAAAAGCGCTATTTTATGCTAAAATATTGAGATAGAATTGTATTTGGATGTACCCAAAAATTGCTAAAACACAAAATTGAGTTCACATTACCGGCTGACCTAAAATTTTCCCCTCTTGTGCGGCGTATTTCTGAGGAAGTGTTCCATTATGCCGGATTTAGCAGAGAATGGACTGAGCGCCTAAAACTTGTGGTCGATGAGCTTTTTATGAACGCCAATCAATACGGCTCCAAAACAGATGATGACAAGATTTATATACTCTTCACCTTCGATAATAACGAAGTGAGTTTTCGCATTGAAGATGAGGGCAGAGGCCAAAGAAAGATGAACGCGGCGGATCTTAAAAAACTTATTTATAAAAATTTCGATAAGGTAAGTGATCTTACTAAAACAAGCGGGCGGGGGCTTGCTCTTATAACTCATCTGTGGACTGATGATATGAAAATTGAAGACAGTAAGCGCGGTGGTATTGTCGTTACTTTTACCAAAAAAATAACTGTTGAAACGTAATATTTTTTCATGCGATTTATACGGAAAAGCATCATCGGAAAAGCCATTTTCTTTCTTATAGTCCTTTTAGGAGGGGTTGTGGGCGGGGGAATCTATCTGCGCAGAAATGGCACGCTTGAGCTTCCTTTGGATTGGATCATGTTTGGGGTGTTGGCGGCTCTGCTATTCATCTTTTTCATCTTTGTGTGGGATATCTTTCTGCCGCTCTCGAAGGTTGCAAAACAGGTGACTAATCTTTTAACTGGCAAGACTTTCAGGCGCGTCACGCCGACGACCATCGATGAAGTGGGTGTGTTTACACATTTTTTTAACGAGATTACTCAGGATCTTGAAAAGATTTCTTACGACGTCAAAGAAAGGCGACGCATGTCTTCGGAACTTGATATCGCTTCCAATATTCAGCGTGATGTACTGCCAAAAGAAGCTCCCGAGGCGCCTGGTCTGGACGTTGTCGCCAAAACCCGTTCAGCGGCAGAGGTAGGTGGTGATACTTTCGACTTTCTGACATCCGCAGATGGCAATCAGGTTTTTATTTATATCGGGGATGTGACTGGCCACGGTGTGCCGGCGGGTCTTATTATGATGATGGTGGACACGATCGTTACGTCCATGGTGTATCAGGGTGTTTCGAATGGGCAGGAACTCATTGCTCACACCAATTATCTTTTATTTCCCCGCATCAGTTCCCGCTTGTTTATGACTTCTGTCATGCTCAGGTGGGATAAGCTGAATCAGCAGATGTATTACACCGGTGCCGGGCATGAACATATTTTGATTTACAGGAAAAAGACAGAAGAAGTTGAGGCCATTGCTTCGGGCGGGATTGCCCTGGGTATGATACCGGACGTCGGCAAGATTGTGCAGGAAAAACCGATTTCACTCGAGATTGGCGACTGTCTTGTGCTTTACACTGACGGCGTTACCGAAGCCAAAAACCAGACTGATGAAATGTACGGTCTGGAAAGAATACAAAAGGCCCTGAAAAAAAATGGCTACAAGCCATCGGTTGAAGCGGTTTTTGACGGCATTACCAAAGATTTTTCTGATTTTGTGGAAGAATATGTCCAGGTTGATGACATCACGATGATCGTTATCAAATACATGGGGAAGGATTTCGCTTCCCAAAAGGTGAAACTGACGGTCAGCAAAGAAGAAGGCCGGGAGTACATGAAGAGCAAGAAATGGAACTGGGAATAAGGTTTCGCGGGCGCTAATCAGTCGCTAAGGTGTAGACTTCTTTTGCGCTTTTTTCCCATGAATATTTTTCAAGTTTTTTCCGGTAAGTTTCAATCAGGTTTTTGCACAGGGCCGGATTTTCGACGATCTTTTTCATAAGCCCGGCAAGGGCCGACGCGTCTTCTTTTTCAAAAAATAAGGCGCTTCCTCCGGCGAGCTCCTTTGAACTTGGAATATCTGAAGCTATGATCGGAACTCCATTGCTCATGGCTTCAAGCAAAGGTATGCCAAATCCTTCAAAACGGGAAGGGAAGACGAAACTGAGGGCGTTTTTCAGTAACGCGGCCTTTTCCGGTTCATTCACGTAGCCCGTCAGCACAATGCGGCCTTTCAGGTAATCCGGGATGCCGCTGATGATCTTTTTTCCGCCGTGCCCCGGGAAACCGGCCAGTACCAACTTTACTTCATCATCACCTTTGGCAAACTCCTTAAAGGCTCTTATCAGAGTGTCGGTGTTTTTTTTGTATTCGATGCGGCCGATGAATATAAAGTATTTTTTGGATTTGAGGTCGTGTTTTTTCAGTATTTTTTCCGGATTGCCAGGTTCTGTTTTGAAAGGTCTGAAGCCCAGTGGAATTACCTTTATCCGCTTTGGGTCCGCTTTGTAAAATGTAATCAGGTCCCGTTTTGTGGCTTCCGACGGCGTGATTATTTTTTTCGCGTGCCTTACGGCAAATTTGGTTGCCCAGTTCAGATAAAGTCTTGAAAACGTGGAATAGCTCTCGGGTGAGTACTTAAATACCACGTCGTGAATGGTAATGACGCAATTCTTTGGGTGGATGAGCGGAAGGACGTGTGACGGAACAAAAAGATTATCAATTTTTTTGTTTCTCCATATTTCCCAGCTAAGCCGGACAAGCGTCCATAGTCTGGGGAAAGGAATAATTATTTGTTTCACATCAAGTTCAATTTTTCGGGGACTGAGTAGGGTAATCTTACTGCCGAATGCTTTAACCAATTCATTGATCAGATGATACGAATAATTTTCCACGCCGGTTCTTTTTCCGGTGTTGTCGTAGCGGGACGCGTCGATGTAAAGCATAGTGCTATTTGGGTTTGCCATTCTGTCATCCATCATTATAATGGGCTAGTAATATTTTTTTAACCTTAAAAAATAAATGGCTGATGATTATCAATTTGATGATGTAGAATCCAGTGCAGATTCTGAAACTGAGGGCAGTGGAGGCGGTAAAGCAGATGCCGGTTTTGGCGACAATGGAAATGGTTACGCTTCCGAATTATTTTCCAAACAAATTAAGGCGAAGTTCAGGACTTTCTTTGTTGACCTGAAAGAAAGTTCAAATGGCAAATTTATTAAAATCAGTGAAAAAAGTCATGGCCGTAAGAGTACCATTATGATGGACGCCGAGGATATTCCTGTCTTTATTGAAGCTCTTCAGGAGGTAAGCAAAAAATTGTAATAAAACAGCAAAAGGCCCAGTCTTATTTTGCCATGTCAATAGCCCTTGTTTCTCTGATCACCTGGACTTTGATGGTGCCGGGGTAGGCCAGTTCTTTTTCAATCTTTCTGGCGATTTCATGTGATAGCTTAATCGCGGCCATATCGTCAATTTTGTCTGGTTTAACAAATACGCGGACTTCGCGGCCGGCCTGAATGGCGTAGGCTTTTTCCACTCCGTCAAAAGAGGTGGTAAGGTTTTCCAGGTCCCTCAGTCGCTTGATGTAGGTTTCCACTGTTTCGCTTCGGGCACCCGGTCTGGCGGCTGAAATAGCATCAGCGGCCATGATAACAAAATCTTCGGCAGTGTTCAGCGTGATTTCTTCATGGTGAGCTTCCACGGCATGCACAATGGCATCCGGCATACTGTACTTTCTCAAAATATCGGCCCCAATCAGAGCGTGGCTGCCCTCGATTTCGTGATCGACAGCTTTTCCGATGTCGTGCAGGAATCCGGCGATTTTAGCCACTTGCGGGTCGGCTCCTATACTGGCGGCCAGATGGGCTGACAAAAAGCCGACTTCCATGCTGTGCTTAAGAACATTCTGGCCATAACTGGTTCGGAAACGAAGTCTGCCAATAATCTTAATTAAGTCGGGATGCAGGCCGGTAATGCCCATTTCGAAAGCGGCTTTTTCACCAAATTCTTTCATCATCTGATGAACCTGCTCTTTTGTTTCCTCAACCACCGTTTCAATTCTGGCCGGGTGAATACGGCCGTCTTCCACCAGTTTTTCCAAGGCTCTTTTCGCCACATAGCGGCGCACCAGATCAAATCCTGAAATCATGATGGCGTTGGGGGTGTCATCGACAATGACATCTACGCCAGTCAGATGTTCGAAGGCGTTGATATTCCGGCCTTCTTTACCGATTACCCGTCCCTTGATGTCATCGTTGGGAAGTTCGACAATAGTTTGTGTGGACTCCGATGTAACATCAGAGGCTAGCTTCTGGATGGCCTGTGAGAGAACATTAGTGGCTTCTTTTTGCGAATTTTCCTTGATGTCTTCGTTCATCTTTTTATAGTGCGAAACAAGTTCATCTTTATACTCGCGCTCCATGTTGTTTAAAAGCATTTGCCTCGCTTCTTCCTTGGTCAATTTAGTGATGCTGGCCAGTTTATCTTCCTGTTCTTTGTAAATTGCCTCCAGTTTATCTTCCTCAATTTTCAGATTCTCCACTCTTTTTTCGTAGTCCAGTTTGTTTTTTTCAACTTCAGATGTCTTTTTTTCCAGAAGATCTTCTTTAGAGATCAGGCGCTCTTCCTGTTTTTCAAGCTGTCGCCTCATGGCCTGTTCTTCTTTTTTTGCCTCTTCGACGATTTCAAGGGCCCGGTTTTTGGCATCGAGAATTTTTTCCTTAAGCTTGGTTTCTGCCACGGCTGCTTTTTGCTCAATTTCGACCAGCCTCTTCTGTGCCTGACTTATCTTTCTTTCGTTTGCTTCTTCAATTTTTTTGAGGTAAAGGCTACCTTCAATCTTAAAATAAAAATAGACCGCGGCGGCACCTATTATGATGCCGATTGAAGTGAAAATAATGGTGCTCAACATAAATTAGGTAAGGTTATCAGTTAACCTCAAAGCTAATAAAGTTTGATGAAGCGGCTTTTTTCGGAACGTTTTAATTTTTACTTTGTCACTTGTGTAAACAGTTCAGATGAAAAGAATATGTTCAGGTTAACGCTCGGATTTTTTCTGACTTCGGCTTTAGTACTTTTAGCTTGAGACTAACGGTAAGTAAATTTCAATATATAAGTATTATAGAATCACCTATTTTATTGTCAAATAATACTATTTGGCCAGTTTAAGCGCTTAAATTTTTTGAGCACCAGTTTAGCCCTTCTTTCCACCTCCTTTTTTTTGCAAAAAGCGCTTGTCAATCTGTAATAAATTTGTTATAATATATTGAAAAGTCTGGAATATTGCTCCTTTAAATTTAGGTTCAGGGTGAGAGAAACCTGTCTGGGAAATAAAAATAAATTTTATTTATTTTGTGGCTCGCGGACTTAATTCGCCACGGCGAATTAATGTGGGCTGATTAATGTTCTTAGGCAGGTTTCTCTCACTGATGGATGACGTTATCATACTGACAAAACAGAAATAAAAGTCTGCTTATCACTGCCTAGCCCCCTTAGGCGTGTGAGGGCGGACATAATGTTTCCGCTTCGGCGGATATGGGTTTTGTTGGAGCTTAGTGGTCACCGCATTTGCTTTTAGTAGGTGTGCTGATTTCTAAGATTTAACTGCCGTTCTTTCAGTGGGAGAACTAAAAAACCTCGGTGCTGTCCCCGCTTCGGCGGGGCTCCTGGGGTTTTTTAGCATACAAAAAAAGCCCACAAGATGGACTAGTCGAATATTAGATATATTAGGCAGCCTGATCAATTATATTGTTGTCATTGGCTGATCTTGTATTAGCTGTGGGGTAGATTTCTCCGAGACTTTCGTTTGCAAGTTCTGTAGGATATTGAGTTACAGAAAAACCGTCGCCCTCACGTTCAACCGCCAGTCTGACAGCACCGCGGATGTCGCTGATAACCCGGGGCATACCTTTGGCTTTTACTGCTTTCAGGACATCGGCTTTACTAATGATTCCCCGATAATCTTCCAGCTCAATCAGATCGAGGAGTTCTGTCAGGGAGAGGTTTTTTGGGCTCATTAATTTATGTTTATTCGTTTAATTATACCTTAAATAAAGCGCAAAATCAATGCTTTAGTGGCAAAATTGAGATTAAATTGCACTATATTTAAATATAATATTGACATTTTGTAAAATACATACTATTATCATCGGCCTGTATAACCCTATACAGGTTCTCAGTTTTGTATTACGGGATCCCCCAAGTTGCCTTTCTATATCAATAACATAGAAGCGATCTTGGGGCATTTTTATATCGGTAAGCACCTCCCGATATGAAATATGAAAAGAACATTTGCCATCATTTTTTCCCTCCTGCTATTTTTTTCTCAGGTCCATTTTGTGGTATTTGCGGAGGATTTATTAGAATTTGAGCATGAAGTCGTCAATGAAACGGAACCTGCAGTTCAGATGGAGCCGGAAATTGAGATACCTCAGCCTGAAGGAGAAATCGTACCTGAGTCAGAGCCAGAGTCGGAACCTGAACCTGAACCGGAGCCAGAGTCGGAACCTGAACCAGAACCCGAACCTGAACCTGAACCTGAACCAGAACCAGATTTGCCCTCAGTTTTTATCAATGAAATTCTGGCGGATCCGGTCGAAAGCGATGCCGAGAACGAATTTATCGAAATTTATAATGCCGGGCCTGAGGCAATCGACCTTCGTGGATGGCAGCTTGATGATGCTAGGGCCGATGACGGAGCGTATGTTTTTTTGAATGAGGAACTCGATTATATACTGGAACCCGATGCATATTTGGTTCTTTATAGGCCGGAAACGAAAATTACTTTGAATAATGACACAGATGCTGTGCATCTTCTTGACCCCAATGGGAAGGAAATTGATTTTTATGAATTCGATTCGCCTGGGGCCGGTTTTTCGTGGGGCAGAAGCCCGGAAAATGCCGAAGAATGGATTACGTTTAAAACTCCTACACCGGGATTCGCGAATGTAATTGAGCCTAATGGCCTGCCAGTTGCCGTGATTGATATCCAAAAGGATACCGGTTTGATGAAGCTTAATGTTACTGGCGCGAATAGTTATGATCCCGATGGCGATAATCTTAGTTTTTTGTGGGAGTTCGAGGAGGGGGTTTTTGATGAGCGGGAAAATCCGTTAATTTATGAATATTTAACGTCCGGTGAAAAGTTAGTTCGGCTGACGGTGGCTGATCCATATGGTGCGGTTGGTTTGTCTGACATTATTTTTATTGCTACAGAAGAATCCGGGGGCGAACCGGGACTTGAGCCTGACCCTGACCCTCAGCCTGACCCTCAGCCTGACCCTCAGCCTGACCCTCAGCCTGACCCTCAGCCTGACCCGGAACCAGATGAACAACCGCCTTTGATTTTCCTGAATGAAATTCTGGCGGATCCGGTCGAGAGTGATGCGGAGAACGAATTTATCGAAATTTATAATGCGGGAACTGAGGCGGTTGATCTTTTCGGCTGGAAGCTTGATGACGCGCGGGCGGATGATGGAGGCTATGAATTCCTGAATGCGGAAATTGATTACATGTTGGAGCCCGATGCGTATTTGCTTCTTCTCAGGCCGGAAACGAAAATTACTTTGAACAATGATGCCGAAACAGTCACTCTTTTTGATCCGAATGGGAATCAGATTGATTCCTTAGAATTTGAGTCCCCGGGCAGTGGTCAGTCCTGGGGACGAAGCCCGGAGAATGCTGAAGAATGGATTACTTTTAAGCCTCCCACACCGGGCTCGGTTAATGTTATTGAACCCAATTTTCCCCCTGTAGCGGTTATTGAAATCCAAAAAGATACCGGTTACATGAAACTAAATGTCACAGGTGCGAACAGTTACGATCCGGATGGCGACAAGCTCAGTTTTTTGTGGGAATTCGGGGAGGGGGTTTTTGATGATCGCGAAAATCCGTTGATTTATGAATATTTGACGCCCGGAGAGAAGGTGGTTAGTCTGACCGTCATTGATAATCATGGAAATATCAATGTTACTGAAATCACTTATACGGCTACTCCCAAAGGTTCGGGCGGCGGTGTTGAGGTGCCTACGCTGTCTTTTCCATCGTACTCTTTAATCAACGAAATCATGCCGGCCCCGGACGGCAAAGATGACGAAAATGAGTGGATCGAACTTTACAACAAGAACAGTTTTACTATCGATCTATCCGGCTGGTATTTAGATGACGCCGCGGGGAAAAGCAGTCCCTTCAAGATTCCGGACGGCACGGTTATTTCGCCGAATTCTTATGCTCTTTTTTCTGAACCGGGCTTAGGACTGTCTTTAAAGAATTCCGAAGATATGGTTCGTTTGCTGGATCCTAATAAGAACGTAAGTCAGGAGGTATCGTATTTTGATGCCAAAGAAAACTGGAGCTACGCCAGACGCGCTTATGATTTATTTGAATGGACGCCGCTTTTTACACCCGGATATTTGAACACGTTTCCGCCGCCTCCAAAAAGTTATCAATTGGGGGATTTGGTTTTTGAAAGCGTTCTGCCCAACCCCGAGGGGGAGGATTCGGGAAATGAAAAAATTATTCTGGCCAACAAAACCAACCAAAAAATAGATCTGATGGGGTGGACCATTGCTGATGCAAGCGGCGCTGAAAAGGCCATGCCAGATACTTCCGTGCCAGCCAGTGGAAAGGCGATGATTCTTTCTTCCGAGTTTAAACTTTCCCTCAACAATTCGAACGAAAGCCTTACCTTGTTCGATCCGACCGGTAATCTGATCGATGAAATCAGATGGAAAAATTCTGTGTCGGGAGGATGGCTTTTTAATCCGGATTCACTCAAAGATGGTTTGGAAGCCGAGGTGGTGCGAGTGGTTGATGGTGACACATTGGTTGTCAGATTTGATGAAAAAAAACTGACTGTCAGGTTGATTGGAATCGACACACCTGAAACGGTTCATCCCTTTAAGCCCATTGAATATTACGGCAAGCAGGCTTCGGCGTTTCTTTCTAACACTCTTTCAAACCAGTTTGTCAGGCTTGAATTTGACGCAAATAAAATCGACAAATATGGTCGCGTGCTGGCCTACGTGTATTTGGGTGATGACATGATCAACAAAAGAATTCTAAGGGAAGGTTACGGGTACGCGTACACCCGCTTCCCTTTCCGATATCTGGATGAATTTGTTCGTCTGGCGGACGAGGCGCGTGAGGCTAGAATTGGGCTTTGGCAGAACCAAAAAGTGGCTGATCTGATTGAAAAAATTGTGGAGGATGAACTTTTGTTGGAAGAAGATGAGGAATTATTGGAAGATGATTTATTACTTTTGCTTGAAGAAGAATTAGAGGATGAGATTTTGTTGGAAGAAGATTTCGTAGCTGAAGAGGTGGTAGATGAATCGATGCCCGATTGCTCTTCCGACTTTTTGAAGATCGATTCTTTTCTTCCAAATCCGCAAAAGGGCGAGGCGGTTGAGTACATTCGCCTTATCAACACAGGTTCCGAAAAAGTTTGTCTGCAGGGGTGGAAGCTTGATGATCAAACCGATGGCGGATCCAAGCCTTTTTCAATCAAGGGTGGCGCCATTGCCGCCGGCGGGGTGAGGACTTTCAGAAAACAGGAAACAAAACTGGCCCTGAACAACAGCAACGATTGCGTCAACCTCATAAATCCCGATGGGCTGAAGGCCGATCAGATTTGCTATGAGAAAACGCACAAGAATGAAGTATTCACCCATGCAGGCGGGGATTGGGTGCCCAAGCCTAAAGCCAAAAAGAAGACTCAGACTTCCGGCAAAACAGTTCGCTTTAGTTTCGGGCGCGATCTGATTTCTTATCAATCCGATCTGCCTACCAATAGTTATGTGGGTGCTGTTTCGGATATTGATGAAGAGTCCAAGCTTATCACCATGACACTCGAGACGGGTCAAAGTGTGGCCATTTCTTATGCAAGTTCTCCTGTTAACATTAGAGTGGTCAGGCAGTTGATTGATTTTTCCAGACAGGTGGAAATTCACGCTTATGAGTCCGAAACTTCCGTTAATCTTTTATCTATCGAACCTGTCCGTGAGAAATTAACAGTGTCTCAGGGGCAGGGGGCTGGTGGGCACGCCACGAGGATCATTTTACTCTTTGGTGTACTTCTGTTATTATCGCTTCCTTTAATTTTTAAAGTATGTCCAGACGTCTTTGCGAAACTACGCAAATAGATAGGTCTGTACCACCTGCTGAGTTCAAACTCAGAAAGGCTTTAATGCGTGCTCGCGGTGTGGGAATGTTATTGAATCTCGGCGGCAGGATTTATCGTGATAAATTTCGTGACTTATTTACCCACAAAAAGACGGATCATAGCGCCATTCCCGGCGAGATATCTGCGGACCTCGCGGAAATTGTTCAGTGCTGTATGCAGCTTAAGATTGAGACACATGGTGATTTTCCAAAACTCGGCGAAGAGGAGCGTGGCATCGTCATTGCCAATCATCCCAGCGATGAGCTTGTGTGGCCCTGGACAAATGTTATTGCGCAAAAATTCACTCCAAGATTAAAGGCAATTGCAAAAAAGGAGCTCTTGTACGATCCGAAAGCTTTGCCGCCTATTTTCGGTTGGCTGGGCAAATTGAGCGAATTGATGATCATGGTGGATCGCAGTAATCGTGAGACTTCTGTGAAATCGATCAGAGAAAGCTGTAGAACGATTTTTAATCCGGGAACTGCTGTTTGCATTTTTCCTGACGGGCATCGCCCGACCAAAGAAAGCATTGAGCGGTCTCACGCTGAAATGGCTAATAAAGGTTATCCCGACCTTCCTGAAACGATGCCTTACACCTGTCTTCCTAAAAGCGGTGGCCTGATGACTATACTCCGTGCTACAGAGGGTCATTGCATTCGCATCCTGAACACGACTGTTGGTTTGAGTACCGATGAAAATGGTTCTGATGTTCTTGGTTCCACGGCGCACATTTATGGTGAAGAAATTGAAAGAGAAGCTTTGGTGGGTAAAAGCTCCAATGCTGAAGAACAGGAAAAGCGTCTAAGACAGTGGCTAATTGAAGAGTGGAAACGGAAGAATAAGATGATTAATGGTTGGCGGGCCGCTTAGTGTGAATTGTCACCCCAGACTTTTTCGTGCGCTCGCCTGACGTTTCTTTCATGAGCCTTTTCGCGGTCAATTCCTTTATAATAATGCTCGGGGAATAGTTGCTGATCCACGCCTTCTGTGAAAAACTTGTCTATGTGGTACGTGTTCACGCCTTGTCTGTATTTGATATCGGCATATCCATCAGGTAGGAAGATCTGGAATTCATATGGGTGCCTCCTTCCATCCGCTCTGGTGATCTTCATCTTTAATTTGAATATTTTGAGGTCTTTTGAGCTTGAAGCGGCACTACCGGCAAATCCCCCGCCATCAAGGCTATCTTTTGGTTCGGATATTTCTATGTTTTGCTCAATATTATTTAATTTTTTCAGAATTTTTTTGCGCTCATCTTCATTTTTCATTTCACCCTTTATAATGCCTCTAAAAAATTCATCCCAAACCTCCTTGTTCTGATCAAGATTATCTAATCTCGCCAGGATTTCTTTGCGCTCATCTTCATTTAAATTACCTTCCAATCTTTCATGTAAGCCCTCTCTTATTTCGTTCTTTACCTTTGCTATTATTTGCATTCGAAAAAAATCAGCCCAGTCCTCTCTGTTATCAAAATTCAGTCTTATACCGTTTAAATCGACGTCTTTCTCGCCAACATGACAGCCGTATCGCATGGTTTTAATAAGTCTTGATTCATCCACTTTTGCGCGTGGAATTAATCCGAAAAATATTTCCCTTTCTTGGCCGGCTTCATTTGTTACAGTGGTTTTGTGGCTGGGTAATGGGGTTACTCGGGTGAGCTTATCACCTTCTAAATCCTCGGGTTGTGAATCCAGGATTTCAGTACTTTCTGTTGCCAGAGTATCCTGAGTGTGCCTGGAAACAAGATATCTTAGAGTTCTCGCGCCAATTTTAGCCCCCTTGGGTAGTTCAATGATTCTTTCGTTAAACAGGCTCATCATGTAATTCAGAGCTTCGGCATTATCTTCTTCTTTTTCGCTGCAATCTCTGATTTCTCCAATATATTGCATTAGCAGCAACTTTCTTGCTGCGTCAAATCTTAGCTTTGAATCCATATCATCATTAAAAGCCATCAACATTAACTTTGCCGGATTGTTTGTTGTTTCAACTGTGTGATCCATCTTCATCGTCTCTTCATTCGGGTAATAGTCGGCGATAAGTCGTTCGACATAAGCGTTCGTTGCACAGCCTAGTTCTTGGACTCCTGACTCCATATCTTCCGTTTTATACTTTTTCATAAAAGGTAGATTCTCTAGCATTGTAGCTTGTATTTGGGCTCGAGTTTTTTTTCTGTCTTCTGCTGTTGAAGATTTTAGATTTGGTACAAGAGGTACCAGATCAGTCCACTCATAGCCAGTTAGTTCCTGAATATACTCTCTTGTCTGCATTATTATTTTACGGCCTCTTTTGCCATATTTGGTCAGAAATGTTTTAAAAGCCTGACGATTAAAACCTTTGCCGAAACCTAGTCCTATGACATCAAAAAATTCTCTTGGCGTGACAGTAGCCTCTGTTTTTGAGGGATTGGAGGGGGGCATTTAAAATATTTATGGGAGTCATTGTGAGTTATTTATTACATTTTGTCAAGTACTTGCCATGTACATTGGAGGCACAAAATTTTAATATGTACGCAGTTTTTTTAAATCACTACATGCTCACTTATGTCCTCTTTGCCATTGGTTTTGTCTTTCTTATAAAGGGCGCCGATTATTTGGTAGACGGCAGCAGTTCGATTGCGCAGCGAATAGGCATTTCACAGCTCGTGATCGGCCTCACTATCGTTTCTTTCGGCACCTCCGCGCCGGAACTTATTGTGAATATCATGGCCAGTTTAAAGGGAGCAGGTGATATTGGTATTGGTAATGTTCTGGGAAGCAATATTGCCAATATTCTTCTTATTCTGGGTGTGGCGGGGGTTATTTATCCTCTGCGCATCCAAAAGAGCACAACCTGGAAGGAAGTTCCGTTAAATTTTTTATCGGCTTTTGTCCTTCTGGCTTTGGCCAACGATGTAATCATTGATGGGGCAAGCAGTTCTGTGATCAGTCGAATCGACGGCATCATTCTGATGCTTTTCTTTGTTATTTTCGTTTATTACACTATCGGTTTGGCCAAAGCTGAGAAGAGTAATGATGGTAATACTAAAAAGTACAGTATTTTAAAATCCGTGATTATGGTGGTGGTGGGGATCGTCGGACTAGCTTTCGGTGGCCAATGGGTGGTTAATGGCGCCGTTGAAATTGCCGCTTATTTTGGGCTTAGCCAAGCACTGATTGGGTTGACCATTGTGGCTGTGGGTACTTCTCTTCCAGAGTTGGCCACCTCGGCTGTGGCGGCCTACAAAAGGAATGCCGACATTGCCATCGGTAACGTGGTGGGCTCAAATCTTTTTAATATCTTCTGGGTACTGGGTCTGTCCGCTTTGATCAAACCCCTTCCTTTCCGTTCCGAAATCAATACTGATATTTTGGTTTATTTGGCTGCTGCGCTGCTTTTGTTTCTTTTTGCTTTTACCGGCAAAAAAGAGCATGTCAGCCGATCTGATGGCGTCATCTTTTTATGCTGTTATGGTGCCTACCTTGTTTTCCTCATCATTCGCGGGTAAATGAAAGCATTTTTTCGAACCATTATCGGCATCTTGCTCGCTTTTAAAGCTCGGTCATATTTAAAGCAACACAGGGTTCAGGTGATTGCCGTTACAGGCAGTGTTGGCAAAACCAGCACCAAGGAGGCTATTTTTAAAGTTCTCAGTTCTAAGTTCGATGTGCACTCCAGTAAAAAGAGTTTTAACACGGAATTCGGGCTCAGCCTGGCTGTACTAGGTGAGGAGGAATCCGGCTTCAGTTCTCCTGTGGCCTGGATACGGATTTTAACGCGCGTTTTTTTCCGCAAGAAAAAGGTCTGCAAAAAAATTATTCTCGAAATGGGGGCTGATAAACCGGGAGACATCAAAAAACTGGTCAAAATAGCGCCTCCAAAAATTGCCGTAGTTACTAACGTCAGGCCTGTTCATTTGGGCGAGGGGCAGTTTGCAAATCTCGAAGCTATAGCAAAAGAGAAGGGCACGCTTGTTCGCTGTCTGCCCAGAGAGGGGATGGCGATTCTGAACAATGACGATGAGCACGTGCGCGGTATGCAGACCGCCGCCGGTAAGTTCACCTATGGCATTCACGATACAGCCATGCTGATGGCGGAGGATATAAAAGCCGGTGCAAAAGATTTAAAATTTAGGGCGACGTATCATGAAGAGGTTGGTGAATTTACCGTGCCGGTTATAGGTGAGTTTCAGGTTTATGTTTTGCTTCCCGCCATTGCGGTAGGCTTGCAGCTTGGCATGAAGCTGGGTGAATGTGCCTCAGCCCTCAGTGATTTTCATCTGCCCCCCGGTCGAATGAACCCCATTGCCGGTGTGAACCGTTCCCAGATCATTGACAGCTCTTATAATGCTTCACCTACCACGGTGGCCACTGCTCTGGATTTGCTGAATCAGATTAAGGCGTCCCGAAAAATCGTGGCCCTTGGAACGATGAACGAATTGAGTGAAATGACGCAGGAAGCTCACATTGAGGCCGGGAAAAAGGCGGCGCAGGTGGCTGATCTACTTATTGCTGTTGGGCATGAAGCACCCACCATCAAACGCGGCGCCCTGGAAGCCGGTATGAAAGAAGAAAATGTTTTCACCTTTTTCGATTCCGAAGAGGCCGGGAACTTTTTGAAAGAACGTCTGAAGCCGGGTGATCTGGTTCTGGTGAAAGGGTCTCAGAACAAGGTACGAATGGAAAAACTGATGAAAGTGATTATGAAAGAACCGCATAAGGCCGGTCAGCTGTTGTGCCGGCAGGGGGCGACTTGGCAGAAGATCTGATTATTTTCGTTTGCGCAGAAGTCTGTAAATAAAATGACTTTCTTTATAGTAGTAGGTGATTGCCATAAGGCCGATTACGATTAAGGGGACGGTAATGTAGGCCAGATTCAGTTCAAAAAGAATATTGGCCGCCGTATGAAATAAAGTAGCCATCACCAGGCCTTGGGCTATTTTTTCTTCTTCGTAAACATCCGACTTTTTCATGCGCAGAATCGTGTGAAACCATTTGAATTTTATCTGGTATTTCTTTTCTTTGCATTCGGCGGCAAGAATCGGTTTGGCAAAGCTGGCCAGGCCATAATAATATCCAAAAATTCCTGAACATATCAGATGAATGGGCATGGTCAGCAGGGCTCTTGGCAAAACAATAGCCATATCACCAGTATTGATGGCGTAAATAATCGTTTCCACAAAAGCGAAGGCCAATCCGACCACAATGCTAAGCGTAATGGCGTCGTCCACGTCTTTTAGTTTTTTGTCGTCAATAAAACGAACGGTCAGATGTTTCACGTATTCTTCGATCACGGCCAAAAACATGATGACGCCCACCATGGTGTGAATAATGGATACATCCAGAAATTTCTCCAGTAATTTTTCCGAAAAAATCAACAAGGCCAGCATGGAACTCATAGTGACGTATTCGAATTCGTCGTCTTTTAAAGCATTTCTGATGTTTTGGAGTGTTTCATGTTTGAAGTGTGTCATCAGTAAACTTATAGTGCCCGAAAACAAGGTCAAAATACTTACCACAATCAGCATATTCACAAAAAAGAAGAGCAGTCCGTCAAAAAAAGCTGATTGCAATAAACTCTCCAGAATTCTGACTTCCGACAGCTGGGGCAGAAAATGAACGTAAACGTATTTGTAGCCAAAAACCGGCAACATCGAGAAAAGGCCGGCCACAAAACTGATGGCTATCACTTTATAGGGTTGCGGGTGATACTCCTTCTTATAGAATATCCAACCCCATATAAAGGTTGCTATAGCCAATAGGATTGCATAGAATAAGGTCACTTTTTGTTTTTGTTACGGTCGTATTATAACTTTTTTGCCACTTCGTGCATACACACCGTTTTTTAGTCACCGGCGGCAAGAAACTTGAAGGGGCTGTAAAAGTTAGTGGTTCAAAGAATGCAGCCTTACCTATTATTGCGGCTACGCTTCTGACGGATGAAGAAGTAATACTTACCAATGTTCCTGATATCGCTGATATCGCCATAATGGAACATATTTTGCACTATCTCGGGATTGAAACGAATTTTGAAGGCAATACTTTTACAATCCGTGCGGGTGCTTCGAAGAATCTTGAAATCAAGCATGAGCTGGTTAGTAAGCTTCGTGGTTCAAGTCTTTTTCTTGGCCCTTTGCTTGCCCGACATAACGAGGTAAAACTGGCTTTCCCGGGTGGCTGTGTTATTGGCAAGCGTCCCATTGATGCCCATTTGCACGCCTTGAAATCATTGGGGGCGAAAATTTTGGAATCCGAAGAATTGTTGCATCTTAAAACGGAAAAATTGGTGGGCAGTAAATTTACGATGACTGAAGCTAGCGTGACGGCTACTGAAAATGCCATTATGGCAGCAGTTCTGGCTGAGGGTGATACCACGATTCGTTTGGCGGCCAGTGAGCCGCATGTGCAAGATCTCTGCAATTTTTTGGTTAGCATGGGCGCCAAAATTGACGGAATCGGAACTCATACCTTGAGAATTAAGGGGGTGAAAGAATTACATGGAACGGAGCATCGGATAACACCTGATTATCTGGAAACGGGTACTTTGGTTTTGGCAGCTGCCATTACCGGTGGTACGGTTGATATTTTAGATATTGTTCCTGAGCACCTTGATATTTTTTGGCAGAAGCTCCGCGAAGTCGGTGTGCATTTTGATTTGGGCCGGGATTCTGTACGTGTACTTCCTTCTAAGCAGATGAAGGCGATTAATTTGAAGACAGCTATCTTCCCCAGCTTCCCGACCGATTTACAGGCGCCGTTTACGGCTTTGCTTACACAGGCCGAAGGCAGAAGTTTCATTTTCGAAACCCTTTTTGAAGGACGTTTTCAATATTTATATGAACTTGAACGAATGGGGCTTAAGCCAAAGATTTTAAACCCATATCAAGCTGAAGTTGAGGGGCCGAGCAAATTAAAAGGCGCTGCTGTGGCCAGTTGTGATATCCGTGCGGGGGCGGGCGTGCTTATTGCCGCCCTGGCGGCCGAAGGTCAGACCGAAATCAGTAACATCTATTACATAGATCGCGGTTACGAAAGACTCGACGAAAAACTGAACAGCCTTGGCGCTAAAATTGAGAGGCTAAAATAGTTCGCGTCTGCTACAATAACGCTTGTAAAAGATTCTTATGAAGTCAAAGATTGAAATCTTAAAATCGCAGGCGCTCGCGGCCTTAAAGGCGGCCAAGTCCGACGCTGAAGTTCGTGATCTGGAAGTGAAGTATTTAGGCCGTAACGGACTTTTCAACGACATCATGAAGAGTCTGAAAGATCTTTCTGATGAGGAAAAGCGGACAGTGGGGAAACTGGCTAACGAAACGAAAACCGAATTGGAGGCGGCGGTTCAGAAGAAGTACGCGGAACTTGAAATGTACGCTTTTGACGTGATTGCTGACAAGGAATGGATGGATGTGACGGTACCCGGTAAGAAACCTGATGTCGGTCACCGGCATCTGATCTCAAAATTCATCGATGACCTTGAAGTGGTGTTTGGGCGCATGGGATTCGCGGTGGCGGAAGGGCCTGACATCGAAACCGAACACTACAACTTTGATCAACTCAATATGCCTGCCGATCACCCTTCCCGCGATATGCAGGATACTTTTTGGGTCAAGAATCTAAAAAGAATGGTGCTTCGCACGCATACCTCCCCCGTGCAAATCCGCCACATGGAATCCCATAAGCCACCTGTTCGGGTAATAAGCCTGGGCAAAACTTTTCGCAAAGACAGCGATGCCACCCATTCACCTATGTTCCATCAGATTGAAGGGCTTATGGTGGATACCGATATTTCAATAGCCAATTTAAAAGCCGTGCTGACGCATTTGCTTCAACAGGTGTTTGAAGATCCCAGTATTAAAACGCGTTTCCGAACCAGTTATTTCCCTTTTGTGGAACCCGGTATGGAAGTCGACTGCACTTGCCCCATTTGCCATGGTGAAGGAAAACTTGCTGACAATGTTCCCTGTAAACTGTGCAAACAGTGCGGGTGGCTGGAAATCGGCGGAGCGGGCATGGTCCATCCGAAAGTACTCGAAAATGTTGGTTACGATTCCAAAAAATATACCGGCTTTGCTTTTGGGTTTGGAGTCGATCGCATGGTGATGATTCGGCATCGGGTAAATCATCTTCGTTTGTTATTCGAGAATGATTTGCGATTTATTGATCAATTTTAATTCAGGAAGATCTACTTAATGGTGCCCGTATTTCTTTTGGGGTACATTGGTGGAGCAATATTTTCTTTACCTTTGGTGGTAAATATCTCAATGTAGGTGATTTTAATATGGGCCGTTTTCGGCTTTTATTCTTCCGGTCGTGGCATGGTATATTTGTAGTCGTGAAGAACTTTTATGAAATTTTGGGGGTTATGTGCGATGCCAATGCTGAGCAGATCAAAAAGGCTTATTTTGTAATGGCTAAAAAGTATCACCCGGATTCCGGTGATGAGTCGGAAGTGAAAAAATTCCATGAGGTGGCCGAAGCTTATAAAGTTCTTTCCGATCCGGAATCCAGAAAGGTTTATGACTTAACTTTGGGGCCGATTGATCAGGAAGTGAAGAAAGTTGAAGATAAGCCTGTCAGCGAAGCAGTTCGAACCGGACATCGTGAGGCTTATCGTGATGATGAGCTTAAAGAATTTCATCGAAACCGTTACCAGAAGGCTGTTTTTCGGGTAATAGGCTTTTCGCTTTTGGTGGGCGTAATTGGGTACTTTACAGCCATTATTATTGGAGGTGTTGGACTTTTGGGTGGCATGGCAGGTTTTTTAATTGGTTTTAACCTTTCTATTCATAAAAATTTTAAAATTGAGTCTTTTTTTGATTCCAAAAAATCCCAAAAAGCCTTTCGTATTTTTACCTGGCTACTCTTTTTGTGTGGGTTGGGCTATTTTGTTTGGTTGATTGTGCAGGACTTTATTTAGTATTCTGTAATTACGTTAATCTTAGATCATGCAAAAAGTTATTATCGGATCAGACCACGCTGGTTTTCAGACGAAAGAGAGAATCAAAAAGGAACTTGGTTCCGAATTCGAGTTTGTAGATGTAGGAACCCATAATGGTGACTCAGTCGATTACCCTATTTACGCGGAAAAAGTGGGTCAGCAGGTAGCTGTTACTCCCGGGGTAAAGGGGGTGCTTGTTTGCGGTTCCGGAATCGGTGTTTCAATTGCCGCTAATAAGGTAAATGGAATTCGCGCGGCCCTTTGCTACAACAAGAGGTCTGCTGAACTCGCCCGTCTTCACAATGATGCTAACGTGATTGCCACGGTTGGCCGGGAAGAAACTTTTGATGATCCGGCGGACGTTGTCCGTGTTTTTTTAAAAACAGATTTTTCCGGTGAAGACCGGCACGCGCGCCGGGTTCAGCAGATAATGGATATAGAAAAACGCAACTAATGGATTTAAAAATAGCCCCTTCAATCTTAGGCGTCGATTATGGACGGATGAACGAACATCTGGCCGAACTGGCGCCGTTTTCGGACATGTTCCATGTGGATGTGATGGACGGGAATTTCGTCGATAACCTTACTGTTGGTGCGCCGGTGGTGGCCCGCATCAAAACCAAGGTGCCGCTGGACTGCCATCTGATGATCAACAATCCTCACAAGTTTATTAAGGATTTCGCGGAGGCGGGGGCTTATTCCATTACCATCCATGCCGAGGCCAGCCTGCATTTGGGTGATGATATCCAGAAAATCAAAGACGCTGGTTGTCGTGCGGCGGTGGCGCTGAACCCCGAAACCCCGGTCGACAAGATCTCCAAAGTACTCCCCATGCTCGATATGGTTCTGATTATGTCGGTTCATCCGGGTTTTGGCGGGCAGGCGTTTATTCCGGAAGTTCTTGAAAAAGTGAAATGGCTGCGTGAACATTATCCGAATCTGGACATCCAAATCGATGGGGGAATCAACGACCAGACCGCTCCGCTGGCTAAAAAGGCCGGGGCGAATGTGCTGGTGGCAGGGTCTTATATTCTCAAGAACAAAAATCCCGCCGGGGCGGCACAGAAGCTTCGGGATGCTTAGGTATTTAGGTGGTGATCACTGCGGGCGGCGTAGGTCATTCCGAACATCGCAAAAGAACCTAGGAATATGACGAGCCATAAATATGTTTCGGGTAAGAAGTGAAAGGCTATTGCCAGTATGGCGGCGGTGACGAAGCGACTGATATTCAGGTATACCTCCCGGCTAAGCATAAAATTAACAGGGTTTATTTTGTTGCCGTAGGCGTACAGGTAAGAGCTCAGCACGGTGTTCTGCATGGTCAGCATCAGCCGGTTCAGAAATTCCACCACCCACACGTAGGCCATGTGTGGCATAAAGTATATTGTCGCGTAAGCCATAATGGTCAAAGTCCGAATACGGCTAATACGAATAAGCAGGTTGGCCCGGCTTTTTTTGTCGAACCACATGCCGGTCAGCCAGATGATGAGTCCGGTAATCAGCGTTGTGCATCCGATTAAAATACCCAGATCCATAATACTGCCAATGAAAATCGCGAATATCAGCACCCAGGTATTGGTAATTGCCGTAAAGCTCACTCCTTCCCAAAAATAACCGGGGCTGACCGCCCGCACTTCTTCCTGCTTCAGGGTCTGCAACAGCTTTTTGTAAGAATATTTTTCAGTGTTTGCGGGCGCGTCAAAAAGGACAATAGGAATCAGGCTGATCAGTCCGGAGCAAATGCCAATGATAAAGGTGGCGTTAAAAGAAATCAGAAAGCTCACCGCTCCGCCGATTATCGGTGCGACGAAAGCAATAAGCGTCTGAATTATAAAAACAATGCTCATCTGCCGGCCGATCACTTTATAATCGGAATTTACGCCAATAAACCAATGCCGGACCATCCAGTAAAAGCTGATGTAAAGAGAATACATAACCACAGCGGGGATAATCATTGCTTTGTTTTGGGCGGTGGTCAGCGAAAAAAGCGAAAGAGCTGCAATGTAAAAAACAATGCCCGCCATCATAAAATATTTGGGCTGTTTCCACTTCATGGCCAGATTAAAAACAGGCAGGAAGAGTAAGCCGTGAATCAGATTCCAAGCCATCACAAACAAAAAAACAGCGCTCACCGAGTTAAAAAGCCGGTAAATGAAAATCGGCAGCACTAACATCAGCATTGTGTCGCTGAACTGAAAAAGAAGTTCGTGTAAGTAGAACAGTTTTAAATTACGATTTTGCATGTACTTTAACATGGTGCGCCAGGCAGGAATCGAACCTGCGACCTCCCGGACCGCAACCGGACGCTCTATCCCCTGAGCTACTGGCGCTCGCTGTCGTTTTGCTTCGAGCTCGGTAATTCTATTAAAAAGAATCATTGATGGCAAGGTGAAACTTCCCTAAAATAAAGCCATGATCAGTTTTCACAATGTCACCAAAAAGTACGGTCCCCATTTAGTGCTAGACAGCGTGAAATTTGATATTGAAAGCAATGAGTTTGTGGTTTTGACGGGGGCTTCGGGCTCCGGTAAATCCACGGTGATTGCGCTTTTGATCGGCGCCGAAAAGCCAACCCATGGAAGTGTCGAAGTGGACGGTATGTATGTCAGTGAAATGGAACAGGTCACGCTTCAATTGTTCCGCCGGAAGATCGGAGTGGTGTATCAGGATTACAAACTTTTGGGGAAGAAAACTGTTTTCGAGAATGTGGCTTTCGCCATGGAGGTATGCAATGAACCCGATGAACTTATCCACGAACGGGTGCCTGCCGTATTGGCAAAAGTCGGTTTGCTGAATTTTCAGGATAAATTCCCCGATCAGCTTTCAGGCGGTGAAAAACAACGGCTGGCCATCGCTCGGGCGCTGGTGCATAAGCCACGCCTGATTATTGCCGATGAGCCTACCGGCAATCTGGACGATGAAAATGTAAAAGGGATTTTGCACCTTTTAAAAAATCTTCATGCGGAGGGGGCTACGGTGCTTTTGACTACCCACGATCCTTTAGTGCGGGAACTCGCTCACGGACGCAGCTTGAGTTTGGAAGATGGAAAAATAATTTAATTTTTTATGGCAACTTACAAAGAATCAGGAGTAGATGTTGAACTGGGCGACCGCTGTTCCCGGGCGGCCTACAGCGCGGCCAAAGGGACTTTTGCCGGGCGCAAGGGTATGATCGGACAGCCGGTCACCGATGAAGGCGGGTTCGCGGGGCTTTTGGATATGGGTGATTTTTATTTGGCGCAGAATGATGACGGCGTGGGTACCAAAATTGAAGTGGCAGAAAAAATGCGGAAATTCGACACGCTTGGCTACGATTTAGTTGCTATGGTAGCCGATGACGCTATTTGTATGGGGGCGGAAGTTATTTCGGTCAGTAATACACTGGACGCGCCCAAGCTGGATGCCGAGATGGTAGAGGGTCTGATGGCAGGCCTGCAAAAGGCGGCGCTGGAACAAAAAATTGTGGTGCCCGGAGGTGAGCTGGCTGAACTTAGCGGGGCGCTTAACGGGGCGGTCTGGAATGCAACAGCAGTGGGAATTGTGGCAAAAGACCGTGTTTTAAGTGGTGCCGGTATTCAAATTGGCGATGCGATTATCGGTTTAAAATCGGTTGGTATCCGTTCGAATGGAATGAGTTTGGCAAGAATGATCCTCAGCAAGCAATTCGGTGAAAATTGGGTGGCCGAAAAATATGATAACGGCCGTACCTGGGGCGAAGTTATTCTGACGCCTTCAAAAATTTATCACGCGGCTATTCTGAATATCATTGGCCGGTATGGCGAAAGCAAGAAGCATCCCATTAAAGGCATTGTGCACAATACCGGTGGGGGAATTCGCGGAAATCTGCCAAGGCTTCTGAAAAAACATGGCTTTGGGGCCAAGCTGGACTCTTTGATTGAACCGCATGATTTTATGCTCAGGCTTATGGAACTGGGGCAGGTAAGCGTGGAAGAGGCTTACAAAACCTGGAATATGGGCGTGGGGATGATGATGGTAACTGGTTCAGAATCAGCAGACGGATTGATCGCGGCACTGGCAAAAGAAGGCGTGAAATCTCAGGTAATAGGTTATGTAACAGGCGGTGAGGAAATCCAGTTTTAGGTTCTAGCTTTGCGGATCCATAAAGGTTTTTCGCTGGTTGGTTTTAATCATGCGGATGGCTTTGGTGTGGTCTTTTAGGGTGTCATCCGTGGTCAGCAGTTTTTTTTCGTTGCGAATAAAATCCATAGCCAGGTAGCGGAAAAACTCCGACTGGCTGTTAAAGCCCCATCGGTTGATAGCTTCGTTGATTTGCCCGGCCAGTTCGTCGTAAATAAAAAAGTGCACTCTCTTCATAAAAATTCGGTTAAATACTAATTATCAATTTTGCGCGGATCGTAAATGTACATCATTTTTTTGTGATTTTCAAATATATTGATGCGACCTTGGGGTATCCTTTTTAGGATATGAAATTTTGTTGCACAAGGTTTGTGCAAGATCTGTGCAAGGTTTGTGCAAGATCTGTGCATCAGAATTCTTGAGGTCTGCCTGGTATGCCCCTGGGCTTCAGAAAAGCGGGGATGTTTGGTGGATTTTTGTGTTGATTGGGCTGATTTGCAATTTTTTTTGCCCATGATACTTTTTTGGCGCAGGATTTTTTCAATAATATTTTCATCTTATGAACGATGAGTATCTTTTTTTGTTTGCACAGTGGGGAATTTTTACGACCGAGCAGTGTCGAATTATTCTCAATAAATTCGGTTCTTTCAAAGCTGCATGGAAGGGGCTTAGCTATGAAGATATTCATAATCTGAATGTCCGTGGCGAAAAGGCCGAACGCGTTCTTGAGATACGCGAGCGGATTTCTTTTGAGCAGATGATGAAAGTTGTCCGTGAACTTGAAGTGAAAGTGTGTTTTGTTGATGATGCCGATTACCCCGTTACACTAAAGCAAATGGAGAATGGGCCGCCGTTTTTGTTCGTACGGGGCAAACTGCCGGATTTCCACAAGGCTTTGGCCGTGGTAGGTACGCGTTCTTGTACCGATTACGGCAGACTGGTAACCAAACGCTTTACGGCCGATTTGGTCCGGCATGGTTTTGTGGTGGTTAGCGGCCTTGCTACCGGAATCGATAGCGTGGCTCATAAAACCACCCTCGAAAATAACGGCATTACAGTGGCGGTTTTGGGTTCGGGAGTCGATGTAATCACACCAAATTCCAATCATCGTCTGGCACAGAATATAATACAGTCCGGTGGGGCTATTATTTCCACTTATCCTTTAGGTACGCTGGCTAAAAGGCATCATTTTCCTGACAGAAACATCATTATTGCGGGACTTTGTCAGGGGACTCTGGTAACCGAAGCCGGACAGCATTCAGGTGCGCTTATTACCGCCAGAGAGGCTCACGAACTAGGCCGCGAGGTTTTCGCGGTGCCGAACGATATTAACAAATATGCCTTAAGCGGCACCAATGAATACATTCGTGGCAGTAAAGCAAAACTGGTCGATAACATCGGGCACATTCTTGAAGATTTGAAAATGCAGATAAAAGATATGCGCCAGATACTCGATCTTTCTCATGATGAAAGAATCCTGCTTGAACGGCTGGCAAGCGGCGGGAAAACAATAGATGATCTGGTCATTGAGACAACCTTTGATATCCCCAAGCTTTGCGAAATTATTTTGCAGTTACAACTCAAAAACGCCATTGCCGAACAGAACAACCGCTTTGTCATCATTTAGCCGGCTAATTATTACTGCAGTTTTCGGTTGAAATCTCGCAATTATTGCATTCCAGTTCGCCGTCCGTGAAGCCGTAGTATTCGCATGTCTTCTCCCAAAAATTCGTGTCGTCACAGCGTTCATAGGTTTCAATGATGCCGTTCCCGCAAACAGGGCCGCGCAGAGTCACAGGGTAGTCCAGTTGCTGGATCGGATTGTCTTTTTGTTTCAGACGGATGTTCACGGTGACTTCTTCGCTGTCGGCCAGTCGGTCAACGCTGGTGGTAAAGGTAAGGTGTTTCGGATTGCCTTCACTATACTGGCCGGGGGTGCCGTGAGCTTCCAGGAGTTCGCGGCCGTCCAACGGATTGCAGTCTTCAGATTCCGGGCAGACTTTTAAAATATCCACCACTTCCGTTCCCACCAGTTCGGGTTTGCTCAGTTCGGTGGCGCACCAGTCGGCGTTGTTCCAGCACAGGTGGTCGTTCAGCATGAATTCGTAATTGCTTGGGTCGGCAATGATTTCGAAATTGTCTGTACCGAAACTGCCGACAAGCCGGCTGGTCACCTGAGTGGTATTGTTTTCTTTCACAGGCACATCTACAAATCCGTTTAGAGTTCCGCATTTACCGCGTATTCTGTGGGTGCCGGGTTCCGCGTAAACAAATAACTGGTTTTGGTCCGGCTGGCCATCTTCGCCGACACAGGGGTTTGCCTGTCCTTCATCCGGAAGGTTGTACCCGAATTCGCAGTCTTTTAAGGCTTCATTATTGTGGTCCACAATTGTTACGCAGCTGGCGCCGCGGTGCGGTTCGTCGCCACAGGCTGCTACGTTAAGGGCCGTAAGCGCAAGGGCGGCTTTTATAAGGTTTCGGAATCTGCCATGCAATCTGGCTTCCAATGAGGCAGGGCCGGCAGTTAAGTGATTTGGGGCCGATGATGAGGGTTTAAGTGGCTTGTTCAAAGTGCCAATATTAAGTTTGGCAGTTATTTTACAACTAAAATAAAAAGTTGTCAACTCTGAAATTAAAAGCTTTCTTCTGCCGGTTCTTCTTCAAACCACTCGTCTTCGTGGAACAGTTCCTCATCTGATCCACTGGGAAGGCCATACCATTCCTCATATTCTGTGGGCGCCTTCACGCTGTTTTCTTTGCCAATGTCCGACACTTTGTGGCGATAGTTCAGCTCAAGTTTCGTCAGCATGCCGGCATCTTTTAATCTGAACCTGAGTAACAAATTATCAATCAGCCTATGCGCATCATTTATCCTGTAAATTCCCGATAAGCTTATTTTGTTCAGCACCGCCCGGATCATCGTTTTCTCTTCGCCAGTCATCTCTTCACCAAAAGCCGTCGCCGCTTTTTCAATCAGGCCGATTATTGCACCCTTATTTAAGTTGAAGAACCTGAAACCCGCGTTTCTGCCGGAGATTATCTGTCTTTCGGTAAATAGTTTTGTTTCAAGGGTCAGGCGGATCACTTCCAAAAACTGGTTTACTTCATTTTCGGATAGTTCCGTGTTTGAATCTTTTAACCCCAGCTCAGAAAGTTCCAATATGGCGGCTTTGGGGTTCTCCTTCATCTGTTCATCGAGCGTCATGTATTTGTTTACATCAATTGTGTTTTCGCTCAGGCTATCTGCCGCCAGCGAATCGGCCATGGCATGAAACCAGGTTCCCCGGTATAAATCCGCCATTGCCGTCACGTTTTCTATGTCCATGATCGCGAAAGGCAGGGCTTCTTTTAGCCCGATGTTAAAGTTATTCAGTTTAAAATAAATATCCTGCTGGTCACGGACAATAAGTTCCGCGTTTGCCTGCACAGTCATCTGTTTAAACGGAGTTGAATCAGTCACCTCATTGTGATTGGTGAGTTTTATGTAAGCGCTCAGGCGGCTGAAATTGTCTGTTCTGTTTCCTCCATCAATCACACTGCTTATAATTATGCGATATTCGGCGCTGATGTGATTGTCATACTCTTCAAATTCCGCGGTACCAAAAAAAGACTGCGCCAGTTTGTAATCCTCAATGGCGGCAAAATTGCTGAGGGCTTCAAAAAAAGGCACATTGGTCGTCGCGGCCAAAAGCGGATTGGCGTGCAGTGATAACAGAGCACAACATAGTAATGACACAACAAGTTTTTTCATCGGATGCGGTTTATTGGATAACTACTTATTCAGTTTACTCTGTTTGCAGAATCAAATAAAATAATTTCCTTATTAAATTACAGTTCATGCGGGAAATCCTAAAAATGGCCGGTGGATTGCTTATTATTGCCCTGCTTTTGGCGCATATATTTTTGGTAGCGCTTTTTATCATTCCACCAGAAAAACTGCTGACACTGATCGTTAAAGACAGTCCAGGTTTTTTAACGGCTGAAGAAATTCCGGTATCTGTTGAGACTTTTCTGATCACCAACAAAATAACTGTTGAAGGCGACTATCAGTTTAATTCAGGCAATAAGGGAAAGCTCATTTCAGGGGTGCTTCAGTTTCGCAGAGTGCGTTTTATGAACGATTCCGAGCGGCTTGCGTTGGATATGAATTTACTGAATTATGGTGAGGGCATTATTGGTCTTAGGGCGGCTTCGGAATATTATTACAAAAAACCTCTCACGCAGATTTCCGAAAAAGATTGGGTTATGCTGGTTCATCTGCAGAAGATTTTTTCAAAAAAATAATTTCTTGATCTGTCAATAGCTTTTTGTCAGACAATTTGACTAATTAGACAACTTGGCTATAATGTATCGGCTAATTTAAGCGCTAACGATTGTGTTGAGGCTGCTAAGCGCCCCTGCCTGCCGGTAGGCAGGTGTCCATAATGAATTTTAGCAAGCCTTTATTTCGCACAATTGTTTTTCAACTATGGCTAAAACTAAAACCATGCCTGGCGGCAGGCAGGCCGCTCCCAAGTTGACTATAAAACCTACCAAGGTTCTTAACGGTCGACATTATTTTACCGAAACGGAAGATAGCTTTAAAATGCCGCCACTCATAGAAATTCAGCTCAATTCCTATCAGTGGTTTTTGACTGAGGGGCTCAAAGAACTATTACAGGAGATTTCCCCGATCACCGATTTTTCCGGTAAGAAGATGGAACTGCATTTTCTGAGTCATTCTCTGGATAAATCTAAGCATGATCCCCTGACCGCCAAACGAAAAAATCTGACCTACGAAGCTTCTTTAAAGGCGCACGTCCAACTTATCAATAAAGAAACCGGCGAAATTAAAGAGCAGGATATTTTTCTTGGTTCTGTTCCGCTGATGACTGATAAAGGTACCTTTATCATCAATGGCATCGAGCGTGTGGTGGTTAACCAAATCGTCCGAAGCCCCGGTGTTTTTTATTCCCGTAACGCTGCTGCGCCAAAATACTTTAATGCAAAAATCATTCCAAAACGCGGCGCCTGGCTTGAACTTGAAACAGACAAAAAGGGGGTTATTTCCGTCAAAATTGACCGCAAAAGAAAGATTCCTGTCACTCAGCTTCTCCGGATTTTTGGTTTTCACAAGGATTCCGAAATGCTGGACGCTTTTAAAGACGTGAATGTGGATCTGAATAATGATTACATTCAGAACACCCTGGAAAAGGATTCCGCACGCAATATAGATGATGCTTACCAGTCCATTTACAAAAAGATCCGACCCGGTGATCTGGCCACCCCCGAGAACGCCAAGCACCTTATAGAAGGGCTTTTCTTTGATTTTAAGCGTTACGATATGGGCCTTATTGCCCGCTACAAACTTAACAAGCGGTTTGGAACCGGTATTTCTTCCGATATGAAGCATCGCGTGTTTCAGGTGGATGATTTTGTGAATATTCTGAAGGGGCTCATTGAGCTGAATAACGGCGAAGGCGAGGAAGACGACATCGATCATCTTTCCAATCGTCGTATTCGAAGTGTTGGTGAGCTGGTGCAAAACAAATTCCGCATGGGCTTACTCCGTACCGACCGCATTGCCAAAGACCGTATGACCATTATGGATCTTGAGACCGCCACGCCTACCCAGCTGATCAACTGTCGACCTATTACCGCGGCGCTCCGTGAATTTTTTGCCAGTTCTCAGCTGAGCCAGTTTATGGATCAGACCAATCCGCTTTCTGAACTGGCGCACAAACGCCGTATTTCGGCCATGGGTCCTGGCGGGCTTTCCCGCGAGCGGGCTTCCTTTGACGTTCGTGACGTGCACGCTTCGCATTACGGGCGCATTTGTCCGATTGCCACTCCGGAAGGGCCGAACATCGGTTTGGTGGTGCATTTGGCTACTTACGGCCGTGTTAATCAATATGGGTTTATTGAAACCCCTTACCGAAAGATCGAACATTTTAAACGGCCCAATGTTTCTGAGATCACCGGGTTAATCATCGATGAGGAAGTAAGAAGCGGGCGCAAAATTGTGGCCAGAATGGGCGACAAGTTAACAAAAGAACAGGCGGGCCAGGTAACCAAAGTAAAGAAAGGCATCAAAAGTCCGGCGCCTGTGATTATCAAAAGTCCAGTTCTTTCCCAGCTTATAAATAGACTGGCTGTACAGGACATTAAAATGGGCCGGAAAGTCTTGATTAAGAAAGGGGAGGAGATTGATTTGGTGATCGCTAAACAGATTGTGGCCAACAAAAAAATCACTTCAGTTAAGATTCAGGAAAAACCTCAGAATCTGATAAAAGTCCGCGCCTTTATTACTGATGACATTCAGTATTATGATGCTGATGCCGAAAGGAACTTTGTAGTGGCCGAGACAAATACCGAAATTTATGATAATGGTCAGTTTGTCACTTCACGTGTGGCTGCCCGTAAGCGCGGCGAACCGAATTTTGTTCACGTTCGTGACCTTACTCACATCGATATTGCGCCCAAACAGATTGTTTCGGTTACCACGTCGCTCATTCCTTTTTTGGAACACGACGACAACACTCGCGCGTCAATGGGTTCCAACATGCAGAGACAGGCGGTATCTCTCCTTTCACCTGAAGCGCCTATTGTTGGCACCGGTATGGAGGCTCTTACCGCAGAAAGCTCCGGTCAGGCGGTTGTGGCTCGCGCAGGCGGAACCGTTGAGGCGGTAGATGCCGATCACATTGTGGTAAAATACAGTGATGGTAAAAAGGAAGAATATCCGATTCTCAGTTTCCAGCGTTCCAACCAGGCGACCGCTATCAATATGCGTCCCGCTGTTACCAAGGGGCAAAAAGTGAAGAAGGGCGATGTTCTTATTGACGGTGCCGCGGTACAGAAAGGTGAGCTGGCTTTGGGCCGGAACCTTATGGTGGCCTATATGTCATGGGGCGGGTATAACTACGAGGACGCCATTATCATTTCTGACCGGGTGGCCAAAAAAGGGCTTTATGACTCTGTTCACATTGAATCATTCACGGTAGACGTACGTGACACCAAACTTGGTCCTGAAATCGTAACGCGGGATATCCCCAATGTGGGTGAGGTCCGTTTAAAAGACCTGGATGTAGACGGCATTGTCCGCATCGGCGCCACCGTGCATGAAGGCGATATTCTGGTGGGAAAGATCACTCCCAAAGGCGAAACGGAACTGACCGCTGAAGAAAGGCTATTGCAGGCGATTTTTGGCGACAAGGCTAAAGACGTAAAAGACACTTCGCTTCGTCTGCCCGGCGGAGAAGGAGGTAAAGTTGTAGACGTGCAGATTTTCAGCAGGCAGGAAGGTGACGAACTGCCAACCGGCGTTATCCGGCAAATCCGGGTTTACGTGTCGCAGACCCGCAAAATTCAGGTGGGCGACAAAATGGCCGGCCGTCACGGTAATAAAGGTGTTATTTCAAAAATCGTTCCTTCTGAAGACATGCCTTTTATGACTGATGGCACGCCTGTCGACATTATTCTGAATCCATTGGGTGTTTCCAGCCGTATGAATATCGGTCAGATTCTTGAGACACATTTAGGTTGGGCGGCTGATCAACTTGGAATCAAAGTGGCTACGCCTGCTTTAAATGGTATGAATCTCGATCAGATTGCCGAGCTTATGAAGGCGGCAGGTTTACCCGCCGATGGCAAAGTTCAGCTCCACGATGGGCGAACAGGTGAATCTTTTCAGTACAAAACAGTTGTCGGAAAGGTGTACATGCTTAAACTTCTTCATCTTGTTGAAGATAAGCTCCATGCGCGTTCTGTTGGCCCTTATTCGCTGGTTACCCAGCAACCGCTTGGCGGTAAAGCACAACACGGCGGACAGCGTTTTGGTGAAATGGAGGTGTGGGCCCTGGAAGCGTACGGTGCCGCTTATACTTTACAAGAGATGCTCACAGTCAAATCCGATGATGTGGTCGGCCGCGCTAAAGCCTATGAATCCATCGTCAAAGGCGAGTCCATTAAAACCCCCAGTGTTCCCGAATCCTTTAACGTACTTGTTAAAGAGCTCAAGAGTTTATGTCTTGATGTAGAACTTCTGAAGTCTAAGGGTGATCAGCTTGAAGAGGTTGAGCTCGAAGAAGTGATCGATCACGAGGATGAAGCTGAGGCAGTTATTCCTGATGTCGATCGCATCAGCGATCTGGACGAAGGTCATGAGCCAGATGCTCAGGTTGAAGATGAAGTTGAAGGTGAAAATACCGGCATGAAAGAGGCTATCGAGGCATTCGAAGATGAACTCATTGATGACGGCGGATCAGATGCGATGATTTCTGATGAAGAAATCGATAATTTGGAAGAGGCAGTGGAAAAACGAAAAGGTAAAGAGAATAAGTAACCCAATTTTTATGAGAAGCGTTAATAAGGTCATTTTGGTTGGGAATCTGACTCGTGATCCCGAACTTAAGCAAACCACCAATGGTCAATCCATTGTTACGTTTGGCCTTGCTACCAATCGCGAATGGATGGTCGGAACGGAAAAAAAGTCTCTGGCTGAGTATCACAATATTGCCGCATGGGGAACATTGGCCGAAATCTGTGGAAGATATCTCAGAAAAGGCAAACTTGTTTATATCGATGGTTACTTAAAAACCCGTTCATGGGATTCTCCGGAAGGCGTTAAAATCTTCCGGACAGAAATTGTGGCCACGGATATGATTATGTTAGACAAAAGGCCCAAAGACAGCGAAGGGGAAGCTTTCTCCGAATTTCTGCCGGGTGAAGGAGGCAGTGAAACATTTGATCCCGAAAATTAATTATCAATTATCAATCATAAATCATTAATCATTAATCAGATTTTATGACTCAATTAAAAGGTCCGAAAAAACACGAAGATTTCGATTCCATCACCCTTTCCGTCGCGAGCCCCGAATCGGTACTGGAATGGTCTTATGGTGAGGTGACTAAACCGGAAACCATCAATTATCGCACGCAAAAGCCCGAAAGGGATGGGCTTTTTTGTGAAAAAATATTCGGACCAACAAAAAACTGGGAATGTTACTGCGGGAAATACAAAAGAATCCGCTACAAAGGTGTGGTTTGTGAAAAGTGCGGCGTCGAAGTGACCCGTTCCATTGTACGCCGTGAGCGCATGGGCCATATCAGCCTGGCTGTTCCTGTTACCCATATTTGGTTCCTGCGTTCCACGCCAAGCCGGCTTGGTTTAATCCTGGATTTACCGATCAAAGCCATTGAGCAGGTTATTTATTTTGCCGCCTACATTATTACCAATGTTGACCAGGAGGCCAAAAAAGAGGCACTGGAAAATCTTGATAAAGATTTTCTGATGTACAAGAAGCAAATCCAGGAGGAGTTCAAAAGTAAATCCAATGACCTTAAAATTAAGGCCCGTTCCAAAAAGAAGGGTGCGCAATTGACTGAAGACCAGATTGATGAACTGGATGAAACGGGGGAAGATGTGGGTGATCTGGTTCATGCGGAGGACTCTTACGCCCGGAAAATTGAGGAACTGACCATGCAGCATCATCAGGCAAAGGACGATCTTGAAAGTCTTGCTGTCGGTAAAGTCGTCGGAGAAATCGAGTATCGCGAGCTTTCCATGAAGTTCGGCCATGTGTTTCATGCCGGAACAGGAGCTGAATCTATCCGCAAAATCCTGGAAAACCTGGATTTGAAGGTTTTTATCAAGATTCTTGAGGAAGAGCGAAAAAGAAGCACGGGTCAGAAATATAAAAAACTGCTTCGTCGTATTCGTTTGGCATCCGCCCTTATGAAGGCGGAAATCCGTCCTGAGTGGATGGTGATCGTACAGCTCCCTGTTATTCCGCCTGACCTTAGGCCCATGGTACAACTCGATGGCGGCCGTTTCGCCGCTTCCGACCTGAACGACCTTTACAGGCGTGTAATCAACCGTAACAACCGTCTTAAAAGACTCATGGCGATCGGCGCCCCGGAAGTCATTTGCCGAAATGAAAAGCGCATGCTTCAGGAAGCTGTTGACACCTTATTTAACAATGCCGCCCGTGCGGGTCGCGCTGTGTTCACGGCTGGCGACAAGCGTAAATTGCGCTCCCTTTCCGATATGCTAAAAGGTAAGCAGGGTCGCTTCCGCCAAAACCTTCTGGGTAAGCGTGTAGACTACTCTGGCCGTTCGGTTATTGTGGTTGGTCCTCAGCTCAAACTTTCTGAATGCGGTATTCCCAAAGAAATGGCTCTTAAATTATTTAAGCCTTTCGTGGTCGGAGAACTGATTCGTCAGGAGCTTGCTCACAACGTGAAGGGTGCCGAGCGTCTGATTGACGAAGGTAAAAAAGAGGTTTGGGACATTCTTGAAAACGAAACTTCTAAACGCCTGGTTCTTCTCAATCGTGCACCGACCCTTCACCGTCTTGGTATACAGGCTTTCAAGCCGCTTCTGATTGATGGTAAAGCTATTCAGATCCATCCGCTTGTTTGCGCGGCTTTTAACGCCGACTTCGATGGTGATCAGATGGCTGTGCACCTGCCGCTTTCTGAAAATGCGCAAAAAGAGGCCCGCGAACTTATGCTGGCTACCACCAACCTTCTTAAGCCGTCCGCCGGTGAGCCAATCATTACACCATCACAGGACATGGTGCTTGGCGTTTATTATCTGACGCGTGGATTCAAGGGCAGGGAAGGTGAGGGAATGATGTTTTCGGATATCAACGAAGCGGTTAATGCTTATCGTCAGCGCTTTGTTCATCTTCAGGCTTTCATTTCGGGTCGTGCCAAGGGCAAAATTGTGGAAAATACCACAGTGGGCCGTATGATTTTCAACACTTTTTTGCCTGAAGAAATCGATTATGTGAACGAAACAATCGGTAAGAATGGTCTGAAAGCTCTACTTGCACAAATTCTGGACACTTGTGGCCCTGAAACCACGGCTAAAGTAGCGGATGAGTTCAAGCGCGTTGGATTTAAGTTTGCGACCAAGTCCGGTATCACTATTTCGGCTTTTGACATGCTGGTTCCGGAGGAACGAAAAGAAATGATTGCCGTGGCAGATGAAACGGTCCGAAAGATCAACAATCAATACTGGAAGGGGTGGATCACGGAAGAAGAAAGGTATAATCATGCCATCCGTTTGTGGTCATTCCTAAAGAATGACGTGACCAATAAGATGATCCAGAAATTTGATAACAGCCCTGAGAACAATATTTACTATATGATTGATTCAGGTGCTCGCGGTAACTGGGGGCAAATTACACAGCTTTGCGGAATGAAGGGGCTTGTGGCCAATCCGTCCGGTAAAACAATCGAGCTGCCCATTAAGTCTAATCTGAAAGACGGCTTCTCGATTCTGGAGTACTTTATTGCCACACATGGAGGGCGAAAAGGTAAATCCGATACTGCGCTTAAGACCGCCGAAGCCGGTTATCTTACCCGTCGTTTAGTCGATGCGGTGCAGGATATTGTCATCAAGGAAGCCGATTGCGGCAATGTCCAGGAACATCTTATCACCCGTGAAGAAAGTAACAGGATCGGCGAGGGTTTTGAAAAACGTATTTTTGGCCGTACGATTGCCGCTCATATTGTTAATCCAAAAACCGGTGAGGTGATCGCGAAGAAGGGTGTGCAGATTGATAATGACATAGCCGCTGGCATCAAAAAGGCTCAGGTAGCAGAGGTATTGGTCCGGGCAATTATGACCTGTAAGGTTGAAAATGGTATTTGTCAGCAGTGTTACGGGTTTGATCTTGGTACCAATAAGATTGTCGATTTGGGCACGGCGGTTGGTATTATTGCCGCTCAGTCAATTGGTGAACCAGGCACACAGCTTACCATGCGCACTTTCCACATGGGAGGTGTGGCGGAAGGAAGTGATATTACGCAAGGTCTTACTCGTGTGGAAGAACTTTTTGAGGCCCGCAATCCCAAGGGGGCGGCGGTTCTGGCAGAAATTTCCGGCAAGGCTTTGGTTAAAACACAGAAGGGTCAAATCGAAGTCACGCTTACGGCTCAGGAGCTCGGAGAGGATTCGTATCAGATTCCGCCTGACTTTGAAGCTGTGGTAAAAAAAGGTGAAAAGATTAAACCTAAGCAGATTATTGCCCGATCTAAGACCGAAAAACATTCCGTTAAAGCGACTGATGAGGGGCAGGTCGTCAAGGTGACCGGTTCTGAAATTGTTACCAAGCACACCCGAAAACATGAAAAAGTTTATACTTTTGACGCGAAAGAGAAACTGCTTATAAAAAACAATGATTTGGTAGCGAAGGGCGTTGCTCTTAATCGTGGACATTTGAATTTACAGGAATTGATGGAGTCGACCAATGTCTATACGGCTCAGAAGTATATTATGACTGAGGTACAGCATATTTATGCTTCTCAGGGGCAGACTATTAACGATAAGCACATCGAGATCATCGTGAAGCAGATGTTTTCTAAGGTGCGCGTTATCAACCCCGGCGATTCCAACTTCCTGCCCGGTGAGCTGGTTAATGCTGAACAATTTGAAAATTCTAACGAAGGGCTCAGAAAGGCCAAAAAAAATGTAGCTCGTGCTGACCGCCTGCTCTTGGGTATTTCCCGCGTGGCTATCACAACAAACAGCTGGCTTTCGGCGGCCAGCTTCCAGGAGACCATTCGCGTTCTTGTTGAGGCGTCCACTACGCGAAAAGTTGATAATTTAAAGGGCTTGAAAGAAAACGTGATTATTGGTAAACTCATCCCCGCTGGTCACATTTATAAAGCTAATTACGAAAAAAAAGACGCAGAATAAAGCCATTAATTCAATTATATTCTATGCCAACTATCAATCAGTTAGTCAGAAAATCCAGGCGCACACCCAAAAAGAAGAGTAAGGCTCCTGCGCTTCAGTTTACGTTTAATTCTTTAAAGAACAGGGCTGTTATGCTTGAAGGGGGGGCTCCTCAAAAAAGGGGTGTTTGCATTAAAGTGACCACCATGACTCCCAAAAAGCCAAATTCCGCGTTGCGCAAAATCGCTCGCGTGCGGCTGACCAACGGCAAAGAGATCAATGCTTATATTATGGGTGAGGGTCACAACCTGCAAGAACACTCTGTGGTGACCATTTATGGGGGCAGAGTAAAAGATCTTCCCGGTGTGCCTTATCATATCACCCGTGGAGTGCTGGATTGTCAGGGGGTCCAGAAGCGCAAACAAGGGCGCAGTCGGTATGGCGCTAAAAAACCTAAAGAATAATGGCAAATGACCCAGTGACTAATTACCAATGACTAATGACCAATGAGCAAAGTTAAATACATTCCCGAAGGATCCACTCAGTGGCAGGAAAAGTTTATCAACTGCATGATGCTTCGCGGCAAGAAATCCATTTCAAGGAATATTTTTGGCAACGCTATGAAGATTATTCGGGATCAGGGGGTAAAAAATCCTGAAGAGGTTTTTGAAAAGGCAATTCGCAACGTAATGCCAAATATGGAAGTTCGTGCCAAGCGTGTTGGCGGTAGTGTGTACCAAATTCCTGTTGAGGTTAAGCCAAAACGTCAATTGGCCCTTGCCATGCGATGGATTATCGGCGCCTGTCGCTCAAAAAAGGGCAAGTCTATGTCCGAAAAACTTGCTGTTGAATTTTTGGAAGCCGGTAAGGAATCAGGTACTGCGTTCAAAAAGCGCGAAGATGTACACCGAATGGCGGCGGCTAATAAGGCTTTTGCACATTTGGCCCGCTATAGCAGAGGTTAGGTGCAGGCAAATAAATTTGCATTGAAAGAGTTATTGTGCTAAACTATTTTCGCAAAATAAAAATAAAAAATAACAAAATGAATATAAAACAACGAAAAATTTCTATTTATTTAAAAAAGCTGAGTGTGGCGCTTGCTGTACTCACTTCCTTTGGTGTGATTGCACCTTTGGCGATGGCACAGGAATCTGCCTCGACAGCTTCCGGTACCCAGATGGTAAGCACGGGTTACAACGATGTGAGCCGGACTCACCCAAATTACACAGCCATTACTTATTTTAGTCAGGCGGGAGTTATTGGTGGTTACGCTGATGGCACTTTTAAGCCGGATAACGCCATCAATCGGGCTGAAGTTCTCAAAATTATTCTTAAAGGTTCCGGTATCGAATCGAATGAAGCGTATGGAGCGTACTTTCCCGATGTTACCGAAAAGGACTGGTTTGCCCCCTTCGTGATTAAGGCCCGCGCGCTTGGGTTTGTGAAAGGCAATGATGCAGATGGAACATTCGCTCCGGGCAGGCAGGTTAATCTGGCGGAATTTCTGAAAATGCTCTTTGTCGCTAGCGGTGTTGATGTGTCCGCGCTTGAGGGCAAGCAGGTTGTCCCCAATATTCCTGCGGATGCCTGGTATGCCAATTATGTTAATTACGCGGCCGTTCTTGGTATTGTCCCAAAAGACGCGAATGGCAATGTGGATGCCGCCAGGCCGCTGAGTCGCGGGGAAATTGTGAATATGATGTATTTGCTTTCGATTATTCTGAACGGCAAAGACACCCAGTTTCTTTTAAGCCGGGCTGAGGCGGAAATGGCTCAGATTGAAGTTTACATTGCGGCTAACATGATCGCTTACGCAAAAATTGCGTCCGAACTGGCTTATGATATGACTCAGCAGGCCTACAAGAATATGCCGGATAACGCCGTTGTTTTGGGTGCCGCCAAGATTGCCAAGGCTTATGACTTGCTGGTTGATTCTTTTATTCTGGGTATTCAGGGGCAAAATGAGGCAGCGGCACAAAAAGCGAACGAAGTTATTGATAAGGCCACTGAAGCCTGGGAAGCGAATAACGCGACTCAGCCGATTGCCAAGCACATAAAAGATCAGGCCCGTAAAATCCTGGCGCAGGTGGGGGGAGTTGAGCAATAATATTTGAGAGCTTAGCAAATCTTTTCGATTACCAGGATGGAAGCTTCCATTCTAGTTGTCGTACAGTTTTTGCTTTAGCCCGTTAATAATAATCTTTGCCTTGACTCCGCCTGAAATGATAAATTCCTTAAGCGTTGCGTCTGCTGCTTCTTCGGTGCCAAAGGTATAAAAAGTGGATGGTGAGTTTTGATTGTTATAAGAAGTTTGAATCCAGTCAGCTGAACGGGCGGTATTTGAGATCCTGGCTTCATCAATAATTCCATCAAAATAGGATGCATTGGCCGGTTCGTCCGAACCAAATGTAAGAGGCGCGGAATTTGATGTAAGTGTACTTAACTGAACTGTATAATCGACAACAAGCTGAGGTGCACCCCCCGCATAGGACTCTGCAACTCGCGTACCGGTACCGTCAATAATGATTGAGACAGCATTTCCGCTTGACCACCCGACTCTATCAATAACCTCTTGAATGACAGAAGAAATATTTGGAGTACGTTGATCAACACCTGCTTCACCAACCGTGTTCCAGGCAGGAACACTATTCCAGGCCACTGAAGCGCTTGTTTTGGTTCTGCCTGTAATATTATGGGTTGAAGACGTGAAAGTTGATGAATTATCTGTGTCTTCTCCGTAGACCGTAAGATTTGTGGTTCCGGAACTTGTTTCATCTACTTTAAATTGTACATAGGCATTTGTAATAGTTGCCCCTGAAGGAATAGTGATGTTCTGGAACCTCATTCCGACTTCCTGATCGGTACCACCTTCCATAACCAGTTCTAAATCCGAACTGCTCAAGTCCATAGCTCCATTCGATACATACTCTTCAGCGTCGTCTGATTCCTGGGATACGCTGACTGTAACATTTCCGGATGCATTCAGGGAAGTATCAGAGTCCACCTGGGCTCCATCAATATACAGATATATGGCGTCATTACTGCTTTTGACTGCCGTGAACTGGTGCCAGGTATCGTCATCGTAAGTACCGGAGGATTCAATCTCTATATCCGGCCCCCAGTCGCTATCGTCATCAATGCCAAAAACAAATTCTCCGCTTCCTTTCAGCCAGGTTTTGAACCCCTGATCATCATAACGGGAAGTTACAAACTGAGTGCCGGTACTGTATTCAACATGAAGGGCCGGACCTGGATAGTCAGGATTATTGTAATCTACCGCTTCGCGTTTTCCGGTTCCGATATCCGTAAGAATAGAGATATTGGTAACTCCGGAATACGTATCAACAAGCTCCTGAATAACAGATGAAATATCCGGTGAATTATACGTATTGCCGGTAACCCATGTCCCGGGACTCCATGGCACACTGGCGCTTGTTTTAGTACGGCTTGAAATATTGTAGCTGGCAGTAGTATATGTCGCGGGGGTGGCGGAGTCTTCCGCGTAAATAGTGGTCGAAGTCGCGGTGCTGCTGCCGGATTTTGCGTAATAAGTAACATAGGCGTTTGTGATGGTCGCGTTGGCTGGAATGTTTACGTTCAGAAAACGCGTGCCTACGTGATAAGCTCCTACGTCCAAACGGTAATAACTTAGGTTTACAGATCCCGCAGGAGACTCATGGCCGTCATCTGAGCTTGCAGTTACACTGACATCTGTGCTTGTGGCGCCCCCACCAGGTGAGCCGGCTGTTTTAAACCATCCACTCGTAGTAAAACTTCCGGTGCCGAAATTAAAATCCGTGTCATAGCTTCGGCTGATATAATCATCGGTTCCGTCAAGATCCAAACTGCCGTCAATCTTTCCCGCTACCTGATCACCCGATGTCATTGTGCCGCTGGAAGTCATGTGATTACCGTTGCTCGTGCTGTCATCCATTTGCGGCGCTCCGCCTGATGGATCCTCTTTTAAATGCCAAACACCTTTGTAGTTGGAATTCCAAACACCTGTAACGTTTTCCTGTGAAGTACTGATACCACTGTTACCGTAATATATATAAATTATTGTGTCATCGTTGTAATCAAGGGTTGGAATCCTTACCCAGGCTACAAATTCACCGGTAGTAGCCACATACTTTTCGACTTCAAAGTCTAAGTTGGTTGTGCCATCAGAAGCGGTGAAAATAATGTCATAACCATTAGCATTTTGCACATGGCCACCATTTCCTGTTGTTCTTAAATCAGTATCTGTTTTGTTTATAAGAACAGGAAAATTGGTGTGGTCAGCGGAACCGCTTACTTTAGTATTATCTATGGTGACTGATTTGCGATACGAGTATCCGGATTCCCAGTCAGCGTGAGCTTCGTGAGCTCCTATATTGAATGAATATAAGCTAACTATTGTCAGAATTAGCAGCTTGCCTAAGAAACATTTGTATTTACCTGTTTTCTCGTTTATTAGACAGCTCATGATTCATTTCTTTTTGGCTTTATAAATCATAACTCATCAACACATCGCCTATTTCTGTCCAGGCGGCAGTATCTACTGCGCCCTTACACACAACCGCGAAATCATTATCCGGAGTCCATGTTTCTCCTCCGTCTGTTAAATTGGCGCTTGTGATTGCAATGGTTGCTTTACTTGTGGATGCCGCGGCAGATGTACTATGAGCCAGAGCTCCCGCTGTGTCATAAACCGAACAGGAAACGCCCGATGTTGTAGAAGTCGCGGAACTGGTTTTGTATGTGATAGTTATCGCATTTGTATCCCACGAGCTGAAATCAGACGGAAGTAATGTCTGGTAGGCAACGTCTATATCCTGGTCATCAGAAATACCTGTAATTTTGTTATATTGTTCCAGGTCAGTGTAATCGTAAGTTGTTTCTGAGTCACAATTGTTATTTGATCCGTCAGCCTGATGGAGCCCTCTCATGCCTTCAATTAACGATTTTTCGGTACTTAAGCCGATTAAATCGGCCCAACCACCATTGGCGTAAACAAATAACTTATCAGTATCTGAATCATAGTAAATACTTCCTTCACTGGTTGTGTTTGGCGCGGTAGAAAGCGGACTAATAAGCAGCGGTGCTCCGCCTCCTTCTGACATGCTTATTTGTAAGCCTGCCGTGTCATTGGTTGTGTTGTTGTTATCTACTAATAGTCCGATCATGTTTTCGGAATTATCAACTTCCACTTCAAGTTTTCCGCCGGCAGAATTTGTACCAATGCCAAGCTTCTTGCCGTCCGAATTGAAGTAACTGTCATCGACGCCTGAAAGTAATACTACTGATGAATTATCCCTGAAGAATCGCATCTCACCACCACTAGGTGTGGACTGAACCTCCATTGCGGCTTCTTCTGCTCCCGAGTCTGTTGATCTAACCATTAAGGATGCAATATAACCATCAGCTCTTACAGGCTGAATAAGAGCATTACCATTTGTAACCTGAAATTTTTCACTTGGTGTCGTTGTTCCAATGCCAACCCTATTATTATCTGACTCTATAACAAATGTATCTGTATCAACAATGAAATCATCGCCTGCTCCACCGCCAAGAGTGAAGTTAAATCCATCCGTGGTTGAAGAGAAATTCATATCACTGTTCGAATCTGTGATTCCGGTATCGCTCAAGGTTAAGCTCGCTCCGGCGATGAATGAGCCGTCAGTGTAAACATTACCTTCAACTCCCAATTGATCCTGAACGAACAGATCTCCGGCAGCCAGCGTAAAGCCTGAATTTGCCAGTGTTTCTGCTTGGTCAATACCAACAATCACACCTTCGTCGTCTTCATACACTCCATTGGTACCGTCTTCCCAAAGTCCGCTTCCGCCACTGGCAAGTGAATCCAGACTTGTCCAGCTACTCTCATCTTCATCACGGTATTCCATTTCACCGGTTGAGGCATTGATTTTAATACCAGGATCATTTGTATAAGTCAAAACCCCTTCCCAGTGGAAAGCGGTAGTGTTTCCAAAAGTGGAGGCGTAAATATAATCATCTGTGTCACCACTTGGGATAAATCGTATTCTGTCTGCCGGTTGCAAAATTAAATTACCGGAAGTTGTCGTTTGAACGGTTAAGTCGGCAGAAGTTTCGTTGATTGCTGCATCGCTATAAGTGGTTGTTCCGGCAGTAAAGCTTCCATCGGTGAATACATCACCTTCCACACCGGCAGTGCCGGCTACAAAAAGGTCATCTCCGCCTAAGCTAAAGCTGCCGTTATCGATAGTCTCTGAGCTTGAAGTGGAACCTCCTACTACCAGGTCTTCATCAAATCTTACGTCTGCGCCGTCCGCCCAAATGGAATAAGTATTCGCATCGGCAACATAAATTCCATAATCAAATGTTGTAGCATTAACTCGAAGACCTGTTCCAATACCGCCAGTTTCTGTTGTTTGAATAATCTTAATCGCATCTACTTCACTTGTAGCATTATCCGCAGCATTGCCATCAAGATCAATCAACATACCGCCTTTATGAATTCCGGCATCCAATGCAGTGATTACATCAGTTCTAAGCCTCAATCCATATTGATTATCAGATGTTCCCGTGTACAGATTGTGGTCAAAGTTTGTTTTAGCCATGTTGGCCTGATTGGTATTTCCTGTAAAGGTCGTGTAATCAGCAACTCCTCCAACACCAAATGTTAGATTATCTTCCGGATCAATAGTCAGGCCAGCTGTAGATGTGATCGTATCTGTTCCAGTGCCCAATGCCAGATTTCCAGAATCTGAATCAAGTGTTAAGTCACCGCTTCCGCCTGATGAAATACTCAAAGCGCCCGATCCTGTAATTGAGCCGTCTCCGTAAGTCGTTGTAGCGCCGACGATGAATGAACCATCTGAGTAAACATTCCCTTCCACACCAAGCTTATCTCCTACAAAGAGGTCGTTGTTTCCGGCAAGGACGAATCCGGCATTGGACAAAGTCTCAGCTACGTCGGGTCCGACTATTGTGGCCGCGTCATCTTCATATACACCATTTGTTCCGTCTTCCCATAATCCAGTACCCGAAATATCCGAAGTGAACGCTACTGTTCCTGATCCATCCTGAAATGTAATAGTCCTGTCCGCTGTTGGGTCGGTAACAGCAAAAGTTGTTTCAAAGTCATTGGCTGTGGCACCTTCTAACACGAATGGTGAAGCTCCTGCCCAGGTACCATTTGCGGTCAGCACGTCTGCGGCGGCATCGCCAAGAATTACTCCATCGTCAAATCGTGCGTCATCGGCATCTACCCAAAGCGCATAAGTGTCGGCCCCTTCTATGTATACACCGTAATCATTTGTACCAGCGGTTTGATCTGCTACATATAATCCATAAGCATCCGTAATGGTTCCGCCACCAACATTTTGCGCGTTCACAGCATAAAATGCAGTTGCCTCCTCGATTGTTCCTGTGGTTGTGTGGTAGACCAAACCGGTATTACCGGCACCTTGCCCTACAGTGCCTATTGGTGTTGCGCCCTGTGTGTAAAAAACACCTAGTAAACCGGATGCCTGACTCACTGTTCCTGTGGAATTTTGGCTAAATATACCTGCCATACCGGCGGGTGAGCTGCCTAAAGTTCCACTTGTGCTGGCAGAACCATCTAGAACCGTTACTGCCTGTCCGGCATAAACTGCATTGGATTGAGTGCCGGAAGTGATTAAATAGCCAAGGTCAGCTGCAACTCTAGCTGTACCTGAGCCAGCTGAGCCAGCTTCAACATCTAGAGTATGTTCAGGTGTATTTGTTCCTATACCTACCCTGTCTTCGCTCGCGTCTACGAAAAGTAAATTTTCTTCTGCATCACCTTCTACACGGAAGTCACTATCGGATCCGCTTTCATTGAAAACAATATCTCCTGAATCAGTTCTGATTGCATAATTATCCGTTGCTCCGCTTACTTCTCCAATATCCAATCCAACATTTAATGTTGAACCGAGATCCACGCCAGGAATAGCAATACCGTATTGGTTTGTTATGGTATGGCTGCCTCCTGAAGTATCATCGAACATAAGGCCAAGGCCGTAAGAATTGGTCGTCGTTCCTGCGTCACTATAACTCGATAATCCTAGTAAGCTGTAAGCATTGCTGACGGTTCCTGTGCCGTCATGCTCAAAAGATCCTTCTGTACCAGCCATATAGCTGATTGTGCCGTTCGCTACTGCTTCTACCTGGGCGTATCCGGCAGAACCGACCAAAATATTTCCTGTTCCCGTGCTGTTGAATTTGGCCCTTGAGCTGGTACCAAAGGCGCCATTGCTATCCACGGATGAGCCTGTATATTCAACTTCGTAATTACCAACAATTACTTCTCCGGATTGTGTGCCCGAGTTGATGGTTGTTCTAATGTTGGTTTCATTAATTGTGTTCGCACTACCTGTTAAAATGGATTCAATATTAAGGGCGGATCCTGTTGTTAAACTATTAGCTTCAATACTTACAGGATTACTAGAAGTCGCGCTGGAAGTAACGGTGAGCGCTGTTTCATTTACATTGTTATCTATAAAGAAAGCACCGTCGGTAAATATATCACCTTCCACACCTAATTCATCTTGAACAAACAGATCACCTGCCGCAAGTGTAAATCCTGCGTTAGCCAGTGTCTCCGCTTGGTCAATACCAATTATTACTGCCGCGTCATCCTCATATGTTCCGTTCGTGCCTGTTTCCCATAATCCGCCACCTCCAACATCTGATAAGAAAGCAACAGTTCCTGATCCATCCTGGAAGGTAATAGTTCTGTCCGCCGTCGGGTCGGTGACCGCGAAAGTGGTTTCATAGTCATCCGCAGTGGCACCTTCTAACACGAATGGTGAAGCGCCAGCCCATGTACCGGTTGAGGTAAGAATGTCAGCGGCGGTATCGCCAAGAGTTGTATTGCCATTTAGACTCGCCAACCCGGTAACCTGCAAACCGCCTGAGTTCATTGAACCTGCCAGACCCATATTACCGCTGCTATCAATATTGTTTGAAGAGCCAAAGAACTGAACCTGACCGGTCGGATTAAGAAGCAACGCAGTTGAAGCGTCAGTATTCGTAATTGTGTTTGTTCCGGCTCCCAGTGTTAATATGCCTGAATCAGAATCAAGTGTTAATGCTCCGCTTCCGCCTGAAGCAATGCCTAAGGCCGCTGAACCGGCAACTGAGCCGTCGCCGTATGTTGTTGTTCCGGCAATAAGGGAGCTATCGGTGTAAACATTACCCTCAATTCCGGCTGTGCCGGCAACGAACAAGTCATCGCCGCCCAAGCTAAAGCCTGCGTCAGTTATTGTCTCAGTTCTTGAAGTTGATCCGCCGATGATTGTGTTTGCGTCAAACACTACGTCATCAGCGTCAACTAAAATAGCGTAAGTGTCGGCACCTTTTACGTAGATGCCGTAATCATTGGTGCCGGCTGTTTGGTCATCAACATATAAACCGTAATTATTTGTAATGGCTCCGCCGCCAATATTAAACGAATCTGCGCCATAAAGTCCGCTGGCATTTGTTATTGTGCCTGTTGTTGTATGAACAACTGTACCTAATGTACCAATGGCATCTGTAACTGTACCTATTGGTGTTGCGTCCGCTGTGTAGAACACGCCGAGCACGCCTGAGCCCTGGGTAACTGTACCTGTCGAGCCATGATAATATGTTCCGTTCATACCGGCCATTGAATCGGTAGTTGTTCCAGTGCTGGAAGCTGACCCTGTGACTGCTACTACGCCATTTATGCCATAAGCTGAGCCTGTCTGCGTACCGGAAACAATACTATAAGCACCTTGTGTTCCAATTTGAGCCGTAGCGCTTCCGACAGCGCCATCTTCAACTGTTAACTTATAATCAGGTGTAGACGTTCCAATCCCGACATCTCCGTCATTGTCAACAACAAATGGACTTAAATCTGAAGATTCATCATTAATCCATAGCGCATGGCCAGAGCCAGTTGTTTCTATAAATACAGCACCTCCGGCTCCGCTGTTTGTCGCCACTAAAGCTTCATCTGTATCATCAGTACCTGTCAGGCGCACTGCGCCGCTATCAACATTGATTGTTCTGCCAGCTCCCGCACCGCCTTGGTCATATGCGGCATCCAGGGTATTGCCGGCTGCTGAAATATCCGAAGTAAACGCTACCGTTCCTGATCCATCCTGGAAGGTAATAGTTCTGTCCGCCGTCGGGTCGGTGACCGCGAAAGTAGTTTCATAGTCATCCGCAGTGGCACCTTCTAACACGAATGGTGAAGCGCCAGCCCATGTACCGATTGATGTAAGAACATCAGCGGCGGCATCGCCAAGAGTCACACTACTTTGAGCATCAAGTCCGCCAAGTACTCGTGTTACAGTGCCATCAATTCGCAAGCGCAAACCACCACCTGTTGCAAAACCTATATTGCTGGCTGATGGCCGGTAAATACCAGTCGTTGTGTCGTTGGTGAAAGAAAAGGATGGTGCGCTAGCCGCTCCGTCACTAGCTAAAACCTCACCTGAGATAAACGCATCACCGTCTGTATACACATTACCTTCAACTCCCAATTGATCCTGAACAAACAGATCGCCTGTCGCAAGAGTGAACCCTGCATTGGCTAGTGTTTCCGCCTGGTCAATTCCCACAATCACACCTTCGTCGTCTTCATAAACACCATTTGTGCCATCTTCCCAGAGTCCGCTTCCACCACTTCCAATTGCGGTAAACGCTCCTCCATCGTTACTAATTTCCCATTGGTTGGTCGTTGCGTTATAGCGTAAAGTACCGTCATTATCTGAACCCTGGTTAGCAATAATATCAACATTAGCTCCCGCACCGGTGTTACTCGCGTCTAGCACAAGTGTTTCATCACTGAAATCAAAATTTGTGCCGGTATCATTCCATTGTATGTATTCACTTAAAGTTGTGCCGAATTGAAGCGTTACATCACCTCCGTTATCTTCCGCATCTAAAATGAATGTGTTGGAAGGTGAATACATCGTGGTACCATCGGTACTTGAGCTTACGGAATCCGTGGGTACAAAATCAGTTTCATCTACGGCGGCATAGGCAAAAGGTATGTTTGCCATCACCAGTATTCCTACTAAAGCTAGATTGATGAATTGCTTATGTTTCATATTTCCGTATTTTTGTTTGGATTATTGAAGTTTCTTACCAGTGTATTCAATTCTTACACCGCTTAAGTGCGCATTACCTGTGAAAGTATCTGAGCCACTGGCGCCATCCCGGTTCACGGACAGTACCACCATTTCATCAGCTGCGATACCGGCGTTGGCAACGGTAAATGTTTGTGTCTGAACCTGGTCGGTTGTTCCGCCTGCGGCTTCTGTTGTACTGACATCTGTGAAGTCTCCCGCGGTTACCGTGTCACCATCCGGAATGCTTGCGTAATCCACATCCCAGGCCACATTACCTGTGTCTGTGTTAGAAGGTGACCAGAAAAGTGTTGCCAGAATGTCTGTTCCGCTTACCCAGTCGTCCGGTACAAGGAATGACCATAGTAGCCGACTGTCGCCATCTGCATCAAGTTCTTGTACTGGCAGTAAGCCGCCAATCTTTGAACCTGTGGTTACCGCAGTCGTTACTGCTCCGTTAATATCAAGTGATTGGTATTTGGTAGCGGTTGCATCTGTATATATGGCACCTTCCACACCGAGGGTTCCCGCCACAAACAGATCATCGCCACCCAATGTGAAGGCTCCGCTTAGAGTCTCTGTTCTTGATGTACTGCCGCCTATAATCGCGTTTCCGTCAAACACAACATCTCCGGCGTCCACAAGCATAGCGTAGTTATTTGTCGCCGCCGCGGGGGCGTCCTGAACATAAATGGTTGCCGCGTTTGTCAGCGTTCCGCTCTGAGTGAATGTGGTTGGAGCAGCAATCCAAAGCGACGCGTATTCATCCACAGTTGAGCCAAATGAATTAGTAACTGTATTAGGCGCGATCTTGAATGTGCCCGCGTTATTCGTGGAACTGTTCATTGTGTATGAAGGTCCTACGTAGGCGAAGGCATCAGATCGGGCATTTGTACCAATACCAAGTCTGCCGGCATTTGCGGCATTTCCAAGATCCGCGTCAACATGAAGCATGTAGTTCTGCAGATCACCTTCAACACGGAAATCAATATTTGCCTGCTGTTCATTGAAGACTGTTTCTGAACCGCCGGTAGCGGCAAGAACGTTCGTATTTGTTCCGCTGGTAATAGTGCCTGCTGAAACAACATTACCGCTTGAACCGGTTACATCAAAGTTTGTAAAATTAATATCAGCAGTCGTACCGACTATATCTGTCGCGCCAAGATTAAGACCAGTGTCAGTTGCAGCACCTCCATCGATTAAAATGAAGTTGCTAACACTTGGCGCACCAAGGGCGCCACTTCCGTCTTTTACAAGTCTTATATAGTTCTCCACATCAGTGTCCCAGCTTCCTGCAGTTGGACCATTTGTTATTACCAAGCCTTCAGGGTGAACAGTACTTGACTCTGAAACACTACCGATCTTAATTTTTAAAGCATCGTAGTCTGAACTGGTGTTAGCTCCATTGATTCCATCGATATTCAGCATTGTAAATGCTCCGGCTCCAGTGCTTGCTTCGGCAATATCAATATCCAATCCGATTGCATTGCTTGTTGATCCTGGTGTCATATCAACTAGTCCTGTGTCGGTAACTGTGAATCTAGGTGTGCCTGCATCCTGAACAACAAAGTCCTGAGTGCTGGTAAGATTGAATACCAGGTCTCCGGACGCGTCCACGGTAATGGACTGACCACCGTCGTAAGCGGTATCCAAAGACGTAACTGATCCGCCTCCATCAAGCGCTTCCCATGTATTGGTGGCTGTACAGGCCTTAATCGTTCCGTCAAAAGAGTTTACGTAAATGTCTCCTACAGCACATGTAGCTGGGTCACCGGTATCACTCTTCGGATCAATATTAAGGAATCCGTAGTCGCCTTGGTCCTTAATAGCTGCAAGTGTGTTTGTGCCGTCCGTGAAGGTAAGCGTACCGGTGTTGCCGATGGCTACTGTCGCGGCTGTGTCGGCGAGCTGTATATCTGTTACCGCGTCCTGGATTCTGAGACCAATGGTTTTTGTGGTATCCGCGGGGTTCATAACTGTTTCAAAACCGATTATGTTGTACGCGCTATTAGCCTGAGTTGTAATCATGTCAACATGCGCGCCGGTGACATCGCCGGTAAGACTGCTGGATTTTTCGTGTTCGATGTTGAGTATTCCCGGGTCTGTGTCATCAATATCGTTATAAGATTTTAAGCGAATCAGATTTTTAGAACCAACATTGCCGCCGTCAATTTCCAGGCCGGAAACATCTGTGGTGGGTTTATGGTAAAGGCTGCCATAAGCGTTTAATCGGTAAATGTCGGTGCCGCCGTTGGCTTCAATAAGGAATAATTCATCGCTCTGTCCTGACGCGCCAACGACGCGCAATCCTTTTTCCGCGGAATTATCGCCTATTACTGCCAGTTTGGCATCCTGATCCACGGCCGCGCCAATTACAACGGCATCTCCCGCGGTAGTGTTGTAAACAACCGCGCCGCCGTCAGTCCATCCGCTGGCACCACCGATATCTGATAAGAACGCCACTGTTCCCGTTTCATTCTTGAAGGTTATGGTGTTGTCAGCTGTCGGATCAGTAACCGTGAAAGTGGTTTCGAAGTCATTCGCGGTAGCGCCTTCAAATACTAAAGGCGAAGCGCCGGCCCAGGTGCCGTTTGCTGTCAAAATGTCAGCAGCGGCGTCACCCAGGGTGACGGCGCCATTAAGCGCTGAAGCTCCGGCAGTCGTTAGAACACCGTCAAACTGTGCTTCACCTCCCTGTACCCACAAAGCCATTGGGTTCGTGATTGTTGCGTTTGTTCCCGCTATCGGCGCGCCGGAAATGGCAAGAGTGGCGGCGTCTGTTATTGTGCTTGCGCCTACAAATCCATAAGTCGGTGCCTGGATAAGCACTTCTCTTTGGGTAGCAAGCGCGCCAGTGGCGAATTGTTTTGTGGCCGCGAAATTAAGGTTCGCGCCAATGTCTTCGGTTGAAGCCGCGAGAGTCGTATGTGCTCCGCCTGTTAGCGTGAAAGCTGTCGGAGAGCCGCTGGTTGCGGCTGCTTGCGTAATAGTCGCGGAAGTTGGGGCGAGGGTGAACATATTCGCGCCGTTACCCGCGAAACCGAGGGTATTTGTGGTGCTACGATACATTCCGGTATCAGGGTCATTAGTGAAGGAATGACCTGGCACACCTGCCGTACCGTCGGTAGTTGCAAGAAAACCAGTCACAATTCCCGATGTGCCTACACGCAGAGTCTGAACACCGCCTGCAGAAAATCCAATAGAATCCGATCCTACGCGGTACATACCGGTGTTGGAATCACCTGCAAAGGTAAGGATTGGCGCGCCCACGGTGCCATCAGTGAGGGCGGTGACGCCGGTTCCGGAAATGGTTACAAGGTCAGTTCCTGCGGAATTTTCAAACACTGCCAGATTACTGGTTTGTGTTGCATTACCTTGCACCAGGAATTGGATTTCGTCGGTGTCGCCATCAACAGAAAGCTTGCCAAGTGATGCGCCGCCGATTCCGATATTATCGGTGGAAGTAGTCAGGTTAACGTCTGTGCCGCCATCGGTCCAGCCGCTGGTAGAAGGAACAGCGGCAAGATCGGACCATGCTGTGCCACCGTCGGTATTAACATAAGTTGCTCCGGCCTGATCCATGAAGAGAGAACCTGCCTGAGCGGCAAGAGCTCCATTCGGAGAACCTGTACCGGTGTAAATACTGACAGTGTCAATGTTGGTTACGTCGTTTAAGGTAATAAATGCTGTATCTTCAGCTTTATCCACGTTAAACGTGTTGTCCGTGAAAATTGAACCTTCCACACCCAGCTGATCGGCAATAAACATATCGCTAGCCGCCAGAGTAAATCCGGTATTGCTCAGGGTTTCGGCAACGTCACTGCCGACAATAACTGCTTCGTCATCTTCATAAACTCCGTTAGTGCCATCTTCCCAAAGTCCCGTTCCGGAAAGTGAATCAAGAGTAACCCATGAAGCGGAGTCTTCGTCACGATACACAAGCTGACCCGCATCGTTTATCGAAAGTCCCGGATCGTTAGTATATGAGAGTATTCCTTCATAGTACATTGCTGAAACGGTTTCAGCGCCTCCGGCTTCCGCCGCGCCGGTTGATAATCTGATGTAATTGTTTGGATCGTTATCCGGTTGCAGGAAGATATCGTCATTTGTATCGCGAATATAAGTATCGTTAAGCTCCAGACTGGATCCGGCAATAAATGATCCATCAGTATAAACGTTGCCTTCAATACCCATTAAGCCCGCGACGTATACGTCATCACTGCTCATGCTGAATCCCGGATTGGCCATTGTTTCAGAAGTTCCGCCAACCAATAAACCTTCGCCACCCGAGAATCTGGCCGTTTCCGCTAATGATGTGCCGGCATTCCTGGTTCGGAATGTGATAGCGCTTGTTTCTGAACTGCTTGTTGTGTTTGTCAGAATGCCGCTTATTCGCGCGGTGTTTTCGGTCTGGCCCGCGCTGTCCTCATTTCTGAACAGCAAGCCTGAACCAATACCGTTACCTACCACGCCGGAAGTTGTGTGATCGATTACAGCAACGTTTGTTACGGTGTTGTTGTTTGCGTCATCAATGGCAACGTTGAATTTTGAGCCTGCCAACGGACTTGCCGTACCCAATCCAACCTGGTCGGTTGCGGTAACAAGTCTTACAACTGTGCCGTCATCAGTCCATCCGCCACTGCTGGTTGCGTTGGCCCACGTAGAACCATTGTCTGTATTTACGTACAGGGAGCCGGACTGATCCAAAAAGAGAGAACCTGCCTGAGCTGAAAGTCCGCTAGGTGTTCCGGTACCGGTATAAATACTGACAGTATCTGTGTTTGTTGTATCACTGAGTGTTATAAATGCCGTGTCTTCAGCTTTGTCTACGTAAAAAGTGCTGTCTGTAAAGATTGAACCTTCAACTCCAAGTTCGTCAACGACAAACATATCGTCGGTTGTCAGTGTAAATCCTGTATTGTTCAGTGTTTCGGCTATGTCATCGCCTACAATAACAGCTTTGTCGTTTTCATAAATACCATTGGTACCGTCTTCCCACATTCCGGTTCCGGAAAGCGAATCAATGGTAACCCAGCTTGCTGAGTTTTCATCGCGGTAAACCAATTTACCTGAGTCGTCCACGGAAATACCGGGATCATTGGTATATCCAAGAATTCCTTTGTAGTACATTGCCGGTACGACTTCGGTGTTAACTTCGGTTCCGGTTGAAAGTCTTATGTAGTCATCATTATCATTATCCGGTTCCAGCAGTATGTCGCCGTTTGTGTCACGGATATACGAATCGTTGAGCATTAACCCATTTCCCGCGATAAATGAACTGTCTGTGTAAACATTTCCTTCAACACCTGCCATGCCGATCACAAAAAAGTCATCACCGGTCAGGCTGAATCCCGGGTTATCAATGGTTTCATCGCCGGAAGTTCCGACCACAACGTCATCATCATCTTCATAGGTGGCAAAGGCGCCGGATTCCCAGAGACTTGCACCTGTTGGGATATCTGATATGAAGGCCACTGTTCCGGTTCCGTCTTTAAATGTGATTGTTCTGTCAGCAGTTGGGTCTGTAATCAGGAAAGTAGTTTCTGCGGCATTAGCAGTGGCACCTTCGAAAACAAGTGGTGAACCGCCCAGAAATACCGCTCCGGTAAAGTTGTAGTCACCGGTACCGGTATCGCCCGTGTCAAGCAGGTATCCTGCTGATGTATCGCCGGTGAAAGCCAGTGTTCCTGAACCGTCTTGTATGGTAATTGTTCTGTCTGCCGTTGGGTCGGTAACGGTTACAGTCGTTTCAAAACCGTTATCGGTAGCTCCTTCAAAAATAATATTGCCACCAAGGAATAGGTTGGCCCAGTTAAAGGTATCAGAACCCAGATTATCCGTATTCGTCGTGTCTGAAAGCAAGGTAGTGTTAATAGCTACCGCTACCAGATTGGAAAGTGCCGTATTGGCACCGCTGCCGGCAATTAAATCGGTCCATGCGGTGGCTCCGTCGGTGTTAACATAAGTCGAACCGGTCTGATCCATAAACAGCGAACCTGCCTGAGCGGCAAGAGCTCCGTTCGGAGAACCTGTACCTGTGTAAATACTTACGTTATCAACATTAGTTGTGTCATTCAAAGTAACAAAGGCTGTATCTTCCGCCTTGTCCACGTTAATGGCGCTGTCCGTGTAGATTGAACCTTCCACACCAAACTTATCCCCTACAAACAGGTCATTATTTCCCGCAAGTGTGAATCCTGCATTAGATAAGGTTTCAGCGGCATCAGGGCCGACTATCGTAGCCGCGTCATCTTCATATGTTCCGTTGGCACCTACTTCCCAAAGGCTTGCACCTGCTGGGATGTCTGAAGTATAAGCAACCGTACCACTGGCATTCTGGAAAGTAATCGTATTGTCAGCGGTCGGATCGGTGAATGTGAAAGTGGATTCAAAGCCGTCCGCAGTGGCGCCTTCGAAAATAAACGGTGAACCGCCGGCCCATGTGCCGCTTGCGGTCAGAATATCCGCGGCGGCATCGCCAAGAGTAACCGCGCCATCCAGTGTTGTCGCGCCGGTAACATTTAGAGCACCGCCAACCTGAACTGCGTCATTAAATTCGAATCTTGCATCAACGCTGTCCCAAAGAAGGCTTTTGGCATTTGCAGTGTCAAAATATATTGGCCAATTGCTGTCCATTCTTAATGGCATGCCAATCAAATCAACGCCTGAAGTGGTAAATTGCGCGTTTGATCCGATTATAAGTGAACCGTCTGTGTAAATATTACCCTCTACACCAAGTGAATCTCCGACAAATAAGTCATTGTTACCGGCAAGAGTAAAGCTCGCGTTGGATAATGTTTCTGCCACATCCGGGCCGACTATTGTAGCCGCGTCATCCTCATAAGTTCCGTTAGCACCTACTTCCCAAAGGCTTGCACCTGCAGGGATGTCTGATGTGTAAGCAACCGTACCGCTGGCATTCTGGAAGGTAATGGTACGGTCAGCCGTTGGGTCAGTGAACGCGAAAGTGGATTCGTAATCGTTAGCCGTGGCACCTTCAAATATAAATGGTGAACCGCCGGCCCATGTGCCGCTTGCGGTCAGAACATCATCTGCCGCACTTCCAAGCTTTACTGCATCATCAAATCTTACACTTCCTTCGTCAACCAGAAGAGAATGACCTGTTCCCGCATTATTGATTACAAGTACGTTCGGGTTGTTAGTCGTGTCATCCATGTCGAGCAATAAACCGATATCATTGTCGGTATTGTTGACCTGGATTTCCATTCTGGCAAGCGGATCGGTTACGCCGATACCGATATTACCAAAACGGTCAATCCTCATTCTTTCTGTATTGGAACTGCCCGGATCCTCTCTTGTCATGAAGTACAGTTCGCCGTCTCCTTCATTATCAAGCCGTTCGGCTCCAATGGCGGCAGCAATGTATGTATTGTCTCCGGAAAGATTGAAGTCAATCTGCGCGCCGGTGTTATTGGTTGTGGCGGTGTTGGTAAGTTGCAAAGCTGTTACATGACTGCCTGCGCTGGTTTGCATTGTTTGTAAAATTGCGTTTGGCGCAGTAGTTCCGATACCAACACGATTGTTATCAGATTCGACAACGAGAGTATTTGTGTCAACAATCAAGTCATCACCGGCCGCGCCTCCGAGGTTGATGTTATATGCCGTGCCGGTTGCCTGAGTAAGAGAATTTTGAGCGTAAGTGGTGTTTGAACCTGCAATAAGTGCACTATCTGTATAAATATTGCCTTCTACACCCGCCATTCCTGCGACAAACAGATCATCGCCACCAAGTACAAATCCTGCATTGGCAATCGTCTCATCTCCGGATGTTCCTACAATGACATCATCGTCATCTTCGTAAGTTCCGAATGCGCTGCTTTCCCAAAGGCTTGCACCTGCCGGAATATCCGAAGTGTACGCAACCGTACCGCTGGCGTCCTGGAAG
>Ga0180007_10000316_pt1 | contig 86281 bp, 72 predicted proteins | sample MM_PC_MetaG_FD_121122 | JGI IMG/M metagenome (GOLD analysis project Ga0180007, IMG submission 121122) | Groundwater microbial communities from the Aspo Hard Rock Laboratory (HRL) deep subsurface site, Sweden - MM_PC_MetaG | ecosystem: Environmental > Aquatic > Deep subsurface > Groundwater...
CATTTTAACACAAAAAAACAACTGGAAAAATTTTTATTAGCAACCGATTTGACCAATTATAAAATTTTGGTAAAAGGATCGCGGGGGATGAAGATGGAACAATTTGTTGAATTAATTAAAACGAAGGCAGCCTAAATGTTCTATTACTTGTTTGATTATATCAATAATGTATTTAACCCGCCGGGATTCGATATTTTCCGGTTTTTATCATTTCGTTCAATATTATCGGCTGTTACGGGACTGCTATTATCGTTTTATTTAGGTCCCAAAATAATAAAGTATTTAAAAAAGCAGCAGATCGGTGAAAAAATTAAAGCTGAAGGTCCACAGTCCCATCAAATTAAGGCCGGTACTCCTACGATGGGAGGGATTATACTGATGCTTTGTGTTACAATATCAGTTCTCCTGTGGAGCGATATTAAAAGCATATACATTATAATTGTGCTCGCCGGCACACTTGTTTTGAGTATTGTGGGATTTATAGACGACTATCTTAAAGTTGTAAAAAAATATTCCAAAGGGTTAATAGCTCGTTATAAACTTTTAGGTCAAGTGGCGGTTGGATTAGGAGTTGGTCTGGCAGTTTATTTGATGCCTGAGTTCGCCCGATTTAACACAGAAACAACACTCCCGTTTTTTAAGAATCTAAATTTCGATTTCTCAATAATGTATATACCGGCGGTTATTTTTATAATTACAGCCACATCAAACGCGGTTAACCTTACCGACGGTTTGGATGGACTTGCTATGGGAACAATGATTATAGTACTGCTGGCATTGGCTGTAATGAGCTATGTTTCAGGTAATATAATTTATGCCGACTATTTGAATATTATTTATCTGCCTGGTTCCGGCGAACTTACAGTGTTTATTGCAGCATTAATAGGTGCCGGTTTAGGATTTTTATGGTATAATTTTTATCCCGCTCAGGTTTTTATGGGGGATACTGGTTCACTAGCATTAGGCGGAGCCCTTGGGATAATGGCAATATTAATTAAGAAAGAATTGTTGATCCCTATTCTTGGTGGAATATATTTTCTTGAAACCGCTTCGGTTATAATTCAAAGAGTTTATTTCAAATACACTAAAGCAAAATATGGTGAGGGTAAAAGAGTTTTTCGTATGGCGCCAATTCACCATCATTTTGAGCTGCTCGGCTGGCACGAACCCAAAATAGTAATACGGTTTTACATAATAACAATAATTTTAGCACTAATGAGTCTGGCTTCATTCAAAATAAGATAATGAATATAACAGGGAAGAAAATATCGATTATAGGAGCTGTAAGGAGCGGATTGGGCGCTGCAAAACTTGCAAAGAAACTGGGTGCCAAACCGTTTGTTAGCGATTCTTCCGACAAAGAAAAATTATCGGATGCTGTAATGGTTCTCGAATCAGAAAATATCGAGTATGAAATTGGACTACACAGCGAAAAAGTTTACGAATGTGATTTTATAATTACTAGTCCGGGTGTGCCAAGTAATTCGGTTGTATTAACTAATGCCTTAAACAAAGGTATTGAAATTATTAGCGAGCTTGAGTTCGCTTCGTGGTTTTGTAATGGAAAAATTTTAGCTATTACCGGTACAAATGGTAAAACTACTACAACATCTTTGTGCGCGTATACTTTGAACAAAGCTGGATATAAATGTTATGAAGCCGGCAATATTGGACTGGCGTTTTCGGAAATAGTTCTAAACATTAAAGAAGATGAATACGTCGCTCTGGAAACCTCCAGTTTTCAGTTGGATTATGTGGATAGTTTCAGTCCTTTTATTTCTGTAATTCTAAATATTACTCCGGATCATCTGGATAGATATGAGAAAAGTGTTGCAAAATATGCCGCTTCAAAACTAAATATTGCCAAAAATCAAAATATTTATCAGTACTACGTTTGCAACTTTAATGATTCGGAAATACCTGCCCTTTCAAACGAAGCGGTTAATAAATTTCATTTTTCTTTGACTGAGAATCTTGCAAATGGAGCCTTTATTAAAAATGGCAGATTTATGTTTTCCAATAATTACATAGTTGAGGATGTTTGTTCTTTGGAAACATTATCAATAAAAGGCTCACATAATCAGCAAAACGCCTTGGCCGTTTTGGCAATTGCTAAAATTGTAGGATGTTCTAACGAATCCATAGCTGATGCGTTCACAAAATTTCCCGGAGTAGAGCACAGGCTGGAGTTTGTTCGTGAGCTTAACGGCATCGAATATATAAATGACAGTAAGGCGACTAATGTCGATTCAGTATGGTACGCGCTTCAAAGTTTTGATAAACCGATTTATTTAATACTTGGCGGTAAGGATAAAGGTAACGATTACAATAGAATAAAGGAACTTGTAATAAAACACGTGTTAAAAATTTTCGCTATCGGATCATCGGCTGATAAAATAAATGACTTTTTTAATGCCGTTGTTCCCGTTGAAATAAAAAAAGATTTACGCGATTGTGTATTAAGCGCTCATAAAGAAGCTCAGCCTAACACAATTCTTTTATTGTCTCCTGCCTGTGCTAGTTTCGATATGTTTGAAAATTACGAACATCGCGGTAAGGTATTTAAAGAAGAAATAATGAAGATGAAATGATGAAAGTATTATCGAGAATATTATTGGTTTTAGTTTTATTGCTTATAATACTTGGCACTGTAATGGTATTAAGCGCAAGCGGTACTTACAGTGAACTACGTTTTAATAATCTATACTTTCTTTTTAAATCGCACTTGTGGAAAGTTATCGGTGCAATTGCTTCACTGATTATTGTATCCATAATACCTTACGAATATTACAAGAAGTACAGTAAACAATTATTACTTGGTACATTATTCATACTGATTGCTACCTTTATGTTTGCTCCCAAATTTAAAGGCGCAGCTCGTTGGATCGATTTGGGAATCTTACAATTTCAGCCTTCGGAATTGGCAAAACTGATATTGATTATGCACCTTGCCGAATTAATTGAACGAAAGGGTGAACTGTTAAAAGATTTTCAACATGGTTTTCGTTACGCAATATTTTGGATATTCCTTGTCGGTGGATTGGTTCTGATTCAACCGAATTTGAGTACAAGTATGATAATAGTACTTACTTCTTTTACTTTACTTTATATAGGCGGCAGCAAATTAAAACATATTTTATATACCGCCGGTAGCGTTTCAGCTTTGGGTATAATGGCAATGTTTTTATTTAATCACTCGCGAGAAAGAATTTTAGGATTCTGGAAAAGTCTGCATGGAGCGGGTGAACCAAATACTCAAGTTTTACAAGCCAAAATTGGACTTGGCAGCGGGGGAATTTTAGGGGTTGGATTGGGACATAGCCGGCAAAGCGATCTGTTTTTACCTGAGTCCTTCGGCGATTTTATATTTTCAGTACTTGGCGAAGAGCTTGGTTTTATTGGATCCATTGGCGTTTTGCTGCTGTTTTTATCGGTATTCGTTGTTGGTGTTTTGATCGCTAAAAACGCGAAAGATGAATTTGGCAAAATACTTGGATTTGGAATTTCCTTCAATATTGTAGTTAGCGCTTTTATAAATGCTGGTGTTGTTATGGGTGTTCTGCCAACTACAGGAATAACTCTTCCGTTTATAAGTTTCGGCGGCACCTCTATAATTATTTTTAGTATATCAATTGGAATTTTGATGAACATAGCCCGGACAACAGAAACGGCTAATAATTTAAAATTGGAAAAAGTTGAAGAAAAATCATCCAAAATATAGAATAATATTCGCAGGCGGAGGAACTGGCGGACATCTGTTTCCAGCAATATCTGTAGCCGAAAAAATCAGAGAACTGATGCCGGATGCGGGGATATTGTTTGTCGGAACCAAAGACAAAATAGAAGCCCGAGTAGTGCCTCAGAATGGTTTCGATTTTAAGACAATCTGGATTAGTGGATTACAAAGGAAAATAACATTTAAAAATTTGATGTTTCCTCTTAAGATGATAACGGCTGCTATTCAATCTCTTGTTATCTGTATAAGATTTAAACCCCAGGTAGCAATTGGAACAGGAGCTTATGTTGCGGGACCGGTTATATGGGCTTCGTCTGTAATGGGCGCTAAAATAATGCTGCTAGAACAAAATAGTTATCCAGGTATAACTAACAGACTGTTAGAAAAAAGTGCGGATGAAATTCATATAAGTTTTAAAGATTCGGAAAAGTATTTTAGAAATAAATCCAAATTAAAACTTACAGGAAATCCTATTAGAGTTAATGAAAAAGTAATCTCTAAATCCGAGGTGCTTAGAACATTAGGATTAGATCTGTCAAAAAAAACATTGCTGATTTTAGGCGGCAGCCTCGGCGCTGGCTCTATAAACAATGTAATAGCAGATAATTTAAACGAATTGATGCGTGATAAAAATTTGCAAATAATCTGGCAGACAGGTAAAAACTATTACGAAGAACTTAAAAAACTGAACGCCGATAATATAAAAATTATGCCCTTTATTGATGATATGAATACTGTTTATTCATGTGCGGATTTAATAATTGCCCGCGCAGGAGCTACAACTATAGCCGAGATTGCTGCACTTGCTTTGCCGGTTGTATTTGTTCCTTCTCCAAACGTTGCCGAAAATCATCAGTACAAAAACGCGAAATCAATTCAGGATGATGATGGCTGTGTTATTATAAAAGATTCAGAAATAAATGATCAGCTGATTTTTACGATTAAAGAACTTTTAATTAATGATGAAAAACGAGCGCAGTTGGCTGCCAATATTAAAAAATTTTCAAAGCCCAATGCGGCTCAAATTATCGCCGAGCGTGCTATAAAATTAGCAGAGGCGAATTAAAAAAGGATTATTAATAATGTTTCAACAAGTTATAAAAAAAATTCATTTTGTAGGTATCGGCGGAATTGGTATGAGCGGAATTGCCGAAATTTTGCTTAACCAGGGATTCGAGATTTCAGGTTCTGATCTTATGGAAAGCGAAGTTACAGATCATCTAAAAAGTCTGGGCATAACTATATACAAAGGACATTCACCCGAAAATCTTAAAGACGCCGATGTATTGGTTTATTCTTCTGCTGTAAATTTGGCTAATCCGGAAGTTAAGGAAGCCAGTGAAAGAAAAATTCCTGTTATAAAACGTTCCGAAATGCTTGCGGAATGTATGCGAATGAAATATGGAATAGGTATAGCCGGCACACACGGAAAAACTACAACTACTTCAATGGTTGGTTTGGTTTTGACAGAAGGCGGAATTGACCCAACAATTATTGTGGGTGGCAAACTTAGCGGTCTTGGCGGAACAAACGCACGGCTCGGCAAGGGAGAATATATTGTAGTTGAAGCTGATGAGTTCGACAGAACATTTTTACGGCTGACACCAAGTATTGCTGCTATAACCACCCTTGAGACCGAACATTTGGATACCTATAAAGACTTGAATGATATTAAAACAGCTTTTGTAGAGTTTGCGAATAAAGTTCCTTTTTTTGGCTTTGTTACATTATGTCTTGATGAACCGGCATTGCAAGACATTATTCCGCTTATAAATAAAAAAATTATTACTTATGGATTAACTCAACAAGCAGATGTACGCGCAGTAGATTTAAAACATCATGAATATGAGAGCACTTTTAAGGTAGTTTATAAAGAAGAGGAATTGGGTCAGATTACACTGCAAATTCCAGGTGCGCATAACATAAAAAATAGTCTCGTAGCAGTGATTATCGGAAAAGAACTTGGTCTTAATTTCGAAACAATTAAAAACGCGCTCGAAAAGTTTTCAGGGGTTTACAGAAGATTCGAAACAAAATATTCGAACGGCATTCTTGTTATTGACGATTACGCACATCATCCTACTGAAATTAATGCCTCACTATCTGGTGTAAGAAGCGGCTGGAAAAGAAGATTAGTTGCTGTATTTCAGCCGCATCTGTTTTCGAGAACAAAAGATTTTTATGCTGAATTCGGACGTTCCTTTTTAAACTCCGACGTATTTATTTGCACTGACGTTTATCCCGCTCGCGAACTTCCTATTGAAGGCGTTACTGGCGAAATTATTGCGAATGCAGCTAAAAGTTACGGACATAAAAATGTTATTTATGAACCAGATAAAACAAAAATACCAGCTTTATTGAAAGAAATTTGTGAGACAGATGATATTATCATCACGATGGGTGCCGGAGATATTTGGAAATATGGCGAAAAATTTGTTGAACTAATAAAGAGCAATAAATAATTAATGCAACGCAACGTTAAAATAACGTCGGTATTGATGCTTCTGATTCTTTCAGCGGTTGTAGTTTACCTAACAATCGCCGTTGAGGACAAACCGAATAAACAGGTTTCGCTTGTTGAACTAAAGGGCAACATTCATTTGCCTAAAGATCAGTATTTCAAGTTTGCCGGGTTAAATGACATTCAAAAGCAGAATGACGTTAATATTGCAATTATACGCGACAGACTTTCTAAGCATCCTTACATACAGAAAGTTGATGTGGCAATAAAAGAAAACCGTTTAATGATAGATATTTCTGAAAAAAGATTTGAAGCGATTTTATTCTCAAAAGATAAACAATTTTTCGTCACCGATAATTCGGTATTAGTGCCGGTGCTGCCTTATACTCAGCAAATAAATTACCCTATAATTAGTAATCCTAAAATTGAAAATGATATACTGCCAATGACGTCTGTCCTTAAACAGAAAGATATAGTAACAGCCTTAAAAATTCTTTCTGCGGCTAAACTTGTCAATCCAGATTTATCTGACGCGTTGAGCGAAATTAATTTGCGAAACGGTAAAGATATTCTCGTACAGTTTTCAAGTATGGATTATCCTGTAATTATAGGCAGGGGAAGCGAAATAAGAAAAATATTAACATTCAACACTCTCTGGGATTACTTGAGCAGCAATAAAAGCAGCGCAATAATTAATTACGTTGATCTACGATACGCCGAGCATGTTTTTCTTGGATTTATTGATGAAGAATCACCGGAGAAGGATAGTACGATATGAAGAAAAATTTAGTTGCCGGATTAGATCTTGGCACCACAAAAGTTTGTGCCGTTATTGCCGAACAATCTGAATCCGGAATTGATATACTCGGATTTGGTGTTTCGCCTTCTGAAGGTCTAAATAGAGGTTTGGTTGCAAATATTGCAAAAACAGCCGACGCTATTAAAGAAGCGCTTAGCGTAGCATCAAATAGAGCCGGTTTGGAAATTAAGGAATTAAACGTGGGTGTTGCAGGCGAGCATATTACAAGTCTTAGACACAGGAATTATGTTACAATCAGTAATCCCGACAGGGAAATAACGCAAGCTGATTTAGACAGATTAAAAGCAGATGTAAAAACTATAAGAATACCATCTGACAGACAAATATTACACATAATTCCGGAAGAATTTTTTGTTGATTATCAAGGTGGAATAGAAAACCCAATTGGCATGTGTGGGTCACGTTTAGAGGCGGTTAATCATGTGGTTCTGGCTTCGATCCCCGCTATTCAGAATATTAAAAAATCTGTTGAACGAGCGGGTTATATAGTAAAAGATTATATACTTCAGCCTATCGCATCTAGTGTTTCTGTACTTGATGAGAATGAACAGGATTTGGGTAGTGTATTGATCGATATAGGCGGCGGAACTACGGATGTAGCAATTTATCACGACAAAACAATTAAACATACTAAGGTTATTGGAGTGGCCGGAAATCAAGTTACTAATGATATTCGCGAATCTTTAGGAATTGTTGCTGCAGAAGCTGAAACATTGAAAAAAGAGCATGGTTATGCAATGGAAGAAGCTATTATTAAAGACGAAGACATTTTTATAAAGGGGCCCGGTGCGCGAGGAACAATAAAAATACCCGTAACGCTTTTAACACAAATAATAAGCGTTAGAATGCGGGAGTTGTTCACAATTATTGACAACGAACTCAGACAGACAGGATTAAAAGGGAAAATTAAAGCGGGAATCGTATTAACAGGCGGCGGTTCATTATTACGCGGTTGTACCGAATTAGCTGAGGAGGTTTTCGGATTACCGGCAAGAATAGGTGTACCCATTCAACTTGGCGCCGGTTTATCAAATGAAATTGAAAGTCCAGAATATGCAACTGTGGCCGGACTAATTAAAGGTGTCCCCGGAAGCACTTCAAGCGCAAATTGGATTGATGTTGAAGTGAAAAAAGAGAAAAGTAAAATTAAAGTTGGTTCGTTCTTTAAAAAAATCCAGGAATTTTTTGACGAATTATAATTAATCAATTTGTTTCCCGATTATGATTTTACAGAGGGAAGTTTAATAAAAAAGAAAATTCGAAATTTGAATATAAACTAGATGTTTTTGAATATGAATTTGAATATGAAAAAGAAATACTATAAAAACCACAACAAGGAGGTATTATGCCATTTGTGACAATCGATAAAGATGGTTCCTTATCCGCAAAATTACGGGTAGTTGGAATTGGCGGCGGCGGATGCAATGCTATTGAAAGCATGATGACCAAAGGGCTTGAAGGCGTAGAGTACATAGCTGTTAACACCGATGCACAAGTTCTTGAAAAAAGCAGCGCACAACATAAGGTTCAAATTGGAAGAAATTTAACAAAAGGTCTAGGTGCGGGCGCCGACCCTAACGTTGGTAGAAAAGCACTTGAAGAAGACAGAGAAAAAATTACTAAAATTTTAGAAGGCAGCGATATGGTTTTTGTTACCGCGGGAATGGGAGGCGGAACAGGAACAGGCGGCGCGCCAATAATTGCCTCTATCGCTCAAAGCGTAGGAGCTCTCGTTATTGGAATTGTTACCAAACCTTTTCGATGGGAAGGGAAAAGGCGAATGAGCAATGCAGAAGATGGAATTAGAGAATTACGTCAATATGTCGATAGTCTGATTGTTATTCCGAACGAAAGAATTCTAAATATTATGGATGATAGTTCAGAGGCTTTTGCGGCTTTCGATAAACCTAATGAAGTATTGCACGAAGCCACACGAGGTATTGCAGAAATTATTACAGTCCCAGGTAAAATTAATGTCGATTTCGCCGACGTACGTTCAGTAATGAATCAAAGCGGCGAAGCTTTAATGGGATGCGGTATTGCTTCCGGAGAACACCGAGCTGTTGAAGCTGCCCAGAAAGCGATATCTTCACCCCTTCTGGAAGGCGTTAATATTAAGGGTGCAAAAAATATACTTCTTAACGTTACGGCATCCTCCACTCTTACAATGCGGGAAATTACAGAAGGCAATCAAATTATATATGATGCGGCAGGTGAGGAAGCAAATGTTATTTTTGGCCTCGTACAAAAAGAGGACATGAACGAATATGTCTCCTATACTGTAATTGCCACTGGTTTCAGTTCAAACGAATCACTTAAGTCCAGGCAGTCAGGCAAAGCTGAGGAAGAAAAACCAAGAAAAGTTGCGGCGTTTAATCCTGGTTTCAAAGCGACACATTTCGAATTCGACGAAAACGCAGATCTCGATATTCCTACTATTAAACGTATGGGCGGTGCTGGTCATTCATTTATGAAAAATGATGAACCCTCTCAGGTACGTTTGGATTTTTTCAATAATGACAACAGGCGATTTGAACCCAAAAAACCTGTCACCAGTGATATCGAGGACGATAGTTCGACATTTCTGAGAATGATGATGGATTAAAATTTATTCCAGACATCCCTTTCCGAAAAGGCTGTGTAAATTTAATCCTTGTTGTGGTAAATGAGAGTCAAAAATTTATGCAGCCTTATTTTATTTATTATTCCTCAGCTTTTGTTTCATTTTACTCAAAAATTTCATAATCTTTGCATTCCAATTTAAACTAATAAGTGTATATGAATAAATTCATAGCTCTAATCGCAATTTTAGTAATTACCTCAACACTGCCGGCACAAGATGCCAGTCAGGTGGGATGGGTTTCAAAATTTGGTATGGCTGGCGGGTTTACCCCAATGTATATGATGCCGAACCTGGATCCGGTAAAAGATTTTGCTTCCGCAGCAGGCATAAAAGATTTTTCATCTTCAGGACTTATAACATATGGCGGATCCGGTTACGCTTATATAATGATTATAGACAATGTTCGTCTTGGGGGAATAGGATTTAGCGGCTCGCGCGTTGTTTCCTCAGGTGTTGACGAAATGAAATACGCCATCGGCGGCGGCGGCCTAACAATTGAATATACAATACCTTCAATCCGGAGGATTGCAATCTCGCCGGGATTAATTTTAGGAGTAGGATCATTCGACATATACGCATCACGAAATAACGGTGATTTTACTTGGGCTGGCTTAGCCAGCGATATAAATCAGGGAGTTAATACAACTGATAATTTTACTAGGAAAATAACAAACAGTTATTATATAATATCACCAACTTTAAATATAGATATTCCGTTCAATAGATTTTTAGCTTTTAGGATTGGCGCAGGGTACCAGTTAACTATTGCCGATGAATGGTCGGTTGATAATGATCAAAAAATATCCGGCATGCCCTCCGATTTGAACGGCAATTCGTTCTTTATTCAAACAGGTTTGTTTATAGGATTCTTCGCATTTTAGGAGGTTCATGAAAAAAATACTTGTCACCGGTGGTGCCGGATTTATTGGAAGTAATTTTATCAATTACATTCTTAAATCCAGGGACGACGTTTTTATTGTAAATCTCGATAAGCTTACATATGCTGGCAACCTTGAAAATCTAAAGGAGTCAGAAGCAAATTCAAATTACATTTTTATTAAAGGTGATATTTGTAATAGCGAATTAGTTGATTATATATTTAGCAAATTCGGTATTAAACATGTAATAAATTTTGCCGCTGAATCCCATGTTGATAGAAGTATTTTGGGTTCTGAAATATTCTTTCAATCCAATGTAATTGGAACTAATATTTTACTCGAAGCCGCACGTCGTTACCAGGTTGAACGTTTTCTACAAATTTCAACCGATGAGGTTTACGGTAGCTTAGGTCCAGAGGGATTGTTCACTGAAACAACCCCGCTTTCTCCGAATAGCCCATATTCGGCAAGTAAAGCTTCCGCCGATATGATGGCTCTCGCGTTTCACCATACATACGGTTTGCCCGTAGTTGTTACCAGGTGCTCAAATAATTATGGCCCGCTGCAATTCCCGGAGAAACTTATACCCCTTATGATTCTGAATACGCTCAGTAATAAAAAGCTGCCTGTTTATGGAGACGGATTAAATGTTCGTGATTGGATTTACGTTATTGATCATAACCGAGCCGCCGAATTAGTTTGGGAGAAGGGAAATCCCGGGCATGTTTATAACATAGGCGCTGAACAGGAAATGAAGAATATTGATATTGTTAAACTTATTCTCTCGCATCTTGGTAAAACGGATGATATGATTGAATATGTTAAAGACAGACCTGGACACGACCGTCGATACGCGATTGACTCCACTAAAATTAAAACCGAACTTGGCTGGAAACCCGAATTTAAATTTGAGGAAGCCATAAAAAATACTATCGATTGGTATCTTTCAAACAATCAATGGTGGGAAAGAATTATAAATGGCGCGTATAAAGATTATTATATTAGCATGTATCAAAACTTTTATAAACATAAATAAAATGAATATGAAAAAAATTATAATATTGCTGTTTCTTTTAAACGGTCTGTTTTCTCAATATTACTCTCAAACCGTCACGGAAAAGCAAGAAAGACAAACAAATACCAATATTTTGAAAACCTACTCAACAAGTGATACTAAATCGCTTCAAAAGTATTATCAGAATTTATTTTCCACTAAAAAAGACGAAAAAGAAAAAGGACTGATGCCTTCATTCGATATCGAGAAAGATAAGTTACTTGAAAAATTACGCGAACTTATTCCAATGGAAGGTCCCGTTGATCCAAATACTTATTACGTTGGACCTGGTGATTTATTTAATCTAAGTATTTGGAGTGACATTCCAGTAACATTTTCTTTAATAGTATCACCTGAAGGGACTTTAATTATACCAACAGTGGGGGTTGTAGATCTCACCGGAAAAAAATTGGCTGAGGCTAAATTACTTGTCGAAAAGAAAACAAATGATATTTATAAAAACAGCAACGTAACTCTCACTTTATTGATCCCAAGAGTATTTTCGGTTTCGGTAGGCGGCGTTGTTAGCAATCCGGGCAATTATTACGCTTCCGCTGTACAGCGAGCCGATCAGGCGATTTACCTCGCTAACCTGGAAACTAAAGTCTCCATGGGGGATTTGTCAAAAGTAAATAAAGAAGAAAATCAACTTATTAACCGCTCCGATTTGGTTCAATATTTTGGCAATGATGAACTGAAAAAGGAAAAATTGGAAATGTCTCTCCGTAACATTAAAATTTTAAGAAAAAACGGGGATACTCTTGATGTTGATTTAGTTAGATACTATGCTACCGGCAATGTGGACTATAATCCGTTTCTTCTTGATGGAGATCAAATATTTGTCCCTAATTTGGACTTAGAGGCTAATTTTATAACTATTAGCGGAGCAGTTCGTTTGGAAGGAACATATGAATATTCAAAATATGATTCCATTAGTTCCGTATTTAATATTGCGCAGGGCCCAACAGCGTTAGCTGATCTTGAGAATGTAAATCTTTACAGAACAAATTTTACAGACGGCAGAATAGAGAAACATATAATAAATCTTGCAGGAATATTAAATCATAGTCTTCCCGATTTTAAATTGAAAGCAGGCGATAAAATTATATTTAGAAAAAAATATCCTCGCGAAGCTTCACTGGATGTTACTATAAAAGGTGAAGTAATTTCACCTGGTTTATATCCGATTCTTAAAGATAAAACCACTATTAAAGATTTAATTCAGGAAGCTGGTGGTTTTACTTCCGACGCATCTTTAGCAGAAGCAAAAATTATCCGTTTCACCGATCCGCTCGATAAGGCTTTAAACAACCCGGATTATAAACGTCTCGAAGAAATACGAATGAGTGATTTAAACGCAAGAACTAGAGAGTATTATAATTTTGAGTCAGCGATTAAAAGAGATTATGCTGCGGTAAATTTTATTGAATTGTTCGAAAAAAATAATGAAGCTTATGATATCCCTCTTCAAAACGGCGATATTATTTTAATTCCCCCTAAACAAAAAACAATTTATGTTTATGGACAGGTGCTTTATCCGGGATATTACCAATATATAGAAGATAAAGATTATGAATATTACCTGAATCTTGCGGGCGGAACTTCTGATATGGCTGACGATTCTGAAATTAAGATTGTTAAAGTAGGCAGTCATAACTGGTTAGATCCTGAGGATACTAAAATGGAATCAGGAGACGCTATTTGGGTCCCGAGGGATATCGATCCAAGAGATAAAAGTGTTGAGTTTTATTATAGTTGGTTTCAAAATGCAGTAACGCTAGTCGCAGGTGTCGCTACTGTTATTCTTACAATTTATATAGCCCGTAAATAAAATGGATATTTAATAAATGACAGATAATAATCAAAACAATGTTCCTGAAAATATCGAGAATGAAAAAGTTGGTAATAGTCTTATAGAATTTATCACCGTAATTATTAAGCACCGATATTTTTTAATAACTTTTATTTTAGGGATTACGGCAGTTTTTACACTTTACGCTTTAATTGCGCCTAAATGGTACAAATCCGCTTCAACAGTATTACCGGCAGAACAAACAGACTTTTTAGGTGGATTAAGCGGTCTCTCTTCTCTTGTAAAAGGATTTTCCGCTTCCAAAGGTCTCGCAAGTTTGACTGGCAATACTGAAACTGACAGATATGTTGCAATATTGCAAAGTGCTACAGTATTAGATAGAGTTATACAAAAATTTGATCTGCGAAATGTTTACGATATGGAAGATAGTTATTACGAAAAAGTAGTTAAAGAACTACTGGATAACGCAGATTTTGAGATTATGGATGAAGGTCAATTAACTATTACCGTTCTCGATAAAGATCCTCAGAGAGCGGCTGACATAGCAAATTATTTTGTTGAACAGCTGAATGAATTAAACTCTCAATTGCATGTACAGAACGCTAAAGCAAACAGGGAATTTATAGAACAAAGATACTTTAAAAATTTAGACGACATCGCAGGTCTTGAAGATTCGATGAAAAACTTTCAGGAAAAGTACGGCGTAATAGCAGTTCCCGAACAACTGCAAACTACAGTTACAGCGATGGCATCAATTTACGGTCAGCTCGCGGAAAAAGAAATTGAAGCTAATGTTATCGAAAGTACTTACGGTGCTAATCATCCGATGGCCGGATACGCGCGGACAGAATTGAAAGAACTGAAGAAAAAAATTGGGCAGTTAAATGATGGAACCAATGTTAAAGAAGGGGAAATTAACCTGCTTATACCATTCAAACAAGCTCCTAAACTTGCCCAGGCATATCTTAGAATTTATAGGGACCTGGAAATTCAATATAAAATTTTAGAGTTCACAACACCTCTATATGAGCAGGCAAAAGTTGAAGAGGTAAGAAATACTCCTTCTGTACTTGTGCTTGATAAAGCAGGACCTGCTGAGAGAAAAGCGAAACCTAAGGGCAGTATCTTCGCCGTCGTATCATTTGTTGTTTCGAGCTTTTTGGGATTATTATTTATTTTCACAATAGAATTTTATGAAAAACTGAAAAGAAATTTCCCTGAAAAAACAAATTTTGTAATTCAGAATATTGCATCAGATTTGAAGAAAATAATTCCGTCCAAGAAGAAGTAAGTATCTAATGAATGAAATTAATGTACTGAAGAAAAATTCATTTTATTATACTATTTCTTCCGTTGCCAGATTATTTACCAATTCGATTATTTTTATCCTCATAGCCAGATCTTATGGTGTAAACGGATTTGGAAGTTTTGCGACGGCTCATACCTTGTCCTCATTATTTCTTCTACTTGCTGATTTTGGATTCGATATTTTAATTACTACAGAAATTGCCAGGAATAGAACATCCGTTGATTCTATAATTCAGAAATATTTTCCTGTTAAAGTGTTTTTTACTGCCTTCGCCTGGGTTTTATTATTATTTACAATTTATATTATACCTTCTACTCAGGAAGCCAAATCTCTGATCTTTATATTCAGCATTAACATGGTATTTACAACTATGCTTAATATGATTTATGCTGTCTATAAAGGTATTGAAGAATTTCAGCATGAAGCAAAAATATCTCTTACTATGAATCTTTTGCTCTTAGTTGGGATTGTGTTTTTATCAAAATACTCGGTTAATTTATATTGGATTGCCGTTCTTATGGTGGCCATTCGGCTACTTGGTTTTCTACTAGGAGTTATTGTTATTTCCAAACACGTTGCTAAAAAACCGTTCCATTTTTCTTTTAAACAGTCTTTTCAAGAGTTCAAAGTAGTTCTTATTTTCGGGTTGCATCTAATTTTTGGAACAATGTTTTTTCAGATTGATTCTGTTTTAATTTTTTCATTGAAAGGGGAAAACGAAGCGGGTTTATATCAGGCGGTATTTAAAGTAATGGTTATCGTTATTATGCTGTCTGAAATATTTATTGGAGTTATGCTTCCAACTATAACAAGATTATTTAACATAGGAGATGAAAACTGGGTCAAGTATGGTAAATTTTTATTTAAACTTTTATATGTAATTTCTTTACCCGCGTCTCTCTTTTTTTATCAGTACCCTGAATTTATAATTAATGTAGTTTACAATAAACAGGAATATCTAAGTTCTGCTGGTATAATGAAAATTGCGGGAATAATTATTTTCATTCGTTTTTTTTCCGAACCTTTCGCAATGATGCTCACTGTGGCAAATAAACAAATTACAAGAACAAAAATTGTAATCTCGGCCTCAATCTTTAATATCCTTCTAAATATTTTATTTATTCCTATGTTTGGCATAATTGCAAGTATAATAATTTCAGCGATTACTAATTTATTTGTTGGGGCGTTATATATTTATTTTACGAAGGATACTTTTAAGATTTGGATTAATGATAGAAAATTGTTTATACCAATCTTTTTTATTGCAGTTATTAAGTTTTTAATGGATTCCCTTAAATTAGAAGCGAATTTCATGATTGTTTTCATAATACTATTTTTATATTCAATAGTTGTTGGATTTTTTAACTTTTCCAAAACCGAACGCGGGTTAATATTTAATCTTAAGAAAGCGATAACGTAATGATTGAGCCCAAAGTCTCTATATTGATATTAAATTACAACAGAGCATATGATACAATTGAATGCATAGATTCTCTGACAAAGATCACCTACAGTAATTATAACATTTTAATTGTAGATAATGCTTCTACCGATAGTTCATATGATATTTTGACAAAACAATATCCCGAATTGGAAATTATTAATTCCGGTGGAAATCTTGGTTACACCGGGGGAATAAATTTTGGATTAAAAATATTATTACAAAGAGATTGTGATTTTATTCTAATAATTAATAACGATACTTTGGTTGATAAACAATTTCTCTCTTTTATGATTGAAGAAATGTTAAAAATGCAGGATGCGGTTGCAGCAGGAGCTTCAATATTATGCGAACATAATCGTGATGAAATTTGGTATGCAGGTGGAGAAATTATTAACTGGAGAGGATTGGCGGTACATTCAAATAAAGGCAAAAGCTTTTCGGAAATCAAACAAAAGCTAAAAACTTGTGAGGTCAGTTTTATTACGGGATGTTTAATTTTAATCAGAAAAAAGCAACTTCCTGAAATTGGAATTGAAGATGAAAGATTCTTTATGTATCTCGATGATATTGAGTTATCCATTAGAATTGGGAAAAATGGATTTAAACTTCTTTATGTTCCTGATGCAAAAATTTATCATAAAGTTGTTGGTGAAAAAGAAAGTGCATTTAAACTTTATTATTCTGTTAGGAACAGACTTTTACTCATTAAAGAATCATTCAATTTCCCCTATTCTATAATTGCATATGGCTATTTTGTTCTTGTAATATTTTTAAAGATTATTTACTGGAGATTCTTTAATTATAAATTTTACAAGGCTGCTATAAGAGGATTGAAAGATTACTCGTTAAAAAACTTTGGTATAGGCAACGGACATAACTTTTATAATTAAATTATTATAATATGACGATAATCAGTTTATTTGCTTTCGCGGTTTTTTTCTTTACTCTGTTTTTAAGCTTTAGAAAAGGGTCCGATTTTTTTTCACCCGCTAGGGTATTTGTACTCTTATGGAGTTTGTCGATTGCACTGGTTGAATTCAAATTCAGTCGTTTACAATTCGAATGGGATACGTTTGGTTGGTTTATGCTCCTTATCGGATTATTATCCTTTATTCTTGGCAATTATATTTCTTATGTAATTAACTTATCAAAACCTTTTTATCAAATTGATGTTGTCCGGCAAAAAATTCGAACTTATAATATAAATGAGCCACTTTTATTTAAAATAATAATTATCTCATTTATTGTTTTCATTTTCAGTTTTATGATAGAATTTTTTATTGAAGGATATGTTCCTATATTTACTGCTCAGCCGGATAAGGCTAGAAAAATGTTTGGCATATTTGGTTTACATTTGTTGGTTAATGGCGTTAATGTAATTCTTTTTTTAATTGCTGAATATTTTATTTTAATTAAGTCCAACCTTAAAAGGAAAATGTTGCTTTCTCTCATTTTTCTGATTTCTACAAGCAGTTTCTTTTTGTTATTGCAGAGATATAATTTTTTCATGCTGGGAATTATGGTCTTTGCCTTTTTATATTATTCTGGAAAACGAATTAGATTAAGGACGTTTTTATACGGAATTCTTATTATGGCGTCTCTTGTTGTAATTATAAGATCGGTTAGAATTGCACAATTTGCAGAATACTATTTTTATGTTACCTCAGAAATGAAATTTCCAATCAAGTATGCTTTTCTCTCAGAACCATATATGTACATAACAATGAATCTTGAAAATTTTGTTAAAAATTATGATAAACTGGATTTTCACACATTTGGATTTTTCACGACAGATTTTTTAATGGCACTCAGTGGCTTAAAACATTTGCTAACCGAATATTTGAATGTGGAAAAATTTCCTCATTATATAGGTGGATATAATACTTTCCCTTTTTATTGGGCATATTATTACGATTTTGGTTTAATTGGTTTAACATTTATTCCAATGATTTTAGGATTTCTTATTTCCGAAGTTCATTACCGTCTACATCGTATACCCAATTTGTCTAATTTAGCGCTTTACACAGTTGGTTTTGCGGTAATATTAATTTCATATTCTTCAGACCCTTTAACAAGACTTGATATGGTATTTAATTTTGCACTTATAGTGCTTGTGCAAAAATATTTAGTTATTAACCAATAAAAATTATAAAACTATGGTATTTCAATCGGTATATATTGTTATTCTAAATTACAATGGGTATGAGGATACTAAAAATTGCATTTACTCCATACAAAACTGCAAATATGAAAACTTTCAAATTGTTATTGTAGATAATGCTTCTTCAGATAATAGCATTGAACTATTACAAAATAATTTCTCAAATCACCATATAATTAAATCCGAAAAAAACGGTGGTTATTCATATGGTATGAATTTAGGTATAAGATATGCACTCGATCAAAATGCTGAATTTATTCTCATATTAAATAATGATACAATAGTTGATACTAACTGCTTGGACGCACTTGTACAATGCGCAAATTCTGATAAAAACATAGGTGTTGTATCTCCAAAAGTTGGCTACATCGGTCAGGAAGATAAGCTTTATTGTGGCGGCGGTGATTTTTCAGTATTGAAAGGAGGAGGTGTAGCCCTTTATCAGGGCAAATCATTCGAAAAATACGCCACTAATAATAGAGAAATAAATTTTGCCGAAGGTTGCTGTTTACTTGTTAGTAGGAAAGTGTTTGAAAAAGTGGGATTGTTAGAGGAAAAATTTTTCATGTATTTTGAAGATCTTGAATTTGCCTTCCGCGTAAACAAATTATTCAAAATTGTTTTTTGCAGTAATGCAATAATTTATCATAGGAGCGGAGCTGGTAGAAGGTGGATTGATTATTCTGCACTTTATTATTTTTACTACACAAGGAACCGATTCTGGGTTTTTTCCGAACATAATATTTTCATAAAAATATATATATTGTTGTTTAGTACTTTAAACACAATTCATAAATACTTGGTGCTAAAAATATATTCATTTAACGCAACACAAAATAAAAAATATGATCTGAAGAAAGCTATAAAATCATTGAAGGAAGGTTTTTTCGAAGGAATAAATTTATTGTTTGTCAAATAAATTGATATCTACACTCAAAAATGAATTTTTATTTTACAAAAGTTTTTAAATTATCCTGATATATTATAAATACTTCAGAATTATTATGATAATTGAGGAAGTAACTCACTTAAAACATTGAAGCCTAACAGAACTACTCAGTAATTGAAAATTAGTTTTCAAAAATCAATTTTAAGATTAGTTGAATTTTCCCTAAATTGTACCATTAAATACCTTATAAACTGCGAAGACTTATGACCGACATATCTATTGTAATTATCACCTGGCGCATGCGAGATCTTCTGGACACTATGCTCAAGTCGCTTATAAAACACTCACAAAATTTTACTTACGAATTAATCATAATTGATAATAATTCACAAGACGGAACTGTCGAACTAATAGAATCTAAATACCCTGATTCCATTTTAATTAAAAATGAAGCAAATAAAGGGGTTGCTCCGGCCAGGAATCAAGGATTAAAAATTGCTAAAGGGAGGTACATATTAATTTTAGACGCCGATATGGAACTTGTGGAAAACTCTCTTAAGAAAATGTTGACCTTTATGGATTCAAATCCGGATGTGGGATTATGTGGATGTAAATTATTAGATACTGATAGAATAATGCAATACAGTTGTAAAAATTTTCCAAGTGTTTTTTCATTATTAGCCAGAAGATTAGAATTTATAAGCTTTGTGAAAAATTCAAATATTTTAAAGCATCATATTATGGCGGATTTTGATCATAAAGGAATTAAAGAAGTTGATTACGTTATTGGTGCTTGCCAGTTTTATCAAAAATCACTCATCGATAAAATCGGTTACTATGATGAAAATATTTTTTATGGTCCTGAAGATTTAGATTATTGCTTACGTACATGGAGGGCCGGGTATAAGGTAGCTTACTATCCGGAGACTCACATTATTCATCATGAACAAAGAATAACAAAGAAAAAGTTATTCTCAGCGATTTCCGGAAAACATTTCAAGGGGATCTATTATATTTTCAAAAAATATAAGTTTAAGCTCACACGATAAATTCATTCAGTTTGAATAAAAATAAAACCCTATGACTTATACCCACACAATAGTCGGTGCCGGAATTGTTGGATTGGCAACCGGAATTAAGTTAATCGGTAAAAATCCCGAAGCCAGGATTTTAATAATCGAGAAAGAGAGTGGGATAGCGAAACACCAGACGGGTAATAACAGCGGTGTAATTCATTCCGGCATATATTATAAACCAGGCAGTCTTAAAGCGAAAAATTGTCGCGCAGGTTACAAGATGCTTCTTGAATTTTGCGATGAAAACAAAGTGAAATATGAATTATGTGGGAAAGTGATTGTGGCAGTAAATGATACTGAACTGCCTCAGTTAGGTAAAATTTATGATCGTGGTGTGGAAAACGGTCTCGAAAATTTAAAGAAATTATCAGCGCCTGAATTAAAAAATTATGAGCCGAATGTTAACGGAGTGGGTGGAATTTTTGTCCCACAAACGGGTATTATAAATTATTCGGAAGTATGCGATAAAATGCATCAACTTTTACTTGATAAAGGTGTAGTTTTCAGATTCGGGGAAAAAGTTGTTGATATTAAAAATATAAAACCAATAGAGATTAAAACGAATAAACAATCCTATTATTCCGAGTATCTTATTACCTGCGCTGGTTTGTATTCAGATAAACTCGCCGGTATGACCGAAGAGGATTTACGTTTCAGGATTATTCCATTCCGGGGTGAGTATTATAAGTTGAAACCAGACAGAAAAAGTCTAGTTAACAATTTAATTTATCCTGTACCGAACCCCGACTTTCCATTTTTAGGTGTTCATTTTACGCGTATGATAAATGGTCAAGTGGAATGCGGACCTAACGCGGTTTTCGCTTTCAAAAAGGAAGGTTATAAAAAGTTCGATTTTAGTATTTCAGAAACTTTTGATTCTTTATTTTGGCCGGGTTTCCGTAAAGTAGCCCTAAAGTATTGGAGAACAGGGCTTGGCGAGTTCTACAGGTCATTCAGTAAAAAAGCTTTTGTTAAAGCGTTGCAAAAATTATTACCGGTAATTGATGAAAATGATTTAATTCCCGCCGCCGCCGGTGTAAGAGCGCAGGCTTGTGATAAGGATGGGGGATTGTTGGATGATTTTTATATTTTAGAGAATAAAAATATTTTACATGTTTGTAATGCACCATCACCGGCGGCCACATCCTCACTTGCCATCGGCGATTATATTGCTAATAAAGTACTGATCTCCAATTAATAGAAATTCGAAATTTGGACAAACGATTAGAAAAAATATTTGTATTAACTGTAGATTTTATATCAATTAATTTAGCTACGGTACTATTCTTCTACTTCAGAGTGGAAACCGGTCTTTTTAGCATTCTAACTGAACCGGCTTTTTTTCTTTTATCTCCGGCAATTTATTTTTACTGGGTAATAATTTTTATGTTCGTTGGAATGTACCGCACCTGGTTTGCCTCCTCACGATTCGATGAGCTCTCAACACTTTTTAAGGCTACTTTCGTTGGGATATTTATACTTTTTTTCTTTATCCTCTATGATGATTTGACCTCAGGATATAACAGCTCGTCCAACAGATTTTTAATATTTATTTACTGGGGCTTCTTTTTTATTAGCACCGGTTTTGGACGTATGCTTATACGAAGTATACAACGCAGATTACTTATTAAAGGTATTGGACGGCGCAATGCCGTAATTGTAGGGTATAACGCTAAAGCAAATAATATGCATAATATTATTAACTCATACCGAGGATTAGGTCTTGATGTTGTTGCTTATCTAGCTGTTCATGAAAAAAACGTGGGACTGGAATTTTTGGGAGTTAAAGTTGTTGATACTTACAAAAATATACGTAACGTTATCAAAGAGAAAAGCATTCAGGAAATTATTCTAGCGCTTGAAAAAGATGAAGGTGATGTTCTTTTAAATGTAGTTGGCGATGTGGATATGGAAAATGTGTCGATTAAAATAATTCCAGACCTTTACGAAATTATAAGCGGACAGGCGCGCACATCTCAACTTTACGGTTTTCCACTTATAGATATAATGCCGCAGCTTATGCTCGAATGGGAAAAAAAACTCAAGCGGCTTATGGATATTGTTTTTTCATTTATCTTTTTAGTTGTAACCTCACCTGTAATTATTGGAGTTTCAATAGCAATAAAAATAGACAGTAAGGGACCCGCTTTTTATAAACAGGAGAGATCCGGTTTAAACGGTAAACCATTTAAAATTCTTAAATTCCGTTCAATGGTTCAGGATGCGGAAAAAGCTTCCGGTCCGGTTTGGTCACAAAAGGGCGATCCACGGGTTACCAAAGTAGGTAGGTTTATAAGAAAGGTAAGATTGGATGAAGTTCCGCAGATGATAAATGTTTTATTAGGCGATATGAGTTTAGTTGGACCCCGACCCGAAAGACCATATTTTGTGGAAAAATTATCCAAGGAAATTCCATTATATAAACGAAGATTAAAAGTCAGACCGGGAGTTACAGGCTGGGCTCAGGTGAAACATAAATATGATGAAACTGTAGAAGATGTTAAAACAAAATTAAGGTACGATCTTTTCTATATTGAAAACATGACACTTAGAAATGATCTTAAAATTTTATTTCGTACAATATTCGTAGTCCTTTTTGGGAAAGGGCATTACGAATAAATATTTGTTAAATTCATGTGGTTATTTTAATGGGCGATCTAAATTTTCGGATTTCTTAGCCCTCAGTAGACATGCAGCTGATTTTGATAATTAACTCAAATTTCTTATCCGGGCTGCCGGATATAAAGACGGATTAAATTATTATGAAGAAAACACTTGTAATTATTCCTACTTATAACGAGATCGAGAATATTAAAAAGATCTTACACCAGATAATAGAAATTATGCCTGAAACAAATATATTGGTGGTCGATGACAACTCTCCTGACGGAACCGGTAAATTTGTTAAAGAAATGAGTGGAAAAGATTCGCGCATTAAGTTAATTGAACGTTCAGGTAAACTTGGTTTAGGAACCGCATATGTAGCTGGTTTCAAATATATGCTCGATAATGGTTACGATATTGTTTTTCAAATGGATGCCGATTTTTCTCATGACCCTAAAGAACTTCTGACTATGCTTAAAGAAATTGAGAATAACGATGTAGTTATTGGAAGCAGGTATGTAACCGGCGTAAATGTAATAAATTGGCCAATGCGGCGGCTTTTACTCAGTTATTTCGCTAATTATTACAGTAAAATTATTACGGGACTGCCTATCTGTGACGCTACAGGCGGATTCAAATGTTTTAGGAGAAAAGTTCTTGAATCTATCGATCTGAATTTAATAAAATCTAACGGCTATTCTTTTCAGATAGAAATGAATTTTAAAGCATGGAAAAAAGGTTTCAGAATAAAAGAAATTCCAATTATCTTTTACGATAGAATGGAAGGGAAATCGAAAATGTCTAAAAAAATTGTTCGCGAAGCAGTATTTATGGTTTGGATATTACGATTCCGCAGCATTTTTGGCACAATAAAATAAATTATTGTGATGATTGATCTCTCAATTATAATCGTTAATTACAATGTTAAAGAGTTTCTGAAGAATCTGCTTAATTCCTTACAAAAAGCTGTTAAGAATCTGAATACCGAAATTATTATTGTAGATAACGCCTCTACCGACGGAAGTGTTGAAGAAATTTCTCGCGTTTTTAAAGATGTTCAGATAATTGCTAACATTAAAAATCTTGGTTTCGGCAAAGCGAATAATATTGCACTTGAAAAAGCGAAAGGCAAATATATTCTGCTTATTAACCCCGATACGATAGTTCGCGAAGACACATTTTCAAAAATGATAGAATTCTTTGAAACTAACAATCAAGCCGGTATGCTTGGCTGCAAAGTGCTTAATCCTGATGGTTCGCTTCAATTGCCTTGCAGAAGAAGTTTCCCTACGCCTTGGGTCTCTTTTACTAAGGTTGCTGGACTCAGTTCCTTGTTTCCCAATAGTCGGTTATTTGCAAAATACAACCTAACATACCTTGATGAAAACGAAGTTAATGAAGTTGACGCGATTTCGGGCGCTTTTATGATGCTGCGCAGGGAAGTGTATGAAAAAATCGGCGGATTCGATCCCCAATTTTTTATGTATGGCGAAGACCTGGACTTGTGTTACAGAACTCAGCAGTCAGGCTACAAAGTTTATTATGTTCCTCATACCGAAATAATTCATTATAAAGGGGAAAGCACAAGAAGAAGTAATCTTGATGAAACACGGGTATTTTACAACGCCATGAGTTTGTTTGTAAAAAAACATTTTTCAGCTTCATTTTTTGTTGAGTGGATTTTACAAATAGCTATAATATTGCGCCGTACAGTTGCGTTTGTAAATGTTTACAAATTACCCATAATTTCTGCGGTTATAGATTTTACTTTTTTTGTGGTTGCATTGTTGCTGGCAGAATCGTTTTACCACCCTGGAACTTGGCAGGGTTTCCCCGATATTGTTAAACCATATGTCTATTTAATTCCCGCATTTATGCAGGTAATTGTTTCGTTTTTCACAGGAACATATCGCAAAGATTCCTTATCTGTTTTAAGACTATTAATTTCATTGTTTTTCGGATTATTAATTCTTTCCTCGGCAACATTTTTCTTAAAACAATTTGGTTACAGCAGGGCTGTATTTCTTATCAGTTATGGATTTCTAGTTCTGTCACTCTCTGGCTGGCGAATATTCGCTAAACTTGGCCTTAAAGTCGGATTTTCTGAATTAAAAAATAAAAATTATACACTCATCGTCGGGGAGATGAGGAATATTGAACAATTGATAGATAAGCTTAAAACGACAGTTTCACATATCTATAATATTAAAGGACTTATCGGTCTCGATCAAAAAATAGTCGGTCAATCGCTTGGAAATCTTCACTTTAAAGGTTCAATAGAAAATATCAAGAAAATAATAATTTCAGAAAAAATAAATACAGTTGTTTTTAGTTCCAAAGATATCAGTTACGACAGGATTTTTGCTGTTGTAAGCGAATGCCAGGGATTAAATGTACAATTTCTCGTCTCAGGCACAAATCAGGATTATCTTGTAGGAAAGTCAGAAATTACATCTTTGGAAGAAATACCGTTCACTCGTCTCTTTTATAATATGTCAAGTTTTAGCCATAAAACAATAAAACTTTTTTTTGATCTAATATTATCTTCTTTAATTATAATTTTTATTTTTCCTTTTGTTTTTTTATTCACGAAACTGTCCGGCAAAAAAAGTAACTTTGCAAAGCTTGTATTTGAGGTACCATCTGTTATTTTACTTAGGAAAAGTTTGGTTGGACCACATAGCGTTTCATATTACCAGGGTTTATATTTAGGGAAACCCGGGTTAACAGGATTATGGAATCTTGAAAATATAAGAAAGGATGATGTAGAAGAAATGAATAGGGTAAATCTCTATTACGCGAAAAATATGAATGTTTGGCTGGATATGGATATAATTGGAAGAACGCTTACAAAGTATTTAATTAACAAGGAGAAGTGATGGCGGTTAATGTTTTGGATTTCGAAAAACCGATTGCCGAGCTCGAGAAAAAAATTGTTGAAATGCGAAAATACGAGGATAATCTCGATATAAAAGAAGAAATTAGCCGGCTCGAAGAAAAAGTAATTCAGTTGAAAAAAAATATATATGATAATCTTACAAGATGGCAGAGGGTTCAACTAGCCCGTCATCCCGAACGCCCATATACTCTGGATTATATTTACATGATGACAAAAGATTTCGTTGAACTTCATGGAGATAGACTCTACAAGGATGATAAAGCTATTGTAGGCGGATTTGCCAAACTTGACGAATATAAAGTTATGATAATTGGACAGCAGAAGGGGCGTGATACAAAATCTAATTTGTATAGAAATTTTGGTATGGCTAATCCCGAAGGTTACCGTAAAGCATTGCGTTTAATGAAACTCGCCGAAAAATTTAATAAACCGGTTATAACATTAATTGATACGCCCGGAGCTTACCCCGGACTTGAAGCTGAACAAAATGGACAAGCCGAAGCCATTGCGCGTAATTTGCTTGAAATGAGCAGGCTTAAAGTGCCTATTATTGTTGTTATAATTGGCGAGGGCGCAAGCGGAGGCGCTTTGGGAATTGGTGTGGGCGATAGAATTCTGATGCTCGAAAATACCTGGTATTCGGTAATCAGTCCTGAATCCTGCTCAAGCATTCTATGGCGCAGTTGGGAATATAAAGAGCAGGCTGCAGAAGCTTTAAAACTTACAGCTACCGATTTGCTTGAATTTAAAATTATTGATAAAATTGTGGAAGAACCTCTTGGAGGAGCGCACAAAGATCATAAAGTGATGGCGGCAACACTCAAAGAAGTATTAAAGGATGAACTCCTGGCTCTTATTAAAATTAAGCCTGATAAACTGGTTCAGAACAGACTGGAAAAATTTGGAAAAATGGGAGTTTATGTAGAGTAAATTATGGTCAAAAGCACAACTCTTATTCGTGTACGATATGCCGAAACCGATAAAATGCAGTTCGTATATAACGGAAAATATTTTGAGTACTTTGAAGTTGGCAGAGCCGAATTGCTGAGAGATAACGGACTGTCTTATTACGAAGTTGAAAACAGAGGTTATCAGCTTCCACTTATTGAAGCGGGCATTAAATACAAAAGCCCGGCTTTTTACGATGATATACTTGAGGTGGAAGCAAAATTATTGGAATTAAATTCCCCTAAGTTACATATTGAATATGCCATCAAAAGACAATCGGACGGGCAACTTATTGCTGAAGGATTTACAGATCACGTATTTATAAATATAGAGACAAAAAAAGCTGTTCGACCGCCTAAATTTTACCTTGACACTCTTGCTATTCACTTCAAGGAATAATTAATTCTCATAATTGGTTTTAATTGATTTTTAACTCTTATCGGGTGAAGGATAATATTTTAAGTTTGCCGATTATTCTGAGTAACAATATTTTTTATTTTTCATGTTCTAATTAATTCTTTATTTTTTTTAGCTCCCTATTCAGAGAATTTTGATGTTCGATAAAATCAAACAACTTTCTAAAGAAACGGTCATTTATGGAATAAGCAATATTGTAGGCCGTTTCTTCAATTTTATTCTTGTTCCGTTTTACTCAAATGTTTTTGCCCGAGGCGATTTTGGCGAGTTTTCTCTAGTTTACGCTTACCTTTCTTTTTTAAACGTAGCATTTATATACGGAATGGATGCTTCGTTTATGAAGTATACTTCAGTATCGGTTGGTGAAGAGAAAAAAACCACATTTTCTACAGCCTGGCTTACTGTACTGATAACATCCACTTTTTTCTGTCTGCTGCTTTTGGGATATCATGATTCTTTGCGCGAAGTATTTAAACTAGATCTTCAATATAATAACATTGTGTTTTACGTGATCCTGATTCTTTTTCTGGATACTATAGCGCTGATTCCATTTGCCGATCTTCGGCTCGAAAACAAACCTGTAAAGTTTGCCCTAATTAAAACCGGTAATATTTTAATAAATCTGTCGTTGAACATTATACTTATTTTAGGTTATGGCTACGGAATTGAAGCAATATTTATAAGTAATTTGGCAGCTTCGTTATTTTCAATTTTAATGCTTACGCCCGAAATAATAAAAAAACTGCAATTAAAAATATCCAAACCAGCTTTAAGGCGTTTATTAAAATTTGCTCTACCGTATTTACCCGGAAGTCTTGCGGCTATGTTTGTTCAGGTTATAGATGTGCCCATTATAGAAATGCTTGCTGGCAAAGAAACATTAGGACTTTACAGAGCTAATTATAAACTTGGTATTTTTATAATGCTTTTCGTATCGATGTTTAATTATGCATGGCAGCCATTTTTTCTAAACAATGCTAAAGAAAAAAATGCTAAAGAAATATTCTCTAAAGTATTTACGCTGTTTTTAATTGTTCTTAGTCTGGTATGGGTGGTTTTAACTTTATTTACTGAGGATATCGCCAAAATTGAGTTTCATTCGGGAATGTATATATTGGGTGAAAATTATCATGAAGGATTAATTATTATTCCAATAATATTATTGGCATATGTTTTTTATGGTATGTATTCCATTTTTACAGCAGGAATTTATATTCAGGAAAAAACAAAATATTTCCCGATTGTTACAGGAGCCGGGGCAGTAGTTAATGTTATTGCCAATTTTATTCTAGTTCCTCAAATCGGAATTATGGGCGGCGCAATTGCAACCTTAATGAGTTATGTTGTTATGGCAGCAGGCCTTTATTACTTCTCTCAGAAATGTTATAGAATAGATTATGAATACGCCAAAGTCGGTAAACTTATCGCCTTAATTTTGATAGTAATAGTTTCGTATTATTATTTGCATTATATAGGAATATTGAATCTTACAATAAAATTTTTAATCCTATTTGGATTTTTATCTTCTTTTATTGTTCTAAAAATAATTTCGTTTTCAGAATTAAAACCACTGTTAAAAAAACTTAATATAAAAAGGTAGCCGTTTAATGAATTCGATTGACAATAAAAATGTTTATATAAAAAGAATATCAAAAAATTTTAATGATATACCTTTACCTGTTTACGCCACGGAAGGAAGTGCCGGAGCCGATATTAGGGCTGCAGTAGAAAACGAAATTGTACTGGGGAAAGGGGAAATAAAGATGATCCCCACTAATCTTATGATAGAAATTCCAGCCGGTTACGAACTTCAGGTGCGCCCGCGCAGCGGACTCGCAGCAAAATACGGCGTTGGAATTCTTAATTCTCCTGGAACAATTGATTCCGATTACAGAGGTGAAGTAAAAGTAATCCTTTTCAATTTTGGACAGGATGATTTTATTATTAAACGTGGCGACAGAATTGCCCAATTGGTTTTGAACGCTTATTCTAAAATGGATATTATTGAAACAAATATACTCAATGAGAGTTCGCGTGGCGAGGGTGGTTTCGGACATACAGGTAAAAGTTAATGTAATGAGGTTTTAAATATGTGTGACTTTGTTCACTTGCATAACCATTCCCACTACAGTTTGCAGGATGCGGCTTGTACTGTGGATTCTTTGGTTAAAGCAACTGTTGAAAATAAAATGAATGCCATTGCTCTCACAGACCATGGAGTGATGTATGGAGCGACCGAATTTTATAAAAAAGCTAAAAAAGCCGGCGTTAAACCAATTCTGGGTGTGGAAGCTTATATAGTGCGAGATGGATCTCGTTTCGATAAAGGTTCGGACGATAATATCGGCAGAAGACGTGCTAAAACTTATAACCATATAGTTCTGCTTGCAAAAAATCAGATAGGCTATCACAATCTGATAAAGCTTACTTCAATTGGGCATAAAGAAGGTTTCTACTATAAGCCTAGAATAGATTATGAAATTCTTGAAAAATATAAAGAAGGACTGATTTGCACCTCCGCTTGTCTTGCCGGACCAATTTCAGTACACCTTATTAATGGCGATTATAACAAAGCCCGTGAGGCGGCAATTCGTTATAAAAACATTTTCGGAGAAGATTTTTATCTTGAACTGCAAGATCATGGTTTAGAGCACGACCATTTAATTTTGGAAGGGATGCCTAAACTTTCAAAAGAATTGGGCATTAAAATGATTGCTACAAACGACATCCATTATGTTAATCAGGATCATTCTATTGCCCATAATATTCTTTTATTATTAGGCGATAAAACCGGTAACGCCGATTATAGAGATCTGCGCTACAAAACAGATCAGGTTTATTTCAAATCCACTGAAGAAATGAAAAAGTTATTTAAGGATTATCCGGGAGCCATAGAAAATACACTTGAGATTGAAGAGAAAATAAATCTCGAATTAAATTTTAATCAATTCCATTATCCGCTTTTCCCAATTCCTGAAAATTCGGGCGCCAAAGATTTGGACGGGTATTTCGTTCAGCTTGCGCAGGAAGGTTTGCAAAAAAGATTCAAAAAAACTGACAATACAATTGAGGAAAGGTTTAATTACGAAATAGACGTAATTAAAAAAATGGGGTATTCCGGTTATTTTCTTATCGTACAGGATTTTATAAACGCGGCTAAAAAACAAGGAATACCCGTTGGACCGGGACGCGGCAGTGCGGCCGGCAGTTTGGTAGCTTTCGCGCTTGGAATAACAAATGTAAATCCGCTTGAATACGATTTGTTGTTCGAAAGGTTTTTGAACCCGGCAAGAAAATCTATGCCAGATATAGACGTTGACTTTGCCGATGATCAGCGCGGAGAAGTTATTGAGTATACGAAAAACAAATATGGCGAAAACTCGGTATCTCAAATAATTACTTTTAATAGATTATCGTCCAAAGCAGTATTGCGGGATGTAGCGCGTGTATTAAAAATTCCTATACCAACGGTTAACAATATTACCAAATATATTCCTTCGAAATTCGGAAAGGTGTTCTCCATTCAGCAAGCCTTGGATGAAGTTCCCGAATTAAAATGGGTACGTAAATCCGATGATCCGCAAATACAGGAACTTATTCGATACGGTCAGATTCTAGAAGGCATGAACCGTAATTCATCGAAACATGCCGCCGGGGTTGTTATTACACCGGGTGAAGTGAGCGATTATGTTCCGCTCTCCCGAAACTCGGACGGTGAACTTGTTACGCAGTTCAACATGAAAGAACTTGATAATGTAGGTTTGTTAAAGATGGACTTTTTGGGTCTGCGTACTCTTACAATTATACGAGATACGATAGACCTGGTTAAAAAAAACAGAAATATCGAAATGGATATAGATGATATTCCATTAGATGACAAAGAGACTTACGAATTATTTTCCCGTGGACAAACAACGGGCATTTTTCAATTTGAATCAGGCCCGATGCGTGAATACTTAAAAAAATTAAATCCGCAAAGTGTCGCCGATCTTTCAGCAATGAATGCTTTATACCGTCCGGGGCCAATGGAGTTTATAGATGACTTTATAGACCGTAAACAAGGAAGAAAAAGAATTGAATATCTGCATCCTGTGCTCGAATCTATTTTAAAGGAAACTTACGGGATTATTGTTTATCAGGAACAGGTAATACAGATTGCCAATAAAGTTGCCGGGATGTCCCTTGCGGAAGCCGATTTACTCCGCAGAGCGATGGGCAAAAAAGATCTTGTGGCAATGAAGGAACAAAGGAAAAAGTTTGTGGAGGGTGCCGTAGTACAAAAAATTCCACAAAGAGTCGCCGAGGAAATTTTTGAAGTGATAGACAAGTTCGCGAATTACGGATTTAACAAAAGTCACGCGGTAGCTTATTCGGTGGTGGCATATCAAACGGCTTATCTTAAAGCTCACTACCTACCAGAGTTTTTAGCGGCCAACCTTACCAACGAATATCACAACACTGAGAAAGTTACAATCTTTTTGGAAGATTGCCGTAAATTAAAAGTGGATATAGAACCTCCCAATATAAATAAACCTTCCGTTTATTTTAACGTTGAGAAAGGGAAAATAATATTTGGAATGTGCGCGCTGAAGAATGTTGGCGTTAACGCCGTTGAAGAAATTAGAACTAAACATGAAAATCTTGGCAGAGACTTTACAAGTATTTATGATCTTTGTTCAAATGTTGATACACGAATTGTTAATAAAAGAGTCCTTGAAGGATTAGTTTTGGCCGGCGCTCTCGATAGCGTTTGCGGACGCAGATCTCAAAATTACGCAGCGATAGAAAACGCTCTATCTTTCGGAAGTAAAGTTCAGTCATCTACAATGAACACTATGGATAGTTTATTCGGGGACATGGAAGAATCTTTTCAAATTCAGGAACCGGAATTGCCGGAAGTTGAAAAGTGGACCGATAAAGAAACTTTATCCCGAGAGCGTGAAATCCTTGGTTTCTATCTATCCGATCATCCTTTAAGAAAATATGAGCTTGAATACAGATCGTTTGCAACAGTTCATCTTGGTGAACCGGACACATTTTCGCAAAGCGAGTATGTTATTGCAACCGGAGTAGTAACAGAAGTGCGAACAAAAATTGATAGATCTAACAATATTATGGCTTTCTTTAAACTTGATGATTTTACAGGAAGTTGCGAATGTTTGATGTTCGCAAAAATTTATAAAGACTGCGGCGAATTTATTGAAACAGAATCAACCATATTAGTAAAAGGCCGTTTGGAAAGCTCCGGCGACGCTATTAAATTACACGTAGATGAAGCATTCCCTCTATCGGAAGCTCGCCAAAAAATGACTAAGAAACTTATACTAATTATCGATGCAAAAAAACACAACGATGAGACGGTGTCACATCTTAAAACTTTGCTGGAACAGTACGAAGGCAACATACCTGTATTTTTATGTGTTCATAATAACGGCACACTTAGGGAGTTCTATCTCGAGTACAAGGTTTCCCTAAATGACGAATTAATTAAAAAATTGACCGAGTTGTTAACGGATCAGGGGATACGATATTCAGTAATTTCATAATTTGATTTAAGAAAACAGATTTAGTAGTTTTAATTTTTATATTTCACAACAAAGCAATGGTAAAAAATGAATAAAAAATGGGCGTTAATACTTGGAGCTTCCAGTGGGTTCGGCGGTGCGGCTGCAGTTGCTCTGGCTAAAGCAGGATATGATATTTTTGGTATCCATTTGGATCGTCAGGTAACTATGCCACAGGTAAATACTATTATAAAAAAAATTCAGGGTACCGGACATCAAGCTGTTTTTTATAATATAAATGCTGCGGATGCAATAAAAAGAAATGATATTCTCGATGAAATTAAAGAAAGATTTACAACAAAGGAACACCCCTTTGTAAATGTTCTAATTCATTCTCTGGCATTTGGAACACTTAAACCTTATATATCCAAAAATCCTAACGACTGCATAACACAGGCACAAATGCAAATGACGCTTGACGTTATGGCGCATGCTCTTGTTTATTGGACACAGGGCTTGGTTCAAAGGGATTTGCTCGCTGATAAAGCCAGAATATTCGCGCTTACAAGCGCGGGAAGCCAAACAGTTATTTCAAGTTATGGAGCCGTTTCCGCGGCTAAAGCTGCTTTGGAATCGCACATAAGACAATTAGCTGTTGAACTTGGATCTATGGGAGTAACGGCAAATGCAATTATGGCCGGAGTTACAGATACTCCTGCTGTAAGGAAAATACCAGGCAACGAACAAATGTTAGCCGCAGCTAAGGCAAAAAATCCCGCCGGACGTTTAACAAATCCCGAGGATGTTGCCAAAGCGATTGTTATGCTATGTCAGCCGGAAGCTGATTGGATATCCGGTAATGTTATTGGCGTTGACGGTGCGGAGTATATAGTAAATTATACCGGTGATAAAATTAGTAAACCCATAAAATAAATTCTGGATAGATTATGTTTGAATTCAAATTTACCGAAGAACAACAGATGTTGCGAGAAATGGTAAAAGATTTTACTAACAAAGAGATTAAACCAATTGCTTCTCTAATTGACGAGAAGGAAAAAATTCCCGAAGAACTTATAAAAAAACTGGGTGAACTTGGAATTCTTGGCGTCGCTTTTCCTGAGGAATACGGCGGGGGCGGTTTCGGCGAAGTCGGTTACTGCATTACTCAAGAGGAAATTGCCAGGGGTTGTATGTCTACCGCTACATTTATAGGGGCTCATCAGTCTATTGGCTCCAATGCCATTTTTTTGGCTGGTACTGAAGAGCAGAAACAAAAGTACCTTGTGCCTTTGGCTTCAGGAGAAAAAATTGCCGCTTATTGTTTAACGGAAGCTCAAGCTGGTTCAGACGCTTTCAACCTTAAAACAAGAGCCGAATTTGACCCGGAAAAAAATGAATGGGTAATTAACGGGGAAAAACTGTGGATTACAAACGGCAGTATCGCCGATACGGTTTCTTTATTCGCAAGAACTAATAAAGGAATTTCCGCGTTTATAGTTGATACAAAAACTCCAGGTTTTCAAGCGGGGCCTCCAGAAAAGAAAATGGGCATTAAAGGGAGTGCTACAAATGCAATAGCTTTGGTGGATGTTCGCGTGCCTGCAGAAAATTTACTCGGCAAAGAAGGCAGAGGATTTATGCTGGCGATGAATGTTTTGGACGCAGGCAGGTTGGGGCTGGGCGCGGCATGTTTGGGCGCAGCAAAAGAAATGCTGGAACAATCCACTGTTTACGCGAAACAAAGAATTCAATTCGATCAGCATATAAGCAGTTTTCAGGCGGTACAATATATGCTTGCCGAAATGGCAATTATTATTTACAACATGGAATCAATTGTATATAGAACGGCCGTTGATTACGACCTTAAAAAACTTTCATCCAAACAATCGGCAATTGTTAAATATTATTGTTCGGAAGGGTTGGATAAAGTTGTTGATTTTGCGGTCCAAATTCATGGCGGAATGGGTTATTCAAAAGAATTGCCGATTGAAAGATTTTACAGAGACTCCCGAATTAATCGAATTTTTGAAGGAACTAATGAAATTCAAAAAGGTATTATTGCACGCGAAATAATTAAGAAAAACGGTGTAATGTAATTTCTGATAAAGATTTTAAATTATTTAATAGGAGCAAAAAAACATGAAACCATTTACATTTACTGATGATAATTTTGAAACTGAAGCGCTTAAATCCGATATTCCCGTACTTGTGGATTTTTGGGCTGCATGGTGCGGTCCTTGCAGAATTATAGCTCCGATAGTTGAAGAATTAGCCGCTGAATTTGAAGGCAAAGTAAAAGTAGGTAAACTTGATGTTGATGCTAATCAGCAAACAGCAATTAAATATGGTGTTAGAAGCATTCCTACTGTATTAGTTCTTAAGGATGGTAATGTTGCAGATACAATAATTGGTGCTGTACCAAAACAAATGTTTCTCGAAAAACTTCAAAAAGTTATTTAAAGTTTTTCAATAATTTGTTTGTAAATACTATATATTTTTAGCCGGTATTATTACCGGCTTTTTAATTCCAGTTATAAAAATAATTCTGAAATTTGCGACAAATTTATTGTATTTTTCCCGCAGGGCGTTAATCATTTATTCTTATTTCATGTGTATAAATTATGATAGAATAATTATCGTTCATAATTTTTTTCGTCAAAAGTGTTCGTTTTTTCCTGATTGGACTGAAAAAATAATTCGGATAAAATAATTTTATTTATTAGTATATAATTCAGAATTTTTCTAAAATTAGTTTCTATAAAATTTTTATATAAAGATTAAAGATTCGGTTGTTCTTAATTCTGGTTACTAAAATTATTGGAATAACTGATTTTGTTTTGTGGGCGGTTTCTTTTCATTCATTTGAGTATAATTGTTTTTTTATGAAAACAATAAACATCCAAATCCATCTGTATACAGAAAATTCAATAAATGAAATGAGATAAATAAAAATAATTTTAATGAAATCAACTTGTCTTGGAAGAATTATGACCGAATTTGTGCGGTATTTATCTGGTGTACAAAACACTACACTACTAGTATTGCCCCTTGACAATATGTATCACTAGTATTATTTTCTACAAACAATTTAGATTTTTAGGGAAAAAGGCTATATTACTTTTTGTTCTTTAATTGTTGCTTGATTAATATTTTGTATTATACTATTTTGAATGTGTTTTCAATCACTACTTAAAATTTTTAATAATATTAACTATTGAGACGATTGCATAACCAAAAAGTTTCATCCATAATTAAGTCACTAACAACTAACCAATTCATCACTAACTTGGAGTAAACATGTTAAGAAAACTTTTTACTATTTCTTTTATTTTACTACTGTCATCAATGTTATTCGCTCAGCAAAGAGCTGTAATAAAATCTACCGGTGACGTAATAAAATTACAAAAATACGGAAGTTTCGAAGAAGCGCTTGAAGTTTCCAAATTTAAATCCACAATCGATAAAGAAGCAATTTTTACAAAAGATTTATTTAAAACATCCGCAGCTGTTGATACATTATCATATTCAAAAATTGATCCAGGCTGGGCTGGCGCAACTAAATCTCGTTTTGGTTACGATCCATATGACGTAATGGTTCAATGGTTTGTTGCCCCAACTAAATTAAATATAAACGCAATCGGTTTTTATACAAACGACGTTGTAGACCCTAACTCAGCTGTTGAAATGAAAATCGTTAAAGTTAACTGGACTAAAGATCAGATTACTGCTATGGCAGCAAAAAGATTGGGTTATTATCCTGCAGCAGGATACGAACCATTTCCGATAGCTCCATTCCAGGATGACGAAGTTACAACCGGTGATTGGGTAGATATAACCGGCAACGCGCCAACAGCTCCTTTCGGTGAAGATTTATGGAGTGACGACGGTATAGGCGCTCCAGCAACTCCAGTACAGAGCGAGTATGTTTGGGTTGAAATGAATTTATTGGCATTTGAACCAGAAATTCTTGAAGGCGAAATTTTCGGCGTTGTTTTAAAAAATACTTCTCCTCTTGGAACTCCAGTATTAAGAGTTCAGTCTGCATCAGGTTTAATCTGGTCAGGTTTTAAGTGGTATAACGCTGGTAGATTAGTAACTACTCCTCCTACCATGCCGGAAATTGATAATGGCTGGTGGATTAGACCTACTTTTACATGGGATATGGCAGCTATAGTAACTTACACTGGCGATACTCCTCCTGTTATTAGCGATATTGATGCCTTGCCTACAACATTATCTACTGCAGACAGAGTTGTAACAGCGGTTATTACTGATGATAACCCATCAGGCGGCCCTAAAGGCATTAAAACAGCTACATTAAAATATTCTATTGATGGCGGCGCTGATGTTGACGTTGCTATGACAGCCTCGGGCGATTTATTCAGCGGAACTATTCCTGGTCAAGCTGCCGGTACTGCTGTTAGTTATTATATAGTTGCCGAAGACGTTGGCGGAAAATTAAAGGAATCAGTTAGTTTCAGCTATAAAATTTTCAAACCATCAGGCGCTTCTACTCTTCTTGCTCTTAACGGCATGACTGAAGCTAATGCTGGATATCCTGTTGGTTATTATTTTAGACAAGTTCCTGAATTTAAATTTGACCAATGGTACTACGGAGCTCTAAGTGCTGAATTGTTAGATAATTATCAGCATGTATTTGAAATTTGTACAAATGGTCCCCTTGATGATAATAACGCCGCAGTAAAAGCTTGGTTGGATGCAGATCCTACTAGAAATTATTTTATAGCTGGCGAAGAAAAATTGGGCTGGGATAACAACTATACAGATATGACCTACGCGGCTGGTGATTTTGAATACGACGTATTAGGTATTGCGGCAAGTTATAATGATGTTAGTTTTGATGGCACAGCCGGACAGGCTTTACCATCAAGATTGTTCGCGGTTCAAGGTTCTGAATTAGGCGGCGCTTTATATACAGCGTTCACAGCTTATGGTACAGACAGCTTACAATACGACCCAATTTACGAATTAGGTCTTTCAACTTCACAGTGGATAGATGGTTTTGACGCGGCTCCAGGCGTTGAAGTAGACATGCATGTTGAAACAAGAGGTATTGCTGGTGCTCCAGCTGTTGAAAATAAAGCAGCTATGGCTCATCATGTAACAGCTAACGGCAACCATGTTGTATTTTCAACTTACGATCCTTTAGCAATTAACTCATCACCGGATTATTTCTGGTGGTCAGATTCTGTTGTTGCGCCTCATTATAAAACGATTGAATATTTTAATATTATACTTGGTGTTGAAGATAATAACTTAAATCCAAATCAATATAATTTGGCTCAAAACTATCCAAATCCATTCAATCCTACTACTACTATTACTTATTCAGTTGCACAGAAAGGTAATGTAAGCTTGAAAGTATTTAATCTTTTAGGTCAGGAAGTAGCTACATTAGTTGATGCTGTTAAATCAGTTGGTACACATCAAATTAATTTTGATGCTTCTAAAATTTCATCAGGCGTATATTTCTATACAATTACATCAGGTGAATTTGTAAGTACTAAAAAAATGATGCTGATCAAGTAAATCAAATATCTAAATTTAAAGTAGCTCATTCGGTTGAAAAAACTGGATGAGCTACTTTCCTTAATAGTAAATTATTATGATTTACCTCAAGGTAATTAAAAAAAAAATTCATAAATAAGTAACGAGGTAAATAGGATGCGGTTACATTATTTATCTATAGTTTCAATTTTGTTAATATCTGCTATGTTGTACAGTTGTATTGAGGAACCTACGATATCTGAAGTTAAAAGGCCTTATTCTTCTTTAAGATTGGGCAATTTTTCAAGGAACGTAGAGACCTTAAATATAGAAATTACTAATGCCGACGGAACTGTAATTAAAAAAACAGTTAATAAAAATCAAATGACAACTCATTTTGATATTGCCTCCGGCACAAGAGCATTTGTAGTTAAAAATGGAAATGGAGATGTATTGATTCAAAAGAACATTTCTGTTTCCTCCTATGAGGAGATTACTCTGCTATTTAGTGGTTTATCCAAACCTGGAGACGATTTCTACAATACTTTCGGTGAAATTGCTTACTCCGAAGGTGATGTTTATGTATATAATGGTCCTAAAGCGGATACCACAGCATGGCTGCACTACTTCGATTTTATTTCAGAAACTGAAGAAGACGGCGTGCTAGCTAAAAATTTTATAGCCCGATGTGTTGATAAATCTACAGGAAAATTTGTAGATGCTGATGAGGAATTTTCGTTTAACATAATTCAGAGTTTAGCGACATCCCCCGGCGAAAAACGGTTGCTATTGTTAAATCTTTTGAATCCTGGAAGTACAGATCCCAATTATGATACATTGGGTAAATACGATATTAATGTTGAGGGAGGAAAAAGACATTATTTGTTTGTAACAGGTTCTCCTATTGCCAACCCATTAGAATTGGTTAAGAGTACAGAATCTCCATTACCTGTTAGAAGTAAATAATTTGTTTATTAATTTTTTAGGGAGAGGCAATAATGTCTAAGTTACTAAAAATTGCTTTTATTCTGGTTGTGTGTCTTCCTCTTTTAACATTTGCTCAAACCGGCAAGGTTGTGGGAAAAGTATTGGATCTTGAAACCGGTGAAGTTCTTATTGGCGCAAATGTTATTATAGAAGGAACTCAATTAGGTGCTGCCACAGATTTAAATGGTGAATATTTTATTTTGAATGTTCCTCCTGGAGCGTATACCATAACCTCAAAATTTATCGGTTATCGCGCGGAGAAAATTTCGAACATTAAAGTATCTGTTAACCTTACAACGGAAGTTAATTTTAATTTACCGGCGGAATCTTACCAAACAGAGCTGATTACAGTAGTTGCTCCAAAACCCCTTATAAATAAAAACATTACAAATTCAACGAGTATTGTAAGAAGCGAAGATATTCAGAATTTGCCCATAAGAGGAGTTAACGCTGTTGTTGGTACACAGGGCGGTATTGTTTCACAAGGAAGCAACATTTACGTTAGAGGCAGCAGATCGGATCAAGTTGCGTATTATGTTGATGGTGTTTTGGTTAATAACCCCGTTTTCGGTGGTTCTCAAACATCGATGATTCAAAATGCAATTGAAGAAATTCAAGTGCAGACAGGCGGATATTCTGCTGAGTTTGGCGGAGCCAACGGCGGTATAATATCCACTCAATCAAAAACAGGTTCAGAAAAATTTAAATTTACTTTCGAAGGTATTACAGATAATTTCAGAGAAATCGGTTCTGATTTTTTAGGCGGCTATACTTATGGTTATAGTGAATTAGTATTCACTGCCGGCGGACCTATTCTTCCGAATTTACGTTTTTTCTTTGCCGGTAACAATGTATTCCAAAGATCGAGAGCCCAGTTTATTCCTGGCTTCGATTTCGAGAATATTTATCAACCGAGTTTACAAAATCCTGATACCTTTAGTGTTCATTATCCCACTGGTTATGTTCCTAATGATCAATCGAACCAGTATCAATTACAAGGTAATATGACATGGGATCTTAATCCGGTTTCTTTTAAAGCAACCGCTAACTATAGAACTAGAGAATTTAGATCAGGTGTTACAAATTGGCTTGATTTAGCTAGAACAAAAAGCATCGGTTTAAATGAAGAATATACATTAACGACTAGTTTTAAAATTACTCATGTAATTAATCCTAAATCATTTTATGATGTAATTATTAATTATTTCGATGACTTTTCAGTACAAATGGATCCAATATTTCAACACGATATAACTCTTTATGGTGATTCGTTAGAAAATGCCAAATATGGTCGTGCTATGCGAGCAGACGGACAGTATTCCACTACTTTAAAAGCATACGGTTTGGATTTTGAAAGAAATGAAAGACCATGGAACGCTTATACAAAACAAAAAGTACAGTCATACGGTGGTAAAACCAATTTCTTGTATCAGTTGGGTAAAAACCACGAATTTAAATCGGGTTTTGAATTCACTTATTATGTAGTAAGACGTTATTCAATCGGTCCGGTTGCTATTGCTCAAAATGCAAAAGCTATTGCCGATGGCGATATAAGAGGAATTTACGATAGATTGGACAATTATGGGTACGATGTTTATGGCAATCCATTAGACAGCGGAGCTGAAGGACCTAAAAATCCATTATTCGGAGCTGTTTATTTACAAGATAAAATGGAATTTTCGGACTTAGTATTAAACATTGGTTTCCGTCTGGATTATTTTGAAACTGATACTAAAACATTTAAAGATCCTTCGAATGTTCAATTTGATCAGGACGGAATTGTTGACCCTGCTTCTATGGTTGATGTGGATCCTATAGTTCAGGTGAGCCCTAGAATCGGTTTCAGTTTTCCTGTTACTGATAGAACAGTGTTTCATGCTCAGTACGGTAAATTTATTCAACAATCTAGACTTAGAGACGTTTATTTAGGCTTTAACCGTGCATCCGACGTTATTAAGGGCGGCTTTGCAGAAAGCGCTCCTGTTGGTTACGGTATTAAACCAGAACGTACAACTTCGTACGAAATTGGATTCAAACAACAATTAGGCGAAAATTTTGCGTTCGATATTACAGGTTTTTATAAAAATATAAAAGATCAGGTTCAATTAAGACCTATATTTGCTAATCCAGAAGCAGCCCACTCTCGTTATTACGCTTTTGTTAACGGCGACTTCTCAACCGCAAAAGGTATTGAATTTAAACTTGATTTAAGAAGAACTCAACGATTAAGTGCTAATTTCGATTACACTTACTCAGACGCATTAGGAACAGGATCCACACCAAACAGTGCTTTCCGTACAGTTTGGCAGTCCCCCACTAGCGATCCATTCTTCCCGCAAATTATTTCTCCTCTTGATTTTAACCAAACTCATAGAGGCGCTCTAAATATCGATTATCGTTTTGCGAACGATGATGGTCCTGAATTGTTTGGAAGTAAAATATTATCCAATTTAGGTGCTAACCTGTTGTTCACATTTAACAGTGGATTTAATTATACAAGATGGGATGGTTATCAGAACGCGCGTATTCCTAACGAAACTTTGAATGCGTCAACTACCCCTTGGAATTTCCAGCTTGATGCTAGAATTAATAAATCATTCAACCTGGGTCCACTTAACTTGGATGTCTATTTATGGGTTATAAATGTATTTAATACTCAGAATATTATTGATGTATTTAATACAAGCGGCGATGCTTACGATGATGGCTGGTTTGCCACAGAGACAGGCAAAGCTACCTATGAAGGATACAAAACAACTTACGGTCAACAAGCGGCTGATTTATACAAAGCTCTTTATTTAGCCAATATTTACGACCCAAGTTATTTTGGTCCTCCAAGACAAATCAGATTAGGTATTAAACTTGAGTATTAATTTTTTACCTAATTTCATTAAAAAGACGCGGAGAAAAAATGAAGTATAATAAAATAATTTCCTTGATGATCTTTGGTATAGTAGTGGGATTGATCTCGTACGGATTCACAAAGGAAGATTCCAAAAGCAACCGTTTGGCCAAAGTAAACAAAAACGATGTTACTGGTTATATAGCAGTTAACGAATGTTTTATGTGGATTGGTAATAACGGTATGGGATCACATGATCCTATTGATGACGACTCAGGTTTCTTTTGGCCGGGCGGCGAAAACGCTACTATCCCTGCTATTTTTGCAGACGGTTTAATTTGGGGAGCAAAAATAGGTAGAGAAATTCGTGTTAACGGTGCTACTTATCGTTACGGACTACAGGCCGGTAAAATTCTAGACAACGGTCAACCGGATAACCCCGAAAACACCAGATACAGAATTTATAAAATTAGAAAAGGCTGGGAAAGTTTACCTCCCGGACCAAGACGCGACGCTTATGAAACTGATTATAATGAATGGCCAGTTGAAGACGGCGCCCCTTGGGTTGATATAAATGAAGATGGTATTTTTACTCGTGGTGTAGACGAACCTGAATTTGTAGGCGACGAAGTTCTATGGTGCGTTTCTAACGATATGGATCCTTCAAGATCTACATTTACCTATGGTTCTTTACCTATGGGATTGGAACAGCATACATTAGTTTTTGCTTTCCAAAGAACAGGTGACCTTGGCGATATGGTATTTAAAAAATACACGCTTATCAATAAAGGTCAGCTTATAATAAAAGATATGATACTTGGTTATTGGTCGGATACCGATCTTGGATTTGCTGGCGACGACTATACAGGTTGCGATACAAAACTGAGTTTAGGTTATACTTATAACGGCGATAACAATGACGAAGATAATTACGGCGCTGCTCCTCCTGCAATTGGTTACGACTTTTTCCAGGGTCCAATTATTCCTTACGATCCTAACAATCAAGTTGTTCAGGAATTTAACTTGCCCGATAGCGCTAAATTTTTAGGCGGCTGGAGAAAGGGTTATACTAATTTACCTATGACTGCGTTCACATTTTACATCAACAGCAGTGCAACTTATTCGGATCCTGACCTTGGTGTTTCTGCCGGATCAGAACAGTTTTATAATTATATGACTGGTAAAATCCATGACGGAAGTCCTTTTATTGATCCTAATACCGGAGCTGAAGTTGTATTTTGTTTAACTGGTGATCCTGTAGCGGGCACCGGCTGGTACGAAGGTAAAGGCTGGCCCGGCGGTGAAGCCCCGAATGATAGAAGACATTTAATGTCATCAGGTAAGTTTACTATGATGCCGGGCGATACACAGGAAGTTGTTGTGGGTATTTTAATCGCTCGTGGATCTGATAACATTAATAGCGTTAAAGAACTTAAAAGAAAAGACGCTGCTGCTCAAATAGCTTACGATCTTGATTTCCAATTAACTCCTTCTCCTCCTGCTCCTGAAGTAAGTTATTTTACAGACGATAAACAAGTTACATTATATTGGAATCCAAACGCCGAAAGTTATGACGAAGTTGATAAATTAATAAAAGGCCGTGGATTTGATGATGAAACTTATACGTTCGAAGGTTACCGGGTATGGCAATATTCCGATCTTTCGGGTTCAGATAAAAAATTCCTGGGCTCATTCGACGTAGCAAATGATATTAATGAAGTTACTCAGACGGTTATTATAAACGGTACCGCAATTGAACAGACAGTTTTTGAATTGGCTGACGCTGGTATATACCGATCTATAACTTTTGAAAGGGACGAAATTAAAAATATACCTTTGGTTAATGGAAATCCTTACTATTATGCGGTAACCGCGTTTGGTTATTCGCCAAATAGTGATCCTAAATATCTTGAAAATCCATCTCAAATAATTGAAGTATTTCCTGGTAAACCTCCTGTTGATATTTCTTACAAATTCAAAGTAAACGATTATGAATTTGCGAAACAGTCTGCTGGTTTTGACGACGGAACTGTTCGGTTTACCGTAATTGATCCCTCCAAAACTACCGGAGATACTTACAAAGTAAAAATAAATGGTTTATTAGACTCAGCAAATGTTAGTTATGATCTTATGAACCTTACCTCGGGTAAAACTTTACTATCCAAAAGAACTGATTTTGTCGCCGACAAAAAAGACATCGATGGAGTACTTTATAAATCCAATATTGACAATAAGTTAAATATAGATGGATTTAAACTTTGGGTTGAAAATACAGGTTTGGATAGCCTTAACTTTGTTATTACACAATTCAGAGTAAAAGATGTTCTTGAAGTTAAAGGCGCCGGTGGTACGGCTTTAAGCACTCCAGTTGATGTTGAAAAAAATCTGAACTCAACAGGCAAATGGCAGATTAAAGCTGGTAATATAACAAAAAGGTACAACTGGCAGGCAACGAAACCAAAAGAAGGTTTAGGATATCGTGATTACGAATTGCGATTTACCGCGACCGGATCAGAATATTATTTAACTGGATATAAAATTGGTTTTGTACCACAAGTAAAAAGTGATGAAAAAGCCGCTGATGTGGTTCCTTTTGAAATTTGGGATATTGGTAAAACTCCCGATGATCCTTCGGACGATAGACGACTTTTCATAAAAACATGGGATTTCAGCCGATCTGATCCTAATATTGGTGACGGCGACAAAAAATGGAGCCAAAAAGCAAACGGAGAATGGGAAGAAATATACGCTTATTGGACAGATAAATATACGTATGGGTCTCCTTTACCGGCAGAATCAGACAAACAGGATGATGCTGACCATAAAATAGGCGCTATAATAATTAAGGGTGATCTTCCAGCGGAAGGTACGGTAGTAAGATTCAGATCCTATAAACCGTTGGAATCAGGTGATGAATTTACAATTACAATGCCTAAAGCTAACCTTAATGATAAAGTAGCCGCTAAAGATAGAATCGATAAAATTGGCGTGTTCCCAAATCCTTATCTCGGAGCGCACAATTTGGAATTAAGTAAATATAATAGATATGTTAGATTCTATGGTTTACCTAGAACCGCTTCTATTAGAATATTTACACTATCCGGCGTATTTATCCAAAAAATGGATAAAGATAGCGATGGACAATTTGTAGACTGGAACTTAAAAAACAAAGACGGTTTACCTGTAGCAAGCGGTATGTATATAGCATACATTGATCTGCCGGGTATAGGAACGAAAGTGCTTAAGATTGCAATAATTCAAGAGGCTCAGTATATAGACCGAATCTAACTGAACTGATTAGAAATTCTTGCAAAATTTGCGTTTCGCAAAACTAGAGGAGATTAACAAATGTTAATAAAGAATTCAAAATTTATTTTAATAATAGCGATTATATCCTTATTGAGTATGGATGTGTTCGCTGGTGGCGGTAAAAGAAATGGCACCGGTGGAGCACAAGAATTACTTATTCCGGTTAGTGCTAGAGGATTAGCAATGAGCGGTGCCTATACATCGGGTATCACCGGTATAGATGCTATTTTCTATAATCCTGCTGGCTTAAGTATTTCTAATAATAGCGCAGAAGCGATGTTTTCCTATATGAATTACATTGCTGATATCAACTTTTCATTTGCTGCAGTAGCGGTTCATTTTTCCGATTTTGGTTCATTGGGATTTGCCATTAGAACACTCGATTTCGGTGATATACCTGTAACAACTGTTGATAATCCTGAAGGGACAGGCGCTACATTTTCACCAACTTATGTTGTAATTGGCGCAACTTATTCTAATTCTCTTACTGATAGAATCAGGGTTGGCTTTACTGCAAACGTAGTTAGTGAAAAAATTCTAAGATCAAGCGCTACTGGTGTTTCCTTTGACGCTGGTATTCAATACAATGGTATTGGCGGTGTCGAAGGACTTAAATTCGGTGTAGCTCTTAAAAATTTCGGTGCTGCTATGTCCTATGACGGTACTGATCTTGACAGACGCGCTATCGATGAAGCAAGTAAGAGAGGTTTGAATTTCTATAGAATTAATTCCGCGGAATTCGAATTACCTTCTCAGCTTGAACTTGGTGTAGCTTATGAAAGAAACTTTGGAAATAACTATAAAGGAATAATTTCCAGTTCATTTCAGAACAATAACTTCTCTAATGATGAATACAGAGTTGCTGGTGAATTCAGCTACGATGATTTAATCTTTTTGAGAGGAGGATACGCCTATGTTTCTGAAGCGGTAGACATTGAAGAAGAAGCTGTATTTGGACCAACTTTCGGTGTTGGATTAAAACTGAAAGGGAATCTGGACGTAAAAGTTGATTACGCTTATAGAACGGCTGAATATTTTGATGCTAATCATATGGTTACAGTTCAGTTTGGTTTTTAATATTTATTAGTGATTAAAATGAGGCCGGTAATTGAAACTCGTCTCTGTTAAAAAATAATTTATTCTGAACTTTATCCTTTTTGGAAAGTATAAAGTTTTTATAACTACAGTTCTGAATTTTATTTTTTGATAGAGTTTCAATTGCCGGCTTTATTATTTTAGAGTCTGTTACTATAAAATTTATAACAATATTTTAGATGAAATCATGATTAAAAAAATACTTTTAACAATCTTACTACCAGTACTTATGTTCGGTCAAAATTCTTTTAATGTCGATTTCGATTACGCACACTTTTATGGCGACAGCAATTACAGCACTATAGAGTTCTACTATTCATTTACAAAAAAAAGTTTAACACAAGTTCAAAAGAGTGATGGGGTTTATATTGCCGGTAAACTAAGACTTCAAATATTCGATAGCTCCAAATCTACCCAACTGGTTAACGACCATTGGGATTTTGAATCGATACTCGATCCTGAAGCACCCGAGGACAACCAAAAACTTACCGGATTATTAAGATACTACCTGGCATCTGGTAATTATGAGTGTATTATAAAAGGAATTGACCTTAACAATTCTACAATTAGCGACAGCTTACAATTTGAATTAAACATACCAAAATACGATGAGAAAACAGTTTTGTTGAGCGATCTGCAACTGGCTAATGAAATTGTACAGGACAGTAAATCGGAATCGTCTCCATTTTATAAGAACACTCTCGAAGTAGTACCTAACCCGAGCGCGCTTTACGGTCATGGTGTTCCAGTTTTTTACTTTTATTATGAGATTTACAATATATCCAATAATGTTAAAGTGGATCGTATAAAAGTGGAATATGAATTAAAAAACACAAGAGGCGAATCGAGTTACAAAAAAACTAAATTTATGCCCACTGGTAATTCTTCGGTTTTAGATATCGGCGCTATAAAAGTTAATGATCTTGTAACAGGACCCTACGATGTAATTGTTACCGTAAACGATTCTTTAAGTAATCTGAGTGCTTCAACAAAAAAAAGAATTTTTGTATATAATCCCGATAATCTTGATTCTCAACAATTGGTGATGGGCAATTCTAACTTTTTATCCTCCGAATTTATTACAATGAGTGAAGAAGAGCTTGATAAAAATTTTTCACAGGCACGATACATATCCTCAGACGCTGAAAAACTGGAATGGAAAAAAATATCTCAGGAAGAAGCAAAACGAGAATATTTGTACAATTTTTGGGCTGCCCGCGATGAAAATCCCTCAACTCCTGTTAATGAAACTCTTATGGAGTATAACCGACGCATTCAGTATGCAACTGAAAAGTATTCCGATTTAAGCAATAAAGAGGGCTGGACTTCGGATAGGGGAAGAATTTATATTCTTTACGGTAAACCAAGTGAAGTAGAAAGAAACCCTTTTGATACTGAAAATGTACCTTACGAATTATGGTATTATAACCATATTGAAGGCGGGGTGTTTTTTGTTTTCGCTGATTTCAGCAGCTATTCAAATTATGTGCTTTTGCACTCTACAAAGAGGGGAGAATTAAGCGACGAGAATTGGAAAAATAAAACCCGCCGCTGATTAAGCTTAATATTCATACTCGTATCTTATCAATAAAGCCGGATCGTTCTCGCCATCGTATCTTATTTTTTTTACGAGCAAACCGGTTGAACTGTCATATTCATACCCAAATCTGTTCTGTTGATAACCGCCGCTGTTATATTCAATTTCATCTATAACATTCCCTTTTGCATCATACTTGTAACTAAAACTGGAAAGTTTGTTGTTTTTTATCTCAATTAGATTAGAATTGGAATCATATTTATATTCTGTTTCTAAGGATATGCCTGTGGAATTAAACTCAGAAACACCAACTTTTCTTTTATCTGAATCATACTTGATTTTGATAGTAGTAAGAAGCTGATTTTTATTGTTTAAAAAGAGCACGCTGTCCAGCATCGAATCTGTATATTTGTATTCAGATTTATATAAAAAACCGTCCCTTTCATTTGATGAACTGGTCTCAAGTAAGTTATAATTTTTATCGTATACATATTTGCTTGTAGTATAAGTTTTTGATTTTTCAGACCATTCTTCGGATTTGTTTTTATATCCCTCACCGTCATATTCATTTATAATTTTACTTAAAAGTGTTTGAAATCCGTCGTATGACTCGGTGGTAGTTAATCTCTCGTAATAATCATAGTTGTAAAGCCATTGAAAATCTACATCACCATTGGACAAATATCTGAATTGTTCGCTCTTGTTACCGTTTTCATCCAAATTTATCCTTTCAACAAGTATTTCAATACCGCCTCCTTTTATATATTTTGTTGAAAATTTTGAATATGTTTTTCTTGACTTTACTCTTAACTCTTTCATTTTCTGAATTTCTATATCTTCCTGATTAACACTCAGTTTTTTATAAGGCGCGGAGTTGGGATTAAGGTTTTTAAGATCGTTGTTCTGACCGCAATTTGTTAAAGAGAGAGTAAATAATAATATAATTATCAATTGGAAGGACTGTTTCATTTTTTCTCTAATAATTTGTTTTTGATTGTTTGATGTAAATTCAAATAATTTACAATAATTTCTAGGAACCTTTAAAATCAATTTAATAATTACGTTTATTAAATTAAAAACTTATACTTTAATACTCCCGTTTAAGTTTCAGAAGTGTTCCGTTAGTTCCCACAATAAATAGTGAATATTGATCGTAACAGGAAATTTTATACAAATCATTTCTGCTCCTGGAATTTACTCTAATCCAATTTAATCCACCGCTGTCCGTATATAAAACCAAACCATTACTTCCAACAATCCATCCGTTTTTTTCATCGCAAAAATCTATACCATTAAAATCTTCACTGAAATCCAAAACCATTTTTTCCCAGTTAAGTCCAGCGTCTTGCGAAACAAAAAAGGTTGAATTATCGCCGACAATCATTCCAATTTTCCCCTGAAAAACTATTTGGTTCAAATTATCCGACGAAGTGAGCGTCTGTTTTTTCCAATTAATACCTTTATCCATGCTAGTTAAAAATAAACTAGAATCGCCAACCGCCCATAATCCGTTATTACTAAAAGTAATACAATTAATATTTCTCTTAAATTTCAGAAAACTATTGCTCCAGCTTTTTCCACTGTTGTTTGTTTTTAGAATTGTTCCTCTGTCCCCGACAATCCAGCCATTAAGAGAATCGGCAAAACAAACATCATTCAAGTCAAAATGGGTATTGGATTTTTGTGCTCTAAAAACATTCCCGGAATCAGAACTGAATCTAATTTCACCGCCATTGCCAACAAGCCAGTAAAATTTATTTTTGATTACACTGATGCCTTTAAATTCAATAGCTCCTCTGCTTGATTTTTTATTCCAACTTTTACCATAATCAGTAGTTTTAAGCAAAGCTCCGTTATAACCTATAACAAACGCGGTATTGGTATCAGTTGTTTTTACATTATAAAGATTTTTAATAGTAGCATTAGTATGATTTACTACATAGCGGTAAATCTGGCCACCGTCTTTAGAGTATGTTATTGTACCACTATTTCCGACAGCACAACCAAAATTTCCGTTATAATCAATGGCTTTTAAATCTGTTATGCTGCCGGTAAATTTATTCAGCCACGTTCTGCCCCCGTCTGTAGATGTCGGTAATATTGAGTGATAGCCGACTATATAGAATAAAGAATTCCCGTTCGAGCTAACATGGTACAAATCCCTTTTCATACCCACAATTTGCCTCAACCATGTTTTGCCGAAATTTTCTGAAGTTAGAACAAGTCCGGAATCACCGCAAGCAACAACTTTACCATCCGGTGTGGAATCCACAGAAGTTAAATTCAAGTTAGATTCAGTTTGATTAATAGACCAGGAATCACCCAAATCCAATGAATAACCAATAGTTTCCTTTGCCCCTACAGCTATAATTAATTTTGGAGAAACTAATGTAATTGCGGCAATATTTTCTTTTGAGCTAAATCTTTTATTTACCCAATTGATTCCACCATCGGTGGTCAATAATAATTCTGAGTCATCTGTTAAACATACTCCGGTTTTATTATCTATGAAATCGATTTGGATTAATTTGGAAACTGTACCGCTTTCAATTTCCTGCCAAGTATAACATCTATCCGCAGTTTTAAATATTTTTCCATTTGAACAACTAATAAATCCGGTAGAATCGGTAATAAAATAACAGCCCGTAATATCTTCAGTAATTTGCGAATAATATATTTCCCAGCTTGTTCCGCTGTCAGTTGTGTATATCATTGTACCCGCTTCGCCAAAACACCAAACTGTTGATGAATCGAACACATTTACGGCGTTTAGTTGGTTGCTTGTTGTCGGCGGATTAGACCATACGAGACTACTCTGCGCTAATAGGGCATTTAAACCTGACATCATTAAAATGAGCAGAAAACTTTTCATTTTTTACTTATTTTGTTAATTAGACTTTTATATTATTTGTAATAAATAAAATACTAAATAGAATAATAAATTATTACCGCATTCATTACTCTGATTTTTTTATACGATTTTAATAAAGGATTTTATGAAAATCAAAAACTATGATGTAGACGAAAAAAAAATAATCTTTCCGTTATTAGGGGTCGCCTTTTTATTAAGATTGATTTTTATAATTGAAACAACGGGCACCCCGTTTGTATCCAACCTGTTTTCTGATTCCCGTATTTATATGGATTATGCTTCTCATATGGTTGACTCGGGCGACTGGATTGGAAACGAACCGTTTTTTATGGCACCCGTATATCCTTACATGCTGGCATTACTCAAATTGATATTCGGGGATAGTACTTATATTGTTCGTTTACTTCAGGTATTGATTAGCACTATAAGCATATTATTTATTTACTGGTCGGCGAAAAATTATTTTAATAAAAACGTTGCATTTATTGCCGCCGCTATTGCCACATTTTACGATTCATATATATTTTATTCAGGAATAATATTTTCGGAAACATTGCAAATTTTTGTCTTTGCGGTTCTGATTTATATGTTTAGTGAAAAAAATAAGTTCTCCGATAAATTTCACTGGCTTAAAATCGGATTATTATTCGGACTTGCTGCACTGCTCAGGGCTAACATATTATTGTTTTATCCTGTGCTTATGCTCTACATTTTTACGTCGAAAAAAGAATTTTCAAAATATTCTATCAAAAAAGTTCAATTAGCTTCGTTTTTGTCCATCGGCGTCGTTCTTATAATACTTCCCGTTACAATAAGAAATGTTGCGGTATCGGGGGAGACTGTGCTGATTACATCAAATGGCGGAATAAATTTTTATATAGGCAATAATGCCGAAGCGCCTGGTGTTTTTGTAACGCCAAAAAATTTCGATTTTTCTTCCGATATGTCAGGTAAATATTATGCGTCTAAACTGCTCGGAAGAACAGTTACAGCTTCAGAGGCATCGGCATATTGGTACGATAAGTCGCTGGATTATCTTAAAAAAGATCCTATGGGTTTTGTTAACTTATTCGGTAAAAAACTTATGCTGTTTTTTGATTCAGAAGAATTTCCTCAATCCTCAATTTTAGATATGGATTTCTACAGCAAAAATTATTCGAAACTGTTAAATCTTCCTTTAATTCCATACTCCATTATAGTTATATCATTTATTTTTGGATTTTTATTGCTTATCAATTACCCTAAACGGGATAACATATTATTATTGTTAATATTAACGTATATAATTTCGAGCGCGTTATTTTTTGTCAACGGCAGATTCAGATTAGGAATTACGCCAGCATTAATTATTATAAGCGCTTTTTCAATTAATCAGATTTTTGAAATTGTTAAACTTAAGCAGCTAAAAAAAATGCAAGTTTCGCTTATCGTGGTCGGTATTTTTGTTGTTGTTTCTTATTTCTTGATCAATAAACCTAAATACACCGATTACGACGCATATCTGCAACTAGGAGATATTGCTCAAACACAGGAAAATTATGACCAGGCGGTTTATTACTATAATCGATCAATAGTATTGGATGATCGTTACCTAACATTTATAAATCTTGGAAATACATTCGCAAAAAAAAGAGATTACAAAAATGCTTTATCGGCCTTTGCTGAAGCAGAAAAAAGAAATGATAAGGACTATCTATTGTTCTTTAACAGAGGAATTGTTTATTCCCAGGTGGGGGATTATAATAAAGCGCTGGAATCCTATGAAAAAGCCCTGGAATTAAAACCGGAATTTTCCCCGGTATTCAGGAACATCGGTATTATTTATTTTGTAAGCGAAAAATATGCGGACGCAAAATATTATTTTAATAAATTTTTACAGGTTTCAAAAGATGAACAAACAAACGCACTGGTTAGGCAAGATTTACAAACAATCGAAAAAAGATTAAACGGAGAAAACTAAAATGGGAATTCGAGGGGGATTAATAACTTTATTATTCAGCGCTGTGTCTTTGTTTGCTCAAACGAAACTTGAATTCGAGTTTGATTATGCAAGGTTTAATTTGGATTCTGTTTCCTCTCAACTGGAAATTTATTATTCCATAGGTCAAACAAAATTAACCGTTGTTGAAATAGAAGGTAAACAATCAGTTAGCGCAAATATAAATTTGATTATTACTAACAAAGAAACCCGGCAGGTTTTAGTAGATAAAAAATATAAAATCAATTCGAATGTTGAATTAATAAATAATGAGTTAACGCGTAAAAATTTGATTGGAGCGATGACTTTTAGATTACCCATTGGAAATTATTTTCTTGAATTCAGCGTTGAAGACGGTGTTGATTCAACTATTTCCAAATATTTAAACGAAGAAATTAATATTAAAAAACCCGATCCCAAGCTTATTTCGATTAGCGATTTAGAATTTGCTTCGCGCATTGTGGTGGAAAGTAATGACGTTAATTCCATTTTTTATAAAAACACAATGGAAGTAATTCCTAATCCCCAGAATATTTACGGGCAAAATATGCCTATGCTTTTTTACTACGCCGAATTGTATAACCTGGCCGACGATACAACAAAAAGCAGCCTTATTCTTAACAGCCAGGTGATAAATAATTTTGGAAAAAAGGTGTACGAGAAAACAAAGGATATAAGCAAGAACAACAATGCAATTGTGGAAGTAGGGGCGGTAAATATTTCTAACTTCCCAACCGGGACCTATACATTATATCTAAATCTTATAGGCACTGAAAAAAGCAAGGGTGTTTCTTCCTTTAAAAGGTTTTATGTTATAAATCCTCATGTAAAAGACACAGTGTCAAACTTTAAATCGGATATGAATGTTTTAACCAGTGAATATGGTGTGATGGGTGTCGAAGAATGTGATGAATTGTTTTCATGTATAAGATATATCGCTACATCAAAAGAAATGGACTCGTATAAATCTTTGGATTCTTTGAACGCGAAAAGAGAATTTTTATTTAAGTTTTTTTTAGCTCGGGATACTAACCCTGAAACAACCGAAAATGAATTTAAAAGAGAATTTGACGAACGAATTAAAACAGTAAATGCTAAATACAGAACTTTTACTAAAAAGGGAACACGTACAGACCGCGGCAGAATCTATTTAATTTATGGTGAACCCGATGAAATTGATATGCATCCGAATGACTATGATAGAAAACCCTACGAAATATGGTATTATCATAGTATTGAAGGAGGAGTTACCTTCGTTTTTGGAGATTTAAGCGGATATTCGGATTATGAACTTTTACACTCAACGAAACGCGGGGAACTTAGAGATGATAACTGGGAAAGAAGGATTACCGCAAACTAATTGATATGTTAATAACACACAGATTAGAATACTCCGTTTATATGCTATTTGTTTGGATAGCGCGAATTATTGGATATTCGAGAATAAAATATTTGGCGAGATTTATATCACTTCTGTTTTTTTATTTAGTGCCTATCCGAAAAAAAGTAGTGTTGAATAATTTAAAAATTGCTTTTCCTGAAAAAAGTGAAATTGAGCTAAAAAAAATTGCGAGGGAAAATTATTACTATTTTGCCCTTTCCTTTCTTGAAATTCCACTTTTGTTTTACTTTGATAAAACTTCGTTGTTAAAATTATCTGATAATAAAAATATTGAGATTGTTAAGGATGGACTTAAAGAAAATAAAGGACTGTTACTTTTAACTGCTCATTTTGGGAATTGGGAACTCGGGGCTCTTCTTGTTGGAATTGAAATTAACAAAGAAATATCCGTTTTAGCAAAACGGCAGAAAAATAATTTTGTCGCCGATAAGATGCAGTTGATACGTGAGAAATTCGGAAATAAAGAAGTTCTGTTAGGAGTTTCTGTTCGGGAATTGTATAAAACACTTAGGAATGGCGGTGCAATAGGAATTGTTGGTGATCAGCGGGCACCCAAAAAGAGCGGTATAATAATTAAATATTTTAATAGGGATACACTTGTTTTTGCAGGCGCGGCTTCATTAGCTGTTAAACTAAAATCGCCTATTTATCTGATTTTATTGCCAAGGTTGTCAAATGGTAATTATCAGATGGTGGTTGAAAGGATTTCGTATGAAAACTTGCCCGATGAAAATGAAGCCGCTGTTCAGGAACTAACTCAAAGATATTTTAACTGTCTCGAAAAATATGTAAGACAATATCCCGCACAGTGGTTATGGATGCATAAAATTTGGAAAAATTAACGCGTAAATGACTGATTAACTGAAAAGTTTATTACTTCATTTATTGCTATATTTGCAATAGTTTAATGAGCAGAATGATGAGCTGGTTTAATTTAAATAATCTGAAAAAAAGTTCAATATATTTTACACCTAATTTTCCAACGCTTCAAACTAAGCGTTATAAAGTAAAATTGTATACGGTTCTTTCTTATGCGGCGTTATATACTTTTGTTGTATCAATTTTTATTGCGTTAATTTTGGCATTTACACCTGCCCGTCAATTTTTATTATTCGTTGAAGATTATAAATTAAAAGAAAATTCTGTTCAGATTAAGCAGCTTGAACAAAAAGTTTTATTGTTGTACAACGAAATTGATCAAATATCTTTAATAAATAAACGTTTAAAATTTGCAATTAAATTAGCTAGTACTGATTCTCTTGATTCAACAGCGGCAATTTATGATTCTTTACGTTTGTATGAACAAATTAAACGCCGCTCCGGCGGAAATATTTATTCGGTAATAAATGATTTTGCTAAAAAATATTTATCTGACTCCGATAGTGTTAAAGAAATATTGTTTTTAAAACCTTGCGAAGGAATAATTGCAAAATCATTTCAACCGGGGAAAGGACATAATGGGATTGATTTTGCTGTTGTAGAAAAATCACCTGTTTACGCTAGCATGAGCGGAGTCGTAATATTTGCGGATTATACTTTTAATTATGGCTACACCATAATTATTCAACATGATAAAGGTTATACTACTCATTATAAACATTGTTCGGTTTTACTAAAAAACGAGCGCGATGTTGTAAAATCTGGCGAAGTAATTGCCTTATCCGGTAATACTGGTTTTGCCACTACCGGACCTCATCTGCACTTTGAAATATGGAAAAATAATCAGCCACTAGATCCTGCCGGCTTGGTACTCAATTAAAAGGGAATATATATTATGGCTCTCAAAAAGGATAATTCAGCGGAAGAAGTTAGCATACTTAGCAGTGGAATTAAAATTGAAGGGAAACTTTACAGCGAAGGAAATGTAAGGTTGGATGGTAAAATGGTAGGGGAACTTACAGTTAATGGAAATTTAACGCTTGGTGACAGCAGTGAAGTAAACGGTAATATTAAATCCAAAAATATTACAATCAGCGGTAATGTGGAGGGAACAATTCACGCTTCAGAAAAAGTTGTTCTGGATACACAGGCAAGATTTAAAGGTGATCTTTTTGCAAAAGTTCTTGTAATTGAAGAAGGCGCAAAATTTGACGGAACAAGCACAATGAATCAAACAGCAGCTCAAGCAGCTCAACGTGTTACAGAATAAAAAAGAATCATCATTTAGCAAAACCGCTAAATCATTTAAGGATGTTGGACCCTATCTCGGTTTGGGCACACAGTTGGCTGCGACTGTTGTGCTAATGTTTTATATAGGTTATTTGCTCGATGATTATTTGGAGAGCAAACCTGTTTTTACAATAATTTTCTCTTTCGTTGGGGGTGCTGCCGGCGTATATAATTTTATTAAAACAGTGCTCAACTTAAATAAAAAAGATAAATTTGAAAAAAATTAAATCCATTTTCCTTGCAGTCTATTCTGTTGTAGCTTTGTTTTTGATAGGAGCCTATCACAGTAATCTATTTTCTCCTGAGCTAATATTAGGAATCGTTATTGCTGTATTACTCAATCTGCTTAATCTAATTTCTGCCGTTTACGCGTTCGAAAAATCAATATTAAATACGAACAAACAGTTTTTAATTTATAACATGGGCGGGATGAGCATAAGATTGTTTGTCCTATTAATAGCGCTTTTACTTATATTAAAATTCTTGAATATTGACAAAGATGGGTTTATATTAATATTCTTTATTTTTTATTTTGTGCAACTGACTGCGGAAATCGGATATTTTAGCAGTTATATTAAAGGACTCAAACAGAAGTAATATATTGTATGGTTAGTGACAGTACTCAGGTAATAACAGATAGCCTATCAACGGCACACGCATCCGGCGGGAACGATACCAGTTGGCTTATGCACCATGTTATGGATGCAAAAGAATTGGATTTTGAACCTTTCGGAACAATCCATTTGCCACAACTTCATTTGTTTGGTTTGGATATATCCATTACAAAACACGTAGTGTTTTTATGGTTAGCGGCAATTATTTTGATCCTGATTTTTAATAAGGTGGCAAAATCATATAAAAAATCTCTTACACCTTCTGGAATTACAAACTTTATGGAAGTTTTAATAGTATTTGTAAGAGACGAAATAGTAAAACCAACTATTGGTAAAGGCCATGAGAAATTTCTGCCATATTTGTTAACTGTGTTTTTCTTCATATTAACTTGCAATTTCCTTGGACTTCTTCCTTATGGAAGCACTGCCACCAGTAATATTGCTGTTACCGCTACTCTTGCTATTATTTCCTTTATAGTAATTCAGGTTGGCGGAATGATGCAAAACGGTGTCTTTGGATATTTTAAGGGATTAATTCCGCATGGCGTACCTATATGGCTTTTGCCAATTATGGGTGTTGTGGAAATTTTAGGCCTGTTTACAAAACCATTTGCTTTGGCAATAAGACTTTTTGCAAACATGACAGCCGGGCATATTGTAATATTAGCATTACTCGGTTTAATATTTATACTGAAAACGTTTTTTGTTGCGCCTGTGTCTATCGCATTTGCGCTATTTATATATCTGCTTGAAATATTAGTAGCACTAATTCAGGCATATATTTTTACTATGCTTTCCTCATTATTTATTGGGATGGCAGTACATCAGGATCATTAAATAAATCTTTTATAAAGGAGAAACTAAATGGAATTTGCATATTTAGCCGCAGGATTTGGTGCCGCTTTAACAATTATTGGTGGTGCTTATGGTATTGGTAAATTAGCTAGTTCAGCTATGGAAGCAAGCGGACGTCAACCCGAAGCCGCTGGCGATATCAGAACTTCTATGATTATTGCCGCTGCTCTTATTGAAGGTATTTCTTTATTTGCGTTGGTTATTTGTATTCTTTTAGCCCTAAAATAAAAGAAATTTTAAGCTTGTACTCTCTTTAATTAGTTAGGAAAGAGTAATATGTATTATTCGTTATTAGCCTTTGTTTTCACTTCGGGTGAATCTTCAGGCAGTCTTTTAGATGTTAATCCGGGATTGATTTTCTGGACTGTTATAACCTTTGCTTTGTTGATGTTTATATTGATGAAGATGGCCTGGAAACCTATACTTTCTTCATTAAACGAGAGAGAACAGAGTATTAAAGACTCCTTGGAAAAAGCGGAACAGGCAAGATCTGAAGCCGAAAAAGTTGTTCGAGAAAATCAGGCTAATTTGGCAATAGCCGAAGAAGAAGCCCAGAAAATTATCGCGCAGGGAAGAGAGTATTCCGAAAAGTTAAAAGAACAGATGCTTAAAGAAAGTAAAGCGCAGGCAGCTAAACAAATTGAAGAAGCTAAAGCGGAAATTAGCAGAAAAAACCAAGAAGCACTAAATGAGTTAAAAGAACAAGTAGTTAACCTTGCTATTGAGTCTTCTGAAAAAATTATCCGCGAAAGTCTTGATAAAGAAAAACAAAAACTTATTGTTGAAAAATACCTAAAGGACTTGGCGAATAACTAGAATGGGTAAACTGAATATTTCAAATAGGTACGCGAAAGCTTTTATTGAAACTGCAAATGAAAAAAAAGTAATCGAAAAAGTTACCGAAGACATGCAGCTCATACAGAATGTTCTTGAAAATTCGCGTGAACTACGAACTTTTTTATCAAATCCTATTATGAATGATGCTAAGAAAATAGAAGTTCTTTCGGCAATTTTCAGTGATAAATTATGCGATGTTTCTTTGAGCTTTTTGAAATTTATTGTGGAAAAGAAAAGAATCAATATGCTTATAGATATATCGCGAAGATTTAATGATATTCGAGATGAATCACTTCGCATTTCTAATGCCGAAGTTATAACCGCAACTCAAATAGATGATACTCAAAAAGAAATGCTGAAAACGAATCTTGAGAGTTTCACTAAAAAGAAATTGCGAATGAAATTTAAAACCGACGATTCGATAATCGGCGGATTCAAAGTGAGAATTTTAGATCAAATTATTGATGCTACTTTGAAAAATCAATTAAATAAATTGAAGAAAAAATTACTTGAAGAAAGTATTTCCGTTAATTAGCTAAAAATGATTAAGGAATAAAAATGGCTGAAGTTAGACCTGATGAAGTGTCGTCTATATTAAGAAAACAACTTTCCGGCTTCGATAGTGAAGCGGAAGTATACGATGTGGGAACCGTACTTCAGGTTGGTGACGGTATTGCACGTGTTTATGGCTTATCCAAAGTTATGGCTAGTGAGCTGGTTGAATTTCCTAATGACGTAATGGGTATGGTGCTTAACCTTGAAGAAGATAGTGTCGGCTGCGTTTTGTTTGGAGAAAGTTCCCTTATTAAAGAAGGTGACATAGTAAAACGCACTAAACGTCTGGCTTCTTTTCCTGTAGGTGAAGCTTTGTTGGGTAGAGTAGTAAATCCTTTGGGAGTGCCAGTTGACGCAAAAGGCCCGGTTAATCACGAAAAATTTATGCCTATCGAAAGAAAAGCTTTGGGTGTTATTGCACGTCAACCTGTTAAAGAACCTTTACAAACAGGAATTGTTTCTGTTGACGCAATGATTCCAATTGGCAGAGGTCAAAGGGAATTAATAATCGGTGACCGCCAGACTGGAAAAACAGCTGTTGCTGTTGATGCGATAATAAATCAAAAATACACACATTCCGAAGAAGCTAAAGCTGTTGGTGTAAATCCGGTTTTTTGTGTTTATGTAGCTATCGGACAAAAAGACTCCACTGTAGCTCAGGTAGTTGCCAAATTGGAACAACACGGCGCTATGGAATATACTACAGTTGTATCTGCGCCAGCTTCAACTCCGGCTCCTTTGCAGTATATTGCCCCTTACTCTGGCGCAACATTGGGTGAATTTTTTAGAGATAATGGAAAACATGCTCTTGTAGTTTACGACGATCTTTCAAAACAAGCCGTAGCTTACAGAGAATTAGCTTTATTGTTGAGAAGACCTCCGGGACGTGAAGCTTACCCTGGTGACGTTTTCTACCTTCATTCAAGATTATTGGAACGAGCTTCCAAACTGAATGATAGTCTTGGCGGCGGAAGTTTAACAGCTCTTCCTATAATTGAAACACAACAGGGAGACGTGTCCGCATATATTCCTACAAACGTAATTTCTATTACAGACGGACAAATTTATCTTGAGCCCAATCTTTTTAATGCCGGCGTTCGTCCTGCAATAAATGTTGGTATTTCTGTTTCCCGTGTGGGCGGAAATGCTCAAATTAAAGCTATGAAAAAAGTTGCAGGCTCCTTAAAATTGGATTTAGCTCAATTCCGTGAGCTTGCCGCATTCGCAAAATTCGGTTCGGATCTCGATAAAGCGACTCAGCGTACTCTGGCTAAAGGCGAAAGACTTGTAGAATTACTCAAACAGGGTCAGTATATGCCTGTTCCAGTTGAAAAACAGGTTATCAGTGTTTACGCCGGTACTCAGGGGTATTTAGAATCCATTCCTGTAAAAGATGTTAAAAGATTTGAGAAAGAATTGATTGAATATATTGACGTTAATTATCCTGAAATATTTAAGGTTATCAGAGAAACTAAAACGCTCGGCGATGAAGTTATTGTTACAATTAAAAAAGCAGTAGAAGAGTTTTTAGGAAAATTTAAAAAATAGAAATAAAAATTTTATAAAATAGAATTCGTGAATACCAATATCGGATAGATAAAATCTGATATTGGTTTTTGTTTGTTATAGGAATTCGGTTTATGGCTACATTAAGAGATATTAAAAGAAGAATAGTTGGTGTTACTAACACCCAGCAGATAACCAAAGCTATGAAGATGGTGGCGGCTGCAAGGTTGCGCAGGGCACAGGAAAATATGATTAATGCAAGACCATATTCAAGAAAAATTGATTCGGTTCTGAATAATCTTCTGTCAATGGAAAAGAATGTTCCCAGTCCTTTATTCGAAAAAAGAGAAGTTGAGAATGTAGCAGTTGTTGTAATTACCTCCGACAGAGGTTTATGTGGCGGTTTCAACATGAATGTAATTAGACAAGCGGAAGATTTAATTAAAGACGAATATGCTGAATTAAATAAAAGCGGAAACGTTGCATTGTATTGTGTTGGCAAAAAAGGATTGGATCACTTTACCCGTAGAAATTATAAAATTGATGGCGGATATCCCGGAATATTTTCTGACCTTAAATTCGAGTTCGCATCAAAATTAGTTCTCGATATATCTAACAAATTTATAAATGGCCGTATAGATCAGGTTGTAGTTGTATATAATGAATTCAAATCGGTTGCACAGCAGAATGTTTTGATGAAACAATTGCTGCCTATTGAACCTGAAATTTCCGAAAGTTTAAAAAATTCCGGTACCGAATTTATTTATGAACCTGATAAAATAAGTATTATTAGTTCGTTACTCCCTAAATATTTAAATGCTAAAATGTGGACTGCCTTGCTGGATTCGTATGCTGCGGAATTGGGTGCCAGAATGACAGCTATGGATATGGCTACTGAAAATGCAAAAGATTTAATTAGAAGTTTACAAATTACTTATAATAAAGAACGACAAGCTTCAATTACTGGTGAAATACTTGAAATTGTTTCCGGCGCTAATGCTTTGAAAGAAGCTTAATAAATTGGATTTGAATTGATTAGACTATTTTGTTATCTTTATCGTGATTTAACATATTATGCTTGAAGATCTGACATTAAAATTAGACAAAGCCTTAAAAAAAATTACCGGACAGGGAAGGCTTACTGAAGACAATATTTCGGATACATTACGAGAAATAAGACGTGTTCTTTTAGATGCTGACGTTAATTATAAAGTCGCAAAAAAGTTTATAGACGACGTTAAAGTTAAGGCCCTTGGTCAGGAAGTTTTGGCTTCAGTTAAACCAGGTCAGCTTATTACAAAAATTATCTATGATGAGTTGACTTTATTGATGGGCGGCAGCAATGCCGAACTTAGTCTTAATCCTAGCGGACCTACAGTAATTTTAATTGTCGGTTTACAAGGTTCAGGAAAAACAACTTTTAGCGCAAAACTGGCTAAATATTTAAGTGGTAAAAAAAGAAATGTTCTTTTAACCGCTGCAGACATTTATAGACCGGCAGCTATAGATCAGCTGAAAACATTGGGAAAACAGATCAATACTCCTGTGTTTTCAATAGATGGTTCTATGGATGCTGTTAATATCTCAAAAGAGTCTGTTAAATATGCTAAGGAAAACGGATTAAATACAATCATTATCGATACGGCTGGAAGACTTCACGTTGATGATGATTTGATGCAGGAAATAAAATCTATAAAATCATCTGTGAATCCAACAGAAACTTTGTTTGTAGTGGATTCTATGACTGGTCAGGACGCGGTAAATTCAGCTAAAGCGTTTCATGACAGTGTTGATTTTGATGGAGTTGTTCTTACAAAACTTGATGGTGATACCAGAGGGGGATGCGCCCTTTCTATAAAAGCCGTTGTTAACGAGCCTATTAAATTTATTAGCCTTGGTGAAAAATTAGATTCCATAGAGTTGTTTCACCCGGATCGTATGGCTTCTAGAATTTTGGGAAAAGGCGATGTTATTTCCTTGGTAGAAAAGGCTCAATCTCAATTTGATTTGAAAGAAAGCGAAGATCTCGAAAAGAAGTTGATGGAAAATAAATTTGACTTCGACGACTTCTTAAAGCAAATTAAGACTATTAAAAAAATGGGTTCAATTAAATCTTTATTGGATATGATTCCAGGTGTAGGAACTCAGCTGAAAAATGCAGATATTGACGATAAGCAATTGGTAAGGGTTGAAGCAATTATACAATCGATGACTTTACAGGAAAGGCGAAACCCTAAAGTATTAAATGGCAGCCGCAGAAAACGAATTGCTAAAGGGAGTGGGAATACAATACAGGATGTGAACAGGTTGATCAAACAATTTGGCGAAATGCAAAAAATGATTCAAATGTTCAAATCTAAAGGCGGCAAAAAAATGATGAAAAATTTTAGATTTAATTAAATTATATATTATATAGGAGGTTGACTTAATTGGCTGTAAAGTTAAGATTAAAACGTATGGGTAAGAAGCGACAACCAGTTTACAAAGTTGTAGCTGCTGATGCTAGGTCCCCGAGAGATGGTAAATTTATTGAAGCGATCGGATTATATAATCCTAAAACTGATCCTGTGACAATCGATATTAAAGAAGATAGAGCTTTATATTGGTTAGGAGTTGGTGCGCAACCTACAGATACTGTAAAAAACCTATTATCGAAACAGGGTATTTTATTAAGAAAACAACTTGTTAAAAGCGGTTTAACAGAAGAACAAGTAGAGGCAAAATTAGCTGAATGGAAAAATGCCCAGGAAGCGAAATTAGCTAGCGCTGTAAAAAAACAAGATAAAAGTAAAAAATCCGAACCCGGTAAAGAAGCAAAAGTAGAGCAAAGTGCTTCGGAAGTTAAGGGCGCTACTTCTGACGAGGCTTAACCTGAAGAGATAATTTTGTCACTGAGTCTCTTTAAATAAGCGTTATGCACTAATAATAATATGTGCCCTTTTTAACAAATAGTTAGAAGGTATTCTCATGAAGGAATTTATTGAATTTATCGCTAAACACCTTGTCGACACCCCGGATAGTGTCAGTATCGAAGAGGCACAACCTAATGACAAAACTATCGAACTCACATTAAAAGTGGGTGGGGATGATGTTGGCAAAGTTATTGGTAAACAAGGCAAAACTGCTCAGGCGATGAGAACTCTGTTAACCGCAATTGCGGCTAAAGATGGCAAAAGAGCAATTTTAAAAATTCTTGATTAGGATGTCAAACGCTTATTTTGGATGATTACTTTTTAATAGGCGAAATAAAATCCAATTACGACGATGAAGGATTTGTTGTAATTGATTCCTTTTCGGATTTTATTGATCGGTTTTTTGATTTAAAGTTTGTGTTTATAAAAATTTATGGTGTCGAGAAAAAATTATTTGTCGATGCTGTAAAAATTATTGACGGTTCCATTGTAATGCGATTTAAAAATTTTATTTCGCTTAAAGATACCGAACCATTAATTGGTCTTAAGCTTTTTGTGGACGAAGAAAATGTTGTTTCTTTAGATGATGACACTTTTTTTGTTCATGATTTATTGGGCTGTAAGGTTTATTACGCCGATAAGTTCTTTGGTGATGTTGTTGATGTTCTAAAGCTTGAATCGAATGATGTTTATGTTATTCACGATTCAAAGAAAGAGGAACATTTGATACCTGCTGTAAGAGACTATATCAAAAGTATTGATATAAATACAAAAAGGATTGAATTGATCTCCGATTGGGAAACTATGTTTTATGATGAGGATTGATATAATATCTTCCGTACCCGATCTTCTCTACAGTCCGCTTAATACTAGCATTATAAAACGGGCTCAGGAAAAAGAAAAGGTTCAAATTTTTGTACATAATTTGAGGGATTACTCCCTTAACAAGCACAAACAAATTGACGATAAACCTTTCGGCGGCGGAGCGGGAATGTTGCTTAAACCCGAACCGTTCTTTGAATGTATTGAAAAATTGACGAGCGAAAGACAATACGATCATATAATATTTACCACGCCGCGAGGCAAAGTATTTGATCAATATGATGCAAAAAAACTTTCTCTCTTTAAAAATATAATTCTGATTGCAGGTCACTACAAAGGAATTGACGAACGAGTTGTTCAAAAATTTGTAACACTTGAATTATCAATAGGAAATTTTGTTCTAAGCGGCGGTGAACTACCATCGTTAACAATTATCGATGCCGTAGTTCGGCTTATTCCCGGTGTTCTTAATGATAGTGAGTCCGCTTTGGAGGATTCCTTGATTGACGGGGATGAAATAGAGGCCCCTTATTATACAAGACCTGCTGAATTCAGAGGAATGATTGTGCCTGAAGTTCTTCTCAATGGAAATCCTAAAGAGATTAGAAAATGGAAAGAGGAACAATCGATTGTATTGACAGAGAAATGGAAAAAAATAAATTCTTTGGAGTAAGAAATGGAAAAACTAAAAAATCTTTTAGGTGAAGAGGTTAGAACCGACTTGCCACAATTTAAAGCCGGCGATAGAATAAAAGTGCACGTTCGTGTTATCGAGGGTGACAAAGAAAGAGTTCAGCCTTTTGAGGGTGATGTAATAGCTCTGAAAGGTACCGGTGTGCATAGAACATTTACCGTCAGAAAAATTTCGAGCGGTGTTGGCGTGGAAAGAATATTTCCTTTCGATTCGCCTAAAGTAGCAAAAATTGAAGTAATAAGAGAAGGTAAAGTACGAAGAGCAAAACTTTATTATCTCCGTAACTTGTCAGGTAAAGCTGCGCGTATTAAAGACAAGAATCAGAAATAAAATTTCCGATCTTCAAAAGCCGCTTTTCGGGCGGCTTTTTCTGTTTTAAATGAGGATGCAAAAATGAAAATTTATTTACCCACTAATATTTTCAGCGCTTTGTTCAGCATGATGCTGCCGGATGAACAAAAAAATGATATAGAAATATTACCAGCGTCTTTAATTGCGCAAAAACTTGTAGATAATAACGATAGCTTAGGGCTTATGCCATCATGCGATTTATTAAAATTCTCAAATCTAAAAGTGTCTAATAAAATTGCGCTGTCTTTTGACGGATTACTCTCAAATTCTTATCTCTATTTTATGCCGGAACAAAACCGTTTCGACCGAATTTTATTACGTGGAGACGTCTCATCAAACGAGGTTATACTAGCTAAAATACTTTTTAAAGAACGTTTCGACGTGGATGTGGAAATTTCTCTCGATTCAAACGAACTGGACTTTGAAGAATCTAATTATCTGATTGTCGGACAAGAGAACGATGATTATGTAGTTAAACATAACGGTATTAGTTTTTCCGACCAAATAGCGGAATTTATAAACTATCCGTATGTAAATTTTGTACTTGCCTCAGCGGATGATGCAAATATTTTATCTTTTGTTTCCAAACTCGAAAACCTTGACGAACAGATAGAGGATAATATAGCCGAATTGTTAGAAAAAGTTAAACTGCCTTCAGAACTTGGGGGACATATTTTACAAAATATTAACAATGTTTATTATGAAATGACAGAAAATGAGGTTGAGGGACTTAACGAACTGCTAAAACTCCCTTACTTTCATGGTGTAGTGGACGATATTGTTACACTAAATTTCGTATAGAATAGTAAATCCGGACGAAATTACAGTCCGGATTTTTCAGTTAAAATATTACATGCGAAGACGTTAAAACATCAGGGTTATTTCTTATGTTTTTCAGCATTTCTTCAGTAGCAGGGGAAGTTAATTTCATAGTGCAGCAGGCTACAAAAGCTCCGTCGAATATTATGTTTTCAACCTCTTCTACATTTATATTACCAGTTCTTAATTCATTGAGTATTGATGCCAGCACACCTGGTTTATCGTAGTGCTTAACAACTAACTGATAATAATTTTCTTTCATCTTAGCTTTATTAACCCAATGAGCAATCACGCCGCTTTTTATATAATCCATAATTATATTCACTGTTTCTTCGGCAACCGCATTCTGAGCCTGCATTGTAGAGGCTCCAATATGATGCGTAACATAAACATTATCCAATTCTTGTAAACGCGAACTTATCTTTCCGCTTTTTGCTTCGGGTTCATCGTTAAAAACATCCAAACCAACTCGAATATTTTTCTCTTTAACAGCTTTAATCAAAGCGTCTTCATCTATTACCGAAGGACGCGAAGTATTTATAAGGATGGCGCCCTCTTTCATATAACCGAATAACTTATCGTTGAACAAACCTTTTGTTTCCGGGGTCGATGGTAAATGTATGGAAACAACATCGGCTATTGGTAACGTTTTATCGAATTCACTGAAGTCCTTTATTCCATATCCTTCAACCCGTGATATATCTTTAACGTAAATATTCATTCCGAAAGCCTGTGCCCGTTTTGCCACTTCTTTACCAATATTTCCAAAACCAACAATCGCAAGGGTTTTACCCATTAATCCATCGGCTTTCGAATATTCCGCTTTATTCCATTCGCCCTTTTTAAAATCCATAACATTATGAGGGATTTTTCTATCAAGCGCTATAATAAGTCCTATTGCCAATTCTGCTACCGCTATGGAATTTTTGCCAGGACAGTTTGCTACATACACCCCTTTCTTATTAGCCGCGGAAATATCAATGTTGTTTACTCCGGCACCGGCTCTTACAATAAGATTTAAATTTTGGGACGATAAAATTGTTGTTTCATTAACGATTGTTGAACGAACTATTAAAATATCAACAAATTTTGCTTTTTCAGCAAGTTCGTTTTCTCCTGTTTTGGGTTCATAAATAACTTCTAAGCCGCTATCAGTTAATTGTTGAATATACTTATCCGGAAATTTGTCGGCAATCAGTACTGTCATTTTCATAACTGCTCCATTATTTTTTTTTAAGCATTGGAATATTCACTTTATATTCTTTAGCATTATTAATAGCTCTTTCATAACCTGCATCGGCGTGTCTTACTATTCCCATACCTGGATCGTATGTAAGCACTCTTTCAAGTCGTTCTTCGGCTTCTTTTGTGCCGTCTGCAACAATTACCATACCTGCATGGATGGATTTACCTATACCGACTCCCCCTCCGTGGTGAACTGATACCCAGCTTGCCCCACCAATTGAATTAAGAAGCGCGTTTAATATAGGCCAATCGGCAATTGCGTCGCTACCGTCCAGCATAGCTTCAGTTTCTCGGTAAGGGGAAGCGACCGATCCGCAATCCAAATGGTCTCTTCCAATAACTATTGGAGCGCTTACTTTGCCGGAAGCCACTAGGTTGTTAAATATTTTACCCATTTTTGCGCGGGCACCGTAACCCAGCCAGCAGATACGCGAAGGTAATCCCTGAAAATGAACTTTTTCCTGTGCAAGTTTTATCCAACGGACAAGTGCTTCGTCATCCGGGAAAGCCTCAAGAACAGCTTTATCAGTTTCATAAATATCATTAGGATCGCCCGACAATGCGGCCCATCGGAATGGACCTTTTCCATCGCAGAAAAGGGGCCGAATATAAGCCGGCACAAAACCGGGAAAGTCAAAAGCATTTTTAAGTCCGTTTTCTTTAGCTTCTCCTCTAATGTTATTGCCATAGTCAAAAGTAATAGTTCCTAATTTCTGAAACTCAAGCATACTTCTAACATGTTCCACAATAGTAGACCGTGCACATTTAATATACTCTTGTGGATTTGTTTTTCTTAGTTCAAGAGCGTCAGCTAAACTAATACCCATAGGGACGTATCCATTGAGAGTGTCGTGCGCCGAAGTTTGATCAGTTAAAATATCAGGCACAATTCCACGATTTAATATTTGTGGTAAAACTTCACCAGCGTTACCAACCAAACCGACAGATAATGCGCGGCCTTCATTTTTTGCTGAAAGAACAAGTTCGAGTGCTTCATCAAGATTTTCCGTAATTTTGTCTATATAGCCGGTCTCAATTCTTTTTTCTATTCTGGTTTTATCCACATCTATACCCAGGAAGGCAGCGCCATTCATTGTGGCAGCAAGAGGCTGTGCTCCACCCATTCCTCCAAGCCCTGCGGTCAACAATAATTTTCCCTTTAAACTCCCGCCGAAATGTTGTTTACCGCACTCGGCAAATGTTTCATAAGTTCCCTGCAATATTCCTTGAGTGCCTATATAAATCCAGCTGCCGGCGGTCATTTGTCCGTACATTATTAATCCAAGCTCCTCCAGTCTTCTAAATTCGTCCCAATTGGCCCAGTCCGGCACAAGCATAGAGTTGGAAATAATAACACGAGGTGCATTTTCGTGTGTTTTGAAAATAGCTACTGGTTTTCCTGATTGAACCAATAGAGTTTCATTATTTTCTAGATTTTGAAGTGAATTAACAATTGCTTCATACGATTCCCAATCACGCGCCGCTTTTCCTTTACCACCATAAACAATTAATTGGCTGGGATTTTCAGCGACTTCAGGATCAAGGTTGTTCATCAGCATTCGTAGTGCAGCTTCCTGCAACCATCCTTTACAACTTAATTTGGTTCCTGTAGCAGCTCTTATAATTCTATCCATACTATTAATCTCGAAACTGATTATTTAAAATATTATTGTACTGGTTAAACATAGATTTATACAGCCATCTATTAAAGAACCAGGCTTTGTCAATTTTTGTTTTTAGAAATTTGATATTCTCTTGTAATTGATGCACAAGTCTAACTTTTTCATCTTTGGTTAATTTTACATTGGATGAGTCGGTCTCAATTTTACTTATTATTGATTCGAAGGAACTAACATCTTTAGCAAATCTAGTGTCCGCAATCATTTGTTTAATTGCCTGGTTACAGAATGTAATTATAATTTTTGACTCGTTTTTATCGAAGTTAAAGTTATAATTTTTGAATAAACTTTTAGCCATAATATTTACACCTTTAGTGACAGTAATTTTTCTCTCATTTTTTGAAAACCCGGTTTTATAACATTATAAATGTAATGCAGTCTTTCATCGTGTGGAATAAATGCTGATTTCATAGCATTCAAATTAAGTTTTTCGATATCATCGAGCGAGATATCGAACATTTCTGAAGCCGTCATATATTCGTTAGTTAATGTTGTATTGCTCATAAGTCTGTCGTCTGTATTCAGAAATACACGGTATTTTTGTTTGTACAAATGAATGAATGGGTGATTTTCCAGTTTGTCCACCGCGCCTGTGTGGACATTGCTCAATAAACAAATTTCAAGAGGAATTCTTTTATCAAGGATAAATTGAGCAAGTTCACCCAAACCGACTATGTTTTTATCCTTGTCAAAAACGAAATCTTCTATAACTCTGGTAGCGTGCCCAATTCTATGCGCGCCGCATAGTTGTATTGCCTGCCAAATAGATTCTTTTCCGAAAGCTTCTCCCGCGTGAATTGTAATATTAAAGTTTTCGCGTTTGATAAAATCGAATGCTTCAATATGTTTTTTCGGCGGAAAACCGCCTTCTTCACCTGCCAAGTCGAAACCAACTACCCCCTGATTTCTATAGTTGACTGCAAGTTCGGCAATATCTAATGAGGCCTTCATGTTTCTAAGTGCGCATAGAATTAAACCGTAGCCAACTCCAAAATCATTTTTCCCTTTTTCCAAACCTCTTATTACCGACTTCATTACATCGTCGTAATGTAATCCTTTTTCTAGATGTAGAATAGGGGCAAAACGAGTTTCGACAAAACAAACTCCGTCTTTATACATATCCTCCATCATTTCATATGCAGTTCTTTCAAGGGATTCTTTTGTTTGCATAACTGCACAGGTGTGCTCAAATCCCTGCAAATATTCCACCAAATTTCCCTTATTAGCACCTCTATGGAACCAAACGGCCAATTCTTCAGGATCCTCGGTTGGAAGTTTTTTATATTTTATTTCTTTTGCGAGTTCAATTATGGTTGCAGTTCTTAAACCTCCATCTAAATGATCATGTAATTGTACTTTGGGAACACCTCTTATTATTTCTTCAGTTGTCATTTTTGGCTCCTATTAGATAATCAAAAATATCCCTTTTGATGGGTAAAATCAACGAAATCGGTAAAGTAAAAATTTTATTGAATAATTGAGTTAAGTGGTTATATCAGTCCAATTTAGGCTTGACTTAGCAAGTGTAAAATAGTAATTTTTCAAGGCTATATATTAATTTTAATTCAAATTGGGAGCAGTAATGAAAAGGATTGTATCTATTCTGATGTTATTAGCAATGGTATTTGGATTGGTTGCATTTCAGTGTTCATCAACTGAAATTACTAGTGCTAAACTTTACATTCAGCAGAAAAATTTGCCAAAGGCTAAAGATGCCCTTTTGAAAGAGGTTCAAAAAAATCCTAAAAGTGACGAAGGCAATTACTTATTGGGTTATATCTATGGTGAAGAAGGAGATATAGATAAGATGCTCGAAAGTTTTAACGCATCACTTGCAATTAGTAAAAAATTCGAACAAAACATCAGTGATTCAAAAAAATATCATTGGTCAAATAATTTTAATAAAGGTGTTGGACTTTTTAACAGAGCTACCAAAGCTACCGCCGAAGATACTAGCGCTATGTTCTTCGATAAATCAATTGAAGCTTTCGAAAACGCTATTAAATGCGAACCTGATTCAATCAGCACATATCAAAACCTTGTGTTTTCGTACTTTAACGCCGGTAGACAATTGGATGCCGTTGAGCCGCTAAAGAAGATAATTTCTATGGATAAAAACGCTGATTCATATACAATGCTTGGCGAAATTTATTACAACAAAGGTATCGAATTCATTAATAAATATGCTGAAAGCAAAGAAATTGCGGACAGCACTACCGGAATGGGTTATTTCCAGCAAGCGATTGAAGTTTTAGAAAAAGGTAAAAAGGATCATCCTGATAATCCAGATATTTTAATGATTTTATCGAACGCTTATATAAACTCCAATCAACTTACAACAGCAATGGAAACATTTAAAACAGGTGTTGAAAAAGATCCAAAAAATAAAGTATACAGATACAATTATGGTGTATTGTTGCTTGGGGCTAATAATTTTAGCGAAGCCGCCGGTCAATTTGAAAAAGCAATAGAAATTGATCCAACTTACGAAAACGCTTATTATAACTTAGGTGTTACTTATGTTAAGTGGGGAACAAAATTAAGAGAAGCTAATATTGAAGATGAAACTAACAAAGAATATTTGGAAAAATTCAAAATGTCTTTAACTCCATTGAATAAATTTTTAGAGATAAAACCTGAAGAAGCGAAAGTTTGGGAATTGTTGGGTAAAGTTTATGCCAACCTCGCAATGACCGCCGAATCTCAAGCTGCGTTCGAGAAAGCAGATTTATACAGATAAAAATTATCTGATATGAATTTTTTTTAGCCCGCAATTTTTTTAATTGCGGGCTTTTTAATGTCTTAAATAGAGGTATAAAATAATGAATCCTGAAAAAGAAGTTAAAGCTCAACAAATTAATATCGAACTGGGTGAGAAGGAAGCCGAAGGAATTTATTCCAATCTTGCTATAATTACACATTCACCAGCTGAATTTATAATAGATTTTACCCGAGTTGTACCGGGAGCGCCAAAAGCTAAAGTTCATGCCCGTATAATAACAACTCCACAGCATGCAAAAATGCTTTTGAAAGCTTTGGAAGAAAATATTGAGAAATTCGAAAGTAAATTCGGAGAGATCAAAATTGAGGGAAATTCTCAACCACAATTTGGATTTGCGACTGCACCTAAAGGGGAAAAAATCAATTAATTTCCCCTTCTCCATTTCATTAAATCTTGCTTGCTTCTAATTTCGATAACTACTACTTTTGGTCATATTAAATTAATGTTGATTCAGGGCACAATCCAATTTAATATGATATGTATCAATATTTTGAATAACCAAATAACATAAATTAACTTCAGCTTTTGTTTATCACAAAAAATTAATTGGAGTTTATAATGAGGATAAAATTTTTTAATAAAATTTTGTACCTGTCTCTTCTGTTTTTGAGTCAAATAACAATGTCGCAAACATTTCCATTTACAATTCAACTGAATATTACTCCCGCCAGCTTTGATCTTGTTGATGTTCTTGTGAACAAAAATTTATCCGGAACACCCCGCATAGTTGAATTAACAATGTCAGAACGAGGAAAATTAATTGTACTTGAAGGTGAAATTGCGTGGGATGAAAATCGAAATGGTAACTTTAAATCTATGTATTCGTTCAGAACAAACCCTTTTAAAAGTCGGCTGAAATTATCGAATAATGAGATAAATAGTTATTCTGATATTAAAATTGAGTCGGATGATACAAACGACGATCTGCTGGACAGACAACGTGATATTGGTAAATTGAAGGGTGCTTACCGATTTGTGTTTTATGTATATGACGGTGTCAATGGAGAATTTCTGGATGAAGCCTCTGAAATAAAAGATATTTGTAATCCGAGCGAAAATATAATTATCGACTTACCAGTGTCCGAAGAATATTACTCAATCGGCAGTGTTTCAGCTTCCTGGAAAATAGATGAATGTGTTTCAGAGTATAAAATCTTGGCTAAGAAAAAAATTCCAGGAGGTGCTTCTACTATTGAGGATATTATTGAAGCAGGAGAAACTGTAATCGATCGCACTCTTGAAATTACAAATGCTATGAGCCAATCCGGTTCAGTTAATATTATTCTAGACGATTATATTGAAAGCAATTTTTGGCAGAATGATGATGAAATAGTTCTTCTTATAACCGCTCTTAATCCTCAGGCTGTTGGAACAACTGAAATATTAGCTGACCCGATTAAATTTTATATCGGTACTTCGAAAATCAATCCTTCGGGTAATTTAACCCTCGTAGATAAAGCGCAGGCGTTTTTCGATAAATTGATTAATGGAGAGATAACATTCGAAATGATAAAAAGTGTTACCGATGAAAACGGGAATGCGATAAGTTTCGCTGATTTTAATGCACTCATAACGGAGTTAGGAAATCATCCAGATCAAGTAATCAGTATTTATTTTAACGAAAACTAAACCGGATTAGGCATGAAAAATTTAATAAAAATATCTGTTTTCGCCGCATTTGTATTCTCAGTCCTAGCTCTTTCCGCCAGTAATTATCTGGATGATGAAACACCTATCGCTATTGTAAAAAAAGTGATAAGACAAGTTCAGCTAAGAGATACCCAAGAAGCTGAATGGACTGCTGTAAAAGAAGGTGAACAATTAATGCAGGGTGGAGAAGTAAGAACCGGGACAAAAGCTTTGGCACTTGTATTGCTAACGGATGGATCAGGTTTGCTGCGCGTGAGAGAAAATTCAATTTTGCGAATTTATGGGGAACGCGAAAACAAAAAAGTGAATAAAAACGCTTTTATCCAGGAAGGAACAGTTGGTTTTGAAGTAAACAAACAGGAAGATGAACAATTTAAATTTACTACTCCCACTATGGTGGCTTCCATAAGGGGAACACAAGGTGTAATTGACAGCGATGCTAATAAAGTATTGTGTGAGGAAGGAATTATAGAACTCGCAGCATTACTGGGAGCTAAAGAAGCGGGTGTTTTAACCGCAGGAAATACTGCCCAGATTACTGAAGATGGAAAGCTTGAAATTTATTCAATGACTGATGCTGAAAAACTTCTACTCAAACAAACGAAACAGATTTCACCCAAAAAAATGATTATAGAAACCGATGAAGGCACTTTGGAGATTGAGTACTACAGTGATGAAGAGAAATAAATTCTTGAAAAATTTTTCATATGGAGGAAATGTCGTGAGAATGTTTAAATTTTACATGATTATTGGTCTTTGCACATTTATGTTTGTAACTTCTACGAAAGCTCAAATCAGTAACTCTGTTTCCAAAGTTAACATATCAGAAGTTATAGAAAATAGACCTGTAAAAATAAGCGTTGCTTTGCTTCCTGTTTCTGGAATTACAAATGTTGTTTTCGCTTATAAAATGTTCGACCAAACAGAGTTTAAACAATCTGAAATGGAAATGATTGGGGATTCAGCAGTGTATTCGATTCCTGCCGATATGGTAAGAACGCCGTTCTTTACATATTATCTCACAATTTATTTCGAAAATGGCAATAACGAAACTTATCCTCTGGGTATACCTGAAACCGGGCTGCCGCTTGAAGTAATGGTAAAAGCAGTTTCAGCTAAGGATAGTGAAGTTTTGGTTTTAACTCCTTCCCCAGATGATAAAATTACAACTAAAAATCTTTTAATTTCTGTTTCTTTTGTAAGAGCTCCTGATAATGTTGATGTAAAAGCGACTCAGGTGTTTTTGAACGATGAAAATATTACTGAAAATTTTCTTTTTGCCGGTGACTTGATGCTATTTAATTCCAACAATTTTCCGGGGCTTATTTCAACAGGTTCAAAATTATTGCGAATAGATTCTTACGATAATAACGGTGAACTTTATGTGACAAAATCAATGGATTTTAATGTGCTTTCTGAATCTGAATTAGATGCCTTCCAAAAAAGATTTAGTTATAAAGGTTCAATCGAAGCCGAATCCAGAAATCAGAGTTATGATGAAAACAGCACATGGTTCAACAACTCATCGCTACGTTTGTCAGGACAATATGATCAGTTAAAATTCGGCGGTTATGTCTACCTTACTTCCGAAGAACAGGACGACCGTCAGCCGCGCAACAGGTTCAGCGGTAGTGTAAATTATAAAGAGTGGTTATCATTAAAATTCGGGGACACATATCCGCAATTGCCTAATTTAATACTGAATGGGAGAAGAGTTAGGGGATTGGAAGGATCGCTTAATTTTGGGTTCTTTAACATAACAACTACTCTGGGACAGATAAAAAGAAATATTGAAGGAAAAATTATTGAAACTTACGATCGGGATACTGCACCTTTAGGATCTAATATTATTGAGATCGATTCATCAAAATACGGCGATCCATATGCGATGGTTACTTTAGGCACATTCGACCGACAGCTGTTCGCAATCAGGCCTTCTTTTGGATCGGGGGAAAATTTTCAATGGGGTTTCAGCTATCTTCATTCCAAAGACGATACAAAATCCATTGAATTTGGCGGAAGAGCGCAGGAAAATGTTGTGGTAGGAACTGATATGAATATAAATTTGGATGACAGAAACATTATATTCAAAAGTCAGGCTGCGGTAAGTTTGTTAAATTCAGACATTAGTATAGGCGAAATTACACAGGCGCAAATTGATTCATTGGCAATTGAAGGAGATGGACAAGTATTTGGAATAGACAAAGACCAGTTTGTATCTTTAAAAGACCTTGTAAGTAGTTTCATTACATTTAACCAGAATATTGGTCCCTTAAATCCCGACAAGCTTTCTTCTTTAGCCGCCGAAAGTATGCTCGAATTAAATTATTTTGATAACAAGCTTCGTGGTTCATATATTTATCGGGGGAACGGTTATAAATCCTTCGGACAGGATTTTCTTTTGACCGATAGGAAAGGGTTTAATATTTCCGATAGAGTTAATCTGATCGATAATCAGCTATTTGTCAGTGTTGCTTATGAAAGTTTAACTGATAATTTACAGAATACCCAAGTGTCAACGATAACTTATAATAATCTGAATACATCAGTTTCTTATTACCCAAGATTCGATTTCCCGGCTGTTACACTAAGTTATAGGAATCGTACACGCAGTAACGATTTACAACCGTCAGACTCTTTGTATTCAATTTATAATATTGATGACAATACGGATACATATATGGCAAAATTGTCCTATGATTTTACTGCCGAAGTTAAACATAATTCCAACTTTAGTATATCCAATATTAAATACAACGATAATAGTGCAAGCAAGCTGAGTCAGGAGTTTTTAACAACTTCATTTGGATTAAGCAGCTGGTGGATGCAAAACCTAAGCAGTTATTTCGGTTTAACTTATTACTCCAGCACTTCCGAAATTTATGAATACAAGTACACAGCTCTTACATTCGGATCTAACTACAGACTTTTACAAAATAAGTTGAACCTGAGTTTAAATATTAGTCCGAGTTTTGGCGACTTTGAAAAATATGGCTTTGATTTTATTGCACAGTATTTGATATTTAAGAATTTCACGGCTACAGCTCAAATAAGATATTTCAACCTGCCTGGATTAAGCAGTAATTCTGTTGCTGGTGTGCGATTAAGGTATTCAATTTAGGATAAACATTTGGCGGATAAAAATCGGTTTCAAAAATCGTGGGGCGAACTTATAAAGTTCGCCACTTTTCTTTTTACATTAATTGTTATACTACTCCTTACGCAGGAATTACTTTTTACATTTTCTCCGATTAAAAATTTGGAATTACGTTCTATTGACGAACGTTTTTCTTTACGCGGCGAAAGAGATATTAAAGATACATCCAATGTTTTAATATTGGAGATCACTCAGAACACTTACGATCAAATCCCTAATCCATACAAAACCTGGCCTTGGCCTCGATTTATTTTTACAAAAGTGATTGAAAACTTAGAACAAGTCGGAGTCCGCGCTATTGGTCTGGATTTATTAATGTCTAATCCGGATAGACTTTCCGTATTAAACGATTCATTATTAATTCAAACTATCAGGAAATATGGAAATATTGTTGTTGCTGGAAAAGTAAATATTGGAGAGGAGGCATGGGTTTCAAAAACTAATAAAGCATATGTGGTGGAACAGTTTGTCGATTCCGCTTACGATGAAATCACAATAAATCTTAATAATATATTCTATTCGGCCGATAGTTCTATAGGAATTGTTCAAACGCCGGCGGATTTCGACGATGTTTACCGAAGGTATCAGCCATATATATTTAGTGATACTTACGATTTACGCATTCCCTCTTTCGGATTCGCGCTAGTCAATAAATATTTAAATTTATCGCCGAAAATAACTGCAAGTAAACTATTTCACGAACAAAATTTCAAACTGGGTCCAAAAAAAATTCCCGCTTTCGATAACACATCTATGCTGATCAATTTTTACGGGGCAGATCGCACTTTCCCTCGTCTCGATTTTTATAAAATTTTAGACGATAAAGATTTTACAACTCAGGATGAAATAGATTATGAAAGTGAAATTAATGAGTGGGTATTGTTAGATAAAGATCAGTTTAAAAATAAAATTGTAATTATCGGTTCCACTATGGCTGAGGATAAAGATTTTTTTAATATTTCGTTATCCCGCGGACAAAGAGAAGGCGATAATATAATAGCGGGTGTTGAGTTTCATGCAAATGCGATTCAGAACATTATTTGGAGCGATTATATATTTAAACAGCCAAAATACCAGGAAATTTTATTCCTCATAATAATAACATTCCTCACATTTTATTTATCCTCAATTCTGAAACAAAAAAAAATCAAGCATCAGATACTGCTAGAAATAATTAACTTAGCTGCTGTACTTATAATTGTTGCCTCATTTTATAAACTGGGAGTTTATTTATTTATTTCTAAAAGTTATCTGATTTCCATTGTTAATCCCGTATTGGCTGTAGTAATAAGCTATTTCTCCGCTACTGCGTATCACTTTATTAAAGAACGTTCACAGAACAGGATAATCAAAGGAATGTTCAGCACATATGTTAGCAGCGATTTGGTGAATGTATTATTAAAAGATCCCGGCAAATTGAAACTGGGAGGCGAAAAAAGAAATTTAACTATTTTATTCAGCGATATCGCCGGATTCACATCTTTTTCGGAAAAATTAAAACCTGAACAACTTGTAGAATTTATTAACGAATATCTTACAGAGATGACAGACATTGTGTTGGCAAATAAGGGCACACTCGATAAATATATAGGAGACGCTGTGATGGCCTTCTGGGGCGCTCCTCTGGAAGTGGAAGAGAAAGAATACTGCGCGTGTAAAACCGCGTTGGAAATGCAGCATCGAATTTCAGAACTGCACGAAAAGTGGCAATTGTCCGGCGATGATTTCCTGCGGGTTAGAATAGGTATTAATAGCGGTGATGTTGTGGTTGGTAATATTGGCGGACGTAACAGGTTCGATTACACTGTGATGGGGGACAATGTAAATTTGGCATCTCGTTTAGAGGGCGCAAACAAACAATACGGCACGGGCATTATGATTAGCGAAAGTACATACTTAAAAGTTGATGAAAAAACTTTAGTTCGTGAGCTTGACACTATACGTGTAAAAGGTAAATTGAAACCCACAAAAGTTTTTGAACTTTTAGGTTTTAGAGGTGATAGAAAGGCGGAAACTAAACTTGTTTTGCTCTCGGATTATTTTAATGGTTTAACCGAATATAAAAATAAAAATTTTATTGAGGCGTATCACCATTTTGAAAAATCTTTTAATAATAATAATGAAGATAACGCTTCTTATGTATATATGATGAGGTCAAAATATTATATTGATAATCCGCCTGAAGATAACTGGGACGGAGTATTTGTAATGAAAACAAAATAAATTATTTGCGGGCTTTTATTAAGTTTATTATTGCTCCGGAGAAAAATAGAATATTAGCGAACCAAGCTGTAAAAAATGGGTTTGTAACGCCATTGTTTCCAAAAGCTTTGCTTATTTGCATCACCACAAGATAAACAAAGGTTATTACAATGTTTATTCCGAATTGTAAGGCTAATCCGCCTTTTCTATTATTTGCAGATATTGGTAAACCGAACAAGACTGTAATTACGCTTGCAAAAGCGAATGCATACCTCGAATGATATTCAATGAGAATACTAGTTGGGTCGTTACCCGCACGAAGCTGAACAGCGGCGTAATAATTAAGTTCATCTAAATTCATTTCTTCGTTTTTCCTTTGCTTCTCAATTACATCTTCCGGTAAAAAATTTAAATCAGATAAAGTTAAACTTGCGAAATTTTCCAGTCGTTCGTTATTGCCATTAAATATACGTTTACTACCGTTAAATAAAGTCCAAACTGCCGATGTTGAATCGTATTTCATTCTCGCCGCGTCATAACGCCCCACCATTTTAGTAATATCTTTACTGTTAAAATCCTGAATGCTTACACGATAGGCCTGATCGGTATTAACATTATAAGTAGAAATAGAAACTATGCGAGTTCTAGTATCTTGAAAAAATATATTTGACCCTGAGTAAACTACACCTTTTTTCATATGTTGACGTTCAATAAAAACCTTATGTTTGTTGGCCATTGGAACAACATAACCTCCAAAATAAATTGAAAGAACGCTTATTAATAATGAAGTTATAATGAAAGGAAGCATAAATCGGTAAAGTGTAACGCCTGAAGATTTAAGAGCTGTAAGTTCGTTCAAACTTGACATTTTACCAGCAACAAACAGACTGGAAAGTAGAACTGATACGGGGATCATTAAGCGCATAATTTCAGGTATAAATACTACATAATACTGAATGATAATATTTGTAGGAACATTTTCATCTATAAAATCGTCCAGATTTTCCATCATATCAATTATTACAAATATTAATATAAATGCCAGCAATCCGAACAAAATTGTCTGGAGGAACTGTTTTACGAGATATCGATCAATTATTTTCATTTTGTTCGTCAAATGTTCTAAATCGTTTGGGGATAAGCTTAAGTAAAGAATCAAAATTTAAGGTTACTCTTTCTTTTGCGCTTTTAATAGTTAAATAAATACCAAGAATTCCAAGCACGATATTGGCTCCCCACATTCCCCAAAAGGGACTTAATAAACCACGATCTGCAAGTTTTTCACCACCAATTAAAAATGCCCAGTAAATCAGAAAGAAAATTAAACTAATTGCGCCGGCTACTCCGAATCCGCCTTTACGGGTCATTGTACCAAGAGGCGCGCCTATCAGAATAAAAATAATGCATGCGACAGGTAAAGAATATTTTTTGTGGATTTCTACCCAATACTTATTAATACTTTTCTGATTATAAGTCAGTTTCCTGACATTTGAATTTATAACACTGCGGCTGGTTCTAACATGATCGGTTACTTTTCTATAAATTAAACCATTGCCTTTGGTTTTAAGAAAAGAAGGATTAGCGATATATGCAGTATCAGTGGTTAAATACGATTCTAAACTTTTCTGTAATTCCAAATTATAATCATTTCGCAAAACATTTAAACTGTCAACAATTAATAACATTGTTTGAGCTCCCATTTCTCTGTCACCTCTGGTTTTAGATCCCGGCGTAGATTCTTTAAAAGAGAAATTATCGGCATTCATAACAATTTTATGTTTTTTGAACACGACTCGGCGGTAAGGCTTTTGGTTATTCATTTCAGATGTATGTATTTCACCATTCCATAAATCCATTATAAGTTTATCTTCGTTCTTTGAAAAATACAATTTACCGCGAATGGCTGTAATTACATTTGTATATCGGGTGTCTGTATTGTCGTATATAGTGATTTGTTCAAGTTCGTTTGTTTTATCATCTATTTCCCTCACCAAAATTGAATATTTGGAAACATCCTGAGAAAATACTCCGGGTACGAGAGATAAAGTGGGTTTCTTTTTCGAGATATCCTGTGCAAGAACTCTTGCCGCGTGGTTTGCATTTGGGTAAACATAATTATTGAACTGCACAAGAAGTAAAGCTATTAGAATGCTCGCGAAAAATGGAGGGATAAGCATCTTGTATAAACTAACACCTGTAGCTTTTAAAATTGCCACTTCGTTGTTTTGAGACATACTGCCGAAAGCCATTAGAGTTGCCACTAAAACTGCCATAGGAACAACAAGCACTAGCATCCATGCTAAATTGTACACGATAAGTTTCGTGATTATTATTATACTCAATCCTTTTCCTATGAGCCGGTCCGCAAACTTCATGAAAAATTGTAAAAGGAAAACCGACATCAAAATAAAAACTGAAAAGATAAAGGGTAAAAAATGTGCTTTTAATATGTATTTATAAATTATCATCTATGTAAGTTCGACTATAAGCAAATTTAAATTTTCCATGTAAAGATAAAAATGTTCTTCGAATAATTTTGGTTTATTTGAGTTATAAAATAGTTTTAGTTTTAGTGAAAGATATTTGTCGTTGAAAAGTGTATTTAACTATTAACAATAGATATATTTTTTTTAATTTCTATTTTTTTTACTAATCTACAAATAAATCAAGATTACTGGGAGTTTAATAAGGTAATCTTACTTCAATTAACATATAATTCGAACATTGTATCTTGAATTGGGCGAATTATAACCGTAAATTATAATCACTTAATTTTATTTTCTCCAGAGTTAAAATAAGGAGTATATCGTGAATCAAATATTAAATTTTATTGATGCTAATAAAGAACGTTATATTGAAGAATTAAAAGAGTACTTAAGTATACCTAGTATTAGTACACTGGGTTCGCATAAAAAAGAAGTTGCGCGTTGTGCTAAATATGTTGCAGATCACCTCAAAATCATTGGGATGAAAAAAGTTAAAATTCACAAGACAAAAGGCCACCCTATTGTATATGGTGAATGGTTGGGGGCGCCCGGAAAGCCAACCGTACTTATCTATGGGCATTACGATGTTCAGCCGGTTGACCCTCTTAACTTGTGGAATACCGACCCATTTACGGCCGTGGTAAAAGACGGAAAAATTTGGGCTCGTGGCGCAAATGATAATAAAGGACAAAACTTTGTTCATATGAAAAGTGTTGAAGCCTACTTAAAAACAGAGGGAAAATTACCAGTAAATGTTAAGTTTATTATTGAGGGCGAAGAAGAAATTGGAAGCAGTAATCTAGAAATCTTTTTAAAAGAAAATAAAAAATTACTTGCATGTGATACTGTTCTTATTTCTGATACAAGTTTGTATGCGGAAAATTCCCCGACTATTAGTTATGGTTTACGAGGTTTATGTTATATGGAAATTGAAGTTACAGGCCCTAACAGAGATTTGCATTCCGGTAGTTTTGGGGGTGCGGTAGCTAATCCAATAAACGAACTAGCCAAAATAATTTCTAAACTGCACGATAACAACGGGAAAATTACTATTCCTAATTTTTATTCGGATGTAATAAATCTAACTAAAAGCGAGAGGGATAATTTTAAATCGTTAAAATTTTCTGACAACAAATTCGCTAAAGAGTTACAAGTTAAAGAACTTCAGGGAGAGGCCAAATATTCTACTATCGAAAGAATCTCAGCAAGACCGACATTAGATTGTAATGGTATTATTGGTGGTTTTACCGGCGAGGGCGCTAAAACCGTTCTGCCATCAAAAGCTTCAGCTAAAATAAGTATGCGTCTTGTGCCGAATCAAAACCCAAAAAAAATTGCGAATGAATTTAAAAAATATATTCTTACTTTAGCCCCCAAAAGTGTTAAAGTTGAGATTAAAGAGCTGCACGGTGGCCTCCCTTTCTATACTTCACTTGATAATAAGTTTGTTGTTGCAGCTGCAAATTCCATTGGTAAGGCTTTTAAAAAGAAAAGTGTTTTTACTAGAGAAGGCGGCTCAATCCCTATTGTCGTTGAGTTCGCTAATCAATTAAAATCTCCTGTTATTTTAATGGGACTGGGTTTGGATACAGATGATATTCATTCGCCAAATGAACATTTTCATCTCTCCAATTTCGAGAGAGGAATTTATAGTTCGGTTTATTTTTTAGATGAAGTAAGTAAACTATAATAGTTAAAAAATCTTAATAATCTGCCGAGGGTACAAATGAGAATAATGGGAACAATACTTGCAATTGCTTTATTAGTAATCGTAGCCCTTTTCGCATTTGGCGTATTTTCTTACTCATGTAACGACGAAACTGGCGGTGGTCAGCCTGAAACATCATCTTCTAAGGAAAAGAATATCAGATCTTACAACATAGAACAAGAAAAGGACCTGGCAAAAAAACGCACTCCCTGCGATACAATAGCCTTACAAGAATATATAATTGATTCTTATCCGGCAGGAACTTACCTGGTAGAATTCGATAGAACTTATACTTATAATATTCCCAAATCCGCCGTAATCTATTATAGAGGCGCGCAAAATAAAAATTATATTTTTGCAGTTATAGCCAAATCAAAAGAAGGCGAAAGATATGTTGAGAAAAAAAATGTAATAGGATTCGAATCAAGTTTTATTAATTTAGACAGTACTAAACTTGGCACAGCGTTTTTTTATTTAACTTTGTTCACTTGTGATAATAATAATTTTGAAAAATTATGGGAGTCCGAAGCCCCGATTCATGGAGGTTTTAACTCCATGAAGATAAAAAAATGGAAAAAACAAAACATCATGTATGTGGAATTAAATTACGAGGACGGTATAATTTCTGGTCATCGTAACTATAATTTCTTTTTAATTGATGGAATAGAAAAAGAACCCCATTTGATGGAAACTTATTTGGGCATTGTTCATAAAAGAACTTTAGCTGATGTGAATAAAGATAAATTTCCGGATTATTATGAGTACAGATTTTTAGAAGATTCACTTAGAATAACAGAATTAGATTCTATTCCATTTTACTGGAGTGAAAAAAAACAACTTTATATAACTGACAGGAATTCAAGGTGGTTCAGAAAATATTGAAAGGATTTATAAGAGAATGAATACGGAAAAAATAGAATTTCTACAATCACAATTCCCGAATCTTGTAGTGGATAAAAATAGACTGAAAAGTTTTACTGAATTAAAGAATGAATACGATATTCTTCTACATGGAGTAGGTTTACGCATCCTACCATCATCAATTATTAAGATGATAGGCAAAGATACAGTCGATTTTATTCATAGAATTTCAACAAACGACTTGAAAAAAATTGCTGATAATAAAAAAACCACAACACTTTTTACAAATGAAAAAGGAAGAATAATAGACCGAACCACTTTCATTAAATTTCGTGACCATTCTCTGCTTATTGGTAATGAATCTGAAAAATTTAAATTGTACAGATGGATAGATAAATACATTATAATGGAGGATGTTAAACTTGCAGATATTACGGATGAATATTCTATTTTAGAATTCCTGGGTCCGCAAGCAGAGTCTTTCCTTACTTTGTTCTGTGGTAAATGTGTTGATTCTTTGGATTACCAGTCGGTAAACGAAATAAAAATGGAAGAGATTACAACTCTTGCTATGAAAATTAAAGATGAAAGCGGATTAGACAGATTCTGGATTATTACAAACTCCCAGCATTTTCATCAGTTATTGATGCTCCTAGTCGATCATAACAGTTTGTTTCAGGTAGGTTTTATTGGTGAGGACTCGTATAATGCTTACAGAATAGAAAAAGGGATTCCTGTTGCGCCAAACGAACTGAATGATAGTTTTAATCCCCATGAGGCAAATTTGCTTGGAGATGTTTCATTTACAAAAGGCTGTTATATTGGACAGGAAGTTATCGCAAGAATTGATACTTATGATAAAGTTCAGAAAGAATTGAAAAAATTTATTTTCGATGAAGATTTTACTTTCAATGGAAATTCAATCCCTATCATGAACCAAAAAGAAGAGATTGGTGTTGTTACTTCAATGGCTAAATCTCCAAACTTGAATACGGTGATTGGGCTTGGTTATATTCGTAAGAAATACTCCGAAGAGAATATAAACTCATCCGTAAGAATTGGGGAAAAACAAATTAAACTGACAATTAAAGATATTAGCGGGTGACTTTGAAAATTTATACAAAAACTGGCGACGATGGTACAACATCTTTATTCCGTGGTGGAAGAGTTTCGAAAGATAATTTAAGAATAGAAGCTTATGGTACTGTTGATGAATTAAACGCAGCTTTAGGTATCGCGTCTTCTGAAATAACAGAAAAAGAAATTTTAGAAGTGTTAAAAAAAATCCAAAATGATCTTTTTACAATTGGTTCTGATCTCGCGACTCCGGAAGAAACCGAATTCCAAAAAATTAAAAATTTGTCAAGAACAGATTCAAGTTTAATCTCGGATCTGGAACAAATTATCGATAAATTTGATAAAAGGTTATTAGTTCTTACAAATTTTATTTTGCCTGGCGGAACAAAAGGTGCGGCCTATTTACATTCAGCTCGTACTATTTGCAGAAAAGCCGAACGAAGGGTTGTAAGTTTGTCTTTGTCGTCGGAAATAAATATGAATATTCTGATTTATTTAAACAGGTTGTCTGACCTGTTATTTGTTCTTTCACGTTATGAGAATTTAGTGAACAATACACCTGACATTGAATGGATTAAGTAAAATAGTATTAATCTTTTTTTGCTTTTCATTGATGTCATTAGTTTGAAACCGTTTCCCAAAATTTTGGGGGTGAAATTGGCTTCGACGGGTTTATTTGATCATTGAACTGCGCACCGTGATCTCCGAACTCACGTTAATCATCGGAAACAAAAATGAAATGACAATTATAATTACGCTTTAGCTGCGTAACCAAAAGTTAGCAGCCGTTCTCTGAATCTCCTCGTATCGGGAATCAGATGAACGCCGTTAGATACGATAGCCGAGTCAAGTGTCTGCGTAGACAGAGCGAAACATTAGCGGGCTAGTTTTAATAAATCCTGTTTATTGGAGTTATTAAGGCGAAATCAAACAATAAACTATGTGTGTAGACGTTTGATGTGGGGTAAATTCGGACCCGGGTTCAACTCCCGGCACCTCCACCAGTCTTCGCCCCAAGAAGGGGCTACGCCTGGCAAGCCAGAAATGATTAGGCGAAGACTGCCCGGCGTAGTCGAAGACGAAGCGGGGCAAGAGAATTAAAAAAATGAAATACTATGTTTACATACTTCAGAG
>Ga0180007_10000317_pt1 | contig 85958 bp, 84 predicted proteins | sample MM_PC_MetaG_FD_121122 | JGI IMG/M metagenome (GOLD analysis project Ga0180007, IMG submission 121122) | Groundwater microbial communities from the Aspo Hard Rock Laboratory (HRL) deep subsurface site, Sweden - MM_PC_MetaG | ecosystem: Environmental > Aquatic > Deep subsurface > Groundwater...
AGAATAATAAAAAACATGAAAAACCGAGCTAAACAATTTGGCCTGAAACTGGTGGAAGCAGCTGATGTGGCTGGGACTGATATTGCTGTGCCATCAACAATTTAATTTAAAGTTTATTGGGAGGCTTTAATGCAAGCAAAGAATTTTACACTTGGAATTATTGTATCTGTATTAATTATGTTTATATCCTCCACCGCTGTAATCGGAGAAGAAAAGATCCCGGGAGTAAGAGAAATATCCAGCGCTAATGAGCATTATTCCGTTTATGAAAAAGACGGGAAAGAATTAAAGCATGGCCTTTATAAAAAAATGCACGTAAATGGCCAAAAACTTGCGGAAGGACTATATGATAACGGCAAAAAAGATGGTACATGGACTTATTGGGATAACAAGGGCAATACTATAAAAATAGAAAACTATAAAAAAGGGAATCGGCACGGAAAATGGGCCGAATGGTATTATAACGGGAAAAAACTTTTTGAGGCTGAATACAAAAACAACAAACCTGTCGGTACCAAACTCGAATGGCACATGGACGAAAATAAAAAAGCTGAAACAACTTATACACAAACAAAACAAGGTACACTGGCAGAAGCTACCGCCTGGTACAAAGACGGGCAGCAGCAATCAACAACTACTTATTTAAACGGAAAGCAGGATGGTTTGGAAACTCGTTGGTATTTAAATGGTAAGAAACAAAGCGAAATCAACTATTCAAATGGTCAGCGCAACGGCTTATGCGAAACATGGTATGATAACGGGAAGCCAAAATCTGCGGACACCTATGCAAATGGCCGCAAAACTGGAAAATCAACCGAATGGTATGATAATGGCCAGAAAAAAACAGAGGGTGTTTATGCAAACGGAAAAGACGGTCTCTGGTCTTTCTGGAAAAAAACCGGAGAAATACAAAAGCAGGTGAGTTATAAAAAGGGGCGTATGATAGAATAGAAAGAACGTATAAATCCTTAATATTTTGTAAACATAATAACAGGAGTTTATGATGGCAAATAAATTGATACGCTATATGCTTATTCTATCTGGCCTGACTCTGTGCGTTCTGTCTACTGCTCTGGCCCAGGATGTTGTTCCCTCCAAAATTAGATCCGTCACACTCTTTTCCAACCAGGCGCTTATAACAAGGGAAGCAAAAGTACCCGTTCAGAAGGGCCTAAATGAGATCTTTATTGGGGTAGAAGCTTTTAATGTGGATGCAGATTCAGTCTCTGCAAAAGTTTTTGGGAAAGGAGAACTTTACAGCGTTCAGCTAAAAACCATATATCTTGAAAAAGCACCTCAGGAAAACATTAAGGATCTTGAAAAAAAACTAAAAGATCTCAAAGCAGCCCATACAGCTATGACCGATGACATAAATGTTTTAAAAAACAAGGAACGTTTCTTAGAATCGGTCATGGATTTTTCAAAAACTCAGGTTCCTCAGGATATGAAAACCTCTTTTCCAAAAACCGAAGAACTTACAAAAACATTATCCTTTTTAGGGCAAAGCTTTGAAGCTATCCTTAAGAAAAGGCAGGATATTAATGAAAAAATTATTGATGTTGACGAAAAGATTCAAGTTGTTACGAAAGAACTGAACACTCTTGGGTCACGACGTTCAAAAGAAAAAAAGGTTATCGAGATCCTGTTTAATTCTCAAAACACACAAACAGCCAGCATTTCTGCAAGCTATCTTACATATAACGCTTTGTGGCAACCACTGTATAAGGCGTCTGTGCCAACCGATTTGAAATCCGTAAACCTTACTATGTTTGCAAAACTTAACCAGAAAACAGGTGAGGACTGGCAGGATATAAATCTTTCCATATCAAACGCTATCCCCTTAAGAGGGGCAGCTCTTCCGGATACGCCTTCCTGGGTTTTGGATATTTTAAAGCCGAGGCCTCGTGCTATGCGAAAGAGCATTAGTTTATATAGCGATGCTGCTGCGCCAGCAATGCAGGAAGCAAAAAACAAGGAGTCTGTAGACAAGTTTGATTCTGAATCGGTAGAAGCAGCCCAGGAAGCCGATTTTATAAGTGCTAAAACAAATGTAAGCCCGCTGTCATTCGAATATCAGATGCCGAGAGAGCTTACTGTCGAATCAAAAGATAAAACTACTCTTCTGCCGCTTTTCAGCAAAACAATAAAAGGCGAGTTTATGCATTATGCCGTTCCCAAAACATCTCCTTCCGCTTTTCTCATATGCAAAGCAACCACAGATAAAGAACTTTTAAGCGGTTTCATGAATGTTCATCTTGGTCCTCATTTTATTGGGAAAACCTTTCTTGACGCTAAAAACTCCGGGGAAACTTTTGATTTAAATCTTGGTGCTGACAGGGAAGTAAAAATACAGCATATAAAAATAACCGATAATAAAAAAGAAACTTACTTTGGTTCTTTTGAAAGAAACACTATTGTTCGGGAAATGGCATTTAAAATAAAAATTGAAAACTTGAAGGACAAAACGATCTCCGTAAATGTTTTAGATAGTATTCCTGTTTCAAAGACCGATAAAATAAAAATTGAAGATTTGAAGATTTCACCACAACCAACTGAAAATAACTATAAAGACAGACAAGGCGTATTAAGATGGCTTGTTAAGATAGAGCCTAAAGCAAAAAAAGAAATCAACATTTCTTTTGTAGTAAACTATCCTAAAAATACTCCTGTTTCGGGTTTATAAAAGCTATATGAAGGGTGGGTAGTTTTTATAACCCATCCTTCACAATGTTATTAAATATAGTGCGCAAATTCTCAACTCTTCTTGCATTGACCCTAAAATCCGAATATCCTCTTCTTGCTCCTGAGCGTATGTGAATAGTGCCTTCAGCAGAAACCATTCTGCACTCAAGATCATCTTCAAATTTAAATACCATAGAAGTAAATACAGCTCTAAGATAATCCTTACGTTCTTCCTGTATGTTTCCTCCCATACTTGCTATAGATTCTTGAAGAACTTTCCAGGCATTTTCGGCCGAACCCTGAAAGGTAAGCGGTTTTATACGCGAAAATTCGTCTCCTGTTTCGCTTGATACACAATTAGGGCTCTCTGGGCATGGCCTTAATTTTCCATCTGTCATTTGTATCCTTATCGATTTTGAAGCACATGATAAAAAAATTAAAAGCATACTCAATATACAAATTGTCGATATAATTATATATCTTTTATCATAGTTTTTCATTGGTGGAGACTCCTTAACTCATTGCTGTTTGAAACACAGTTATAATTTATGGGGAGCTTCAAGCCCTTTAGTTCTTTAATTATCATTTGTCAATTAGACAATACCCGGCATCCAGGGTAACTGCATTTAGAAATAATGGTTTTGTGCAAACACCCTAACCCGTCATGCCGGACTTGATAAGCCTGACCCGGCCCCACTAATCTTTCTCCAGGTTTTTACCTATAAGCTTATACCTGTAAAAAGCCATTTTAAAACAGGCGGATATTTTGGAAGAAGATTTTAACGACATCCTTCCAAGTAACTTAACTGTAACTATTTGAATTTATGTACTTGCTATTTTCTCTTGTTGTACGGAAATCTGAACGAGTTCAAACCCCAATTCCTGGGCCTTACGTTTCAAGTTTTGTATGACTCGTTTACGATAGCGTTCTTCATAGTAGTCTTGGCCAATATCAACGTAGTCAGTACCGTGCTTTAGCATTGCGTAAACCAGACGGGCCAGTTTATGCGCAGTTGCAGTTATCGCTTTAGGAGCACCCAGGCGGGATCACTGTCTTCGTAAATAGGCTCCAAGAGCACTTTTTGAGTTGAACAGGGTGAAGGCTGCTATGCGGAGAGTTGTGGCAGCACGATTGGCAACTTGTTTGCTTTTGCTGCTGAGTACCATGCTGCCGCTGACCTTGGTACCGGGACACAAACCCAGCCAAGAGGCAAAATGTTTAGCCGACTTCCAGCGGCTCATGCGCCGATTTCAGCAATGATCTTGAGTGCGCTGGGCATCGATTATGGATTCTGTGAGGATGATATCTTTATGAGATTTTGCCGCCTGCCGGTTGAACATGCCGCGTCTTTCTCCGGGCAGATATAAGTGGTCGGCTCCCTGGCTCATTCCCTCCACTCTGCGGCCGCATATGCCGGAAGGGTTGCCGTCAGAGTCATAAACCGGGAACGTAACGTAGCTGTAAAAGTGCTCCATACCCCGGTTATTCAATATCCCTATTTCTTTTAACTGCTCTTTTACTTCTTCGGGCAGAACATTTAACAGACTCCCGTTTGCAAAGCCGGTTTTGTAATCCGCAAACAAAGCATTATCCGTTATCCCTCTTTTGTTCAGATAATCCCTTGCTCTAAGGTCTATACTCAATTGAGTGTAGCAGATGATAGGCAAGAATCGATATGAATATATGCCCATCTACCTGACCTTCTATTTGATGAAAATTCGGACGTAAACCTAAATGAGATTTTAAATCCCTGAAGGCGTTTTCTACTCTTGTCAACGTCATATACAAATGTCATATTTCATCCTGATCCAAATCTAATCGATTGAGCCACTTTCAAAACGTTTCAGTTTGGTCAAGCTCAAGGCGGGCGAAAATTTCAACTACAGGAATACATTGAGTATTTCGAGGATAGCGCTAATGCTTCACTTCGTGCGAAATTTGAGCCCAACGCAGAGATCGGCCAAAATGGGGCGTTTTGAAACTGGCTCATTTGTTAAAACGGTCATTGATTAGCTCACCGATTAATTTAACAGCTCTTTTCACACTATCTTCTTTTTTAATTTCCTTCCCAATTTCATTTGCTTTTTCTTTCATGTGAGGTGAATTGAGAACGTATTTAACTTTATTTGCAAGTTTTTTAGGAGTTAATTTTTTGAAAGGTATTGCCTCAGGCGCTATCCCTATTCTCTTAAGCTCTGTCCCCCAAAAAGCCTGGTCTACCATAAAAGAAACAACTATAGACGGTACTCCTGAAAGTGTAGCTGACTGAGTTGTCCCTGCACCGCCGTGATGTACTATAGCTGAACAATATGGAAATACTTTTAGATGATTAACAGGAGGTGTATAATAAGTTTTACTATCTGATTTATATAAATCCTGCTCTGACTCGTCTATTTGTAAAATTATTCTGCAATTTGCCAGTTTTGCTGTTTCTTTAAACAGTTCATATATTATTTTCCGGTCTTCGCTTTTTAAAGGCATCATACTGCCAAAATTCATATATACAGGAGGTTCTCCGGTATTTAAAAATTGCTTTAAGCTGTAAGGTAATTTTTCATTATCAGAATTTTGGGGCAAATTTAAAAAACCGCAAACCTGATGATTTTGTCCCCAATCTTTCTGCTTTTTACAAAAAACCGGACTTACTCCTATTAAATTCATAAGCTTGGATGGCCATACATCCAGCATGATATCTTTTGCTTCCGGTAAAGCATTTTCCTTTCTTAAATTATTTACTCTTGGTAAATGTGATTTGTTCATAAAATAACGACCAAGTTTCCACAATAAAGGAGAGGCCCATTTACCAATATCAGGGGCGCAAGCCGGGGGATTATACTTAGAAGGAATAGTATTATGAGTCAGAGTAACAGATATATTCGGAACTTTAAATTTTTCTGCTGCAATATGTACCGGATAATGTCCAAAATGTCCGATTATTAAATCGTACTTTTTACATAGATCAATACCTGCGGAAAACATTTCATTTTGAACAGGGTAAAAAAATATTCCATAAGGATTGCGAATTGTTTTAACGGATCAGATGCTTTTATAGCTGAATTTACAATATTATTTGCTTCTTCCAAATCATTAACAACTGGTGAGGCAACATACTGCAACTCAAAATCGAATTTTTCGGCGATTTCGCTATATTTACTTACTTCAGAAAGTATTGTTGCAACAAGTTTGACTTTATGGCCTGCATTGCTCAATCCTACAGCTAAAGCCATAAATGGTCTGAAATCGCCTTCACTTCCCCATGTTTGTATCCCGATTTGCATTTTTGCCTCGCTATTTTGTAATATCCATTTTTATTGTAACTGCGTTGTCGGACGATTAGGTTGGACATTGGCTTATAGTCATTATGATCCTATGTTTCTTATTCTTTTCTTTTGCCAGATATGGCATTAATCCGATGAACGGCTATAGACAAATACTGGGTTTCAATATGCCTGATTATTTTGGAAAAGCTTTCCCGGATGCAAGTATAGATAGATAGATTATTGTTATTTTCAATCACCCGTTAGTATGATTTTTAGGGTGATTTTAAGCACAGTTAAGTGAGATTTCTGATTTGTAGCAATTATCATGAATCTGTTCCGATTGGTACAAACCACAATAATAATATTGTTCCGGCAATTGTTGTTGCAGACACGCAAAGGGAGAAATTGTATTGGCCTACAACATTATAGGCTGTTCTTGTTGAATTTTTTCGGGCAGTACAAACCGGTCTCTATGCATGACGACATTGGTTTTACTGCTTTCTATGTCGATTTTTAAACATTTCATTTACCGGCAGTTATCAATTCGCCATTTTTATAATTATAAACTTTGATAACCGTGCCGGTTTTACTATAGCGTTTGGTGGGGCCATCAAGAACATCATTTTTATAACTTTCTTCCAGCCAGAGATTGCCATAAACATCATATTGTTTCTTTATGCCGTTTATCATTCCATTTTCATAATATGTTTGAGTTTTCAGCCTTCCGTTTTTATAAAAAAATTTTTCATAGCCGTTTTTATGGCAATTTTTGTAATTGATTTCTTCTCTTAATTTCCCGTTTGGAAAATATAAACGTATCTCACCATCATATTCTCCTTGCCTGTAATTTTCCTGGGCTTTGATTGTGCCGTCTATATAATATGAAACCAATAGCCCTTCCTTTTTACCGTTTTTATAGGCTCCTTTTGCTTTTGTGGCTCCATCGTCAAAATAAGAAAGAAACGGCCCTTCTTCTTTCCCGTTTACATAGGTTATGGTATCTTTTATTCTTCCGTCTTTGAAATAAATTGTTTTTTCACCTTCTCTTTTTCCATTTTTATAAAAAAGTACTTCATCAATTTTTCCAGTGCATTCAAAATATTGCTCGGTCTTACCCTCTAACAATCCCATTATATAATTATACTTGCCTATTATATTGCCGTTTTCACAATAACGTGCTAATATTCCATTCAATATACCGTTTCTGTAATGCTGTTCTCTGGATAGCATACCATTTTCATAATAATCTTTAACAAGGCCATCCACTTTGTTCATATTGAAATTGCCCTCGGTCTTTAACCGGCCGCTTTCGTAGTAATACTTAAAATAACCATGCCGGTACTCTTTTGCTAAATTATAATACCAGCTCATCTCTTCCATGAGTATCTTCTCATCTCGGTCATAATACGTTTTAACGACCGAGGTACATGACAACAAGGACATTAATAGAACTAATGCAATAGCATGCTTTATCATGATGATGGCTCCTCCATACATATTTTGGCTTTTAGCGCCAGATATTTTTTCCTCAATTCATCGCTACCCAGATCGGGATGAAGTACCATTGTAATATTTAATACCTCGCAGGCTTTGGAGTGGTTACCCAGTTTGGCCAGGGCATATGCGGTTTTGTATCTGGACTCGAACCAGTGGTAAGTTCCGGATTTGACACCATCTGACAATTTTCGCCATATTTTAAGAGCTTTTTCCCATTGTTCTCTTTTTTCATATAGAAGCCCCAAATTATAGACAGCATCAGCTGACATTGAATTTCTTATAATGATGTCCTGATACATTGCTTCGGCTTTGTCCAGTTGGTTTTTGTCAGTATATATTCTTGCCATTCCAAGCTGAGCGGTATCACAATATTTTTGATGTTCCAATTTTTTACACGATATTTTATAAAGTGCTCCGTATACTATCAAAGCAAAATCCAAAGAATTAACGGCGCCGGTTTTTATTTCTTCTTGTATTCGGCCTTCATTATAAAAATTTTGTGCAAGATTGCTTAACAATTTATATGCATCAATATCTAAAACCTCTTTTGCGCTAAAATTATTCAGATCCTTTTGCCCGGCCTCAATCATACCAAGGCGTTGATACATATTCATCTTTAGTAAAAGAGCATTTAAAGACAGATTTTTATCTCTGGAAAACCTTTTCTCAAATTCTTTTAGCTTTTTCAAATTATTCTTAATATCTGTTTCAGTCCCATAAAGACTTAAGCCAGTTTGTAAAATAATCATATGGGGTTTTATTTTTTTATAATAATCGGAATGTTTTGCCTTATCTTCGGCTTTTTTGTATTCGGCAAGTAACTCTCTACCTTTTTTATATATCTTTTTTGCTTCATGTGAATTTTGCTGTCCTTTTTTTGCAAGTAAATCCAATTCATCAATATAATATTGTATCGCATAATAGCAGGCTGATGGATAGTTGGGTGAGTCTGGCTTGACCATAGAAAACATATCAGCAGCTTTTTTGTTTTTGCCTGTTTTTTGAAAGTGCTTTCCCATTTTAAATCGCGCTTCGCTCATTTCAGTACAATTGCTGCGACATTTTTTGATATATACTTCTAATGCATCTATATATAAGTTGTATGCCTCCTGGCTTTTTTCTTTACTGTAGTAATTAATTGCCGCAGCATAGTAAAGAGGTACACTTTGAGAAAGAAAAACAGAGCCAGGATATTTTTCATGAAACTGTTTGAGATAGAAAAGGGCATCACCGTATTGTTCTTTCTTGCAGTAAATAGTTGCTGTACGAAACCATACTTCGTCAATACGATGAGACATATATGATGGAGAGTCTTTAAAGATTGGAAGGTAGTATTTTAGTGCCTTGTTATAATCTTTTTTTTCAAACATCATATCTCCAAGAGCCATTGAAGCCACAGGCCCCATCTTTTCATATGATAGGCCTTCGATTTCAGGAGCGTGCATTTTGGCATATCTATAAAGCTCATCTGCGCCGGCAGGGGTATTTGCCACTTGCTTCAGTTTTTCAAAGATTGTGCTATTGGTTTCTTCCGTAATAGATTGTGCTTTTTCTTTTTTCCCCTCAAGAGCAACTAATATCCTGAAGTTAATGGTATCAAGTGCTTTTTTTATCTGTTCTGGGATTTTATCTTTGGCAAAATCTTCTTTAAACTCATCTATGCTTCTTGCCGCTATTTCATAATTTCCGGTTTCATATGCAATCCTGATTTCTTCATAAAGACAGCGAATGTAAAGGGGGTCATCCTTTCCGATCATCTTTTTAACTAATTTCAAGTCCTGTCCGGCTTTGCTATAAATTTTTAGTTTTCCATAGCACAGGGCTCGCCCCAAAAGGCTTCTTGCTATAACATCTTCTTCTTCAAAATCTAAAAAAGCTTTGGAAAAGCCTTTTATTGCATCATTTAATAAAGTGCCAAACATGGGGTCATCATCCTCAAACAAAATACTTATATGATACCCATTCCATCCAATCCAATAACTGGATAAAGAAATCAGAAACTGAGGTTGTTGCCATTTTGACGATTTTATGAATGTGGCCGGATCTTTGAGCGTATCCAAGGTGTTTTCCTGAAAATCCGAAACAATCTTCTCGTTTGAGGTTAGTATCTGCTTTATAATCTTTCTAAGATTTAAAAATACCTCTTTTTCTTGTTGTTTATTATCAACGTTGTTATCAGATGACTTTGTTTGAACGGCTACAAGAGCGCTCATGCATTCACCGGATTTGGTCAGAATATGTTTTTGAAAATCAAAAGACATCTTGTTTTCAGTAAGAGCTTCTTTTTGGTTTTGGGCAATCAACAAAACCGCTTTTTCAATTTCTTCAACGGATTGTAAACCAGACGGATTAATACTATTTAAAGTATCCATTGCATATGCCAAACTGCTATGGATGTAGTAATCACTAAAAAAAATAATAGATAGGAGAAGAAATGATACTTTTTTTAAAGTTGGTATTTTATAATTTTTAAGCATCTTAAGAAGAAACACTAAATACGATATTATTCTTTTTTGATTTAAGACATACATTGTAAACGCCTATTACATGCTTAAAGGGTACATTGTCGCTTGGTTCGAATATAATCAGAATATCTTCGGGAAGCTGATTAAGATAATGCAGCAGGTCGTTATAATTATACACGACCCTTTCCTGGAGATAAATTTTTAATAAATTCTTATCTTTTATCATTTTAACCCGTAATTTGACAGTTTCGTAATCATTAGGTGTTTCAGAGCTTGTTTTGCTGCTGGTCTGAGGAAGTTTGTTTTCCAGAACTCCTTCGGACTTATTAAAATTAATTGTCATTAAAAAAAAGATCATCAGAAGAAATATAACATCAATAAGAGGCGTTATGTTGATAGAATTTGATTTTTGATAATCCTTTTTATTGCCTTTAAGTCTCATGGTTCAATCCTCTTGAAGGGGGTCAGGGCTGTCTTGTAATGTAGTAAATTCTATCTTGTAGATATTGGCAAGAGACAGCTTATGCATGACATGTTTGATCACCTTGTATGGAATATTTTTATCGGCATTAATTACTATGGTAACATCTGGAGGAATATTATTTTTTATCTGATAAATCCGATCCAATTGTTCTATATTGATCTTTGTTCTATCCAGAAAAACTTGATCTTCGGATTTAATTATAAGAGGTATTTTATATCTGTTATCCACCTTACTTACATGGGCTTCATCGGCTTTTGGCAAATCTACATTTCGAATTTGCATTTCCGAAAAATTTATTATTATGATAAAAAAGATGATGATAAGAAATACCACGTCAATCAGTGGGGTTAAATTTACAGCCATTTCGGACCATGGGCGTTTACGATATGCACGCATGTCTTACTCCTTGTCCGGTTGCTTTGTTTTAAATGAAGAAACCATCTGTTCTGCAGCAAGAGCTGCTTCGCCGGTATATTCATCAATACGATTTTTAAAAACTGCATATCCGTAAAGAGACGGTATAGCTACAATCAGACCCATACAGGTAGTAATAAGCGCTTCAAAAATTCCACCCGCAAGTTGTTTGGGTTCAATTGCTCCCGCTACATGGGCTATTTCGTTAAAACAGCGAAGCATGCCGATAACCGTTCCGAGGAGTCCCATCATGGGAGAAATATTTCCGATTACATTCAGATGTTCTATCTTTCGGGCAATAGCACTGGTTAAGGATTCACCCATATCTTCCATTGCCTTTATCATGGATTGATATCCCATATCCGATTCCTTAAGACCTGCAACGGTTATCTTTGCAAAAAACGAAGCGCTTTGCTTATCAAATTTCTTTACTTCATCGAAATTGCGGTCACTGATAATTTTATCAAAAGCTTTAATATCACTGAGTGGCAATATTTTTGATTTTCGGATGGTAAAAAGATAATCTATTATAAGTCCTAAAGACAAGACAGACAGCAATATAATCAAGTAGCCGACGATTCCTCCTTTTTTAATAATATCCAAAAGGCTCATCACGGTAACATGAATATTGTTTCTTGTAGTATTATAATTTTTTGCCGACCTATCAGGTTTTGCCTTGTTCGTTTCTTTTGAGGATTTATTATCAACATTGCCGATTGGTGCCAGAAGGTCACCTATGGCTTCTATGCCTGGGACAGTTTTTTTAGCTTTAGTGTCTTCTGCTCCAGCCGAAAGAGGATTTAAAACAAATGATGTAAGAATAAATGTCATTAGCAAAAAAATGTAAAAGGCATCTTTAAATTTCATGTGAGTTTCTCCCTGTATTTATATTATAAATTACTCATAAATTCATTTAGGTATAATTCCCATCTTGTTCCGAAAATCAAAAGCAGCATATGCCGTATGACTTTTTCTTCATTAGTCAGCCTGGCGCTCTCACCGCCACCGACATGTGCAAAGGTTTCAAAATCATCCATTACTTTTTGTGTGCTGGTAAGATATTCAAAACTTTCTGTTCCAGGATCGGTCATGGACGGCATAATGTAATGTTCCCAATAGTATCTAGTTATTTCTTTCGGTTTCCTTATATCGATAACGGAAACTCTTCCGCCCATATTCTCCTTGAACCTTTTGATCATTTCAACTGCCCGTGACACATCTTCTTCATAAGGAGGCGCATCACCTATCAAAAGAATAAACTTTTTGGATTTTTTGTTCCAATTCATTTCATCTATAGCGACTCTTAGTCCTTCGGCCACAGCTTCTCTTATATCATAACCTCCGGAATTTTGAATTCCGTCCAGAAATTTTTGTTGAGGTTTAATACTGTAAGACAAAGGAAACTTTTCGGTAACATATTCATCTTTTCTGTCCTTGTAGGTTACAAGTCCGATTCTACAGGTGGGAACCAACTTTCTTAATGCTGCTGCAAGATTTCTGATTTTTAGTTTAACTTCATTTAAATAAGCCCACATGCTGTCAGTGGAATCAAAAACAAAGACTACATCAAGGCCTCCTTCACGCATGGACTGAATATGTTTTGCAAAAGATCCTGCCATCATATCATAGCCGGTATCTAAAGGCTTGCCACCTGTTACCGGATTTACCCATTTGTTTTTCATGGCTGCTGCCTGAACGCTGATTATGTCGAGTGCATCATTGGTTTTGGGATCAGGAAGTATTTCAACATTCGGTACGACCGGCTTGTATTCAATTTCAGGTACCGGGTCAAACATATTATCATCGGCATCAAGGTTATCCTCCAAATCCATACCCTGAAACTTAAGCCTGTCGTCTTTTTGGCCTTCACCTATTATTTCAACAGTAATGGGTTCTTCCACAGCAGATCCCTTGCCGAACCATGTCCACTTTACATAATTTGCGTAAATGAGTACTGACATATGAATCAAAAAGGAAATAAGGATTGGTGAAACTGCTATCAGGAAAATATGAAAAGTTGATATTTTTTTAAAAAAGGATTTTATGGATTCTAAAAGTTTCATGATATATCCTTTCTTATAATGTTAGGCTAAATCACACCGTTTTTTGATGTTGGCAGCGATTTGTTGGCATAGCGGGTAATCCCTCCTGGAGAGCAGTACAATTGCCGCCTCCATTTTGTCATAGCCAACCTTAAATGAAAGAAGGAGTCTACTTTCATATATTTGAGAGCTTTTGATATTGTACTACTTTAATATTTATTTCAATCACCCGTTGGTATGATTTTAATGTATTATTTGGAAATTTTTGAGGAAACGTATCTTTTTGAGACTTTTGATACTTAAAAAGCTTTAATATTTTAATTTAACAGCTTTGTATTTTGCGACTGAACAATGGCTTGAAGGCGGCTTTTAACGCCTAGTTTTTTATAAAGGTTCTGGGTATGTGTTTTTACAGTATTGATTGAAATAAAAGACATATCGGCAATCTCCCGGTTTTTATGACCATCCGCCAGCAATTTTAATATCTCAAGCTCTCTTTCAGTCAATCCGTATGTGGTTGTGTCCTTTTCACTAATGTTAGTTAAAGACCGGCTTTTTCCTATTCCTCCACAGGCTGTAAGCAGTGTATTAAAATAAACTGATTGATCGAATTCAGGGCTGTTTTTAGCTATGTCATTTAACACAGGCAGTATCATAATAGAGCAATTTACAAAGGGCCGGATATATCCCTGTGGTTCGGAAAACAAGAGCGCTTTTTTCATTATAGACGTTGCATCTTGTTTCTTACCGTGCATCCATAGCATTCCGGAAAGTATAATATCAATAACAAGGACTAATTCCATCATATCTCTTTTCGCACAACGAATGCGGAGGCTTTTCAGAATATCAATAGCCTGGGGTAGCTTTCCCTTAAATATGTGTGTAATAGCCACAGTCATGGCTTTGAAGAAAAAGTACATGGAAAACTGTTCATCCATATTAAGATTTTCCAGATTTTCCCATTTTAAGGTATAACCTACATCACCCTGAGCAATCGATAAAGATGCGGCCAAAGCGTCCGCAAATTTCGAAAGGTTGGGTTGAGTAATGTTTTTGGAAAAATTTCGCAACTTTTGATTATACTCCATAGCCTCTTTACGATTTTCTTTTGCCATGTAAATCTGTGACAAAAGAAAATATCCATGCATGATAAGTTCAAAGTTTCCCGACATTTCCGCATATCTCAGGCTTATCGAACCATATTCCAAAGCATTATCAAGGTCATTGCGGTTGTAGAAAATTACCGCCATTGGTAAATACAGAAGGTATTTCAAAGGAGTCTCGTATAATTTTTGCCGTTTTAAAAGAATAAAGGAGTCTTTCAGAATTTTTTCCGATTGGTTCAAACATCCCTTAGACCTTAATATAAATGCCGTGATCATTTTCCACATTATTTTGGCCATGTCGAATTCAGAAGGAAAGATATCAGGAAATGCTTTTTCCATCTGCTCTTCAGCAAATTTCAAGTTGCCAAGATAAATTTGATTAAGTGCAATCAGTATTCTGATATAACCGGCAAGGGGTCTGTTTTTTTGAGATATCATTCCAGCTCCCCCAGTCATTTTTTTAATATCGAGATTAAAAGCATCCTGATAATAATGTAAAACGGTTTTCGTATAGACGATCAAATCCTTACACAGAGATTTTTTTGGCTCTTTATAATTTTCTATGGCTTCATTCTGTCTTGTCTCAATATCCGACAAAATATTTTCGATATCTGCCGGCCGCATGTTGCTAATCATATTGGTACATTCAATCAGCCTTAATAAAGGCCTTCTTATAAATACTTCATGGGGCAACTTTGAAAGCCAGCGCATAGCAGGTGCAATTTCATACTTTTCTACAAGTACTTTCAGATAATCTTCCATTAGATCTGCTGTGAATTCAAAATCCCCCGAAGCTACCGCGTAATGAAAAGCATCTTCTATATAATTTTGTTGTGCAAACCACAAAGCAGCTTTTTGTTGTGCCTGTTTAAGTAAGTCGGGTGATGTAAGCCTTACCCATTCGATGATGGCTTCTGAAAATAAATGATGATAGCGATACCATTTTTGATCCTTATCAAGGGGCACAAGAAACATATTCATGCGGTTTAATTCATATAAAATCTTTGCGGCATCCGGCATACTGGTTACAAATTTACATATATCAGCATTAAATCTGTAAAGGACGACAGTATGATATAAAAACATTTTAACTTTTTCTGATTGGACACCTATAACTTCATTCATCATATAATCAATAGCTTCTCTACAAGCTATTTGGAGTGTTTTATCAAAAAATTGCAGGCTCTTTCCTTCTTTAAGCGACAAACCTAGAATATGAAATCCGGCAACCCAACCCCCGGCAAATTGTGTCAAATCCCGGATTTGATTTTCGGACAGATCAAGTGGAATAACCTGTTTGAAAAAATTATTTGCCTCAGTTTCTGAAAATTTCAGGTTATCAGGCGTTATCTCCAGAGTGTCATATTGAAATTTGAACCTGCTGAAAGATTGGGGAAGCTTATGGCGGCTTATTATGACCAGATGCATATTTCGCGGTAAATATTTAATTATATGGCCCAATGCGCGGTGAATCTCGTCATCATTAATCATGTGATAATCATCAAATATCAAATATATTTCATCGGCAAGATTATCAAGGGCATGTAAAATCGGGGGTATAATATCCTTTTCTGAAAACCGGGTCTGGTTATAGAGCAGCGGGCCCATGATCTCTTCAAGCCCGTTATTTGCTCCGATAAGAGTAGTAATGCAGTAACGGAAAAAAACATCAAGATCATTGTCCGTATCGTCTACGGAATACCAGGCGGCAGGTAATTTATCCCGTTTAATCCATTGCCCGGCCAACGAGGTTTTGCCGCATCCGGCAGGACCTGTAATAAGTATTAATTGAGAATTTTTGCCGGCGCAAAGGCGATCTATAAGATGCTTACGATTCAGCAAATTGGATTTAAGCAAGGGCAACTGGGTTTTTGTTGGTATGAGCATTAGACATCCCCTGCAAATTAGAGTGGGCACATCGAACAAACCATTGAACCGGTTACATTTATCAGAGAAAGACAGGCTATCTGGTTTAACCGGTTTATATGCTTAACATAAATCCATGTCAACCTTTTTATGTTTGGCAGGAACCGATAGCCTTAACATGTTATATACAGGCCATTGGCTCATTTGCCAGAAAACAAATGAGCCAGTTTCAAAACGCCCCATTTTGGCCGATCTTAAGCGTTGGGCTCAAATTTCGCACGAAGTGACACGTAGTGAAGCATAAGCGCTAACCTTTAGCGCTATCCTCGAAATACTCCATGTATTCCTGCGGTTGAAATTTTCTCCCGCCTTGAGCTTGACCAAACTGAAACGTTTTGAAAGTGGCTCAACAGTTTTATTATTTAACCAGTGTACCTATAAATTCAATAATATTGTTTGTACCTTTAATATCACCCATTGCCATTATATGGATACCGTCGGCATAATTTATTATCTGCTTGATAAAATCGCAGGTAATTTCAATACCGGATACGCCTTCATTTTCCATGCGGGAAATAACTTCTTCGGGAACATCAATGCCTTCCACATTTTTGTTCATGAACCTTGCCATTTTTACGCTTTTTAAAGGCATCACCCCGATTAATATCGGCTTATTCAGCTTTTTTGCTTTTTCAATAAAACTAATGGCCCGCTTGGCATCATATACGACCTGAGTTTGGAAGAAATCAGCGCCTGATTCAATTTTTTTCGACATTCTTTCTATTTCGCGATCCAAATCTCTGGATGTGGGCATAGCAGTACAAGCGACTTTAAAATCCGTATTGCCTCCGAATTCTTTATCATTAAAATCGACACCGCTGTTCAACTTTTTTATAAGCCCGATGAGCTCAAAAGTATTATAATCATAAACGGCCTTGGAAGGATAAGGCCCGTGTTTTGGCGGATCACCGGTTGTTACCAGAATATTTCGTATACCAAGAGAATGTGCACCAAGCAAATCTGCCTGTGTTCCCAAAAGACTGCGGTCTCTGCATGTAAAATGGGGAATTGCTTCCACACCAAGTTTTGCCTGGATTAAGCTGCCCATGGCAACAGAATTAATACGAAGATTACCCATAGGGCAATCGTGAATATTTATTCCGTCAAGGGCAAGATAATTTTGCGCTTTAGTCAATGAATCTTCTGTCATAACACCGGTGACGGGCCCTAACTCTGTAGTAATAACAAAACTTTTGCCTAATTTTTCAGATAAACTCATAAATACTCCCTTTTAAGATTTTCCTAATCTATAGCAAATTTCTACTGCTAAAGAAAAGATAATGTCTAAGGTTAAATGTTTGGTAATGTTTTTATCATACAATATCTTTACTTCAGAAGAAAATTCTTCATCTCCCTGCCAGTATAAAACAGCCACTGGAATGCGTGGTGTTATATCAAAGCGAAATGCCGCATCCGCCATATTAATCGGGGTGCCGGAAAGCTGCATACAGGTTTTTTTGAATTCTTCTATGTCATTATCGTATAATTCGGAAATTAAATTTGTAGGTATTTCATGAGGGCCGCGAAAAAAAGTAACCCCACCGGGAAGATCTTTTTCCGATATCCATTCATTACTAACTTCAATTTGTTTTGAATTTAAAAGATAGTATATAATAAAAAGATAAAAATATTCATGAGGTTTTTTAATTGTTGTACTTATACATTCAATTTTATATTCATGCGGATATAAGATATATTTATCCCCCCAAACCGATAAAGTATAATGCTTATTTACTTCATCGTATTTACAAAATGCCTTTTGGCAAATATCTTTCGGATTTTTACCGGCAAGCTTAGTAAAATAACTTTTATCGATCCCATTTAACATTTTAAAAAAGCTATCAATAATTAACAGCCTCTTCAATAAAGGAATGAGAATCTGAAGGAGCAAGGTTTACAGGTAAATCAATATGGATAAAAAGTGGGAAATGGTCAGAGGGGTAGCATTTTTCCCATCGCTGTTGAATAATTTTTGCGTCTAAGACCCTTACAGAAGATGGGGCAAAAATATAATCAAACCTGAAACGGAAAAAATGTTTGCGGAACCCATGAAATGTAGCAATATTTCGATTTTTTGGATATCGCACCCGGAAGGTGTCCACTAATGGTACGGGATTTATTGCAGCAACTTTGGTCTTGATTATTAATGGGCTTTTACCTTTTAAATATTGTACAGATGTACTCCTTTCTCTTGAATTAAAATCTCCTGTAAGCATAAACGGATCCGGAAAAGAACGCTCATGAATTCGCTTGACTAATAATATAACACTTTTTTTTCGTGAACGCTGGGAAAGGTGATCTAAATGGGTATTATAAACATAAAAAGCTTTTTGCGATTCTTTTTCAATCAACCGTATCCAAGTGCAGATACGAGGCATTATGTTTCCCCACCCTTTTGACCTCGGGATATCGGGTGTGTCTGACAGCCAAAAGGTACCTTCTTCAGATAGTGCAAATCGAGCATCATCATAAAAAATCGAGTTATGCAATCTTTTGGTGTTGCCTAAATTCCCGATACCGATATTCTCATATCCGGGAAGCATGTCACGGATTTCAGAAATTTGAAAATCTAAGGCTTCCTGTAGGCATAAAACATCAAGGCTATATTGATTCAAGATCTCATGCACAAGATTACGGCGATATTTCCAATGATTTCTGCCATCTCTCGCAGTCCCTCGCCGGATATTAAAGCTCATAACTTTCAAGTTCAAACCGGCATCCTGGGCTGGATCAGAAAAAGAATTTGTTTCCGGTTTGGTATTTTCTATCTGTGGATGCACTACAAAAGGCCAGGCAATTGGCCAGCGAGACTTATCGATTGCTTTTTTGACAAATTTAAATGTCATAATTTTATGTTTTTACCTTGAACAACATGTTTTAGGATTTTTAATCATTCCTGTATAAAACATTGTAGCAAATAATAAGCACTATACATAAAAAAACAAGCCTTATAGCGGTGTTCAAAATAATGTTAAGATTTAATTCGTATCTGGTACGCCCGGCTGGAATCGAACCAGCGATCTTCAGCTCCGGAGGCTGACGCCCTATCCACTGGGCTACGGGCGCATAATACTTAAGTAAAGCTAAATTATATATGCTCGAAAGTCAAGTTTGAAAGCATTGCCTTGGCTTCGCCTACTACATACAAAGATCCGGTTATGCATATTACATCTTCGGGTAAAGCTGTTGTGATAGCATAATCAATTGCATTCTTTACTTCGGAAATTATTTTAATATCTTTAACATAATTTTTGGAAACCGCAAGAAGTGTTTCCGGTTCCAATGCCCTGTCTATCTGAGGTTTGGTAAGAATAACCCTGTTTGCAACAGATAGTATGCTTTTTAATATGGACTTATACGGTTTATCATTCAGCATTCCTGTGATAACAGTTATATTCCTGCCTTTATATTCTTTGGATAAAAACTTTTTTAATGTTTGTGCGGCTCCTATATTATGGGCTCCATCAAGAATTACGCATGGAGAAGATGATATAATTTCAAGCCTTCCCGGCCAAATGGTTTGCTTAAGGCCTGCGCGAATGTGTTTTTCAGAAAGATCGATTTTATCTGCAAGCAGCTCACATGCTGCTAAAACAAGAGCGGCATTTTCGATCTGATGATCTCCATGCAGGCTTGTCTGCATATCCGGCCAGACATTTTTAATCCCAAAATATTCAAACGTCCCGTTTCCATTATTTTTGATTTTGAAATTATTCCCAAAAAGGTAGAAAGGAGCTCTTTTTTTAGAAGATATATTTTTTAGAACATTTATTGCGCTTTTTTGCTTTGCTCCTGTTATTACAGGTTTTCCTCTTTTAATTATGCCGCCTTTTTCGCCTGCAATTTGTTCAATTGTATTTCCAAGGTATGTTTTATGTTCAATAGAAATATTGGTGATAATAGTTATCTCGGGCTTTATAATATTTGTTGCATCAAGCCTTCCGCCCATTCCTGTTTCGATAACAGCCCAATCCACCTTTTCTTTACTGAATTCATATAAAGCCATAGCAGTAGAAAACTCAAAAAACGTTGGTTCGCGCAAACCCTTATGAACCTGATTTACCGCATTGTATGATTCAACAACATTTTTATTGGATATGAGCCGATTGTTTATTTTGATTCGTTCATTGAAACTTACAAGATGTGGCGAGGTAAACAGGCCGACTTTAAACCCGGCTTTTTGTAAAATAGCAGACAATGCAGATGCGACAGAGCCTTTCCCGTTTGTTCCTGCAACATGTATGCATGCATAATTGTTTTGGGGATTTTTCAATGCGCCAAGAATATTTTTTATTGTTCCAAGCCCAAGTTTAATCCCGAATCTTCTTAAACTATACATTTGGTTCAGGCAATCATTATAAGCCTTATTTCCCATAGATCTTTTCCCGGCACATTAGGGTTAATACAAAAAGCCCGGCAAAAACAGCTTTCTTGCCGGGCTTTTATTTTAAGATATCTTAACTTTATTTTCTGTATTTACTTCTGGAAATAGCTATTCTTTCTCTTCTTAAAGCTTCGCGCTGTTTGCGCCGCCTGAATTCGCTCGGTTTTTCATAACTCTTTTTTAATTTCAACCGCTTGAAAAGGCCGTCATTTTGAATCTTTTTTTTCAAAATTCGTATGGCTTTTTCAAGGTCGTTATCAAAAACCTTGACTTGGATTTCCTTCAAATTTTCTCGCCCCCTTCTTTACACCAGATGAATTTAGGCTTGTTAATCCTATTTCCGATGTTTTTTTACATATATATTTTGGCAAATTTTCTTTATATGTTCGTAAAAAATCAAATAACTATTTTCCATTTGGCGAGAAAGGGTTTTTCTCTACCGATGATTGAAACAAAACTTATGGATCTTTACGAGTCTTTCTTATTAACTTAATATTTATATCTAAGCAAGAAAAATTATCAACCCAAATGCAGCTTTTTGCAAATATATTTATAAGTCAAAACCATCATGAAAGTTTTGAAAGAAGATCTGCCTGCACCTCTTTTACGCCGGGGGTTCCGTCAAGTATGATGTATTTTAAAGAAGTTGCATTTTTGGCAAGATCTTTAAAATAATATGACGATGCAAGCGTGCCGTTGTTTGAGTCATAATATATATCATGGCGTTTGTTTATTGCAGCTTCATCCTGATCATCGGCTCTTGTCTTAAGACCGCCTCCGCATACACGGCATTTATCACCATTTGGTTTAATTGCATCTATGTATATGTTATTAGGATGATTGTTATCATTTTCGCAAAGCCTGCGACCCATAATCCTGTTTTTTGCTATTTCCCGATCAAGAGTTATTTCAACTACTATATCAAGATTGATACCAGCCTTTTTCAATTCCTCGTCAAGCTTTATTGCCTGGTTTTTATTTCTGGGGAAACCATCTAACAGCCAGCCATTATTACAATCCGGTTGTTTCATTCTGTCAAGTATCATAGGAATCGTAATTTCATCCGGCACCAAATCCCCTTTGTCTATATATGCCTTTGCTTTTGCACCAAGTTCTGTTCCTTTTGAAATATTGTCGCGGAATATAGCACCTGATTCAATATGAGGGGTATTATATTTATCCTTCAAAATGGCTCCCTGGGTTCCCTTACCGCTACCGTTTGGCCCGAAAAACAAAATGTTCATTTAAATTCTCCTTTTCTTATTTCCTGGTGATATTTACACATTTATTAATATGAATGATTTTTCATAAAATCAGAAGTTAAAACAGTCTAAACAGATATTTTGCTTTAAATATAGAAATGATATAATAATGTCAAGTGCAAGAAACGGCGAAAATCTTAATAAACCTTATATAGCCAATTCTGTTTATGTGTTAACATATAAGACAGGCTTATAATCTGTTGCATATTTTTATATCTGCCTGAAATCCGGAAGCAGTTATTTGTAAAATATTGCCTTGGTTATCAATCTATTATAAAATGTGAGACAAAATTATTATCAAATCAATTGCTCAAATAAAAAAGGAGGAAGCTGATGCCATTTAAACAAAATCTCATAAATAAGATCCGAATAGATAAGATGGCAAATAAAGTGCTTAGCTCCATTGGGCCTCCGGATAGCGGGCATAAACTTGATAAGGAAACAATGCGAAGCATTATTTCCATGGTTAATTATCAGAAAAGAAATGAAAGAGACCTGGAATTATTTGTAGAAAATACTGATAATGATATTAAAAAGATCCTCGTTCTTGACAATGCACTGCCCTTATACAATACGACAGTAGATGATGTTGTTTTGCGCAAAAGCCCGACTATTAAGGAAATGATTAGTTTTCGTAATGCCCGCAAAATATTAAACGACTCAGATGTGCTTTTATGTAAAAAAGAAGACAGTGTAATATTTTTTCAAAATGAATATATTGCATTACTTGATCTGTCATTTATCAAATCGGATATACAGGATATTGAAAATGATGGCCGCATTTCTCTTGAAAGAGCATACAGCGACGGAATTGTTGAAACTCTTGGGTTGTTTTCAGAGCTTCTTGGATTTTCCCCGCTGCCGCATAATTTTTTAATTGCTAATCATATTGTAATCGGAGCATCAACTAAAAAGCAAAACGGAGAAACCCGCTTTGGCCCGATAGTTATTTACAGCATGATTCATAATACAATTAAACTGATTGATGAAAAAATAGGAATTCATGAAAAAGAAAAAATCGAACTTATTCACAAAATAGCATCCGGCAAGGAAAAAGCCTCAGAAGAAGGACCGGAAGTGTTTAAATATCTGACAAATATGGTGCTGATAAATAATCAACAATCGCTTTGATTTATTGCTATTATGAAAAATTGATCGGCTTTTGTTTGCAGAAAGGAATTTTTTCTTTTATATGATTGGCTTTTATATAGAAACAACTTAAAACCTGGTTTAAAATCAATCCTGCTTTATGACATACCTATTAAATTACTTCTACCGGCTGGGCTTTTGCCCTTGTCTTTCTCTTTGGCGCCGCCACCTTTTCAGGCAATGATGCCAGAGGCAACTTTTCTTCCGTCTGGATGCCTTTATCCGCTATTTTTTTTAATTGGTTTGTAATAGATTCTAATGCCTTTGCTTTTTTTTCTTCAGCCTCGGCTCTTCTTTCAGCAGCTTCTGCCATCCTTTTTTGGCTGTCTGCAATGCCTTCCATTATCTTGTTAAATGAAGGCAGATGCTCTGATGAAATAGTTTTAATAAAATTGTTTACATCCAGAGTTTCTTTACTTCTTTGCTTATCCTGGCCTGAATATTTTCCATCGTACGGTTTGCGATTTCTGTCAAATCGCTTATTAGTTCTAAGATTATGTAGAAAATCATCTACCATTATTAACCTCCTGAAAAAAATTATTAAAAAACGGGTCTTTTTGTTTTCAATGCCAAATCTGGAAAAACCGCAGTGTGCTATCGAAAGAAAAAGGATTTGCTTATTATTTACGAAAAGCGGATTATGATATTTACATTATAAATACCAATAAATAAAAGTCAAGAACTGGTTTAAAATAATGCAAAAAAAAGCAATTATTCACAGCAATAAAAATCTCTTTGCCCTGGATAATTGTTTCTGCTATGAAACAAAACTTGAGTTAAATATATAAATACAGGAGGGAATGATTGCTATGACTGAAATTATTGACATTAAGGCAAGAGAGATTTTGGATTCCAGAGGAAATCCAACAGTAGAGGTAGATGTATTCGTTGCCTGTGGAGCTATGGGCCGAGCGGCAGTTCCTTCCGGGGCTTCGACCGGAACACGTGAAGCTCTAGAGCTTCGTGATACAAAAGCAAAAAGATTTGGTGGCAAGGGTGTTACAACTGCTGTTAAAAATGTACTTACCACAATTGCTCCTGCAATCCGAGGCATGGATGCAGCAGATCAGACGGCGCTTGATAAGCACATGATCAAACTTGATGGAACTCCCAATAAGTCAAAATTAGGAGCCAATGCAATCCTGGGCGTCTCTATGGCTGCATGCAGAGCTGCAGCCGCTGCTTTAGGCATGCCCCTCTACCGTTATATCGGAGGCGTTAATGCACGATATCTGCCCCTTCCCATGATGAATATAATAAACGGCGGTGCTCATGCCTCAAACAATCTTGATATACAGGAATTTATGATAATTCCCGTTGGTGCAAAAAACATAGCGGAAGCTATTCGCATGGGAGCTGAAACTTTTCACAGCTTAAAAAAAATACTTAAAGACAAAGGCTTAAATACAGGGGTAGGTGATGAAGGCGGGTTTGCGCCTGATCTTTCTTCAAATGAGGAAGCTATTAAAAACATAATGCTTGCAATAGAAGCTGCCGGATACAAGCCAGGTGATGATATTGGAATAGGGCTTGATGCTGCCGCAAGCGAATTCTATAAAAAAGGAAAGTACAATCTGAGCTCTGAAGGCAAACTTCTTTCAGCAAAGCAAATGATAGATTATTATGAAAATTTGATTCATAAATACCCTATCTTCTCGATTGAAGACGGACTTGCAGAACAGGACTGGAAAGGCTGGAGTGCTATGACAGAACGTCTTGAGGCAAGCGTACAGCTTGTTGGTGATGATATATTTGTCACAAATCCTGCTATATTTGCAAAAGGCATAGAACAAGGAATAGCAAATTCCATACTAATAAAGCTTAATCAAATAGGAACCGTAACGGAAACGCTCGATACTATTGAAATGGCCAAACAGGCAGGGTATACAACCGTAATATCCCACAGATCCGGCGAAACGGAAGATGCATTTATAGCTGATCTGGCTGTCGGAATAAACGGAGGCCAGATCAAAACAGGGTCAATGTCAAGAAGCGACAGGGTCGCAAAATACAACCAGCTTGCACGAATTGAAGAAGAGTTGGGAGAAGGAGCGCTTTTTTCCGAAGAAGTACTATAAACAATGATTGAGGATTCAAGTATCCGTACTTCTTGAACCCTCGAATCATTACCCCCTGGAAGCTTTTTAGTTAACAACAAATCAGATACAAGAGGCGCTGATATGGGAAATGATACAAAGTATATTTTTGTTACCGGTGGTGTTCTTTCTTCTCTCGGAAAAGGGCTTGCTTCTGCATCTATAGGAGCTCTTCTGGAAAGTCGAGGACTTTCTGTTACTATTCAAAAACTTGATCCATACATCAACGTTGACCCCGGTACAATGAATCCTTTTCAGCATGGAGAGGTTTTTGTTACTGACGATGGCTCCGAAACCGATCTTGACCTCGGACATTATGAACGCTTTACAACAATCAAGTTGGGGCAGGACAACAACTTTACTACGGGAAAGATTTATTATTCCGTGATATCAAAGGAAAGACGCGGAGATTATCTGGGTGGGACAGTTCAGGTTATACCGCATATAACAGATGAAATTAAAAATGACATAAAACTGGTATCGGATGGGGTAGATGTTGTTATCGTGGAAATAGGCGGCACTATCGGGGATATAGAAAGCCTCCCCTTTCTTGAAGCCATACGTCAATTTAAAGCTGATGTTGGGAAAGAAAACGTTATTTATATCCATCTTACTCTGGTTCCTTATATAGCAACAGCCGGTGAAGTCAAAACCAAGCCTACACAACACAGCGTAAAAGAATTGCGAAGCATTGGAATTCAGCCTGATATACTTCTTTGCAGAACAGACAGATTCCTGTCTAAAGAAATAAAGGCCAAGATAGCACTTTTTTGCAATGTTGGCGTTGATGCCGTAATTACAGCAAAGGATGTTGAATCTATTTATGAAGTTCCACTTATATTTCATAATGAAGGGCTTGATGATAAAATCATAGAACTTTTAAAGATCTGGACAAGGGCACCTCGGCTTGACGCATGGGAAGATCTTGTCAGAAGGGTCAATTCACTTAAACATTCTGTCAAAATTGCTGTTGTAGGAAAATATACCAATCTTACAGAATCTTATAAGAGTTTGAACGAAGCTCTTTACCACGGCGGTTTCTCCAATGATTCCAAAGTAGATCTTTGCTTTGTTGATTCTGAAAATATAAACGCGGACAATTGCAAAGAAGTACTTTCTGATGCGGACGGCATATTAGTTCCGGGCGGATTCGGCTCGCGCGGAATAGAAGGAAAAATCCTGGCGGCCCAATATGCCAGGGTAAATAAGATTCCTTTTTTCGGAATATGTCTTGGGATGCAGCTTGCGGTAGTAGAATTTGCCCGAAATGTTGCACAAATGACATTGGCCAATAGTTCGGAATTTGACGAAAAAACCCCGTTTCCTGTTATATACCTTATGCTCTCATGGTATGATGAAAAAACCAAAACAACACAAACAAGAGATATAACTTCTGAAAAAGGCGGTACAATGAGACTTGGTGCCTATCCGTGTATTTTAAAGGAAGGAACTCTCGCTCAAAAGGCTTATGGCATAGGCGAAATTTCCGAAAGGCATAGGCACAGATATGAATTCAACAATGAGCTTAAACAAAAGCTCGAAGAAAACGGTCTTATTATAAGCGGAACTTCACCAAGCAAAGACCTTGTAGAAATAGTCGAAATCCCGGAACATCCCTGGTTTCTTGGATGCCAGTTTCATCCTGAATTCAAGTCACGTCCCATGAATACTCACCCTCTATTCAAGTCATTTATTGAAGCAGCATTAAAAAAGAAGCTTGCAGCACAATAGGTGTTAAGTATGGCAATCTGCTGCTTTGCCAGGGACATGAATCACTTGAGTTTTGATACGATAAATTCAGCCGTCTTTTCAGCTGATACGCCAAAGAGATCATCTAATTTGATCCAGTTCAGATAATTGTCATCCCAAGGGACGCTGTTTTCCTGAACAATATTTTTTATATGGTCATATTTTCCGCCAAGGGCTTTAATCTTTACAGGAAGAAGCACATTTTCTTTAAACGAAATATTTAACAAAAGAAGGTGTTCTATAACATTGGATCTTTGAGGAGAAGATGATATAACAGGAATTACAATTATGCTGCGATTATCTTTTCTTCCTTTTCCTATATAAACATTGCCGCTTTGGACAATAGTTTTTTTGGAGCCCTTAAGACGAGTATCCGATTCCACCCTTGAGGGGATTGATTTTAAGACACCCTCTTTTTTTTCCACTTGAATAGATGTATCATCAGTCAGTTCTCCAAGCAGATCCAGCTTCCCTATCCTGTAAAGAATATATCCATTAATATTAGATACTATTTCCTGTAGATTTTTTAATACTAATATATTCTTGTTTATAAGCTGAGACGGGTTCAGGCCGTTGTCAGATAACACATCAAACAAAATACCGTAAAGTTTTTCGCTTATACGGCTTGTTCCTACAGTAACTGTTTTAGCCTGATGCTTTATTGCATCTATAGGCCTTATCATAAGGTTTATAGATTCGCCCAAGACTTTAAAAAGGGTATCAAGCATGTTTTTTGCAGTTCCTTTTATCCCGAAATCAATTTCAAAATCGGAAACCGGAAGCTTGCCCGAAAGATACTTGCATAGTAAAATAAGACTTAAAGCTGCATCAAACCCAAGGATTGAAGGAAGCTGCTTTTCAGCTCTTCTTCTCCTGAATTCAGTGTAAAAATAAGCTATTTTCTCTCTGAAGGATTTTTCAAGAATCAGTTCATAGATATCTGTACCCTTTTCAAGCTGCCCATCTATAGTACTCTGCAATTCTTCTCTGAACCTGTATATAAAACTTGAGCCATCGTTTATCGACAAGGCTGCATAATATCCCCAGATATGTCCTGCAAGTGTGTTTAATATAGGCGACAGGTGCTGGCCAACCGCAGGAACATAAAAAACATCTTCAGCATACTGCTCAAATCTTTCCTCTCCCTCATCCGCAATAACAACCGGAGCAGCTTTATGGGCTTTGAATATAGCAGTATCTTTTACTATATCTCCGATTACATTTCCTCTTGTGCCGGCACTGCATATAATAATTAATGGTTCTGATGAAAGGTCTATATGTTTTTTATCTTCCACATAATCTGATGAAATTGTTTTATAACACAATTCACTTAATTTGATTCTTATTTCATCAGCCGAAGCCTTGTTCGGACCGCTGCCGACTGTTGCCCAATAAGTTTTAGTAACAGCAAGCCTTCTTGCTGATTTTTCAATCACTTCTTTCATCGAAAGCACTTTTCTCATGTGCGAAGATATTTCGAGAAGACTTCTGACCTCATCCGATACAAAATTGCCGTTTCTCCTCCCATTAATTTGAGCTATAAAAAGACCAAGAACTGCGCCGGCAACAATTTGGCAGTAAAAAGCTTTTGTTGATGCCACCGACATTTCAATATCTCTGCCGCTGCTGGTATAGATAACACCATCAACTTTAAAAGCTATATCCGAATCTCTTCTGTTTACAATCGCAAGAGTTTTAGCGCCTCTTTTTTTTACCATTTCTACAGCTCGGTTAGTATCCGTTGTTGTTCCGGACTGGCTTATTGCTACAACAAGGGTATCCGACATGCTGTTTGATATCTCTTCGGAATCGAGCATAAATCCGCTAAGTTCCGAAGCTTTATGTGCCCCAATATGAATCTGTGGATCATTTAGGTAGTAATTAAGAATATCTGAACAAGCCAGTGCTGCAACACCGGCTGTTCCCTGGCCTGCAAAAAGAATTCGTCTTATTTTCTTTTCGCTAAAAGCCTTTTTAACAGATTCCGGAAATTCTTTTTCTGAAAGAAAAGCAGAATACTTCTTTCCGTCAGCACTTGTTTTCCAACGGTTTAAAAGAGTTTTTTCAACCGATAAAGGCGATTCCGATATCTCTTTTAAAAAGTAATGGGGATAATTCTGACGGTCTATATCTCTTGAAGTAATGCCGGTATGCTTTAAATCTTTTTCTTCGATACAAACTTGCATTTTATCATAATACATTGCTTTTATACCGGAAATACCGCCACAAGATTCCTGGGATAATATAAAAATTTGCCCTTGTGTGCTTCCGTTATTGCTTTGTACAACTTTATCGCCTTCCATCTTAATATAATTTTGAGTCTCTTCTACGAATCCGTAAACTTCGGATGCAGGCATGTAGCTATCTTTTCCGATTCCTATAAAAAATGCCTGACCGCTTCCCTTATGTGCAAGATAAATTCTTCCAGGGTCAAGATTAGTATGCATTGTTATGGCATGAGATCCCTCAAAATCGTTTACTGCAAGACGAAATGATTCTTCAATATCAAACCCTTTACTCAAATATTTTTCAATCTGATGCGGTATAATCTTGGTATCTGTGGTTATCTCGCTGCCAAAAGAATTGCCGCAACTTTCATATTCTTTTTTTAGTTCAAGATAATTATCGATATCACCGTTTAAGCACACATGAATTATGCCATGTTTCCATGAACCGAATCCGGCTTTGCTTCCATCAACCGGATGACAATTTGCTTCCGTAATAGCACCCACCGAAGCCCAGCGGGTATGAGATGAAACTGTGTGATATTTATTTTTAAAAGAAACGAGTATTTGCAAAATCCGGTCATCTTTAATCTGATTTCGCAAAAAATTTATATTGTCTCCAAGGCTTCCTATCTCTGCTGCTACTTTATAAACAAGAGCCACACTTACAAGAGATTCCCCTGTTTTTTCTTCTGTTTTGCTTTTTGATATCCCGCCATTTAGCAGGATATCGCAGCTTGAACGTTCTTTTAAGCTTTTTGCCAGCTTCTTTTTGGTGATTTCTTTTTCAAATTTATTATATTCCCCGGTATCTAAAACAAACATCAAGGAAATACCGGCTGAATCACGGCCTCTTACTTCAAGCCGGTCCATACTGTTAAACACCGCATTTATATTTTTATAGATGGTAACTGATGAAAAATTGAAATTATTATCCGCAGCGCCTATCAGATTATAGACCTTTGAAACATTGTGTCCGATTTCGTTTGAAAGAATCCAAGAAACATCTTTAAGGTCTTCAATTCGTTTTGATATTGTTTCAACTGCCGAAGGCTCAAGAACTCCCATTTTTGCTGCAAGGATTTTTGATTCCGAATCAATAAGTTTGTTTATTCGTTTTGAAAGCTCAAAAATCTTGTTCTGAATATTTTTGTTTTCAAATATTGCAAAAAAGGATTCATTACTTTTTAATTCCCGAACGTTTGCAAGCAGGGATTCGACCGTATCTTTGCCGCAGAAATAATTTTCATCTAAAGAAAAATTGTTTTTTGTGCAAAGTTCAAATGAACGGGACTCAATTTTTTCTATGCTATTTTCAAGGGAGGCAATATCAATGTTTGCGGTAGATTTTTCACTTTTATTAAAAGAAATAATACATGCAATTCCGCAACATAAAACATTTTTAGGGCATGGGAAAATAATAATAGAAAAATCAGGGGTCTTTGCCGGGTCTTTGCCAAAATAAACATCGGCTAAAAGCAAAGCCGTAATTATTCCAGATGCTTTTTTCATGAAGCCGGAAAACATATAGTAATATTTAGGTTTTATTATTTTATTCTTAAAATATTTAATAAGGTGCATAAATTTATAACTCCTATACACAAAATGATCTCAGAGCCAGTTTCAAAACGCCCCATTTTGGCCGATCTCTGCGTTGGGCTCAAATTTCAATCCTCGAAATACTCTATGTATTCCTTTGGTTGAAATTTTCTCCCGCCTTGAGCTTGACCAAACTGAAACGTTTTGAAAGTGGCTCCTTAGATTAAAAAAAAGCCATAATTATTCAGATACTTTTTTTATCAATAATTTTTAATATCTTATTTATATCTTCAGGTTTGTCCACACCTATGCTTTCATACCTGGTTAAAACAACATGCACAGGAATGTCATTTTCAAGCAGTCTTAGCTGCTCAAGCTTTTCAGCTGCTTCAAGATTACTTGGCCCCAGAGAAACAAATTTTACCAGAGTATTCATCCTGAATGCATATAATCCAATATGGCCATAAAACTCCCCATCCTTACCGTCACGATAACATGGAATTGCCATACGCGAAAAATACAAGGCGTTTCCTGTTTTTGAAAACACCACTTTTACCTGATTAATATTTCCGGCTTCATTATTTTGGATCTTTCTTGCAAGAGTTGAAACAAGTATTTTGGGGGATGCAAAAGGTTTTACTATTTGTGTAAGCATATCAGGGTTAAGAAGCGGCTCATCTCCTTGAATATTCACAATTATGGAATTATCGGGAAAATTTAATAATTGTGCGGCTTCCAAAACCCTGTCTGTTCCGCTGGGATGATCTTTTCTGGTTTCAACTACCGGAACATCAAGGGCTTTTGCAGCAGAAACTATGCGCTTGTCATCTGTTGCAAGAACAACCTTTGAAAGTTCCGGGCATTTTCTTGCGTTATTAAATACATGCCAGAACATAGGCTTTCCCGCAATATCGGCAAGAGGCTTTCCCGGAAATCGGGTTGATTCATAACGAGCCGGAATAATACCGTAACATTTATACTTTTTGTCCATTGATATTTTATTTATGAAATTTTATGCGAAAATAGGTTCATTGATTTGCTGTACCTTAACTTCCAATACGTTTGAGCTATCAAATTCATATCTTAAATTAATCAAATAAGCAAGAAAGCCGTCAAACTTTAACTATTGACGGCTTTCTTGCTTATTTTTTTGAATTTACCATGGAGGCACTAAATGTATGATAAACATTTCTCAAATTTTTAATAAATTATTTATCTCTGAAATCGATCAGATTATAGGAAGCAAAAAAAGATGCTTTTATAAAGCTTTATATATAATACATTTGACAGAGTTGTAAAAAGAGTTCTATACAAGAAACGAGAAAAAATTATATCAGTGAATTTATTTAAATAGAGAAAAATATATCCGATTTACAATGAAAGTCCTTTTAGTAAGACCACACGCATATCTGCCAACCTCACGGTGGCTTCAGTCCATGTTGTTGCTTGAACCCTACGCTCAGGAACTTATTGCCGGAGCTATACAGCCCCCACATGATGTAAAAATCTGTGATCTGGCAGTTGAAAAACACCCGATAAAAGCGTTTACACAAGTACTGAAAAAATACCATCCCGACTTTATTGGTTTCGGAGGCTTTTCCGGGCAGTATCAAATCAATCGGAAACTGGCGGGTATATCTAAAGAGATTATGCCTGATGCTTTGACTTGCCTTGGCGGTATCCATGCTTCCAGTTATCCTACAGATTGCAAGGCTCCGGAACTATTTGACCTCATTGTTAGGGGAGACGGAGTTTCAGCCATTAAGGTCATCTTAAAAGCAATGGAAAACGGAAAGCCTGTTCCTGAAAGTGAATGGATTATACCCACAAATTCTCCAAATTTTGACCACCTGGCTTCCCAGACACCGCCGCCGATTCATCCTGATGGTATTAACACCCGTCCTAGGCGTGATCTGATAGATATATCGAACTATTACTGCATCTGCTACGGCGAACCCAAGCAGAAGATGAAAACTCTTTTTCCTAAGATCGCATGTGTAAGAACAAGCGTGGGCTGCCCGAACCGTTGCAGTTTTTGTGTTGTTCACTTTCTTGCGAACGGCAAATACCTCCAGCGCAGCATAGAAGATGTAGTTGATGAGATTGCATCACTTCCTCAGGAATATATTTATTTTGTTGATGATGAAACTTTTATAAATGCCAAGCGAATGACACAGCTTGCCGAAATGCTTATAGAGAGAGGAGTAAAGAAAAAATATCTCTCATGGGCAAGAAGTGATACAATTTGCAGGCATCCGGATCTTTTTGCTTTATGGAAAAAAGCCGGCCTCGAACTTGTTTATGTTGGTTTCGAATCGCTGGAAGAAAAGAATTTGACGGGATACAACAAAAAAGCAACCCCCGATCAAAACAGAAAAGCAAGACAGATACTGCGGGATCTTAATTTAAACATTCATGCCGCATTGATGGTAAATCCTGATTTCGATAAAGAAGATTTTGAAATCCTTCATAAGACGATAGAAGAACTTGCACCTGCTGAATATGCTTTCACAGTTTTATCTCCTCCGCCGGGAACGAAAGCTTTCAATGATGCAAAAGATACTTTTATTTGTGAAGACCCTTGTCTTTATTACGATTGCCTTCACACCATTTTGCCCACTAAACTGCCATTAAAAACATTCTATCGCTATTTTTCAATCCTTTACGGAAAAGGCGCAGCCAGAATTCCACCACGCATAAACAAGGTCAAAGTGCCAATCAAAGATTTTGTAAAATTATTCTGGCAAGGAATCAAGTTTGCCCGTCATCTTCACGGAATGTATCGTGATTATGACAGGAAATACTGGTGATGTCATCTTCTTGATCGATCCAACTGCTAAATTCCTTATACTCGCTATCCAAAAATTTATTTAGATAATATTGAGCTTCCCACCGAACCGATTCCTGGCGTATTGTGGCTTTTAGCAATAATATTATTAAAATTATCAGACTTAATTACTAAATTATATGGGTTTGAAATTATCAATTGATTACCAGATGGGTTTTATTGATATTCATGAATCAATAGCTTGCAGCTTGGCGGCCAGCCACCTTATTATAGCTCTTTTTTTTGTGATATTTGTTGCTGATTACAGTCTCATCCAAACTTTTGATAAGAATCTATAGAAAAGCTTTTGGTTTATTGTTTATTATTGAGTAAAACCGAAAAGTAGGGTTTATTTAATTTTTTTACAAGTGTTTCAAACCTGACTTGTTTGTTTTTTTATCTTTCAGGCAGTTAAATGCTTCCATTGTTTTTTGCTTTGTAGCTTCAATGCTTCCGCTGTTATCAATTACTATTGTGGCATGTTGTTTTTTTTCTTCTATCGGCATCTGTGAATGAATCTTATGCATTGTATCAGTTTCGGAAATTGAGTCTCTTTCCATAAGTCTTTTTAACTGGATTTCTTCAGGTGTATAAACAAGGATCACATCTTCAAACCTTGTATATCAAAAAAATCGCAAATATCAGATTAGCCCGCGGATCAAAACCGCTATGATTAACAGAGCAGCGATTACTATGGCAATACGAGCAGGCTTCACCAGAAAAAGTTCGCGAAATTTAGTCTTAAGTGTCGTGCTGCCTTCGTTAAGGTGCGGGAAAGGTGTATCTTTCGGGATATCACAGTTCAGGAAAGCACATAATGGTTCCCATCCTTCCTTTACGCGAAATACAAGGAGACGATCACCTGATACCGTTTCTTGCACCTTAAGAATATGTCGTTCATAGCCTTCAATAAATGCTTTTCTGTCTCTGGCTGGAGATATAAACTTGTCGCAAAGACTATCCACCAATCGGATAAACCGCCCTAAAGTCGGAATTACATATCCTATGGGACGCAACGGTTTCATCGTTTTAAACAAAGTCATTATGCTTTCATACCAGCGATTCGGGTCCCTGACTGTCAGTACCACTTTGGCATCAGGAAACTCACGGAGAAGATCTGCATAATAAAAACATGCAGGCGCATCAACAGTAGCCTGATAGTCCCGAAAGAGCTTCTTCCAATCCATGGGGCCTTTTTCTTTGACCAGGTCAGTCCATGCTTGTGCGTGACCCTTTTCTCGCGATACATTTTGCATATGGTAACATTGATAGCCGAGCCTGGTAAGCGCAGCCTGCATCGACATAGTTCCAGTTCGTGGGAATCCCGCTCCAATAACTTTCATAGCTATATTTCTCCTATTACCTGAATTTTAAAATAATCTTTTTGTCATTGATAAGATGATTTAAGACTATAACCACATGCGTAATAGCGCGCCCTTTAGTTCTTTAGTTCCTTTCAATTCAAGTCTGACCCTTTTGTTTTTTTATCTTTAAGGCAGTTAAATACTTCTATTGCTTTTTGCTTTGTAACCTCAATACTTTTGCTGTTATCAATTACAGTGGTGGCATGATGTTTTTTCTTCTATCGGCATCTGTGAATAAATCTTATACATTGCACCTGCTTTGGAAATCAAGTCTCTTCCCATAAGCCTTTTTAGTTGGATATTCTCAAGGGTATAAACAAGAATCACATCTTCTAATTTATTATGCATTCCAGCGCGCATTTTGGGACTATGCAGTCTCTTGCTTTAGTCAGTGAAGTAATTTACGGAACTCCAAGCAGGTTTGATGATCCGGCCAGATTTGCTTTCGCACACGGCGGAAATGACGGCGCCCCTTTTTCTGTACCTTTGAAAGTTTATGATGAAAGTATTCGCTTTTTATCCGATGCGGTAAAGAAAGCAAAAATTGGCCAACCATCTGAAGAATTAACACAATTATCGCTATTTCATGAATCAGTTTAGTTTTAAATTTATTGCTTGAATTCAGATCAAGTTCTGCCGGGTGTGCCGGTGTTGCTATATTTTATCGCAAAACAAGCTTGTAAGATTTGACTATCATGGCTGGATGGTATGATTTTTTTACTTTTGCAAGGCCGGGAATGTTCATATCACTTTCTTTGTTAATAAACTTATAACCGTCAAAAAGAGTTTTTGCGCACAGATTATCAAAATACTGATAAAGCCCTTTTATGTTTGTGAAAGCCTTTTCAAAGTGAAGCACGCCCATCTCATTTGTCAGATATGTAGCAATCCCAAAAGCGCTTATTTCCCCGTCAACTTTAAGATATATGCCTTTTAGATCAAGAATATCAATGTGGTTAAGAGTATTTATTATAGCATTCTTTTCACAGGCCAGATCTTCATTGGGATCAGCATCGCAGTCTCTTTCTATGCACCATTTTTCCAGAAAATCAATGCATTCGGCAGATACCTCTGATTTTATTTCTCCTGTTTCAATGCGGTTGTTTGCGACATATTCTCTTTCAAACTGATGGATGAGGTTTCTTTTCTGAGAATAACGATTGCCTTTAAGCTCCGAAAGATCGGATTTAAGATATACGTAATCAGAATATTCTTTTTGCAAACTTATTTTAAAATAAGCCTCAACTTCTTTTTTACCATATGTATCAATGTAGTTGCCGGGCACAAACCAGTAATTATCAAAACCGCTTTCATTGGCTACCTTGTAGAGTTCTTTTGGAGAATATTCCTTTGAAGGTGATATGGGAAGTATAAGGTGGCGGTGTTCTTTCTCTTCCGTAAATTCAGCTCCTATTATCAAAGCGTCATTTTCGATAATTCCGTACGGCCTGTAATATTCATTACTCCATGCTATAAGCGAAGGAAGAGTATAAACGCAAAGCGTGTACCTTTGATTGATAAAATATTTATTTAATGACGCATAGTCCGTATATGTAATTTCTTTCATATTCATGTCAATATCATCAACATAGGTTGTGAATCAGGCATTTTATTAAATCCAAAGTTAGTATAAAAATTGTGTGAATTCCTTTCAGCAATAAGTGCTATCCATTTAATACCGTCATCTTTTAAACGGTCAACCAATTTTTTTAAAATCTCAGCGCCCACACCTTTCTTCCTGTAAGAATCGACAACAGTAAGATCCTGTATATATGCATCGCTTGCCTTATCGCTTATAGCTCTTCCCATACCAATGATTTCATCTTCTTTGCTTGCAATAACAAAGCAATGACTGCCTGCTATAACCTGCCGTACATGCGACGGATTATCCGGGATATCATCATCCCACCAATCTGTCAGGCGGTATATGACTGTTATTTGTCGTATCTGATCTGAAGACGGATCAACCAGGAAAGTATATTTATACATTTTTTTTATTTTAATCTTATGATATGAAAAGTATATTTATACATTTATATTACTAATTTAAAAGGATTGTCAATGATTGAATTAAATCAATCACTTCTTGTAGGAAAAGGATTGCATAGGGAATGCTATGTTCATCCCCACCAAAATGATCTGTGTGTTAAAATCCTTTTTACCAATGACGGACTTAAAGAGGTTGCCCGTGAACAGGCATATTACAAACTTCTTCAAAAACGCAATATTGCCTGGGATATATTGCCCAGATTTTACGGTAATATAGAAACAAATCTTGGGCCAGGTGCGGTTTTTGATTTGATTAAAGATTCTGATGGAAAAGCTTCAAAATCTCTTGAATATTACTTAACTTCTATTGAAGAGACTAAACTGAACTACTCCGGTTTGTCAGAAGCATTTCTTAATCTGAAAAACAGTTTGTTCCATAATAAAATCATTACAATGACGATAAAGGCAAAAAATATTGTTTACAAACGAGTTAACAGCGCAGACGGTGCTCTGATAATCATTGACAATATAGGAAATTCTGATTTTATTCCAATCTCAAATTACATTAATTTTCTTGCAGAAAAAAAGATTTTAAGAAAATGGAACCATTTCGAATCATCGTTGCTGGCACACTATCCTGATAATGATTTGCTAAAAAAGATTATAAACAGTCAAAATAGCTAAACAGATTTATCCTTTCGATTTTTTTTGTGCCGTTTAAGAATTTTTGAAATATGCGGGTTAACCTTTTTTTGAACCAGCTCTTTGCTTAAAACCCTTGCATTACAGTATACCATCAAAAAATTATCTATAAGCTTATCTGAAAGCCCGATTTCTATCATATCAACAATAAACCTTCCAAGGTCCTTTAGCATGGATCTGGCTAATTTTGATTTGGCGAAAGAGGCTCCGTCCAGGTCGATAAGCCAAAATTTTCCGCTGTTCTCATTTACAAGAATGTTCACCCATTTTGTGTCGCCATGACAAAATCCATTGCTATGAAGCTTAGACAATACTAGCGCGAAACGGGGTATAGTATTGTTATTTTCTATCCAGTTCGAAAAGTATTTCATATTTTGTGAAAGATCCATAAGACTTTTTGCTTCTGCAATATATTGGCTGTAAAAATAAGTTGTTCTATTCAACAAATCTTTTTTTTCAACTATATAACCAAGCGGCAAAGCAACCGGAATACCAAGCTCTTTAAAAAAGTGGGTCATATTCCACAAATTTAATGCCCGTTCTTTTTTCATCCACGTTTTTACATAAAATAAAAACCCGTTTGATACAAAACGCTTGGCAACAACATCTCCATCCGGTTCCGAAAGCAAATTAATTGTAATATTTTTATCTTGTTTTAGCGTTATACTGCTTGTCTTAAACCACTTATCCGGGTCGGCATCCTGCATAAACTGTTTTGCAACCGGGCTGTCTTTCAAATATTTGCCATAAAACATTTTATTTTTAAATGATTTGCAGTTAGGTGCAATATAAAATTTGATATTACTCCTTAATATACGAAGGGTTTTTCTTGCATAAACTGTTTGCAGTAATTTCTTCTCGTTATTAATAGAAAATTTCGGATAATTTGATTTATAGGCAGTGAAAAGCCGCATTAAATCTGTTCTGCTTAAAAGATTATGTGAGGCAATTGAAAACTGTGTAAGATTTTTTGCAATCTGAGAGTGCGGAATATATCGCCATTTGCGGTTTCTTTCATTGTCAATAAGGCTGAATCTAAAATTATTATTTTCTTTTTTGACCAACAGATTATTCTGCCTTAAATCGCCATGAACTATTCCAGCCTGATGAAGTTTTCCTATCAGTGATCCAGCGGCCTTGAGCAATAAACGTTTTTCCTTAACCTTTTCAGGAGAAAGAGGTGGAGAGAAATAATTTAATAGATACAGATAAAAACCTATACCATCAAAACCTTGGGTAATGATAAAAACACTTCTATTATTTTTTCCCCAGCAAAGGATTTTCGGGGTGGGCAAGCCGGCAGAAACCAGAATATCCGACTGTTTACGGGCACGTTTGCTTCGGCTTCCATTTAAAAATGCTTTGATTTCTTCAAAATTATTTCTTTGCAGAAACTCTTTGTAAAAAACTTTCTCATCACCTGTTTTTTCAGCAACCACAGAGTTTTTAGAGCTTGTAACCCATTGCCATCCGGCAGGTAAGCTCCTGTTAGCCAGTATCATCGCCTCATCCTGATAATGGTTCGCATATTCTCCGTGAATGAAAAAGTTTTTGGCTTTCATAACATCCGATCTTATACCATGATCTTTAATATTTATTTTTTTAGTCTTGTTTCAATATTAACAGGCACCGCAATAAGCTTTTGTTCAAGCATAATTTTCTCGGTCTCTTTCCATGCATCTACATCTATTTCGCCGAATACTGTTTTCTCGTTAGGTTTCATTAATTGTCTTGTTATATCAAGCTGCTGACGCATAATATCAGAAGATGTATCCCTGTCAAATTTATGAATAGTATCTATAGTTTTGTCTGAATTTGCAGGATCTAAAGCTTCATTCCAGGCTTTTGTTAAAGCCGAAAGAAATGCCTTAACCGTTTCAGGGCGCTGTTTTAGCATATTTTCCGTTGTTATTACAGAATTTGCGACAAAATGAATTCCGTAATCATCAGGATTAAAAAATGAAACCGGTTCTTTTGCTTTTAAAAGTTTATCCGCAACAATAATTCCTTCCGCATTTCTGTAAACAGGCCAAAGCGCAACCCTTCGTTCATAAAAAGGTGTGTAGTCATACCTTACACTGAATAAATTTACTTCTTCTTCTCTTATGTCATGTTTTGACAAAAGAGCTTTCATAATTGTTTCATCATTTCCGCCAAAAGTAATTCCTATTGTTTTGCCCTTTATATCTTCTATTTTGTCAATCCTATTTTCACCCGACCGGTATATCCATTGAAGCGGATTTAGCTGAAATAGCTGCGCAAGCACAACGATTGGAGATCCTTTTGAAACAGCTCTTATAACCTGATCCGCAGAAGCAACACCAAACTGGGCATGGCCTATTTCAAGTTCTTTTATTGCATCCCGTTCCGGCCCGCCTTCTTTTACTTCAACTTCAAGACCTTCTTTAGCAAAAAAACCGTGAGCATCGGCATAAATATCTCCGGCAACACTTGTGTTAAAGAGCCATTTAAGCCTGTAAGCGACTTTTGTCATATCCTTGTTTTTTTCGGTGCAACCCGAAGGCATGAAAATTGTAATAAGCGTCACCAATAAAACAATAATTCGTAAATTATTCTTCATATTTTGTAACGACTCAGGTTGTTAGGTTCACGGTTCACAGTTGATTGCCTTGAGATCATCATATTTTTTGAGATAGTTAATCCACGAACTACAGCATCTTGTATCTGCTTCTTCAGCCCATAGTCCGTAGCAAATCCAGGTTTCTTTGTCAGTCGATACACTTTACGAGTCAATTCACGTGCCAGTTGCCAAGCTTCAATGTCTTCAAAATGATCAATTTTCATCGCTCTCCAACCTTGAACTGTGAACCTGAGTGGTTACCATATGCCCCCCAGCTTCTTACCAGTATGTTGCCAAGCCATTCTAAAAAAGCCAGATAAAGCGAGGTGAATATTCCTATCAGAAAAAGCGCAATCAGAATTTTGGAAAGATCACTCTGGTATAAAGCTATACGAATACTGTAGCCTATTCCTGAACTTGCTCCGATAAACTCGGCAACTATGGTTCCGACCATTGCAAGGGTTGCACTTCCGGAAATTACTGTTATAAGCTTGTTCATGTTTTCAAAAGCTCTTATCTTTGTCTCAAGCTGCCATCTCATTTTGCCGGAATGCACATAAAAGTGTTCTATGTCTGTAACCGGTTCGGCAAGTACTCCTATAAATGATAGAAGCAAAGGGAAATAGCATATCATGGCTGCAATCAAAAGCCTTGAAGAAAGTCCGTCACCCAGCAGAATAAAAATTATCGGGGCAACAGCAACAATTGGATATGCCTGAATATTAAAAGCTGCGGTTTTAATAAATGACCCTGTCCAGTTAGATAATCTGCTTATTATTCCAACTATGGTTGCCATAATAATAGAAAGCACATGCCCGATTATAGCTACAGATAAAGTATTTAATACATCCGGAATATATCTTAAAAAAACTTTGTGTGCTGTCTCATAAATCTCTACAGGGCTGGGAATAACATAATCGGAAAGATTCAAAACTACTTTTATAAGAAATAAAAAAGCGAGCCCTAAAATATAAACAAGTATAAACTGATATAAGCGTTTATGAAGCACTTACAATCTCCAGCATTGTTTTTTCAAGTTCTTTTCTGTCAATAGATTTTCCCTTAGTATTATCCTGACCTGAAATGGTAGCTGCCTGGGGGCTTTTCTTAAAACTTCTTAACACTATAATGTTTTTGCAAAACATGGAAACTTCGGCAACGCTGTGAGAAATGTAAATAAAGGTTTTTGTAGGATACATATCCTTTATTTTAAAAATGATCTGCTCGCGTGTTGCTTCATCCACATTGGCAAGACTTTCATCCATTATTAAACAGTCAAAATCCTGCAATAGATATCTTGCAAGGTTTATTCTATTGCGCTGGCCGAGAGAAAGGCGTGAAAACCCGGATTCCATAAAAGCCGAAAGACCGAAGGACTCAATAATTTCATCGATTTTGCCTTTATTTTTTTCCGGCGTTATTTTTAAAATATGCTCACCAATGCTTGACCATCCGGGAAGTCTTTCAAGATTATAGGAATAAAATATTTTTTTTGCCCCATTATATTTAATTTTACCTTCAAATCCGCTTAACTGGCCTGCAATCATCCGCGCAAGAGTTGATTTGCCGACTCCGGACAGTCCGAATAATGAATGAAATCCCGATTCTTCGATTTTGCAATTCAAATCAATAAAAACCGGATATTGCGTACCGGGATATTTATAATTTATGTTTTTACATTCAAGCATGTTAAATATTCTTAATTACTTCAGCAAGATAATGTTCAACAGGTGCAAATTCGTCTTTTAATACAGGAATATCACAAGCTATTTTATCTTTCCAATAATGGGCAAGATATCTATTTAGCTCCGGGGCACTGCTTGTTAATGTACCGGCTTTGTCGGATTTAACTGCAATTATTATCAAATTTTGCAATTCTTCCGGCTGCATAGGATGCTGGACAGGAAAAACATAAACATGGGGAAAAACCGATTTAATTGTTACATACGCTGCACGGAAAAATTTGCCCTTATCACCGTTTATGGCTGAATATAGATTTGTGACCATTACGCCATTTTCATTAAGCAAAGCCGATGCTTCCTGCATTGCTTCTTTCGTTGTTAAATGAAAAGGCGGTGAAGCACTTGATTTAAATACATCTATAAAAATCACATCATATTTTGTTGTGGCACGCCTTAAATAAGTTCTTCCATCCTCATGGATGCTTCTTATCCTTGGATCATCTTTAAAATAAAAATATTTTTTTGCAAGTAAAGTAAAGTTCGGGTCTATTTCAATTACATCAATTATATTATCAGGATTTCGCCTTATATAATCTCTTGCAACCGTATATGCGCCACCTCCTATTAGAAGAGCTTTTTGATTTTGAGGGCAAAAGTGTTCTGCCAGGCGGTAAAATTTAAGATAGTCGAAAAAAAGTTCATCAGGTTCTCCAATCACAACGGCCGATTGCCCCCAACTTTTGTCAACACGCAAAAAACGTATTGTTTTGCCTGAATTGGAGTCCTTTATTTCCTCAATTATAACCCGGTTATATTTTGTATCAATATCGGCAACAATGTTTTCCGAACCTTTTGCCTGAAAAAAATATGCTGAAATTAATATGGCTGCAAAAATAATTGCAGGAATTTTTGCAGCCTTAAGCCTATATCCGGACAAAGCCAGCAGATAAACGGCAAAAAGTACTAAGGAAAGAAAAAACAAAATATCGCGGCTTCCGAGAAATGAAATTAAAAAAAATCCTGTAGCAAATGTCCCGATTATACTTCCCACAGTGGATATTGCATAGAGCTTTCCAACTGTTGCGCCCGAATGCTCAATATCTTCCAACCTGAGTCTTATGGCGTAAGGAGAAACTGTACCAAGCAGAATGCTTGCAGGTGCAAAAAGTATAGTCGAAGCTATAACAGCTCCAAGCCTGATATCCTGTACTGATCTGCCGATAATATCAAGAACCGGCGTTTTTATAATGGCTATGATTCCGACAAGTACTGCACACAAAAAAAGAAGAAGTGAAAAAGTCTTGTAGCCAAGCTTTTTATCGGCAAGTCGTCCGCCCCAGTAATAACCTATGCTCAAGCTTGCCAGTATAACTCCTATAAGACTTGTCCAGACATATATGGAAGTTCCGAGATAGGGGGCAACAATTCTCGATCCGACAAGCTCAAGCGCCATCACAACAGCGCCTGTAAGAAAAACAATTATTTCAAGCCGGTATTTATTCATTTGTTATTGCTTCTTCCTCCGGTTAGTTGGGAGAAAGGTGCCCGGGATTCAAGGGTTCAGTTGTTTAAAGCTCTTCTTACAGGATCAGTTTAAATTTACTTAATGTCCTGTTTAACATGGCATTCGCTGCACATTACCGGACCGGCTTTTTCCTGTTCATGGCATCCTTTGCAGCGTTGATGATATTTGTTCACAAGAGGTACGGGATCTTTATCAATAATATGACATTCGGAACACTTCATATCTTCCGATGTTTCATCTTCAACTTTTACTTTGTCTTTATAAAAATGATGGCATGTGCTGCAATCTTCAATATCAGCATTTTCGTTATGTTCATCATGGTTAAAAACCGGATCAGGCCTCATTTTTTTTGTAAATGCAGGGTCCTGAACATATTTTATATCTTCCTGTGAATAGGCAGCTGTATATATAAAGATAATTGACAAAATAATTATCGAAAACAGTCCCCAAAACTTCCTTCTCATAAGTAATACCTCATTATATATTGCGTATTATTCCGGCTTTTCCATAGTTTCATATATAATATCGCCAAGAAATTTCAAATCCATATCAAGCTTGTAGTGATGAATAATGTCTTCAAGTCCTCCGTGACAGTTATGGCATGGAGCGATAATCGTTTGAGCGCCTTTTGCCTTTGCTGCAGCCAATTGCTCTGCTTTAATTTTGTCTCCGTCTATTCGCGCCTTTTTATAAGGAGGGCCGCAGTTTATAACACCGCCGCCTGCACAGCAGCAGTAATTGTGCTCACGGTTCGGATGCATTTCAATCAGTGTTTCACAGGTTGCATTTGTAACAAAACGCCCCATCTCATGAAGGCCTCTTCCGCGAACTGTATTGCAAGGGTCATGGAATGTAACCGGTTTCTCATATTTTTTGATTATGTTAATCTTTTTGTCCCTTATAAGCTGGTAGTAGAATTCAATTGCATGAACTACTTCTATGGGTGACATTTTCCATGCAAGCGCCCTGTTGCCGACGTCATGGACCGAGCGGAAAGCATGGCCGCATTCACCCATTACAATTTTTTTAACTTTCAGTCTTGCAGCAGATTCAAAATGCACTTTTTTTAATCTTGCCATCATTTCAAAATCGCCGGTAAACATACACATGTCGCTGTTATCCCATCCAGGAGTAGCAGGCATCGTCCAGTTAACACCGGCAGCATGCATTATAACTGCCGCCTGATATATAAGCTGTGCGCGAAACTTGGGTTCCGGGCCGATAACGGAATAGAAGATATCGGCGCCCTCTTTATCAATCGGTATCCGCAAATCGGGTATTTCGGCGCGAGCTTCATCTTCCTGCCACATAAGACTGTCTATCCATTCATCGTCTTTAACCCACATCTGGTTTGCCGTAGCTGAATGGCTGTGTGCGGTATCCTGTATATACTGAGGAGTAATTCCCAGTTTGTGGCATATTCTTCTGACAGTTAAAAGCAAGTAGGCAATATCAATTCCAAAAGGGCAATACATTACACAACGTCGGCAGAGATTGCATTCGGTTGAAGCAATTTCAGATGCGCGTTTCATGAACTCGACATCAACCTTACCCTTTTTCTTTAATATTTCCCATACGGTCTGCTTTACCTTGCCAGCCGGGGAATATTTCGGATCTTTATCATGTGAAAGATAATAATGGCATGCCTCACTGCAAAGCCCGCAGTGAGCACAGATATCAACATATGTTTTAAGCCGGGCGCCTCCCTCGGCTTTTAATACACTGTTTATAACCTTTTCTATTTTTTCAGGAGTTAGTTTCGCCGCCCCCCCGACAATTCCTTCATCGGTTATTTCTTTGGCGGCATTAATTACGGTTTCAGACATTATATTGTCTCCTTGGGAAAGAGTCTTGTATAGTTTTACCAGTCTTTTGCATTACGTATTGCTCCAAATTCCGAACCCATATACCCTCTTGAAATCGGGAAAAAAAGCATATGGCTTAAACGGGTAAAAGGTATGGAAACCAGCATGATTTCTCCGGACAGGATGTGTAAGATTCCCATAATATTGTATCCTGCAAACTGGTGATAAGTCCAGAAGCCTGTAATAAAAGGTGCTGCAACCAAAGCAAGTATAATAAAATCGGAAGCAGACGTAAGGTATTTCACCTCCGGCCGGACAATTCTTCTTATGAGAAAATAAACACATGAAGCAATGACAATGACTGTCATAATATCAGCAGTAGTATCTGATATAAACCACCAGCTTATATTCCACGATTGTTTAATAAGAATTATATGAGCAAAAAGAAAAAGAGGAGCAAGAATTATGCAGATATGGAACGCAAACGCAACAGTAGTAAATACAGGTTGTTTTTTCATGCTCTCGCTTCCAAAAGGGGTTAACCAGTGAAAGACAGAACGAAGTGCATGATACGGGCTCATATAATTGTATATAAAAGGATCTTTTTTTCTGGCAAGTAAAGCCATGGAGATAAATCTATAAATACATCCTGCCGCAAATAAAATGAAAGAAGCCCAGACCATAGGGCCGCTGACAAAATTATAAATGTCATGCATAACTTACTTTCCTTTCAACCCTTAATATCGCTAACGGGGATAACACGTCTAAAATATTTATTTTCATTGCTCCCGGATTCTATTGCTCTGATTAAAATCTTTTTTGAGTCAGGACTAAATACCGGATTCCATACTGCTGCAAAATCTTCTTTTAAAGGTTTGCCGTTAACGACTATTGTATAACTGCCGTTTTTTTCAACCTTCGCAGCAACATTATTACTGTCAGGACTGAAAACAGGTTTCCAGGCCATGTCATATTCATCCCAAGTATTTCCATCAACAGCAACCGTCCATTTATTATTGTCTTTCCCAAGACATGCAACTTTTCTTCCATCAGGGCTGAAAACGGCATCCGTAACCATATCGGCAAAGGTTATATCCCAAGTATTTCCATCAACAGAAATAGTCCACCTGCCGAACTGAGGAGCAACAATCGCCGCAATTTTATTTCCATCTTTGCTGTAGATATGGTGCCAGAGTTGTTCGAATTGTTTATTCCATAAAATTTGCCCGTCTTTTGCCAGAAACCATTTTCCGGAAGAACGAACAGGAGCAGAAACGGAAGCATCTTTCGGGCTAAACACCGGTTCCCAAACAGAGGCAAAGCTTTTATCCCAGGCAATTCCATCTATGGCAATTGTGTAATCATAAAGGCTCGTCCTTATTCCTGCAGCAACCTTTTTGCCATCAGGACTAAAAACAACATCCCATACATTTACGAAATTTTTATTCCATACTACTCCGTCAACTACCGCCGCGTAACAACCTTCCTGGAATTTGAATATTTCAGCTTCTTTAAAGGCAACAGTCTGTGCCACAGCACCAACCCTTTTGCCATCATTGCTAACCGCAAGGCCGGTCAAATTTAAAAAAATATTTTCCCAGGGCACATCGTTTACTACGGCAAAATATTTTCCCTCTTTCTGCGCCATATAGATTATGTTTTTTCCATCATCGCCAAAACGGGTATCCCATGCGAAATCGTATTTATCTTCTACGGTTTCCCCGTTTACGGCAAGAGCCCATTCCATGGAATCCGAAACAAAAGCCGTTAGTCTGCCATCCGGCGAATATCTTGGATACCAGATTCTGTCGAAAGCATTTTCCCATGCAACGCCATTTTCGCACATGGTAAAAACCTCATCATCGGGAACCTGAATTACAGCTGCTATTTTTTCACCATCTGAACTTACATAAGGTTCTTCCACCCATTGATATGTATTTTTCCAGTCTGAGATATCAGCAATTAATTTCTTACCGATATCCCAGTCCCAACCGGAAATGTTGTCCATTATTATTTCTCCTTCTGCTACACCATTATAATTTTACATGATGGCTGATCTTTTATTGTATTCTATCAAATGATACAAATCTTTTTTCTAGCTCAAAACCATCCTTATGTAAAGCCCTTTCTAATAAACTGTATATTTTTAACATACACTAATATCAATAGAATCATATATATGTTGCCAATAGAATCTCAATTATGGTATTGATAACTCTACAATATTAGATGATAAAAGAAATTCGTTTAATCTATTGTCAGGTGTTGGTTTCAGGAATCACGTTAAAACATAAAATGGAATTAAACGCTTGAAATTAAATAGTTGCCTGCCTAAAAAAACAAAATGAATAATTAACAAGTTGGATAATATCAAAGAGAACTTTCAGTATAACTTAAATATGGATTTCATAGATTTCTCTCTTTCAAAATCAGGAGTTATGACAACTCGCTTCTGGGGTGCTTATTTTAAGTTGAAAAACGACATCAGAAGCATATTCCCCTATATAAACGCATCCCTGACCGATGCCAGGTTTCATGATCGTCCGGAATACATACAGTTTAATTTTAATGATATTAAATGTAGTCTTTATCCCAAAGAGCTGATAGCTGCATCTTTTTTAAACAAACAGGCAGCCCTTGATTTTTTTAAGCAGTTGATGGATTACATTGATGATCTATATCGCAAACGATATTTTATACAACCCGATTATCGAAGATACCGTCCACCTTCTGTTATCGACATTTTAAAGCTTCTGCCAAAAACTAATTGTAAAAAATGCGGATATGCCACATGTATGGCGTTTGCATCAGCCCTGCGTAATGGAGAAACCAAGCCCGATTATTGTATGGAGTTTGCTGCGCCCATCAACATAAGCAAGGTATATCCGGTTTTTGACGACAAAGGCGATCTTGCTTCTACTATTACAATCGATTTTGATGTGCCGGAAGAATCTTCTCCGGCTTTTCCTGCACACCACATTGAACAAACCGACTATGAAACAAATGGCATACCTGACACGGGAGATGCAATAATAGACGAGAATGGTATCAAAAACGATACCGGTAACAATAGTACCATTGCTGATTTTTTTGATACGGATGAAAAAACGGGCATCCCGCCGTTAAGCCTGCGTGAAATCCAGGTGCTTAAATATATAACCAATGGTTACACAAACCCTGAAATAGCAAAGATTCTGGGCATCAGCCCCCACACCGTAAAAAGTCATGTGGTCCACATTTTTAATAAGATTGGAGTAAATGACCGGACCCAGGCTGCCGTCTGGGCGACACGGTATAACATTATGGATGAAAATTGATAACTCCTCCTTATTCCCTACATTAAGCAAAAATCCCGGCAATTATTCATCCTGCTGTAGTGTCCCATGCCTTTTTTTAAAAAAAATTACACCAAATCCCCCATTTGGGTGATGTAAACAAAGCTTAATTGTGCTTTCATACATCAATGTTTAAATTCCCTTTTTGACCTCAGGCAAATAAATAAGCAGGTTTTGCACAGAATCACACGGCCAACCTGAATTTTTAAATAAAAGGAGATATCAAAAAATGAAACACCCTGAAAATACTATTGAAATATTAAAATTACTTGACAAATCCAACTGCCGGGCATGCGGTTTTGCTACCTGTCTGGTTTTTGCCATTGCAGTGTTTAAAGGTGAAAAAAACCTTGGAGACTGTCCAAAGGTCGATCCGGAAATTGCCAAAGAGTATTGCAGTACCACACCCCCAAAATCCGGTACCTCCACGGAAACTCAGGAAGACGGGATACTCCTGCTTCAAAAGCAAATCAGCGAAATTGATCTGGCTTCGGCTGCAGACCGCACCGGAGGCAGATATATCAAAGGCCAATTGATAATCAAGGTTTTGGGGAAAGACTTTTATGTGAATTCGCAGGGGCAGTTATCTTCAGATATCCATATCAACCAATGGGTTGCAGGTCCTGTGCTTAATTACGTACTAAAAGCACAGGGAGTCTCTCCGGGTGATACATGGGTTCCTTTGCGGGAACTTGAAAGAGGAAAAGAGTGGGATAGTTTTTTTGTAAAACGCTGCGAAGAGCCATTAAAAAAAATTGCAGACAATTATACTGAGTTTTTTAAAGATCTGGTCTATGTTTTCAACGGAAAGCAGGTTCAAAATCATTATCAATCTGATGTTTCGATAGTTTTGCATCCATTGCCCAAAGTCCCTCTTCTGATTTGCTACTGGAAAGCGGAAGAGGGTCTGCCGTCTACCCTGAACCTTTTTTTTGATGTTAACGTAGAAAAAAATCTTCCAATTGAATCAGTATATACTATCGGCACGGGTCTTGCCGTGATGTTCGGAAAGCTTGCTCAAAGGCATGGATAATGATTATTCAGGATGCAAGTATTGAAGACATACAAATTCTGGCAATCCATCACAGAAAAATGTTTGAAGAAATTTGGGAACAAAAAGGTCTCAAAATTGAAATTGCTAAAACCAAGGAACTTGAATCTGCATATGCTGATAAAATCATCAAACAAATTCCGGAAGGAGTTTGTAAGGCCTGGGTTATAAAAAACGATGATGAGATTATTGCCAGTGGAGCCATTACAGTCTTAAGTTTTGTTCCTGTTCCATCCGATTTAAGTCATAACATTGCATACTTGCATAGCATGTACACAGAAAAGAGCCATCGGCAGAATAAATGTGCGCAGATGATAGTTGATAGAGCAATTCAATATTGTAAAAAAAATGGAATCCGTCGGGTTATTCTCAATGCGAGTGATGCTGGTAAGCCAATTTATGAAAAAGCAGGTTTTATATCTTCACCGGAGACAATGAGGCTGTTTATTAAATAAAAAAGCCTCTACTTCTTTATTTGCCAATAGATATCAAGAAATCAAAGAACATAACATCATATAGAGATTGCCAATGTAATCTTAATTAATGTGACAAGGAAACAAGATTATCGTTGCCATCAAATTTAAACGGCTCCCAATCTGAAACCCTTTTTAAATCGGGGTTTGATTCAATTTCTTCTTCAAGAGCTTTTGAAACCTGTATCAGATCAAGGTGTTTGGTATCTCTTATTCTTACAATGCGGCAATCTTGCAATGATTCAAGGCCGAGTGTTTTTGCACAAACCTCAAGGCATTTGCGGTCTGTGCCGAAATGAATCGGGATAGCAGCTTTTTCCGGGGAAATGGCCGCTATGGCATTGGTGTATGTTTTATTCATATCAAGGCTGTTTACAAGGCGGGTAGTAGTTATATCGGCAAGTCCTATTCCATTACCGTTTCCATCAGAACCGGGAGAGAAATCTCTTACAAAAATTCGCTTTGCATGAGGAGAAGTATAAAAATCTCCGACAATATCTCTGTGCCTTCCTGTGATATTGGAATCCATGCCTATGCCGCTTATATCCTTTCCGAAAAAATCAATGATCAGAAGATCAAGAAAATCAAAGGCAATACTTCCCATCATATTTCTTGCCTGTATTAAAAGCTCTTTTTCGCGACTAATAATATTGTGGGGTTGTATCACCTCAATCTTTGAAAGGTTACCATAACCGTCTTCTATAAGAGCGATTCCAAACAAGATATTTAGTTTGTTAATAATATAATCGGCAGTTTCTTCAATAATACCAAAGCCGTGTTGTACAGCAAAATTGTGAAAAGCCGACGCACCTTTTTCTTTTCCAAGCCCTATGGCAAGCATTTTACAAAGCCCGCTTTCAATATCAGCCGTAAATTTTGTATGAGGTTTAATTCTGTTGATTATAACAATATGATTGGCTGAAAGTGCTTTTTTTGAAAAATTGATATCTAAACCACAAGATAGTTTGCCGATGCTATCTGTTTCCATGTCCGGACAAACCGGAATTCCAATTGCGCCTTCACTTATTTTTAGTTTTTCAAGTATATTTTTCTGGCCTTCGGCATTTGCCCCGCCATGACTTCCCATAGCCGGAATTATAAAAGGCTTTAATCCAAGATTTTCAAGAAATCTTGCACAGCTATAAACAACTGAATCTATTTTATCTATTCCCCTGCTGCCCACAGCAACAGCAACAGTTTCTCCCGGTTTGATTTTACCGGAAAAAGATATAGTGGAAAAGGCGGATTCAAGCTCGCTTTTAATATCATTTACAGGTGATTTATACAGCTTCTGTGATACGAGAGCTGTCTCCGGATATATAACAGTGTCTAAAGATAACATTATTTATAGGTGATTATTAATCTGAATGGAAAGTAAGATAACGCTATATTGGAAAAGACAAAAACCCCCTTTTGAATCTGATTAGCAAAAATCAGATCACAAATTGAGCAGATGTAAATTGAAGACACCAATACAAATCAAGACATGCTGCTCAAAAAAAAAGTGTTTGTTTCTCTACAGCTTCTTAAAAAGTCAAGAAGCACAATAACTGCCATGTTGAATATATAAAATTTATTGCAATATTAATACGTATATTTCAGCAAACTCTTCGACAGCCCGATCTTTTTACAAAATTATTACGATTGGAGTATAAAGAATAAAATCAAAGTCCCCCGGCTTTTAAAACGGTATATAAACCGGGGGCTTTAATAATTATGTTTCTTCAATTGTAATTGCGCCTGGTTCACAAACTTCTACACAGCTTTCGCAACCGAGACATTCTTCCGCATTAACCGCTACGGATTTCTCATCTTGGATTTCAAAAACTTCAACCGGGCATACATCAACACATTCAGCACAACCCTGACATTTGTCTTCATCTACGATAGGATTAAAAGCCATTTTATTTTCTCCTTTCTATATTGAACAATAAATAGTTTGCTCAGCTATTTTTTATAGTATTGGGCAAAGTCCATATACCAATTGATAATATGAGTCAAGCCTTCTTCTTCTTTTTTTTGAATAAAAAAAAATAAACGGGGGATAGAATTTATTTGATGTTATATCATAAAGATAAACGGGATTATTCAACAATGCCAATTAATATGCATTTATTAATTTTATCGTCATTTTGTATAACATCAATATCTTTGGCAAGGATATTTTGGAAAAATTCGTACCGGGATTTATTGCTTATCCTGAAAATCTTCAAAGATACGTTTCTTTCGGTCTTATTAACAGCAGGGATATTATTAATATCTTTGCTCACTTTGAAGTTTTTATCCGATAACAAACCTTCTACCTGTTTGGCAAGCATAATTTGCCAGTTATCCATAATATCCGGGACAAAGCATACAGGAATTTTCTGCAAATCAATAACTTTTTCAAAATCAGGATTTGTTTCTATAATAAAATCAATTGTATCTTTGCTTTCTGTAATAAAAAAACACGGTTTTTCCTTATCATTTATTAAAAGATATATCCATGCCTCAAGTCTTTCTTTTATCTTGTATATTTGCGGTTCATGGCCTGTTTTAAAAAAAGCTCCGACACTATTACTGAATATATTTTCATCTTCATCGGTTAAATCTGCTAGAAGCTTTTTCTCCATTTCGCTTACAGAAGCCAGGTTGTTTATTATTGCCTCCTGCTGCTGGTCATATTCCTGAGCTATGCCAAGAAACAATCTTGAATTAAAGAGGAAATCGGTTTTTAATTTCTCTTGGTTCCCACCCATATTTTTTTTAATCTGCGAAGCAAGCTGTGATGGAAATGTTTCATCAAAAAAAGGATGTTTTTCTTCCGTTGCGTTTAAAAAAGCCATATCGCTTTTTTGATGAAGTTCTGCCCATGCTTTGTATTCATTTAAAAGAGCTTTAAGCTTTGCCTCATCCCCTTTGCCGGGAACCCGGATATCAAGAAGACCTTCATCGGAAAGTTTTTGCATGTTTTCAGAAAGGTTCAAAAAACCTGGTTGATAAACGGTTATCTGTTTAAAACAGGCGCGCATATTTGCTGCTTTAGCATCATTGATATATGTAAATGGAAAATAAAGAGGTTTCATTGTAGTCCTTGTTAAAAACTTTTATCTGGTTTTCCGGTCTCTTATTGCAACTCCCATTGATTCCAGTTTTTTGCGGATATCGTCTGCAACATCCCATTTTTTTTCTTTTCTTGCCTTATCACGATCCTCTATAAGACGTTTTACTTCCGGATCAAGAAAGCAGTATCCAAAATCAAAAATATTAAGCACAGAATCAATATCTTTAAATGTGTCCAGAATTTTTTTTGCGCCGGTTTCGTCTATGTTTTTATCTTTAGTAAGAACATTTATCTTTCTTATAACCTTGAATATGGAAGATAGCGCGGCAGATATATTAAGATCATCGTCCATTGCACCCGCAAACCCGCTTTTAATATCATAAAGAAGCTGATCAATTTCAGGATATAGCTCTCCTGTTTTGATATCAAGCAAAGCACGAACACATGTGTCCAGTCTTTTCAGTGATTTCCTTGCATCTTCAAGCCGTTCGCTTGAAAAAACAATGGGCTTTCTGTAGTGAGTTGAAATCAGCCAGAATCTTATTTCTCTGCCCGTATAGCCCATATCTGCAAGATCTGAAACACAAAGCCGCTCTTTTGATTCATCAACCTTTTTCCCGTCAACAAGCACCCTGTCGCAGTGCATCCAGAATTTCGCAAGAGGTTTTCCTGTCAAGGCCTTTGAAATGGCAATTTCATTCTCATGATGCGGAAATATGAGTTCCCTGCTGCTTGTATGAATATCAAAACTTTCGCCAAGGTATTTCATTGCAATTGCAGCGCACTGGATATGCCAGGATGGTCTGACATTCCCCCAGTCTGTTGCAGTATAAATGCCCCGTCTAAGCTCAGAAAGTTTTGCTCTTTTCATAAGGGTAAAATCTCTCGGATTATCCTTTTCATATTCATCAAGATCAACGGTTGCGCCTATTCTTATTTTATTTAAATCAATTCCCGATAATTTCCCATAATCCGAAAATCTGGAGATATCAAAATACAAAGAGCGCAGCTTTTCATATGCATAGCCTTTTTTAACAAGTTTTTCCGCAAGCATAACCATATCATTAATATGTTCACTAGCCCTTGGATAGTTTTCCGCAGGCTTGATTCCAAGAAGTTTGAGATCTTCCTGAAACAGATTAATATACTTTTCGGTGAATTCCGATAGTTCAAGACCCGCTTTTTCAGATCCGTTTATGGTTTTGTCGTCAAGATCCGTTATGTTCATTATATGTTTTACTAAATAGCCTCTGTATTCAAGATAACGGCACAACAGGTCCGAAAACACAAAACGGCGGCACTCTCCCGGATGCATCCTTGCATGTGCGGTCGGCCCGCAGGAATAAACGGATACTTTTCCAGGGTTAATAGGCTCAAAAGGTTCCTTGCTTCTTGTAATGGTATTAAAAAGCAAAAGGTTTATTTTTTCTTTTACTGTAAAAAGTGAAGTGCTTAAATATCTTTCTCCGCTGTCCGGGAATATTACAACTATTGTCCCCTCATCCATTTCAGATGCTTTGTTTTGTGCGATCACCATAGCAGCTCCGCTGCTCATTCCCACAAACAACCCTTCTTCTTTTGCAAGGCGTCTTGCCATTTCAAAAGCTTCTTCATCATCAATATTGACAATATTATCTATTCGCTTTTTGTCATAAATCTCAGGCCGGTATGCTTCCTTCATATTTTTAAGGCCCTGGATTTTATGGCCCAGATATGGTTCTACCGCAATTATTTGTATATCCGGATTATATTCCTTAAGCCTTTGCGAAATTCCCATTACAGTGCCGGTTGTGCCAAGAGTTGCAACAACTGCCGTAACTTTGCCTTCCGTCTGTTTCCAGATTTCTTCCGCTGTAGTGTGATAATGAGCTTTCCAGTTTGCCTCATTATTGAATTGATCGGTCATGAAATAAGCAGCCGGATTTTCCCTGCAAAGACGGTATACTTCTTCAATAGCTCCGTCAGTACCAAGATGTCCTGGAGTAAGAAGGATATCGGCTCCGCGGGCTTTTAATATCTTCTGGCGTTCAATGCTTGCCGATTCCGACATGGTAAGAAGAAGTTTGTAACCCCTAATTGAGCAGACCAACGCAAGGCCGATGCCTGTATTTCCGCTCGTTGCCTCTATTACGGTTTTATCAGGGGTAAGCTCTCCCGTCTTTTCTCCTTCTTCGATCATAAAAAGAGCTGCTCTGTCTTTTATTGAACCACCGGGATTAAAGTATTCAAGCTTGGCAAGAATTTTGACCTTGGGATTCGGGTTTAATTTTTTTATTTCAACAAGAGGGGTGTTGCCTATTGTATCTAAGATAGAATAGCTCATCAAGAAAGTGCCTTTATTATATCTTTTTTAACCTGGTTTTCATCTTTTGTGGCATCTACAATTATAAAACGTTTAGGCTCAATGCGCGCAAGCTCAAGATAGCCTTTTCTGACTTTATCATGAAAATCAAGAGTTTCTTTTTCAAATCTTGTTTCAAATTCAGTCCTTTCCCCTTCATTTATCTGCTTCCATGCCCGTGAAAGCCCGGTTTTGGGGTCAAGATCGAGCAGAATTGTTATATCCGGCTTTAAATCATGTATTATCAGTTTATGCAATTTATCCAGCAAATCCATATCCAATCCGCGTGCATAACCCTGATAGGCCTTAGTTGCATCATAATATCTGTCGCATAAAACTGTTTTACCTGCCGATAAAGCAGGATTTATAATTTTATTCGCGTGTTCAGCCCTATCAGCCAGATATAACAGGAGCTCAGTCGAATGATCCATCCCGTTATTTTCAGGGTCAAGCAAAATAGAACGGATTTTTTGCCCTGTAATTGTACCCCCCGGTTCGCGGGTCATTACGCAAGCCTTTCCTGATTTTTCTAAAAATTCCATGACATGCCGTATCTGAGTTGTTTTCCCTGAGCCTTCGATACCTTCAAACGTAATAAACATTATTTATACCTTGTTAAATTAAGCTGGTTCATTCGCTAATTTCATCTTCTTTGTTTTGCATGTTGTTATTTGCCGTATAAAAATGGCGCCCAAGCAGCCTGTGATAGGATGTCCAGTTTCCTCCGGCATCATCTGAAGAAATATAGTCACGTATACCGCTTATCTTTGAATCAATTTCATCGATATAATTAAGCAAAACCGCATCAATTGTTTTTGGCGGTTCAGGAGAACCGAATTCTCTTGTGCCATGATGACTTACTATCATGTGTCTTAACAGTACTGCAAGAGTCTCAGGAAACTCTTTAATGGTTTTGATTTTCTCATCAAGCATACCAATTCCTATTACTATATGGCTTAAAAGCCTGCCTTCATCCGAATAATCAATACTGTATTTATAAACAAATTCCCTGATTTTTCCGATATCATGAAGAATTGTGCCCACAATAAGAAGATCTCTGTCTATTCCAATATAATGACCTGCGATTTTGTCTGCTAAAAGAGCCATTGAAAGCGTATGTTCTAACAGGCCGCCTGAATATGCATGATGCATTTTTTTTGCAGCAGGAGCTATTTTAAAGTTTTCGACAAACTTGTTGTCAGCCCAGAATGCGTCCAAAAGCGCTTTTAAGTTTTTCTCTTCTATTGAGCCGGAAAGCTTTAGCAAACGTTCAAACATTAAATCGATATTTTGCTTTGTTGAAGGAAGAAAATCGGAGGGCTCAATTGAATCCGAAGATATATTTTCCATATCTTTTATTACAATCTGCAAAGCCCCTTTGTATTCCGATATGCTTCCCTTAACATGAACAAAATCACCCGGATTTTTGTCTGCTGATATTTTATCCACATTATCCCATGCAACGCCCTTAAGCTTTCCTGTTTTGTCTGAAAGAAGCACATTAATATAATCGCTCCCATCTTTTTTTTGTGAAATATTTTTTTCAGACAAAACAAAAATATCATTTACTAATTCTCCTGCCCTTACAGATCCGGCATATTGTTTTTTCATATTTTCCACCATTTATAAGATAGTATTTCGAACAGCAAAATTTGCAATTTACTTATTAATCCATGTCCCATTTCTTGATATCTTCTATCATATTATAATCCGTCATATCACATTTTATCGGAGTTATTGATATATAATTACCGGAAAGTGCCTCTCCATCACTATCGGGGTTATATCCCGAATGATTTGAGCTGACTCCCTGCCAAAAATATGTGCGGTTTCTGGGATCAATTCTTTTTTCGAAAAACTCTGAAAAAACCGATAGGTCCTGCGTGCTGATTTTTATTCCGGCTGTTTTTGCAAAAGGCATATCCGGCAAATTAACATTGAGAAAGGTTCCTTGAGGCAGTTGTTTTTCGACAACTTTTCTTGCAAGTTTTTCAGCAAAAATGGCGGCATTATCCAGATGCGTTGAAGAATATCCCTGTATAGATACTGCAATAGCGCTAATACCACATAAAGCAGCCTCTTTAGCCGCCGAAACAGTTCCCGAATAATTCAGGTTAATGCCTATATTTGCACCCGGATTTATACCGGATATAACTATATCCGGTTTAGAGCCAAGTATTTCAAGAATTCCCAGCTTGACGCAATCTGCCGGCGTACCGTTTACGGCATAACCGGAGAGCCCGCCTTCCAGACTGAATCTGCTTGCGCGAAGAGGTTTATGAAGAGTAATGCTGTGACTTACTGCGCTTCTCTCACGTTCAGGAGCAACCACTGTTACAGAGTGAGACTTTATAAATGTTTTATATAATGCCGCAAGACCTTCGGCATAAATGCCATCATCATTGGTTATAAGCACGTTCATATGTATTTAAACCTGAATTTATTATTTTGTTTTATATCATTGCCCGGTTGGCAAAAAAGATTTGAAGATCAAAAAACCAAAAATCCACTTTCAGTAAATCCAGCTTTTTATATTAGACCAATTTTAATCTTTTTGAAAGAAACTATTTTTTATAAACTGTCTCTTGCTTTTTATAAACCCCTCTTATATTCTATCGGCCATTATTTGTCTCAAACTGGCTGAACTTTCACGCAGATACTGGTTAATTAAAATTAATGATTCGCATTTAAGTATTATTACATGTAATAAAGGAAAGATTTCTTATATACACAATAAACGGATCGGAAATTGTGCTGAAAAAATATAATATTCGCTATTCATATATTCTGTTATTTGTAGTTGCTTTCCTTTTAATAATATCTACAAGAGTTTTTGCATTGGATTCATTTAGCGATCCTTTTAAAAATGATAATCCTAATGAGCCATGGAATATCACTGCCGATGAAATTTATTATGACCGTAATGCTGAAGTATATACCGCCTCCGGAAATGTAATTGTTTTCAAAACAGGCAAAAAGATTTCCGCTGATTTTATTCGTTTTAATCGTACAACATCAACGGCATATGCAAAGAGAAATGTAGTTATGAATCTGGGTCAGGACGTTATCAGGGGTTCCGCCATTGATGTGGATTTAAAGTCTGAAACCGGAGTAATTTATGATGGAAACGTATTTTTGAAAGAAAATAACTATCATATAAGTGGAGATAATATTAAGAAAACAGGTGAAAATACCTATACAGCCGAAAAAGCAACAGTTTCAACCTGTGATGGTGATGTTCCTGCATGGAAAATAACAGGTAAAAAACTTAAAATTACTGTGGAAGGATATGGTTATATAAATCACGCGACATTCTGGACAAAAAAAATGCCGGTTGTTTATGTGCCTTTTGCTGTCTTTCCTGCAAAAAATAAGCGGCAGTCAGGCCTTCTTGCTCCTGAGGCAGCTCAGTCCGAACGCAAAGGTATAGAATATAATCAACCTTATTTTTGGGCCATAAATGAAAATACTGATGCAACTTTTTATTTGCACCATATGAGCCAGCGGGGTGAACAACTAGGGGCTGAATACCGTTATGTTTTAAGCCCTGAATCAAAGGGAACCATAATGTATGATTTCCTTGATGACAAAAAGGTGGATGACGGTACTAAAGCAAGTGAGCAATGGGGATATACCGGTGATACATATTCGCGACCCAATTCCGACAGGTACTGGTTCAGAATGAAAACTGACCAGGCGATGCCTTACGGTTTTAATGCAAAACTGGATTTAGATATTGTAAGCGATCAGGATTATCTTAATGAATTTAAAGATGGCCCCAATGGTTTCAGCTCGACGGAAAGATATTTTAATAGAGATTTTGGAAGAGAGATAGATAATTACGATGATCCTATTAGAGTAAACAGTCTGAATTTTTCTAAAAACTGGTCTTCCTTTTCGCTAAATGCAGAAGCCCGCTGGTATGATAATGTTGTTAACCGCAGAGGGGATGATCCTGACGATACTTTGCAAAAGCTGCCTTTTATAGAGTTTAACGGATCAAAACAGCAATTTATGGAAACACCTTTGTATGCCGATCTTGATTCCGAATATACCAATTTTTACAGACTAGACGGCGTAACGGGCCAACGCATAGATTTATACCCGAGATTCTATCTGCCATATAGATATAACAACTATTTTTCATTTGAGCCGTCAATAGGGTTAAGGCAGACAACGTGGTATATAGATCAGGGTGATAACACAATAAATAAAGATACATATGACAGAGAAATTTATGATGTCAAACTTGATCTTTCCACAGAGGTATTCAGAGTTCTTAAAATTGACACAGAATTTGTGGACAGCATTAAGCATTCCATTAGGCCCCAGATTATTTATGAGTATATTCCGGATAAAGAACAGGTCGGATATCCAAATTTTGACAGCATAGACCGAATTGTGAAAAAGAATCTTATAACCTATTCTTTATTAAACGCATTTACCTCAAAAACTCAAATAAATAAATTCGGAAAATCAGGCGAAAAAAAAGCTGAAAATCCTTCTTATGGGTATAATGAATTTTTGAGGATAAAATTTGAGCAAAGCTATAATATTAATGAAGAAAAAGAAGATGATCCGGTTAATTGGGCAAACCCAAAAAACAAAAGGCCTTTTTCTCCCATATATGGAGAAGTAAAATATACTCCGGTAAAATATTTATCGTTATCGGCAGATGCCAAATGGTCTCCTTATGACAGTAATTTTGTTGACCGGAACATTTCCGGATCATTATCAGATTATCGCGGAGATTCGATTGGCTGGGAATACAGATTTCAGAGGGATTTTGTGGAATCAATATTTTCAACTTTTAATATAAAAATCTTTGAAGGTCTTTTGTTTAAAGCCGAAGATGAGAGGGATATACGCGAAAGCAACAGGATAAGAACCTCTCTGGGATTTCTTTATACTGCCCAATGCTGGTCGCTTGATTTTCTTTATACTGATGAGGAAGATGACCAGAGATTTTCTTTTTTGATCAATTTTACTGGTCTGGGTGGTATGGGCGGATAAATGACAATAATATTAAAACCATCATGGTATGTTATTCATACCAAAAGCAGGTTCGAAAACGTAGTCCTTGAAGGGCTAACAAAAAAATCTGTGGATTCTTTTTTGCCCAAAATTCTGGTGAGGAGCCGCAGGGTTGACAGAAAAGCTATGATAAAAATACCGCTTTTCCCCGGGTATCTTTTTGTAAAATCCAACCTTAGTCCGGAAAGTCAAATTGAAATCGTCAAAACTGTTGGGGTAGTACGGATGATCGGAAGCCGCAGTGGTCCGGTTTCGGTTCCTGATGCAACAATTGAATCGTTAAAAATAATGACAGCCGAAGATGGAAAAATACTTACAGGAACAAAACTTCAAAAAGGAGATAAAGTATTTGTAATAAGAGGTCCTTTTGAAGGTGTTACCGGAACCTTTGACAGGCATGGGAAAATAGGGCGTGTGGTGGTCAATATTGAAGCACTTGGGCAGTTTGCTTCTGTGGAGGTAGATGAAGAGGATGTTGAGATTTTGACATAAAATTATCATAAGTGCTTGACTTATTATAAACATATAATTAAAGTATAAAACATTGGTATATGCTTTAAGATATTTTTCAAGGAGGGAATATGAATAAACTGGAGTTAATTTCGGCCATCAAGGATAAAGCAAACATTTCAAAAGCAGAAGCAGCAAGGGTTGTTCAAATATTTTTTGATTCGATGGCAGATGCCATGGCCAAGGGAGACCGTATTGAAATCAGGGGTTTATGCAGTTTTTATGTAAAAAATTACAAAAGCTATGCAGGCAGAAACCCCAAGACCGGCGAAAAGGTTGTTATAAAGCCTAAAAAGCTTCCATTTTTTAAATCAGGGAAAGAGTTGAAGGAACGGGTAGATGTTAAATAGTGCCTGATCTTGAATTTATTGCTGATCAAAAAGCACCTTCTGTCATTTTAAATACTTTGCTCAGAAAAGGCGCCATCCCGCATGCGCTCCTTTTTCTGGGTATGGAAGGTGTAGGGAAACAGGCAGCTGCAATAAGATTTGCGATGGCATGCAATTGCATTGCAAACAGTGTCGACACACCAGATTTATGTTTAGATGAAGACGGCGTTTTAAAAAATCTTATAAACAAAATTCCGTGTGGTGTTTGCGTATCTTGCAGGAAAATTCTGTCAAAAAGTCACCCTGATATTATCGAGATAAAACCTTCCGGTTCTTTGATCAAGATAGCCCAGGTTCGTGATCTGTGTCATATTCTTGCTCTGAAGCCTTATGAAGCAAAGATCCGTGTAGCTATAATATCGGATGTTCAGGCAATGAATGCGGCAGCGGGAAATGCTATTTTAAAAGTGCTGGAAGAACCGCCCGAAAGTACTGTTCTGATACTGACTGCAACCGAACAATCGGATGTTATTCCTACTATTGCTTCAAGATGCCAGTTTATAAGATTTAATCCTGTTTCTGAAAAGAGGATTGCACAAATGCTGGTTGAAGCAAATGGTATAACCCCCGATAGTGCGGCCATATTCGCAGCTATGGCTAATGGAAGTTTCAAGAGAGCGCTTGATATTGGAAGTGTTGTCGAACTGAAGAAAAGAGATTGGATAATAAATGAAATTGAATCCTTATCTTTAGAAGAAATCGGCAAAGCTATGTTTTTTGCTGAAAAACTGGCCAAAGATAAAGAAGAGTTTTTAAAATATCTTGATATTTTAAAAATATGGTACAGAGATATTATTGTTTTTAAATATCATCCTGAAAAAATAATTTTTTTTGATCTTTTGGATAAAATACAAAATGCATCAGGCCGGCATACAAACGCTGATATTTTTTCAAAGCTTGATGCAATTGAATTGTCACGTAAAAATATTAGGGCAAATGCAAATTTAAGACTCACAGCAGAAACTCTTTTATTACAGGTTGCACAAACTTTATAATAGTGTTTTTGCTTTTTTTATATGGGGGAAATAGTCCTGTTGTTTGGACTTTATATATATGAAAGTTGTAGGCATCAGATTCAAGCCTGCCGGAAAAGTATACGACTTTGAATGCGGCGGTTTTGTACTTAATATTGGAAACCATGTGATTGTTGAAACTGAACAAGGTTTGAGTTTTGGAACCGTGGCGATTACTCCTGCTACTCTGGATAAGCCTCCGGAAAGGCAGCTTAGTAAGGTGATTCGCCTTACAAATGAAAAGGATTACCAGCAAAAAGACAAAAATCAGGAAATTGAACAAAAAGCTCATGCTTTCTGTTTGAAATGCATCAAAGAACTTGATCTTAAAATGAACCTTTTTTCGGTTGAAAGTTCATTTGATACAAGCAAGCTTACTTTTTACTTTACCGCTGAAGGCCGGGTTGATTTCAGGCAGCTTGTAAAAATGCTTGTCAAGAATCTTGAAGTAAGAATTGAAATGCGACAGGTCGGAATCCGGAACCAGGCCAAGATGAGCGGTGGATTAGGAAGGTGCGGCCGTGAAATCTGCTGCTCTCTTTTCATGGATAAATTCGGACCTGTCTCAATAAAAATGGCAAAAGATCAAAGCCTTTCCTTAAATCCAACCAAAATATCCGGCCAGTGCGGCAGGCTTATGTGTTGTCTGACGTTTGAACACGGAATGCCTGCTGATTGTTCCAGTACAGATAAGAATTGCGAGAATGAGAAAAGCAAAGACATTAAAGCGATTCCGGAAGAAGTTTTTGAAAAAGATGAGGAAACCAGATGAATAATACATTTTATATTACAACACCGATTTATTACGTTAATGCAAAACCTCATCTTGGGCATGCTTATACTTCAATTATTGCAGATGTTGTGTGCAGATACAATTCAATGCTGGGCAAGGATACTTTCTTTCTCACAGGAACAGACGAACATGGCGATAAAGTTGTTCGTGCAGCAGAGAAGGAAGATTTAAAACCTAAAGAATATGCAGATAAAATAAGCGGGCTTTTTAAAAATCTGCTGCCTGAACTGAATGTAAATAATAACTATTTTATTCGTACAACCGACCCTTCACATATTAAAACCGTTAAGCAGGTGCTTCAGAAAATCAATGATTCGGGAGATATTTATTATTCCGAATATGAAGGTTTGTATTGTTTCGGGTGCGAACGGTTTTATACGGAAAGAGAACTTGTTAACGGGAAATGTCCTGATCATGAAACTGAACCGGAATCGATTAAGGAATCAAATTATTTTTTTAAAATGAGCCGATATCAGGACTGGCTTATAGACCATATCAAACAAAACCCGGATTTTATACGACCTGAAAGATATAAAAATGAGGTTTTGTCTTTTTTAAAAGAGCCCCTTGAAGATCTTTGTATTTCCCGTCCTAAAACACGTCTTGAATGGGGAATTTCTCTTCCATTTGATGATAATTATGTAACTTATGTTTGGTTTGACGCCCTTCTTAACTATATTACTGCACTGGGTTACCCAGATGGCGATCAATTTAATAAGTACTGGCCCAATGCCCAGCATATTATTGCAAAAGATATTTTAAAACCTCACGGAATATACTGGCCAATAATGCTTAAAGCTGCAGGAATTCCATTATATAAGCATCTTAATGTCCACGGTTACTGGAATGTTGATCAGAGCAAGATGTCAAAAAGCATAGGAAATGTTATTGAACCACTTTCGCTTAAAAACACATATGGTCTGGATGCTTTCAGATATTTTCTTATAAGAGAAATGGTTTTCGGCCTTGATTCAAGTTTCAATGAGGAAGCCCTGGTTTCGCGTATAAACTCTGATCTTGCAAATGATATTGGAAATCTGTTTTCAAGAGTAATCACAATGGTTCACAAATATTTGGGGGGGGTTATACCCGAAATTAGTTCCGAAACCGAAGAGGAAATGCAAGGCGGGCTTAAATTTGATGCGACTTGTGCTTTAAAAGAATATGAAAAAGATATGGAAAGTTTTTCATTCCATAAGGCTTTAATGTCGGTTTGGGAATTTATAAATCAGATGAACAAATATGTTGATACTACTGCGCCATGGGAGCTTGCAAAAAAGCAATCCGAAAAGAAACAGCTTGCATTTGTCATGTATAATCTTCTTGAAGGATTAAGAATTGTATCAGGGCTTATTTATCCAATAATGCCTGATACGGCAAAAACCATGCAGCACCATCTGGGGCAAAATCCGGAAAGTAAATTTTATGACTTAAACCATCTTAAATCATGGAAAGTACTATCACCCGGAACAAGTATACCAAAAGCAATTACCCTTTTCCCAAGAATCGATAAGAAAAAAGAGGACACGGCTGTAAACGAAGCAAAGGCAGAACTTGCTGTTTTGGAAATAAAACCTGAAATAACCATTGATCTGCTTTCTAAAATTGATTTAAGGGTCGCAACCATAATTAAAGCAGAAAAAATTAAAGGCGCAAAAAAAGTACTTAAACTCGAAATAGATCTTGGCAATACCCGAACCATTATATCCGGCATTGCCTTAAGCTACAGCCCGGAAGAATTGGTCGGAAAGCAGGTCATAGTGGTTGCAAATTTAAAACCCGCAAAGATAATGGGGATAGTTTCAAACGGTATGTTGCTTGCAGCAGTAGATGAAAATGGCTGTACAGTTGCAACTCTCGATAAAAATGTAAAACCCGGAACACCTCTCACCTGATTTTTTAAACCCCGCCATCTGATACAGTACTGTATATTAATGTACTATCATCAGCCAGACCTAAAGCCCAAGATTTACTAAGATAGACAATTGCAAAGGGTTACATTATTAGTATGTATACATCTATCAAAAAATCATATAAAGGGAAAAGAGGTAAAATGCAAAATCATTTGAAAATTCGGATAGAATAATATACAAAAGATTTTATTGCCATTTCCCGCATTTTTTTATTTTAAAAGGCATTAATATTTGAGATAAAAACAGTTGCATTGAATTTTTGTTGTTGAAAAAACCAGGAGCAAACAACTTTTAAAACAGGATATGACGAAAAAGGAGGGTAACCATGGGAAAAGGAATGGATAAAAAAAAAGAAGAAAAAAAGAAACCGGCTAAAAGCTCAAAGGAAAAAAAGCAGGAGAAAAAAGAAAAGAAAAAAGATAAATAAAAAAAATGTTGTTTCAGGAGAAAGTTAATTGAGTGATTACAGTGTTAGACCCAAACATATCATAGATGCTCATACCCACATCTTTGAAGAGGAATACCGTGAGAAATATATTGAAGACACCTTTTCCATAGATTTTGCAACCGAGTTGAATTTCAGACGAGGTGCTGACGGCACTTTAGACGACCTTTCAAAATCTGCTGATGAAAATGGCATAGCAAAATATTTTATTCTGCCTGTAGTAAAAGATCCAAGAAAAATTGAACGTATCAATGATTTTTACTACAATGAAAGCAAAAGAGACGAACGGGCCGTATTTTGTGGAAATTTGCACCCGAACCATCCGCGCCTTGATGAAATACTGGCTGATCTTAAATCAAAAAATGCCAGGATGATAAAGCTTCATAGTGTCTTTCAGCGCTTTAATATTACTTCACGCCAGTCTTTAAAGTTTTTCGAAAAAATTTCTGATATGGGTTTTCCCGTAATATTTGACACTTCCAGAGTACCTCCAAAACATCTTACTAATGATGATTTGCCGGAATATTATGCCAATCCCAGCAAATTGCTCAAACTGCATGATATTTTGCCGAATTTAGAGATTATTGCCGCTCACGGCGGGGGCCTTTTTATTTATGATTTTGAGCGCAGGAATTTAATCGACAGCGGTATATATATAGAACTGTCCAGCAGTTACTATAATTGTGACTGGCCGCGAAATGATCATGATGTAAGCCTTGATAATTTTCTATATATGTTAAATAATCATAATCAGGAAAAATTACTTTTTGGTACCGATACCCCCTGGCAGTTTCAGAAATATGAAATTGAAAAATTTGTAAAATTGCATGAAACAGGCAAAATTACAAAAGAGCAGCTTGAAAACATTTTCTGGAAAAACGCCAACAGTCTTTTTGATCTTGGTTTGGAATAAACAAAAAAAGGGGTCAAGGATTCGAGGATTCGAGGATTCCAGGGTTCAAGTGATGGCTTTATAATGCTTTAAGCATTTCACTTGACCCCTTGACTCCTTGGCCCCTCGAACCCTTCTTTCCTAGTATTCCTGCATGGAACCATAGCCATGTTCTCCGTGGATGGACTGGTCAAGCCCTATAGCCTCTAAATCAGCAGCAATCCTGAAGCCAACAGTTTTTTCAACAAGAAAACAAATCACCAGGGTGCCGACTACCGCAAACAATATTGTAGCGCCGATGCCTATCAACTGAATTGAAAGCTGATCCCAGATAGTCCAGACTTTATGGGCGGCAGCAGAAGCGCTTTGCATCCAGCTGTCACGGATAAAAAAGGAAAGCATAATCACTCCCAGACCGCTTCCCACACCGTGTATTCCAAAACAATCCAGACTGTCGTCATATCCTAACTTCACTTTAACGGTAAGAGCATAAAAACATATAACTGATGACAGGGCTCCCAATATAATTGCGCCATATGGCAATACCACGCCTGCAGCAGGAGTTATTGCAACAAGCCCGGCAAGTATGCCTGAAGCAAATCCAAGTGCTGTAGCCTTGCGAAACTTAAAGTATTCTATAATTAGCCAGGTCAGGGCACCGCTTGCGGCCGAAACCTGTGTCATGGTCAGCGCCCTGGCAGTATCCAGACCGCTGTGTACTGTTGAACCGGCATTGAAGCCAAACCAGCCTACCCATAAAAGACCGGCTCCTGTCAAAGTCATTACCAGATTATTAGGGGCCATCGGAGTTTTGGGATAACCAATCCTGGGGCCCAGAAATATCGCTACAACAAGTGCGCTGAATCCTGCGGATACATGAATTACAAGTCCTCCCGCAAGGTCAATAACACCGCTTGCGCCTGCATTATAAAGCCAGCCGTCTGTAGCCCATACCCAGTGGCACAACGGGCAGTAAATAAAAAGCATCCAAAGTATTATAAAGGTGATATAGCCGCGAAAGTAAACGCGTTCAACCAGCGCACCGCTGATTAAAGCTGGTGCAATGATCGCAAACTTACCCTGAAACATAGCAAGTACATATTCCGGGACTCCATTTACAATTACATCATCAATGCCTTTCAGAAAGAAATAATCATTGCTCCATCCGGCAAAACCGCCAAGGATATTAGGGCCGAATGCAATGCTGTAGCCGCATGCTACCCAGAGAACGCCGATAACAGCCATTGATACGAAACTGAGCATCATGGTGCTAAGCACGTTTTTTGTTCTAACCAGACCTCCGTAAAACATGGCAAGGCCGGGAACCATCAAAAGCACAAATGCGGTTGAAGTCAGCATCCATGAGGTAGTGCCTGTATCCACAGGCGTATTTTCAGCTGCAAGAATAATTTGTGGAGTTAATGTAAAAAGGACGGAAACTAAAGCGGTAAGTAAAGATTTATTCTTCATAAGTATTCTTCCTATCGTTAGATTTTGTTTTATAAATGATGCAAAAAAATTGTAAATCAAAATTAAGAGCAAGGAATATACCATGTTATGCTTTATAAATAGTATGATATTGTGATAATAAACAGTTATGCGATTATTAGCAGAAGATACGAGTTGGGAATTGTATGAAATAAATTACAGTTTTGTGTATTATTCTGGTAGTGTAATTTCAAATTTGTAATAATATTAGCTCCATATATTTGCAAACAGCATCATCAAATCAATAACCGCAACGATAATAGACATTCCGTTCGCTCTGTGGCGGTGAGCTTCATTACAATTCCATAAGAGTTGAAGTCTTACTCGGCAGGAAACGGGGAATGTGCTTGCTGTGGCGTTTGGGAGCAATCATTTAGGGGGAAAGAATAAATTGTGTCCGGAAAGGCACTCGAAATAGACCATTGTTCGGTGCATTTGAAAAAGAGGCTTACACAATCCGGGCAAAGTTGTGTATTTCCGACATCTCTTATAATCTGAAAAGCTTTTTCAACAGGCATTCCTTTCCGGTAAGGGCGATCGCTGGTCAGTGCATTATAGGTATCTGCAACTGCAATCATACGCGCCCAAAAAGGGATTGCTTCACCTTTAAGGCCGTAAGGATATCCTTTTCCGTCAAAACGTTCATGGTGATGCTGGACAACATCGATAATATCGGCAAAACTTTCAATCGGCCTTAAAATGTTCGCTCCGGTTACAGGATGTTGCTTTATAGATTCAAACTCTTCATCGGTCAGCCGGCCCGGTTTCAGCAGCACGGCATCCTTAACGCCTATTTTGCCGATATCGTGCAATTCTCCGCTGATTTTCAAACGGTTAACCTTTTCCGGCTCCAGCCCCGCCAGAGCTCCCATTTGCGAGACTATTCGGGCAACATCTGCTGAATGTCCGCTGGTATAGGCATCTCTTGCTTCCAGGGCAGTAACCAGACTGGCAATACTAGACACCGTCAGTTTTTGCTCTGTGTTTAACCGTTCTTTTTCCATTAACAAAAAGCGATACTGATCAGACAGCAGTTTTTCAATCAGCATCACCAGTTCATCAATATTAAACGGTTTAAATAAATAGGTATCTGCGCCTATACTAAGCATTCTTCTCACCTGGCTCATTTCCTGTCTGGCGCTCATTACCACAAAAGGAATAGTGGCAAGGTCAGGGTTTTCTTTGAGAATTCTGCAAAACGCATAACCATCCATTTCCGGCATATCAATGTCGCTTAAGATTAAATGCGGCAGTTGATCGCCAATACGTGACAAAGCCACTTTTCCGTTTTCTGCCGTCATGATTTGAAAGCCCTTTTTCCCCAGTCCCTTTTCAACTATTTTTCTGATGGTTGCAGAATCATCGACTATCATCACGCGCCTACTTCGATTTATCGATGATTTTTGAAGAAGTGATCTGACTGTTTGCAACAGAGATGCCGATAGTTCCTTTTTGGGAATATACGCTGAGGCACCGGCTATAAATCCTTTTTCAATATCAGATTCGGTGTCAAATGAACTTTGAATAATGATAGGGATTGCATTGGTTTTGTGATCGGCTTGAAGTTTCTTGCAAAGGGTAATACCGTCCATTTGGGGCATATCAACATCGGTAACAACCAGATCGACCTGATGGCTATGAACCATATCAAAGCCCTGCCGGCCATTGGTTGCTATCAGAAGTTCGACGTCCAGTGATGACAGTTGACGGATTATAGCTTTTCGTATTGTCGGGCTGTCATCGACAATCAGAATGCGATGTTTGTTCATTTATACCTCATATTTATATCAGCAATCCGGTGTTTGGAGAACATATTTTAAGCAATTAATATGATATATCGGTTGCTGAGATGATTTTATTAAGATGGAAAATACAAAATAAACGACTTTGGAGTGTATTTGTGCGGGGAAATAGAGGAGGCCAAAATATATTATTGCAAAAAACCCATCAAAAGATTATATAATCTCAAATAAATTTAATTGATTGCTGATTGTTTATAAGAGTAAGAATAAGAAACTTAGAAAGGAGAAGAAATGAATAAGAAACTTTTAGCAGGATTGGCAGTAGGGGTGATGATGCTTGTTATGGCTGGGATAGCGAAAGCCGATGTGATTCTCTCATCAGATTTTGAGGATGGAACTCTTCAAGGATGGGCACCATTGGCACCATTTGGCGGCGCCCTGACACTATATAATAACGGAGTAGATAATGCATTTATGTACGCAACAGATACGGCAGCTGGCGGAGGCTTATTGGCACAAGCACCAGGCCTCTCGGGAGACCTCAGGTATCTGGATAGCATGACTTGGGACGAGTTCGTCTACGATCACAGTTACCACACAGTGATCTCAACATACATCATGATAAAAAGCTTAGATACATGGTATCAGAGTTCAAATGTTTTGGGAGCGGTTGGCGGATGGAATTCAAAAGCAGTAGACTTTAACAACGCTAACGAGTGGGCCATTTCCGGAGGAGGAGGGTCAGCAAGTTTTATAGATGTTATTTCAAACGCTGATGGGGTGTTCATCTCGATGGATACATCAAATTGGTCTGGCGATAATTGGTATGAGTCTCGCATAGATAACGTTGTTATCAATGGAACTAGTGCTCCTGTTCCAGTACCAGCCACCATGCTCCTCTTCGGCACAGGTATAGCTGGACTTGCTGGAATCAGAATCAGACGTAAAAAGAAGGCATAGCAGTCAACATTCCGGCGAAAGCCGGAAACCAGTAATTTTAATGGGTTCTGGATACCGGATCAAGTCCGGCATGACGGCTTTGGGGTTTTCACAAAAACATTAAAGAACATATTTAATCCAAATGCGGTTACCCTGTACTATTCCCCCAACCCCCTTGCGCCAGCGGATAAAGAGTGCTAAAAGTATCTTGCTATATTGGACAACCTTGGGCTATTGCCCTTAACTTATTTTATAATTGAGTTGATATGATCACACTTGATTCCGTTACAAAACAATTTGGCTCTTTTACCGCGGTCGATAATGTTTCATATTCGATTAAAAAGGGAGAGTCTTTTGCTTTGCTTGGGCCAAATGGCGCCGGGAAGACAAGTATCGTTCGTATGCTTCTTGATTTTATCAAACCATCTTCCGGAAGCATTACTATAAATGGACTGTCTGCCTCCGACCCGGAATCCCGCAAGCATATCGGATATGTTGCCGAACAGCACATGATTCCTCCGTATCTTTCAGGGCTTGAATATCTGTTGCGTAATGCTGCTTTAATAGGACTTGCCGGGCAAGATGCAAAAAACGAAGCTAACAGGGTTCTTGAAATGGTTTCCATGAAAGGACAGGAAAGGAAAAAAACCGCAGCATATTCAAGAGGCATGAAACAGCGCATCGGCCTGGGGGCTGCCATGCTGGGAGAGCCAAAACTGCTGATTTTGGATGAACCCATCACCGGGCTTGATCCTATCGGCATCCGCGATGTAAGAAAAATTATTGAAAATCTTCTCGGCAAAGGGGTGACCGTGGTCTTAAACTCCCATCTGCTTTCAGAAGTGGAAAAAACATGTGATTCTGCGGCTATAATGTATAAGGGGAAAATACTTGTCAAGGATAACATCAATGCAATCGTGAAAGATCACGAAACACTTGAAGATGTTTTTATTCGATATATAGAGCATGAAAATGAATAATGTAATAAAAATTATAGGCTATACCATGCTGGACCAGCTGAGGAATAAAAGCTTTTATATACTGCTGGCCTTATCTGTTCTGTTTATACTGATGATCCGCGGATGTTATGACGGCGGATATACGATTAATGGAGAACAGGTAGATAATGCTTCGGTTGCCTGGCATGTTTCAAAAATTGTTTTTCATCTGGTTACTGCCGGAATGTTTCTGATGGCTTCCATGCTTTCAATGAAGATATTCAGCCGGGATCATGAAGATGGAAGTGTTGTTTTGTTTCTTTCAAGATCAGTTTGCAGATGGCAATATGTTCTTGGCAGGGTAACAGGCACATGGGTACTTTGTCTTATTTTCATGTTTATACTTCACTCAACGATCTTTTTGACTGTATGGATAAAAACAGGAACCTTCATTACGGGATACCTGGGTGCATCTTTGATATGTTCGATTAATCTTCTTTTTGTGATTGTATGCGTCTGCTTATTATCTCTTTTTATGCCTGATTTTATAAGTGCGCTTTTTGCTATGGGCATTTTGTTCGTCGGCTTTATATCCGATGGCGGGTATCAGATGCTAAATAGTGATATTGTAAGATATGCTACCAATTCTTCAGCAAGTCCTGAACCTGCTTTATGGCGGGTTTTATATCCAAAAGTTTTCATGGTGCAGTCTTATGCAGATTCAATACTTGGCAAAAGTGCATTTCATAATATGGGGCCTTTGCACCCGCTTTTCAATATTTCCTTTTTTATTCTTTTAATAATGGCGCTAACGCTGGTTTTTTTTAATCGAAAAGAAATTTGAAAGTATATTTAACGAGGAATATTTGTGGCTATAAACCTTTTGCTCCTTTTTGTTGGCCTTGCCTTCCTTCTGGGCGGTGGCGATATACTTGTTAGAGGCGCCTCTGCTTTAGCAAAAAATCTTGGGGTTTCTCCGCTTGTTATAGGTCTTACCGTAGTAGCTTTTGGAACCAGTGCGCCGGAACTATCTGTTAATCTTCTGGCTGCATATAATGGTAACTCAGACATTTCATTTGGTAATATAATCGGTTCAAACATTGCCAATATTGGATTAGTACTTGGAATTTCAGCAATAATCAGGCCATTGGCTATCAAAGGTGTAATCATAGCACGCGAAATTCCCATGATGGTGCTTGCATCCCTTTTGGCCTTGGTTGCAGGAATGGATACTTTTCTCCGCGACTCTCCAAATATTTACGACCGCTCGGATGGGCTTATTTTCCTGCTTATTTTTTGTGTTTTCATGTTTTACACCATTGGTGATGTTATACGCCAAAGGAAGGCAGATCCGCTTATTCAGCAGTTTGAGGAGTTTACAGAGAAAAAAAGTTTTAAAGCATCTGTATATAATCTATTTCTTTTCATTGCAGGGCTCGTTCTTCTGGTTGCCGGGGGCAAGATAGCAGTAGATGCTGCGGTAGTGGTTGCTGAATTACTCAATGTCCCACGTGTAATCATTGGTTTGACAATTATTGCTATCGGTACCAGCCTGCCCGAGCTTGTGACCTCAGGTATAGCGACCTGGAAGGGACAAACGGATATCGCCATAGGCAATGTTGTCGGATCAAATATATTTAATCTTCTGCTGGTCAACGGCTTTTGCGCATCATTTCGACCAATCCCCGTTCCATCAAAAGGCGGCACCTATGATCTTTTGATGATGCTGTTCCTTTCACTATTTTTATTACCTATGTGTCTTACTAATAAAAACAGAATAATGCGCCGGGAAGGAGTACTATTGGTAACTTTATATTTAGGTTACAATTTATGGAGAATCTCAACCGGGTAATTAATCTGTCTTTATGGTTTGGATATCTTCAACAATAAAGGGGGCGCAACGAATACCGACACTTAGTTTTCTTATCCATATGCGAACCATTGTAATCGCCTTTCCCCTTATATCGACAATATTTGAAAGCTCTTCCAGATAATCAATATCTTTGTTTTTAAACTCATAATAAGTTGTATTGCTGCTAAACGGGTCTGTAATAAGTAAAATTTTTTCATCATCATAAGGGTGTCGCTGCGGAGAGCCTGAAAACGGAACATGTGTTTCTGTAAGAGCTTTAAAATCTTTCGGTTTTTTATAAGCCTGAATTTCAAACTTTTCAATTTTTGATGGAAAAGGTGTATCTGCCATATCGTTTTCCTTTTAAATAATTATCAATTTGATGCCGCTATCACACTGCTTGTCGGTGATTAATATATGTTCTATAGACTATCAAAAATACTTTCTGTCGTCAAAAAATATCCGATTTTGACAAATTATTAAAAGGATTAATAAGGTGCATCAAGGTAAAAATAATAGTTTGAAAGAAATGAAAGTTCATTTTACAAAACTGCCGAAAGTTCAAAGGTTTCCCTGCTCTAAAGAATCAAGCGGAATATCCACCGAGGAGCCTTGTGCGGAAAAACCGCATGCAGGGATCTGTGAGAGGGCGGTCGGGTAACTGGCCGTTCTATCTCGATTCTGTAGCGAAATCCTTAAAAAGGGGAACCTTCTGTGCAGTATTCCATACAAAGCTCAAGTGGTCTTCCAATAATAGGAAGGGGCTTCTGTCATAAGCAGGCTCGGTCAAACCTGTTAGCGAATGATCATCTAATGACCTGAACTCCATTAGAGGCATATCTCTACCAAGAATTATATCCCGACCATGAATTTCTCGGTTCACCATGGGTTTTCCATATTGGTACTGTTCTACTAAAATGGTTCCATCGACTCGGAGAACAAAAGCAACTGGCGCCGAATTATACTTGCGCATTTCGATAGAAGTTTGCCAGTCCTTACCCTTTACTTTTTTAAAATCTGCAATTAGATTTTTGATGGCTACGAGAGTCTCTTCAGTATCACGAAAAAGACGTGAATTTTCGTGCATCTCTTGTGTGTATTCGCCAAGCGATATGCTTGGATGTGTCAGTAGATATTCCCGATATGAACGATAGCGGGCCTGGTCGGACTCGTATGAATGATCTAACAGTAATACATTTATTTTTACTTTGTCATCTTCTATTAGTTTTCTAATAGGATGGTCAGGCACAATAATTCTGTCTGATCGAAAAAAGGAATGAAGTGTAATTCCTTGAATTTCTACATGCTCCTTTGCATTGCGCAGGAGGCGGGTAATGCGTTGCCAGGCTTTATCAGAATCTATATATACGTTCATAGCACCGCAACGGTTCATCCTTGTATCAATACCCACTGCGTGGTTATGAAGAAAATCCGCTACAGGAATGGATGCCCATTTCCAGACCCATTCGAAATGTTTGAGCATTTCAGCATGCATATCGTAGACCTTAGTTTCTGCTGATTGAGAAATACGACGATAGCGAAGAATAGGAATGGGCGTTGCGTCATGGCGTCGATGCCAGAAATGGTAAGGTTGGACATAGCAGGCATTATCCGTACGAAGCAAAAATGATTGAGGGGCAACCCGGTACATTCTACACTCGAAATTAACTGATCGATTGCTCTCGGCACACTCCATTAACTCATACATTTTACGTGCTGCTATTGTGACATGGTCAACTAATCGGTCTGGTGGGGCATCTCCGTCTTCATGCTCAGCCTTTGATCGGAGCTCTGCCCCAATACACTCTGGATCGATTATAAGCACCTTTATGTCAATCACTTCATCATCCTGGCGGGGGGTGTTGATATAGCGCTCCATAGCCAACCAAGCTTGATGAAGTGGTCTGTTTGTAGGGCCACGTACAAAATCATTCAATGAAATACCTATGAGCCGAATATGTCTTACATCAGAGGCTATTAGATCATTGCGCATGTCTTTCTCAGCAGTAGCTCGATCAGCGTATAGGTGGACGATGCCGGCTTGATTCATAGCTTCAAGCGATTGTGATGCATTCGTAAGTCCCTCAATACGGTTATCAACGCGCTCAGCCATGCGATCAAGTTCTTCTTGTACGTCTGAGAATAACCATATGCGATCAAGAAGGTGCACAACAGCGATAACAGCAAGGGTTGTTACAGCATGTTCGACGATGGACGCCCAGTCTCCTAAAAGTTCACGGAATCTGAGAGTAAGAATAAAAAAAATCAACCCAGAAATACAGAAGACGACCGCCCGAATTAGGCGAGGTTGTTTTCTTTCCTGTCCGGTGCTCTTAACAGTCATAACACCCCCTTAGTTGCCTACGGTGAGTTCACTTAGCCGCAAGCTGTTTGCGGTCAAGTGAAACGATTTGTTAACTAATATTATAAAGGACTTATATCAATGGAACCATTTTTAATTACAGCATCGATAACGGTTGATGGAGAAACCTACTCGCTTAGTTTTGATTTAAACTCTTTAAAAGAACCTCTTACGGAACGCAAGGCTCGTCAGGTTTATGATTTTATGGGGCCATCAATGACAAAAGTATTAAGGGATCATGGCAAGATAATTAATCCTTTAGTTTTTGACTAAATTTATCGCAAGTTTGGCATAGTTTGTTTGCTTCATCTATGTCTATACCATTAAAACTTTTGCCAGTTTTATTTATACTAGGAAGTAAATTTTGCATTTTTCAGTATTAATATAAGGGCATTCAGATGTTAAACCATGCCAACAATTTGTATATTCTTTTTTCATTTTGTTTGTTCCTTATAGTTAACGTGCTTTTCAGCGGCCGCGGCTTTTTGCGGTCCGCTGCAAAAGTCTTGTTAGAGCGCATCTGCGCTGGTGCTACACTGCAACTAGTTCGGCGATTTTTTGCGCGACTACAGCCATTGAATCTTCTGCTGTGTCCAGACCGCTTCTGGAGGCGAGCATGGGGCTGACATTGCGAAGAGCTTCATATGTCGTGTTGTGCACGATGGGAATGAGCTGATTACCCGCTAAGAGCGTCGAAAGCTCTTTGTCGGCGATGCTTTCTTTGGGCAGGCGGGCCAGAAGCGCAGGGGTCACCAGCACAAGCCCGATTCGCGATTTCGCTAAGCCCTTGTCAATGGCGCGCATCATTGGTACACCAAGGCCAAGATCCTTCTCGCTGAACCAAACTTTGACACCAGCTGACACGAGCAAATCGTGCAACTCTTTGGCTGCCCCATGCCGGTCGCCCCACGCATGACAGAGGAAGGCGTCACGAAGGTCAGGTTGTTCCGCCGCTCGCTTTTCTACGGTTTCCCGGATTGGCGTAAGTGACAACACTTGGGCGGGGGTGTACGTGACAGACGAACCCGTTTTCGACCAGCGCGGCTTTGTGCTGCGGCCGGAACCGCCCCCAATGCTCCGCGACGGGGAGTAAGGCGAGGGCGAGTACGACCCGTAGCTGCTGTACCCACTATAACCACCATAGCGCCCGCCGCATGCAGGGCAGGCTGCTCGACCGCTCGCTGTGCGATGGCCGCGTTTTGGTGCTGTGCATCTATCCATGTTGTAATCCTCCTATTTGTGTTCGCTCTAACGCTTGAGCTGTGCGGCGGCATGCTACTTGCCGTCCGCACAAGTGATTGGTTAAATGTAAAAGGCCTCATAATAAATTGTCAAGAAGAGCAAAAATGAACAGAAATAGAAATAAGACGACAAAGCTAAGTATATTTGACAAAGCTATAAATTTTGAAACTCTTGGATTATATTTTCTGCTGTGTGTTCTTATAAAAAATTTATAAAATGTCCCAATATTACCCGTAAAAACTGAAATTATTGTACTTATAAAGGACAGATCTGTTTCGCCAGATCTCCTAAGAAAGTTGACAATATAAAAGAAAGAAAAACAGTACCAACAACCCAGGATGGTTGATATTAAGGTAATAATTTCATATTTCATAATTTAAAATATCAATACATTTAACAAGTGATTATACAGTTTTGGATAGCTTCACCATTGTAAGAAACTATAGAAAGATTAAAAAAATAAATTATTCTAACCAAAAGTTAGTTAAACAAAACTTGTAATTTGTTTATTATATTCAATAATTATATAGCTTATTAACAGATTTTTTATGGTAATATTTTTCTATCTTTATGTATATCATTCTGTTTTTCGGTTCATATAGAAGGATGATTCTTTTACATTGAATCCTCAATATCCCGCATGGCTTGCCCTAAAAAAACAAAAGCCCCATGCTTCAATAATCTGAAGAATGGGGCTTAGTTATATCCGGTCATGTTCAATCCTTTTGAGACCTTTGCAAAACGCCCCCTTTTACCCGATTTATTCGTCAGGCGAAAATTTTCATCCTCGAAATACCCGATGTATTCCTGCGGTTAAAATTTTCGCCTTCCTTGAACTTGAATAAAATTGAACATTTTTCAAAAGTCTCATCTTATAAATAATAAAATAATAAAATGAGATATTGGATTATTTATTCCAGAAAACACCAAAATAAAGCAATTTGTGTAATGAGCAAAAACACTTAAATTCCGCTAACATTTTTCCTTAATTAAATCAAGAGGAAAAAAGTGAAATAGGGTCCATTCTACTGCTTTTTATTTTCAAGAAGTTCTTCAACTTCCCTGAAAAAAGCATCCCTGTCTAATTCTCCAGTATCTGAAATAGGAAATTTTGCCAAAACTTCAATTAGGACGTTATTAATCATTGTGCGTTCGCTGTCGGTTGGGTCTGTTTTCAAATAAGGCTTGACGCTCTCATCAGACATTAGTCTCATTAGAATTCCGATACGATTCATAATTGAATAGTATTTCGATACATTTTTTCCAAATTCTGTAGCAATTGCACAACCAAATCGGTTTATAGGATTATCTTTACATTGAAATTCTTGAAATTCTCCAGACTCTTTATCAAGCAAGTCGATTCCTTTGGTCTCAGGATTATCAGTAGGCATCTGATCGGTTACAGCCGCATTCCCAAGCTGAACCGCAAATTGAAGTTCTTTTGGTTCAACCGTGAGATTCCATTTTGGCATTTATTCCTCCATTAAAAAATAAGTTGTCAGGCAGTTCTGTCTTAACAACCGTAATGATATACAGAAGAGCCCGTTTCAAAACGCCCCATTTTGGCCGATCTCTACGTTGGGCTCATTTACTATTATTCTCCAGGTGCATTCGCACCATTTACCCTATCTTCTTTCAACTCTCCAGCTATTTATTCTGCATTAAGATTCTTCAATATCTTGTTTGCCAATGGTTCTTTGATATCGTTGTGACGGGGAACAGCTTCTATCATCCCATTCTTCGGGTTAATCCAAAGTGAGTGTGAAGATCCTTCTCGCTTTAGATAGCACCCTGCAATCCTCAATTTACGTTCCAGATCTCGCCGTTTCATCCAATCATTACCGTATCTTGGATAGCATCATCGGGAAGCCCCCGAAGAATATCAGCCTTCCGGTCTTCTAAAATCAACTCAATAGCCTCACGCAAATTAGTTTTGGCTTCCTCTATAGTCTCGCCCTGTCCGTTTGCTCCAGGCACCTCCGGACAGACAGCCCAAAATCCGCCTTCTGGTGCGGCTTCTATGATTGCTGTAAATTCTGCTTTCATAAAAATCTCCTATTGTAGCTTATTGAACTGATTAAATTATTTTACAAAACAGTATATCTTCACTATTATGATGACATACATAAAGGTTAAGGGTAATGCCTTATTTAAAATTAATATTGTATGTCATTTGTCAGCTTTTGCTTTATTGTCTTCAATCAAGATTTAACGCAAAACAAATGGCGTTACCTGTTTCGAATAGTTTTTCCCCGGATAACGTAGTAATCAATGCTCCAATTTTATCTTTTGAAACTGTTTGTATGTGATCACAATTAATAGCGCAATCATTATGCATACCATCTTGCTTTGACAAAAGCACTTCGCTTGGTATGTCTCTGATTGTTGAAGTTATAGGTGCAACTGTAACCTCTTCCAAATAATTCAATATAGAGTTCCGTGTCAAAATGACTACCGGTCGTTTTTTGTCAGGAAGCTTAAACATATACCACCTTACCTCACCCCGCTTCATTAATCACCCCATTCCTGCTCTGATTCCCATACGCTAAATTCCGTTTTTCCGGACGGATAACGCTCGTATCCTTTTTTGTGTTTATTTTCAAGCTCTTCTATGTTTACCTGTTTGAGAGCATCCCTCAATGCTTTTCGGGTAAAAGCAGAACGCGTTGTTTTTAGTTTTTTAGCAACCATATCAACAGCTGCCACCAGGTCATCATCTAAGGTCATTTGAATTGTTCTCATAAGCTTCTCCAAAAATATGAACTTTTATAGCTATATTAATCCACATCATTTCCGGAGTCAATTGAATCTGCATAAATTAAGTGTCTTTTCTCTTGACGAAAATTTTAATGGGTGGCATCGTTTTTTAGTATTTAATCATCCGTGTGCTTTTTAAAACTTTAAATTTATCATCGCAAACTTTTTCAAATAAAAGAATCAAGGAGAAACATGCTTCATTTAATAACAGGCGATCTTAATAAGCTTAAGGCAGATGCTGTAATTATTCCGGTATCCGAAGATGCACAATTATTTGAGAATGAAACAATCAAATCGCTTATAAGAAAAACCGAAACTGCCGTGGAGTTTAAAGGTGCAAAGGGTGATGAATTAACACTTTACGATTTGCCTGAAATAAAATCTCAAAGAGTAATCTTTTTAGGACTTGGAAAATTAAAAAAGATTGATCCGGAATCTTTTCGCTCTGTTTGCGGCAAATCCGTAAAAAAATGCATGAAGGATAAACTTAAAGAAATTATAATTGCGGTACCTTCTTCAGAAAAACTTGGTATGGAAGTAAAAGACATTATTGAATCTATGGCAGAAGGCGCTTTTTTGGGAAACCATATTTTTGATAAATATAAAATAGAGAAAAAGCATACGCCTTTAAAAAAAGTTGGTTTTTTTGTTAAACAGCAATTTCAAAAAAAATATTCAGCCTTGCTCACGCAGGTTGAAATTGTTTGCAGCGGAACCATTCTTGCCAGAGAATGGGTAAGCACTCCTTCAAACGATAAAGTACCCGACATGCTTGCAAAAGATATTGCTTTGGCAGCAAAAAAAGATGCTCTTAAAATAACAACTTTTGATGAAAAAAAACTTAAGCAACTTGGTTTTGGCACTTTGCTTGCGGTTGCCAAAGGAAGCCAAAACAAACCCCGGCTTCTTATTCTGGAATACTCCCCTAAAGGTGCAACAAAGACCGTAGCCCTTATAGGCAAAGGAATTACTTTCGATTCGGGCGGTATAAACTTAAAACCTGCCGGATCTCTTGAAGATATGAAAATGGATATGTCCGGAGCTGCAACAGTTGCAGCAACTCTCATTTCTGCGGCAAGATTAAAATCTAAAATTAAAATAATCGGGGCAATTCCCATTGCTGAAAATATGCCTTCAGGAGATGCAACAAGGCCAGGCGATATTGTAAAAAGCTATGCAGGCAAAACTATAGAAATAAATAATACGGATGCAGAAGGCAGGTTGATACTTGTCGATACTATTTCTTACATATTAAAAACATACAAACCTGAAACTCTGATTGATGTAGCCACACTAACCGGTGCTTGTGTTATTGCACTAGGAGAAAAAATTGCGGGAGTCTTTTCATCAGATGATGAACTTGCGGATTCAATAATTAAATCTTCCAACAAAACTTATGAACGTTGCTGGCAGCTACCGCTTCCTGAAGATTACAAAGAATACTTAAAAAGCGATTTTGCCGATATCAGTAATATGAGCACATCAAGATGGGGTGGTGCAATAACAGCAGCTTTGTTTTTATCCGAATTTACAAACAACACAAAATGGGCACATATTGATATTGCCGGCCCGGCATATACTAAAAAGGCAACAGATTATTGCACAATCGGCGGCACAGGATTCGGGGTTCGACTCCTGTGCGACCTGTTGACAAGGCTGTAAAATTGTTTGCACCGCTTTTTAACCGCCAAAATTTTGGTTTAACATCGATTCCTGAGCGTCCATTATTTCTTTTTGAGTTGCCTTTATAGGTTCTCCCTGTTCCATTTTCAATTTAATAGAGGCAAGCAGCATATCTTTTTTAATTTTTATTTCAAATTTAGAAAAGTCCTTAATATGTTCTCCCACACCAACGTCAAAAGCTTCTTTCCGGCCGTCAATTGTATCTGCCAATTCACGAAGAAATGCACTTAACTCATTTGCATTTATATCTTTTTGTATTTTAATTGCTTTGCTCATAATCCATTTTCCTTATTCATATTTTAAGTTTGCTATTTTATCAATCGGTCAGCAAAAGACCCTTTAGGTTACAACTTTAATACAAAACCAGTTTTTTGGATAGTATCCTAAAGTATACCTTTTGTGCTTTTTTTTGCATATTTTTGGGACATGTTATAATTGTTTGGATTAGGACTGAGAAGGATAAGATGATTGGCATTAAAACTAATTGAAAGAGGCTCTGTAGTTTATTCCCTTAAATTTTTTTCTATCAACGCCCTGTAAAGTGTTTCTGTTTTTCCGCTGGCTCCGAGTTTCATGGCTACATTTTTAATATACTTTTTCACGCTTACTTCTTTTATACCCATGACTTTTGCGATTTGATTGTTTGTATAGCCTTTGGGTAAGTATTCAAGCATCTCAATCTCTCTTTTAGTTAATTGTTTTTCTTTTAGCATGGAAAAGTCTACAGTACTGTGTATAAACTTTGTCTTAATCATAAGATAAAGTCTTTTGCCCGGAGTTAATAGCACATAGGCTTTGCATACAAGTATTTTTCCGTCCAAATCCCGCCTGAAGAGCCATGGGCCGGTATTAGGCTCGATATAACCGCGAGGAGCTATTACAGTATTAATCCATTGAACGATCTCTATAGGAAGCCTGGCGCAATTTGATTTACCAAAAGCTTCGGAAAGCAGTTTAAGTGTTTTCTTAGGTATTTCAACTGCTTTAAGCGTCTTATTAAAAATAAGCGGTTTGATGGGCTCTCCTGACATCAGGTAGTCAAGGCCGGCACGCATAAAGTCATTCTGGAGATATAAAAGCAAAGTATTTGAGATAGAAACAAACAGTGGGCTCAAATAACTGAAAAAAACCTTATCCTCACTGGTAAAAGGCTTTTTTATATCCTCACGATAAAATCCATATGCATGAAATTGCTTTTGACTTTTGAATCCCATTAAGCCCATAAAATAATTTGTACCGGTATGTTTTTTTGCAAATTCCAGACTGCGGCTTTGCTCTTCGCTGGCAGGATCTATTACATCTTGATTTATAAGAAAATCTCCGTGATTCAATTGTTGTACGCAGGCCCCGAAATAATCGTAAGTGGCAGTCTGTGAATAAAGGGTGTTCCAGTTAAATGAAAGGCTGGGGTTAGTAATTGTTTTGATTCCATCGGATGCATTACTGTACATAGACATCCAGTCAAGCGGTATGTATTTTGAAATTATAGACTCAATGGCTTGGGGAAATTCATAAAAATTCTGTATCTCCATTGTCGCAGAAGATATTTCTATTATAGCTTTTGCAGGTTTATGCAATATTTTATTGTTCATTGTTTCTTTGATTTAACATTTCTTTTCGCTTCTTTAAGCCGAATCTTCACCGAACCGGCATGCGCGCCCAGTCCTTCTGTTTCGGCAAGCATTATAATATCTTTTGCTTCCCTGAAGAATGCTTCCTTTGTGTAACTTATAAGACTTGTCTTTTTTATAAAATTATCAACAGAAAGAGCGGATGAAAATCTTGCCGTTCCTGCTGTGGGAAGTACATGGTTAGGCCCTGCAATATAATCACCTACAGGCTCAGGAGTGTAATTTCCAAGAAATACGGCACCTGCATTTTTTATCTTACCAATATATTCAAAAGGATTGTTTACCTGAAGTTCAAGGTGTTCTGGTGCAATTCTGTTTGATAGCTCTATGGCAGCTAAAATATCAGGAACAACAATTATAGCACCATATTTTAAAAGAGATTTTTCGGCAATCTCTCGTCGTTCAAGCTTATTTAGCTGATCATTTAAAGCCGAAAGAACTGCTTTTGCTATTTTCTTGGAATCGGTAACAAGCATTGCCGATGCAAGCGGATCATGTTCAGCCTGGGAAAGCAAATCAGCGGCAGCATATTCGGGAATTGCACTCTGGTCTGCAATGATTAGAATCTCACTTGGCCCTGCTGTCATATCAATCCCAACAGTTCCGGAAACAATTTTTTTGGCAAGTGTTACATACATATTTCCGGGACCGACAATGACATCAACCTTTGGTATCGTTTCCGTACCATAAGCAAGTGCTGCAATTGCCCAGGCGCTTCCTACCTTATATATTTCATCAACACCAACTGTCTTTGCCGCAACAAGAAGATGAGGATTAATGCTGCCGTCTTTTGTTGAGGGGGTAACCATTACAACCCGGCTCACACCGGCAATCTTTGCAGGTATAGCTCCCATCAGAACGGATGAAACAAGCGGGGTTTTTCCTTCTTTTCCTCCCGGTACATATATTCCGGCAGCATCTACCGGATTAATAATCTGTCCGAGAAAAGCACCGTTTCTTTCATTATCTATCCAGGACAATCTTACTTGCTGCATGTGAAAAGATCTTATCTGGGAAACGGCTCGTTTCAAAGAAGCATTAAAAGCCTTTGATGTTTTTTTTAAAGCGGAATCAATTTCCTTCTTGCTAACCTTAATAGACTCTGTATTTATTGCCGGAGAATCAAAACGCCTGGCATAATTAATAAGCGCGCCGTCCCCGTTTTTTCTGACATCATCTAATATTTTGTTTACAGCATTATAATCCTTGCGGCTGAAAGAAAGCCCCCTGTTAATGATAGACGCAAGCCTTGCTTCAGCCGGTTTTGAAGGATATTCAAATATTTTCATTATATTGGTTCCTTTTTTTACCCCTTCTATTTCTTTATGTCTTTTGGGGTAAAACGTTATATATCTTTACAGCCTGTATATTTTTTTAAAAACCCTATCATCTTGATTTACCAAGATCAATGAAGTTTTTATCAAGTCTGTCATAAATTCTTGACGTGTATCTGATATGATGTTAGATAAATCATTCAAAATGGAGGGATGTCCGAGTGGTTTAAGGAGGCGGTCTTGAAAACCGTTGAGCTTAACGGCTCCGTGGGTTCGAATCCTACTCCCTCCGCCATAACCAAACGGAGAGATGGCCGAGTCGGCTGAAGGCGCTCGCCTGCTAAGCGAGTGTGGGGGGAAACTTCCACCCAGGGTTCGAATCCCTGTCTCTCCGCCAACCCCTTATCTTTACTCTGTTTTTACATAGACCCGTGGTTTCAGAAAATTCAAAAGAACATAAGGTTTATTTCAGAAACCACTGATGAATAAACGCTGCCCCGAGCCAGGCTCCAAAGCTTGAGACTATAATTACAGGCAGCGGAAGCTGTTTTTTGAGACATAAGAGTGCTACCAGGAAGAAAAGAATGCTGGGCAGTATTCCCCAAAGGGCTCCTTTGGCAAAGTCTTGCATGATTTCAGGGTCACCCTTGTTTTCAATATACATCCAGATTAAAACCAAAGCCCCGGTCAGGGGCATAACTCCCACAAGACCGGCGATCGACGGCAGCTTCTTCCCAACCGCTGTAGCGGCAAGAATTATGGCTACACTTAAAATTACTTTTAGCAAGATTTGCATTATTTATAACTATGAGCCACTTTCAAAACGTTTCAGTTTGGTCAAGCTCAAGGCGGGAGAAAATTTCAACCGCAGGAATACATAGAGTATTTCGAGGATTGAAATTTGAGCCCAACGCAGAGATCGGCCAAAATGGGGCGTTTTGAAACTGGCTCTATCTTATTCTATTCTTAATATAAACTTTGAAAAAAAGATAATTAGCGATCAAAACAAAAATAGCATCTCTAACCATATAAACACTTGTATAAGAACTACTTTCCGGGCTTGTAGAAAAGCAGCCGCAGTTTATATCAATTCCGCGGATTTTATTGTATATGAGTGTACAAAAAAATATTATTAAAAGCGTGTTGCATATAAAAACAGAACCCGGCATCCATACACCTGATAAAAGAAGACAGCCTGTAACAAGTTCAAGCCAGGGTAAAAATATTGCTGTTAAATTTATAAGTTCATCCGGAAGGATTTGATAGTTAAGGATAATTTTAGCAAAGGCTTCGGGGTGGAGAATTTTGTCGTAGCTTGCATAAATAAACACTATGCCAAGCACAATTCTTGCGCAGTGGTAAAGATAGTGTGAGATTTTTTGTCTGAATTCTTCTCTCATTAATTCACACTTTCAACGGGAAGTCTGTTTTGTTGCCATAACGTCCAGCCGTTTGAAATAGCCCAAACCTTTTTATATCCCGTGTTGCGAAGAAAATCCGCCAGATCAATACTTAGCTCACAAGTTTTTCCGTCACAGTAAGTAATAATAACACTGTCTTCAGGAATTTCAGACATTATTTCCACAAACTTGGAGTCTACTTCCATATAAGGAAAGCTTATAGCTCCTTTTATATGGCCTTCATTATATTCTTCCAAAGAACGCGCATCCATAAATATAGCAGCGTTTTGTCTAAAGAGCTGAATTGCTTTCTCAAGAGAGATTTCAAGATTTTCTCCGGACAAACTTGCATGTTTAATTTTTTCAGTCCAGTTTTCAAAAAATGGTATTTTATCAGCCCGGAAGATGTTTGATGCAAGTCCGGCAATGAGTGTGATCATGAAAATACACAATAGCTGCTTTAATGTTTTTATACGCATGATTATTCAGTAATAATCCGATTCGTGTTTAACTTTTTTCTAAAGAGCCACTTTCAAAATGTTTCAGTTTGGTCAAGCTCAAGGCGGGAGAAAATTTCAACCGCAGGAATACATTTAGTATTTCGAGGATTGAAATTTGAGCCCAACGCTTAAGATCGGCCAAAATGGGGCGTTTTGAAACTG